>WNFI01420646.1_pt1 | contig 10101 bp, 11 predicted proteins | sample 5400471 | NCBI WGS metagenome assembly WNFI01 (sample SAMN13153348, study PRJNA577476) | soil metagenome | isolation source: 100 cm saprolite on Douglas fir-dominated hillslope | place: USA:California | collected 2013-09-17
TGTACTTTACTCCAATCTATATTTTTGTAAATATCTTCTATGGCAGATGAAACATCGTGTTGATAATGCTTTAGATCTAGGCGTCCAGGAGATTTTTGGGCGTATTCTGCAATCAATAATTTTTCAGAACCAGCAAATCCTTGAATCGGCTTATTATGTCTTTTGCAAAATTCTTCTTTTTTGGCAAATAAATATTTGAGCTGGTCGCTAAAATTTATATGTACCTCCGTAGGAACTTTTCCTGAAATTCCTGTGAAATGATGAAAGAGGCTATTTTCTGGGAAAGTATGCCCCTCCAGAGCACCAGTTTTATATAGCCTTAGAGTATTGACTTCGTGGATTTCCCCGCTTAGATGAGCAGAACTCATTTCTGGCTCAGACCCGAGGATCTCTTCGGCCTTAAACAATCTATCTCCCACAGCCAGACTTGCACCCCCTGCAATCATTTGCTTAACGAAATCACGACGGCTTATTGTTGGCTTGTCTTCTTCTTTTTCTTTATTTTTTTTAGATGGAAAATGTTCAATCATTTTATTTCCATATTTTCTATGAGAAGCTGTCGGGTATTGGAAACTTTAGTGCAAGATCTTTTATTTTCTTTTTTATTTCCTCTTTTTTCTTTGAGTCGCCTTTGTTTTTGAGAGTTTCTATTATGAGCTCAGCTACGAGAGCGCAGTCTTTCTCCTTGAATCCGCGAGTAGTTATGGCAGGTGTCCCGAAACGGATGCCAGACGGATCAAGAGGCTTTCGGGTGTCATTTGCTATAGAATTCATGTTTAAAGTTATGCCTACTTCATCTAGTACTGTCTGTGCTTCTTTTCCTGGGACGCCAAGAGACCCGTAAACATCCGCAAGTATGAGATGATTATCGGTACCTCCGCCTATCATCCTTATATTGTTTTTTCTTAAAACTTCTTCCATGGCCTTTGCATTTTTGAGTATCTGCCCTGAGTATTCCTTAAATTCTGGAGTCATGGCTTCTCCAAAAGCTATGGCCTTGGCTGCTATTGTATGCATGTGTGGACCGCCCTGGATACCCGGGAAAATCGATTTGTCTATTTTCTTTGCAATTTCTTCACTTTCGCGAGTAAGAATTATGCCTCCGCGGGGTCCGCGAAGAGTCTTGTGGGTAGTAGATGTAATGATGTCAAAACCATCATCGAATGGATTACGCAGAGCTCCCGCTGCAATAAGGCCTGCTATGTGCGCCATATCCGCCATGGTAATAGCTCCCACCTCGTGGGCAATAGATACGAATTTTTTATAGTCTAAGGTACGCGAATACGCAGAAAATCCTGCGAGAATTATTTTAGGCTTCTTTTCTATAGCTACTCTGCGAAGTTCTTCATAATCTATCTCTCCCGTTTCAGGATCTTTCATTTTGTAAGTAACAAAGTTATAAATTTTAGCCGGAAGAGTCATTGGATGCCCGTGAGTAAGGTGTCCGCCGTGAGAAAGATCCATGCCGAGTACTGTGTCTCCAGGCTCAAGAAGAGCCGCATACACAGCCAAGTTTGCAGGAGCTCCGGAGTGAGGTTGAACGTTTGCAAATTTGCAGTTAAAAAGTTTACATACGCGCTCTATGGCCAGACGCTCTACCATATCAGTGTATTCCTGTCCGCCATAGTAGCGGCGGCCGGGATAGCCTTCGGAATATTTATTAGTTAGAATTGAGCCATTTGCTTCCCTCACATCTTTTGACACGTAATTTTCGGAGGGTATGAGCTCGAGCCCGTCTCTCTGCCTGATGGCTTCCCCCTTAATGAATTCCTCTATCTGTTTATCTCTCATATATGGATTTTAACATAGTTATAAATAATGGGCATTTTTAACCTGTGGAAGAAGAATTTAGTATTTTTGGTTTTATTTCTTTCATTTTTCCATTATGATATAATATTGTTATGGAAAAGTTTAAAGAAATAAAATTTAATATAGGAGAACTTAAAGGAATTTCGGCAAAGAACATCGAGGAACACTTGAAACTTTACTCTGGCTATGTGAAAAACATAAATTTGATATTTGAAAAGTTGGGCGAGCTTATGGCAGATTCAGAGAAAAACGCTTATGTTATAGGTGAACTTCACCGAAGAATCGGTTTTGAATTTAACGGCATGAGAAACCATGAATATTATTTCAAATCATTGGAGGGAGGCGCGAAGCAACTGCCTGTAAATTCACAATTTAGAAAAGCAATAGAGAAACAAGCGTCAACACTCGAAGCGGCCATGGTGGGATTCAAAACCCTAGCCATGACACGTGGGGTAGGTTGGGCAATACTTTATTTCGACAAACAGTCACAGCAATTGATCCCCGCATGGATAGACGAACAACACGTAGGCCAATTAAACGGACTTTCATATGTGCTCGGCATAGATATGTGGGAGCATGCGTATGTTTACGACTACCCTACATCGGAAAAGAAAATATATATAGAGGCGTTTTTTGACAATCTCAACTGGGAAGTCATTGAACAAAACTTTCTAGGGGCACAGTAGCACCCCGAGAATAAATTCGAAGCATGTGGTATAAAATTTTATCCCGCATTATTTTTCAGGCTCAGTTAGATCCTTTTCTAGTCTATAGAAGCCATGTTTTTTGCCTTTAATTTTCTCTAAAATAGATAGTTTAAAGCCACTTGATTTAGCATTTTGTATTGAAATAGGGTTGCTTATTATTGCTATAGCCTTCTTTCCTCCTCTCTTTTTTATTTCTTTAATGCGCGCGTCAATTACCTTTTTTTGAATTCCCTTATTTCGAAACTTTGGCTTTACGTACATCCAGCGAATACGCCATGCATCTTTCTCATCCTTTTCTTTTATTGCCCGTCCTATACCAACAGCTTCATTCCCGATCCTGGCTAAAACTGTAAACATATCTTCTCTGGGAGTAAGCTCAGACTGCCATTCTTGATCTCTCTTTTCTAGCTCTGCTTTTAGCATATCAGGAGGTGGAGCTAAAAATTGGGCGGATTCTCCCAATATGGATTCTAATCTCAGATCTTTTACTTCTTGCCAATCTTTCTCTGTGGCCATTTCTATTTTTACATCTAACCCTTCCTGGGATTTGTCGGCATCACCTGGCTTTGAAGCCTCAACTTTTTTATTTAGAAATTTATTTTCTTTCATATCTTATTTTATGAAGTTTTTAATTCCACTACTTCTCCCCCTGCAAGATTTGTGGCTATCTCGTCTGCACGATTGTTGTACTCGTCTTCATGATGACCTTTTACATAAGTCCATTTTGGCTTCAGCTCTTTATTTAATTCATACAGTTTTTCCCAAAGCTCGCGATTCACTACTGGCTTGTTTGCCGCATTGCGCCAGCCATTTTTCTGCCAATTGGACATCCATTCTGTAATGCCTAAAATCACATATTTTGAATCGGAAATTATCTCCAGAATTCCTGCTATTGAATTTTTTTTAAAATACTTCATAGCCTCTATGGGCGCAGTGAGTTCCATTTGATTGTTCGTAGCATGTTCAACTTTGCCGCCCAACTCAAATACTTTGTTTCTTATGATAAATACAGCAGCCCAGCCGGCAGGACCTGGATTTCCTCTTGCCGCACCATCTGTATAAACTACGATTTTGTTTTTTACTTCCATTTGGCTATAGTATATCAACTATTCGTAGCCTTAGCTCTTCCCGACCTCTGAAATGCGAAAGGTCAAAAGTGGCCAAGAGATTGGCGCTTGAACCTACTAATAGCGGAGTCTTAAAAGATTCTGTGGTTGAGAAAAAGGAAATTGCTTTGGCTACTTTCCTGCTTGGATGGGAAAAAATTATCTCCAAGTGTTCGCCAGAGCCGTTCTTTCCAAATTTTTTTATAACTTCCACTTTCACATTTTCAAAAAGAAATACTGGCTTGGGGTTTGCTAGACCAAAAGGCAAAAGTTTTTCAATTTCTTTCCAGTTTTTAATATTTACTTCTCCAAGGTCAGCTTGCACATCATGAATGCTCGCGACATTTTTATTCTCATGCTTTATTTTATTATAAGATAGGGATAAAGCATCTTCTAAAAAATGAATCTTGTCATCGTGCACAGTAAACCCGCCTGCCATCTCGTGTCCTCCCCATTCCATAAAAAATTCAGGTACAGCCGCCATAAGATCCATGACAGATACAGACCCATCAGATCTGCAGGAACCTTTGATAAGTTCGTTTTCATCTTTGCCCCATACAAATATAGGCTTTTTATATTCATCCGACATTTTTCCAGCTACAAGTCCGAGTACTCCGACTTTCCATTCAGGACTGCCTATGACAATAACATCTTTAATTTCCCTGTTTTCCAGTTTCTTTCTAACATCTTTCATTATTCCTGATACGATTGTTTTTCGTTCGTCATTTATCTTTGACAAATGAGTCGCTAGTATTCCCCCTTCTACGACATCATCCGTGGAAAGAAGTTCGTACGCCCTTCGCGGATCATCCATCCGAGAAGCGGCGTTCAAGCGCGGAGCCAGCATAAAGCCGACATCATCTTCAGTTAAATATTTCTGATCTATATTCATCTTCGCTAAAAGCTTTTGCAGCCCCGGGCGCGGAGATTTGCGAAGAACTTTCATGCCAAAGTGGGCGATAGCCCTGTTTTCTCCCCGCAGGGGAACCATGTCAGAGAGTGTAGCTAGGCCCGCCATATCAAGCATCCATTTCTCCCAACCAGGCTTTAAGGCTCGACTAATTTCTAGTAATTTTTTGCTTACGAAACTCGCCCCACTTGAGTCTTCCCCTATAAAATCAGGAGAGATTATTTTCGCAATTCCCTGAACCAATTTAAATACCACTCCTGCTCCGCAGAGCATTTTTTCTGGATAATCATCAACCTTTGGATTTAAAATTGCATAAGCTTCTGGCAAGGTGTCTTTAGGCAAGTGATGATCCGTTATTATTACATCTATTCCTCCTTTGTTTGCCATGGCTACCTCTTCCACGGCCGTGATGCCGAGATCAATAGTTATAATTAGACCTGTTTTGTTTGAGATAAACTGCTCTATAGCTTCGACATTTAGTCCGTAGCCCTCGCTGTTTCGCTTCGTGATATAGACTTCAAAGTTTTGATAATCCAATTTTACGAACATGTCCCGCATTATCACCGCTCCCGGTATACCATCACAATCATAGTCCGCGTAAATAACAATACGCTCTCCCTTGGATACAGCTTCAAATATCCTTCTGCATGCTTTACCCATGTCTTTCATAAGAAATGGGTCGTGAAAATCGCGCTCAAAGTTTGGATTTAAGAAAATGTCAGCTTCTTCCTCGTCAGTTATACCCCTTTTCTCCAAAAGAGTTCTCAATAATTCCCCATACTTCTGCATAGAGCAGATTTTAGCATATTTTGATATACTTTATAATATGGAAGATTGCATTTTCTGTAAAATAGTAAGAAAAGAAATACCGAGCGAAAAAATTTATGAGGACGATAAATTCTTGTCTTTTTTAGACATTCAGCCAGTTTCAGACGGGCATCTCTTAGTAATACCAAAGGAGCACATAGTCTGGATGTATGATGCTGACGACGATACAGTAGCGGAAATTTTCAAGCTGTCTAAAAAATTAATGCTTGCTATAAAGGAAGGTATAGGCTGCGACTACGTGCAAGTAAATGTATCCGGCGAAGAAGTTCCGCACTTTCATGTACACTTAATACCAAGATATTTAGACGATCAATTTCCAAAATTTGTTACTAAAATATACAAAGGCATCGAAAAAGAGGAAGCGGCTAAGAAAATCATTCAAGCGCTTTGATACCCGGTAAGGTTCCACTTTCCAGAAAATCAAGGGTTGCACCGCCTCCCGTGGATACAAAGGAAAAATTGTCTTCCATTTTCATTTTAGATATCAGAGCTACTGTGTCTCCCCCGCCTACTATGCTTTCAGCCTTGGAATTAGCCACAAGCTTTAAAATTTCTTTGGTGGCTTCAGCTCCCCCTTCTTCATACTTTCCAAGCGGACCGTTCCAAAGAATTAATTTTGATTTTTTAATATATGGTTCTATCATTCTTATTGATTCTTTCCCGATATCTAAAATAGATTCATTTTTACCAACTTCATTTGCCATTTTATTATAAAATTTATCGCCGGACTGAACTACAACATCAATCGGTAAGATTAATTTTTTACTCTTCAGAATATCTTCCATATTATAGTCGGTATCATCCACCAAGGATTTGCCCACTTCGTACCCTTTGGCTTTCAGAAAGTTATTTAAAAGAGCACCGCCTATAAAAACATGGTCTGCTAATTTTAAATATTTATTTATAAGAGGCATTTTTGTAGAGAACTTGGCACCTCCTAAAATAAACAAGAATGGGTGTTTATGATTTTTCATTACCTTAGAAAGATTTTTTATTTCCTCTTCAAACTGTAGCCCCACATAGGAAGGCAATAGTTTTGGAAGCAGTACGATCGAAGCGTCTTCTCTATGAGAAACCGGAAAGGCTTCATTTACATAAAAATCCCCCAATTTTGCCAAACTCATAGCAAATATCTGATCACATTTATTTTCTCCTATTTCATTTCGTAGATTTTCAAGTAAAATTATCTCCCCATTTTTCATGTTTCCTCTAGCTTGAATGACCTCCTCACCTAAAACTTGAGGTATAAATTTTACTTCCAGAAACTTATTTAGAACTTTTGCAACAGGAGCCAAGCTTTCTCCTCCTTTACCCAAATGACTAATAAGAATTATTTTAGCTCCTTTTTTGGCTAAAAATTCTACAGTAGGTATTTCTTTCTTAACCCTGAAGTCATCTTCAACTTTCCCATTTTCAATAGGTAGATTTAAATCTAGACGCACTAGAGCAAATTTTCCTTTTATATCCTCAATTTTTTTAATTGATTGCATTTTCAGTAATTCTCACAATTTCGGCAAATTTTTTAGGATCAAGACTGGCGCGCCCCGGCAGAAGGCCATCCACTCCGCCATTTGTTATAAAGTCATGTGCATCTTTCTCATTTACCGATCCGCCGTAGATAAGCCTGGGCATATCTGTTTTCCCTCCGAATTTATCTGAAACAACTTTTCTGATAAAGATAACCATTTCTTTTGAGTCATGAGGTGTAGCATCTTTGCGGTCCAAAGTGGTAGATAGGGACCACACCGGTTCATAAGCTATAATAATTCGCGAAATAATATTTTTGGAAATTCCGTCTAAGCATTCCTCTATTTGGGTTTTTACTAAATTGAAATACCCGTGATTTTCATCTCTGTGTGTTTCTCCAACGCAAAGTATAGGTATCAACCCTACTGAAAGCGCTGATTTTAACTTCTTATTTATGTCTGTATTCTTTTCTCCCATGGCTCGTCTCTCGGAATGGCCCAGTATGACGTATTTCGCTCCAGAATTATAAAGCATATCTGCTGAAATCTCTCCCGTATAGGCTCCGCGCTCTTCATAAAAAATATTTTGCCCCCCAATTAATATTTTTCTAGATACTTTTTTCAGTTTTTCAATATAAATTGAGGGCACACAGACCACTATTTGCGTTTTTTTAATGCCAGAAAGTAATTTAGCAATATTGGAAAATAATCTATCTGCTTCTTTTGAGGAAGAGGGATTCATTTTCCAATTGCCAATTACGATTTTCTTTGCAGCTTTTTTCATGCGAAACCATTATATCATATAATGATTGAGCTTATTGAGTTTCTCCCCACCCCTGTATTGTCCAAGCCCCTGAAGGACCGCTTGTAAAGCCCACATTAATTATGCCGCTGCCATAGCTTATGCCTACGTTGTTTTTTAGTTCTATTTTATTGCCGACTGATTCTTTTACACTAGCATTGTTGCTGAAATATACCGTACCCTGCTGTGCATTTACAATTGAAATTGTAGAATTATTACTAACCTGAATTGCACTGTTTCCGAAACATGGACTAACCAACATGCTCGCATCACATGTGCTGTTTGATAAAAGCAATATGTAGCTGCCAGCGGTTCCGGAATCTTGAAAAACAACGCCGTTATTTATTACAATATAGCCGTCAGATATTATGATGCCTGAAGTCGCTCCGTAGGAAGAATTTAGTTTTACTGTCCCATTGATAATAACATTGCCCGTGACATATATGGTACCTCCTATAGTGAGTGTACTATTTACGGTCAAACTTCCTGTAATTTTTTGGGGGCCTAATGTGGTTGGGGAAGAAATTGTAACGCTATCTGCTGCCGTTCCGCCATTTGATGCATCAGTTTCCCATTGTGTAATTTGGCTGCTAGCTATTGGCAGATTCTGGGGTGCAGGATCGGCTTGGGATGTATCACAAGATTTATTATTGCCAGACCCCGTTTGGCAATATAAATTGCCGGTGATGGTAGAACCAGTGACATTATGAGCATGCGCGTCCCCAGTGCCACCACTACCTATTCTCATATTCGAAATTGATCCTGTGGCTCCTGCCACAAACGCGTCGCCAGTTACATATGCACCGTTTGATCCCACAATATTGCCATTGGAATACAAACTGCCAGTTACAAATGAATTGTTGTGGAAAACAAATCCTCCCTGACCTGATTGAGTACCATATTTAAATACGGCACCGTTTCCAGTCTTAACCGTTAATTTCACTTTGCGTTGGTAGGTAGAAACATCTGCCAGAGAGACAATTTGTTTGTTATTGCCGGGAAGCGAAGTAACGGTGGTGACTGCAGAGTTATAGTTTATAGTTATGGTTTCGCTTCCTGCAAGAGTTTTATTTCGGATAATGCGATAGGCCGCATCTTCCACTCCCGATTCCGCCAAGAAGTAAGAGCTCTTGGAGTTTAGGTTCACTTCGATATTCTTAAATTCTCGCACCGAAGGAGCCACAAGGCCGGCAATGATAGCCAAGGATATGAAAATAAAGAATAAAGTAGAGATGAGCATAGCTGCACCTTTCTGCCTATGTTCTGGGAAAAAATTATTTTTAAATTTTTCTTTTTTTTGATCCATATGGCTTATTGATAATTTCCACGCAAGACTACTGTGTCATAAAAACTCTCGCTCCGAGCAGAAAGATCATGAGTAGAATTTATAGTAAAAAATATTTTGATTGATTTTCCTTTGAGGCTGGTTATCTGAGTAAAGCTAAGGCCAGTCAATGATATATCGGGCGTATTTAGATTTCCGGTAAGTATATTGTTTTCTAAAAGCTGTACATCGCTTCCAGTAAGTACAAATTCCACTGTTTTGGCTGCACCCATATTGTCTGTGGTATTTAATTTTAAGTCGCTTGAACTTATAGAGCTTATATCATTTGCCATCCTTGCCTCACGAGAGATTCTCTCCATTACAGATCCTCCTTCAGATAGGTCTCTTTGCACAGAAGTTTCACGAAAAGCTTTAGTCATAATTATCATCGAATTTACTACTGTGATAGTTAGGATAGTAAAAAGGGCAATATAAAAAATGAGCTCAAGTATCGTATATCCTCCTTTTCTCATTTTATGAAACTGCTTTTTATTTATTTTAATCATGAAAATAGGTCCATAATATAAAATGACAGCGTTTTGGAAACTGTAGTGCCTGCTTCTGACCACGATACTGTGACTGTGATAAGCTTTGTCCCTGGATCATTAGTACCTGTACTGGAAATATCTTGGGTAGTGTTATCGCGGCTTACGCTTGCAATATTTACTTTTCTAGTAAAAATTCCAACTTGTGAAGGAGTAGTGGATAAACTCCAAGTGCCAGAGGAAAAAACTGGATAATAATCAGTAGCATTATTAAGACTTGATATGTTTGTCCAAGTATTGTCACGGAATACCCGTACTGCTTCAGCTCCCTCTTCTAAAAGAAATGATGCCTGGACGCTATGAAGGGTTTGTCGAGAAACGTAAATAGATTTTTGAGCTACAGCCATTATTCCCAAGATAGAGGCAGTAATGATAGAAGCCACTATTATTATTTCAACCATCATAAAGCCGTCGCTCGGTTTTGTTTTTAGTTTTTTAAAAGAAAATTTCATTAATAATATGGTCTTAATTCATGCTAGTTGCCCCCGTGCCGGAAATCGTAATGGTCTTTGAATAAAGTGGGGTTGAAATTGTTATAGTACCAGTCTTGTTTGGAGCAGCGGAGAGTCTATTGAAATACATATCGCCCGAAGATGAGCTCACA
>WNFI01591660.1_pt1 | contig 10101 bp, 10 predicted proteins | sample 5400471 | NCBI WGS metagenome assembly WNFI01 (sample SAMN13153348, study PRJNA577476) | soil metagenome | isolation source: 100 cm saprolite on Douglas fir-dominated hillslope | place: USA:California | collected 2013-09-17
GGATACCGTGCATCCGATCGGCACGCTTGCCGGCAAGCTCGCGTATCGTCGCGAGGGCGACCGGGTTTACGGGCCGGGCATTTATGACATGAAGGGTGGCCTGATGCTCGCGGTCGCGGCGTTTCGCCGAATTGCGCAGGCGGGGCGGCGCACAAAATTGCCGATCACGTTCCTGTTGACGCCGGATGAAGAGTTGAGCAGCCCGGCCTCACGCAGCGTCATTGAGCGCGAGGCGCGTGGCCAACGTTACGTCCTCGTCACCGAGCCGGCGCGCCACGGCGGCAAAATCGTGACCGAGCGCAAGGGTATCGGCGTCTTCGTGATCCGCACCAGGGGCAGGCCCGCGCATGCCGGCGGTGATCCGGACAAGGGCCGCAATGCTATCGTTGCCATGGCGGAGATCGTGCTTGCGATCAACGCCCTGAACGATCCTGCGCGCGGCATCACGACGAATGTCGGGTTGATCGCGGGCGGCACCGCTCGCAATACGGTCGCGGAAGAATGCATGATCGAGGTGGACTTGCGTTTCTGCGACCAGACGAGTGCAGGCGAGATGGAAGCCAGGATCAAGGCTTTGAAATCGTCGCGACCCGACATCGAGACGAGCGTGACGGGCAAGATCACGCGGCCGCCGTTCGTGCGCGGGCGTGCAGTCGACCTCGTGTTCGACAAGGCTGCTGCCATTGCAAAGGAGATCGGCTTCAAGCTCGAAAGCGCAGCACGAGTCGGCGGTGGATCGGACGGGAATTTCACGGTCGCGATGGGCATCCCGACGCTGGACGGGCTTGGCGTCGATGGCGACGGCGCACACACGAATCATGAATACATGCTGTTCTCCTCGATCGAGCCGCGCACGCGGCTGCTGCAGGGCTTGATGGAGCAGTTGGAGTAACGCGCGCGGAACGATGCCGCCTCCTTGTAGGGCGCAATAAGCGAAGCGCATTGCGCCGTGTAGCCGGGCGATGGGCGCTCTGCTACAGCACCCCCACCGGCCGACCCCACCGTATAAGGGGGAGGGGAGCACACCGAGTACGCGCGGCAGGCATGCCGAACTAGCGCCCCGCATTTGTGTCTGGTGAATTCGACGCGGTCGGTGAATTCGGCGAGCCCTGAGTGGCGCAATGCGCTTCGCTTATTGCGCCCTACGCATTTGATGGAGCGGTTTGTGATGCCATCGGATGAATTACTGGCGCTGTCGTCCGTGGAGATGCGGCGGCGCATTGGAACGAAGGAAATCTCTCCGCTCGAGCTCGTGGACTCATCGATCGGAAGGATCGAGGCCCTCAATCCCGCGGTCAACGCGATCGCGGCGGCGGATTTTGCACGCGCGCGCAAGCTCGCGATGAGTGCCGAATCAGCCGCTCGCAAGGGCGAGCAACTCGGGGCGCTGCACGGCCTGCCGACCGGCATCAAGGATCTGCATGAGACCGCAGGGCTGCTGACCACCTACGGCTCGCCGCTCTATCGCAGCCACGTGCCGACGCACGACGCGGCCATGGTGGCGCTCGTGCGCAAGGCAGGCGCAATTATTCTCTGCAAGACCAACGTGCCGGAATTTGGCGCCGGCGCGAATACGCGCAATGTCGTCTGGGGCGCGACTGGAAATCCCTTCGACCCGCGGCTCAATGCCGGCGGCTCCTCGGGCGGTTCGGCGGTCGCGCTCGCCTGCGACATGCTCCCGGTCTGCACCGGATCCGATACCGGGGGGTCCTTGCGGATACCAGCCGCGATCTGCGGCGTCGTGGGTTTTCGTCCCTCGCCCGGCGTCGTGCCAGCGGATGGCCGGCCACTCGGCTGGACGCCGATCTCGGTGTTGGGCCCCATGGGCCGCAGCGTCGCGGATCTGCGGCTTCTATTCTCGGCCCAGATCGGAATGGACGACCGCGAGCCGCTGGCGTTCCCGCTCGATCCGGCTGCAATCGCGACGGCGCGGCCGGTCGATCTCGGCCGACTGCGCGTCGCTTTCACCGACGATTTTGGACAATGCCCGGTGAGTGCCGAGATACGGCGTGTCTTCCGCAGCCGCATCGCGTCCATGCGGCAGCTTTTCCGCACGTGTGACGAGGTCGAATTCGATTTCGGCGAGGCGGATCGTTGCTTCGATGTCGTGCGCGCCCAGAGCTACGTCGACCGCTATCGCGACGCTTACGCCAAAGACCCTGACTCGCTCGGCCCCAATGTGCGCATCAACTACGAAATGGCAGCGCGCATGACGCTCGCGGACATGGCCTGGGCGCACGCCGAACAGACACGGATTTTCCGGCGCTTCCAATCAACTTTCCACGAATACGACCTCGTGCTGTCGCCGACGGTAGGAGTCACGCCGTTTCCGTGGAGCGAGCTCTACCTCGAGAAGCTCGAAGGGGAGCAGCTGCGCAACTATTATCACTGGCTCGCTTTGACCTACTTCGTTACGCTCGTCACCAATCCGGCGATTTCCATTCCGTGCGGCGTCGACGAGCACGCGATGCCTTTCGGGTTGCAAGTCACGGGCCGCTTTCGCGGTGATCAGGATCTGCTGGACGCCGCCGAGGCAATGGAACAGGCCTTTGCTAATATCCCAGGGCTGCAACGCCCGCGTCCCGATATTGGTAAACTCGCCAAGCCTGCGATCGACCTCAAATCGATTGCGACCCACCCGCCCTTACAGGCTGCATCTGCCGAATGCTGATCTTCGGTGGCCAACGCCCGCGGAATTGGGATTGATGTAAGTTCGAATTTGGTCGACTGGGAAACCAGGCCCTCGAACAGGCCCTTGAAAAGGTCGTCGAACTTGGGGGGCGTTGCGAGCGTCCTTGATCAGCACCGTATGCGAGCGCTAAGAATTCTCCGCAGGCCAGCGGGGCTCCATCGCATCCATCGGGCCGAGATATTCGCGCATCATTCCCGGCACGGCAGCGGTCGCGCTCAGCAGCGGCCCTACTGGGACTAAGCAGCATCTTCGGATCTGGCGTCCGCTGCGCGAGGCCAGGCGGACAAGGAGACCTTTTGGCGCACTGGTAAGGAAATTACACAATGCTGATCAGTATTGGCGATCTAGACACCCACGTGCGCGTGTCGATATTCGACGTCATATTCTTGACTAGGAAAGAAGACGCCATGGGTACTTGAATAGATGAGATCAATTCCTTCTGATGTTGACACGGTTCAAAGGATCGAAGCTCGCTTCGGCCGTCGTAAGTATAGACCCCGCGCTGGCCCAGTGACCTTCCCGCCATGAAAGATCTGAACGCCCCGCAGGAAGGTGCTCTTCACGCGACCCGTGAGCTCCAGCCCTTCGAAGGGTGAATAGCCCTGTTTAGATTCGGACTCCGCAGCGTGAGCCAAGAAGCTTTCATGCGGATCGACGAGAGCGATGTCCGCATCGTAACCCGGGGCGATATCGCCCTTGTTGAGCAAACCAAACCGTTGAGCCGGCTTCCAGCTCAGAAGCTCAGCCATGTGATTGTAGGACATGCCACGCTTGCTGCCCTCGCTCAGCACTCCTGAGAGCAGGTATTCGGTTCCGCCAAATCCTGCTTTCGCGAGCCAGATATTCGTCGGATCGTCATTCGACCATTTCTGTTCGGCTGAACAGCAAGCATGATCGCTGACGATCCAGTCGATCTTACGGTCCAGCACGGCCTGCCATAACGCTTCCACGTCTTCGCGAGGACGGATCGGCGGATTGACCTTTGCTCGGATGGCGCATTTGCAATCGGTATCTAGCAGAAGATGCCCCACCGTCACTTCTCGGCGAAACGCGATGTGCGGAAACACCTGTTGCATGATCCACGCGGCATCAACCGCCTTACGCGAACTCAGGTGCAGGAGATTAATGTTCAAGCAGCTGGTTTCATTGGCCAGATAGGAGGCGATCCAGATGGCAAGCCCTTCAGAGTGCGGAGGCCGGGCAGCACTGTAGGCGTGCAGGCCGGTTAACTTGCCCTCGCGCTCGACGATTTTCGTGTAGGCATTGAGGATTTCGGCAAGCTCGCAATGAAGACTGACGCTGATATAGGCGGCGAGTTTGGGGTATTTCGTCATCAAACGCTGTGCCGAGCGCATGATGAATTCGAAATGAGCGATGTCATAGCGATCTTCGGGGCCGATCATCAGAAATTCATTCTGATTGGCTGACCGCCCGTGCAGGCCGTATCCTCCATAAAACATGAATATCTTAAACGAGGGGATACCGTAGTCGAGGGCGAGATGTTCCATTTCATCAATGTGCCCAGCCTCAATCGGCGCAATGTGATAACCGTAATCGACCCAGAATCGCCCCTCGGATTGCTTGAGGACTGCGGGCATGAAGTCCCGATATGGACCGCCCCGGTTCAGATAATAATGCCCTGTGCGTATATAATTCAGGCTTGAGGTTACGCCGCCGATGGCTGCCGCCTTGCTTTCCGAAACTGCGTCCTGGCCGAGGGGCGCATAGATGCCGATGTGCATGTGAGCATCGACGCAACCCGGGAATGCCAGAAGATTCTTGGCGTCGAAAACCTGCTTCGCTTGTTCCGCCTGGATGTCGGGTGCCAGGCGGGAGATCTTTTCATCCTTGACCGCGATGTCGAGACAATCCACCGACGTCTTATTTGGGCGCACTACTCGGGCGTTCTTGATGACTAGGTCGAAGAGTTTTTCCATTCGAGATTTCCAGCGCTTTCTAGTTCGGCGTTGCCCCTGACTGAGTGACGACGGGTGCCCAACGCCTGATATCTTCGCGCACGAACGCGGCAAACTCAGCGGGCGTGCTGCCGACGGGCGAGGCGCCTTCATTTTTGAGGCGGTCGCGCAACCTCGAGTTCTCGAGCGCTGCCACGATTACCGCGTTCAATTTGTCGGTGATCCCGGCAGGAACGTTGGCCGGTGCGAAAACGCCAAACCAGGCGTTGGACTCGAATCCGGGTACGACTTCTCCGATCGTCGGTAGATCAGGAAATGACGGCTGCCTTTGAGCACTAGTGACACCGTAGGCGCGCAGCTTTCCAGCGCGAACGTGTGCCGTCCCCGTCACCAAACTGATGAACATTAGATCGACCTGTCCTCCGAGCAAATCGGTTAACGCCGGCGACGTTCCCTTGTAAGGAACGTTGAGCAGACGAATACCGGTCATCATCTTGAATTGCTCACCTGCTAGGTGCAGCGAGGATCCGATCCCTCCGATTGCAATCGTCAGCGTATCAGGCTGACCCTCAGCAAGTGCGATGAGTGCTTCGAGGTTGCTCGCGGGCAGTTTTGGATGGGCCACCAGCAGGCTTGGCACCGTCGCAACCATGGTGATCGGCGTGAAATCGGCCACAGGATCGAATGGCAGCTTGGGATAAAGCGTCGCGTTGATGGTATGGCTGGTGAAACTCACAAGTAGCGTATGGCCGTCCGGTGCGGATTTTGCGACTACATCGGCGGCCAGATTGCCGCCCGCACCTGGCCGATTCTCCACCACGACCGGCTGTCTCAGGGCACTCGCCATCGGTTCTGCAAGCGCTCGTGCAACAGTATCAGTGGTCGGCGTCATCAAGCCGCATGCAAAGATGACACCGAGAACCACGAAGCTTCGAGCGGACGGAATAGACATCCAAACTTTCCCGATGTTCAGGTTCCTGCCGGGCGCCAATTTGGCAGTGAAGGCAAGGTGCAACGTCACCGGCGCGTGCCTTTCTTCTTGCCCGACGGCGGTGGCGAGGATTCGTATCGTCTGCCGAGCGCGAGCATCTCCGGCGTTCCGATCAATTCATTGAGGCTAGTGAAGTCGAGCATACGGGAGCGGAACGGCTCGGAGGTTCCGCGTGCGGCGAGCGAGGCGTAATATTCGCGCGCCATGCGCGCCAGTGCGCGCACGATGCCGCCGGGAAAGATCACCAGCGCGAAACCCATCGCCTCGAGCTCGGCAGCCGAGAGCGTCGGGGTCTTGCCGCCCTCGACCATGTTAGCCATTACCGGCACGCCGCCGAGGGCCGGCGGAATGCGCTTAAGCTCCGGCAGCGTCTTGGGCGCCTCGACAAACAGCACATCGGCCCCCGCATCACGATAGAGCGCGGCCCGCTCGATGGCGCGCTCGAAACCTTCGACCGCGATGGCGTCGGTGCGTGCGATCACCAGCGTCTCGCGCGAGCGCCGGGCATCGACCGCGGCCTTAATCTTGCCAACCATCTCGGCCGTCGGGATGAGGACCTTGCCGTCGAGGTGGCCGCAACGCTTGGGAAAATCCTGATCCTCAATTTGGATCGCGCTCGCCCCCGCGCGCTCAAACAGGCGAATGGTGCGCCCGACATTGAGCGCATTGCCATATCCGGTGTCGGCATCGACGATCAGCTCGGCGCCAACGCGATCGCGCATCACGCCGACGATCTCGACAACCTCGCTCATGCTCACGAGACCGATGTCCGGCCGTCCGAGCCGCGTATACGAGATCGCTGCCCCCGAGACGTAAAGAGTCCTGAAACCGCTCTGTTCAGCGACCAGTGCAGTGAACGCATCGTAGACGCCGGGAGCGACTATGATGGGCTTCCGCATGAGGCGCGACCGCAGATCCATCACATCAGCCATCGTTATAGTCCGAGATAGGCACGTTTGAGGTTCGGGTCGTCGCGGATATCGGCTGAGTTTCCATCTAGCACGAACATGCCCTCTTCGAGGATATAGGCTCGGCGCGCCACCTCAAGGCACTGCACCACGTTCTGCTCCACCAGAAGGAGCGTGATGCCTTCCGTATTGATGCGCCGGATCAGTCCGAACAGCTCCTCGACGAGCAGCGGCGAGAGGCCGAGCGATGGTTCGTCGAGGATCAGCAATTTAGGCTCGGCCATCAACCCGCGCCCGATCGCCAGCATCTGCTGCTCGCCGCCTGAGAGCGTGCCGGCGCGCTGCGACCGGCGCTCGGCGAGCCGCGGAAAGACCGCAAATACTCGCTCGCGATTCCTCTCCCGCCGGATGCGGCCCCGCCGGTAGCTGCCAAGATCGAGATTTTCCTTGATCGTCAGGTTGGGAAAGATGCAGCGCCCCTCCGGCACGTGGATGAGCCCGCGCGCCACGATCGTCGCCGGCTTCTCGCGCTCGATCGCGCCGCCTGCGAAACGGACGGAGCCGTGCGTTGCGCGCAGCACGCCGGAGATCACGCGGTTGAGCGTTGACTTCCCCGCTCCGTTCGAGCCGAGCACGGCAACGATCTCGCCGGCGGCGACCTCAAGATCGATCCCGCGCAGCACCTCAGTCGCGCCGTAACCGGCGACAAGCCCGCTGACCGAAAGCAGCGCCTCAGACATGCGCGGCTCCTGCGGCCGAAAGGCGCGCTGCTGCGCCATGGCCGAGATAAGCCTCGACCACGCGCGGATTCCCAACCACGGCTCGAGGGGCGCCTTCGGCGACGATGTGGCCCTCCGCTAGCACGAAAACGTGCTCGGCGAGGCTCATCACCGCCTGCATCACGTGCTCGATCATAAGTATCGTGATGCCGCGCTCGGCAAGGCCGCGGATGATCGGCACCATGGTGGCGACCTCCCCGGGGTTGAGGCCAGATCGCCGAGGCCAACTGTGCTTGCAACTTCCGCAGCGGCATCAAGCGCGTCAGCACGTGAGCGTCGCGACAGGTGCGCGCCGATGGCGATGTTCTCGTGCACGGTGAGGCCGGCGAACGGCTGTACGATCTGGAAGGTGCGCACGATGCCTCGCCGCGCCAGAAGATGGGGCGGCATGCCCGTAATGTCGGCGCAGCGGTAAAAGATGCGGCCTTCGCTCGGCGGCAGGAACCCGCTGATGATGGAGAACAGTGTGGTTTTGCCGGCACCGTTGGGCCCGATCAGTGCGGTGATCTGGCCGGCTTCGACGGCGAGCGAAGCATTGTCGACAGCGAGGAGGCCGCCGAAGCGTTTGAATACGCGCTCAACGCGAAGCAGCGGCTCAGCCATGGGCGCGCCCCGGTAGCGATGACCTCAAGCGCGCAAAACGCAAGCGCAGGTCGGCCAGCAGTCCTGCAATCCCACGCGGGGCGAAGGCTATGATCAGGACGAGCAGACCGCCGTAGATCACGAGGTCGAGGCCGGGGGCATCGCCGGTGATGAGCTTGGTCAATTCGCCGAGCGTCTTGACAACCAACGCGCCAAGCAGCGGCCCGAACACGGTGCCGATGCCGCCGACGATGGGTGCAAGCAAAGCCTCGACGGAAATCCACGGCCCGTAGGCGATACTAGAGTCGATGAACAGAAAATACTGCGCGTAGAAACCTCCGCCGGCGGCGGTGATGGCGGCAGAAATTGTCATAGCGGCGAGCTTGACCCGCGTTGCGTCGACGCCAATCGCTTTGGCTGCGTCTTCGTTTTCGCGCACCGCGACGAGCCAAGCGCCGAACCGGCTCTGCTCGATCAGCCGCACGATGACCAGCGAGACCGCGACCATTGCAAGCATGATCCAATAGAACGGGGCGCGACTCTGGAACTGGAACGCTTGCGGCCGCAGATCGAGGGTGATCAGGATACCGACGCCGGCACCGGTGATGGGGGCGACGCTAGCGAGAATGCGAAGCACCTCGGCAAACGCAAGCGTGACGAGGGCGAAATACGCGCCCTTCAATCCGGAACGGAAGGTGAGCAGACCGATTGCGGCGCCGACCAGCGCGCCGCCGGCGATTCCGAGCGCGAATGCGATCCAGGCGTTGACGCCGTAGCGCACTTGCAGGATGGCGCTGACATACGCGCCGGTGCCGAAGAAGGCTGCATGGCCGAAGGAATACTGCCCGCCGTAGCCGCCGAGCACGTTCCAGCCCTGCCCCACCAGGGCGATCAGCAACGCCACGGTGAGAAAATTGAGTACGACATTGGAGGCGGTGAGCAACGGCACCGTCGCGAGCGCGGCGATGACGAGCACAATGTGCGCAATCGAAGGCCCCCTCATGCCCGTTCTCCAAACAGGCCGCTGGGGCGGAACAGCAGCACCAGGATGAACATGACGAAAATGCCAATCTGCCCGAGCGATTCCCCGAGATAGAGGCCGGAGAGGCTCTCCACCACGCCGATGAACAGGCCGCCGACGAGCGCGCCTGTCACCGAACCCATGCCGCCAAGCACGACAATGGTGAAGGCGACGAGCACGAAGGCGTTTCCGAGGCAGGCGGTGCCGAGACCGAAGGTAACGGCATAGATGTGCGCCACGTCGATACCGGAGAGCTCCGCCCCGAGCTTCTCCTTGGCAACCGCGCGGATCGCCTTACCGGTATCGGTTAGGCTCAAGATGAGCCACAGCACCAGCGCCACGGCGAGCACGATGCCGAAGCCAATGACGCGCGGCACCGCAAGGAAAGCGATGCCGAGGTCGACGACATTGAAGGCATAATCGAGGTTGAGCGTGCGCGTATCGCCGCCAAAGGCATAGAGCAGCACGTTCTCGATCACCACCGCGAGCCCAAGTGTCACCAGCAGAATATTGCGGTCCTCGCCGTGCGCGGCAGGGCCAATGACGAAGCGCTGCAAGCAATAACCCAGCGCGAAGAACAGCGGCGTGAGCACAATGGTCGCGACGTAGGGATCGAGACCGAGGAACCGGTGCGCGAAGAACGCCGCAAACATCGCGGCGGTGAGCAGCGCGCCGTGCGCGAAATTGATGATGTGCAGGACGCCGTAGATCAGCGTCAGCCCGAGTGCGACCAGCCCATATACCGCGCCGGTCAGGAGCCCATTGAGGATGGCGGGAGATATCGTTGCCCAGCACCTGGGTATTGACCGGCGCGGCGCCTTGGTTTTGGCCGTTGACGAACTTGGTTGGCCCGTAGGGCATCACGTGGCGGGAGAATGTGGAACTTTCCAACGACGCAATGATCTTGGCGCGCTCCGCGCTCCGAGCGCGCTCCAGCGCGTCGGCGACGAGGAGGATGCACGAGTAGTTCATGAACACTTCATAGGTGTAGAACTCCCCCCTATCCTCGACCTTCTTCTTGAGCGCCAATGCCTTCGGATTGCGCGGGTCGAACCAATGATTGCAGTCCATGATGTATTGCGCGGCTTCAGGGAACTCCTTAACGAACTTGTAGGACGATGCCGCGCCGCCGAGGACCGAGTAAATGCCTTTTGGGCGCACCCGCTGTTGCTGCATGGTGCGGGCGAGCAGCACGTACTCGTTATAGTAGTT
>WNFI01233023.1_pt1 | contig 10100 bp, 13 predicted proteins | sample 5400471 | NCBI WGS metagenome assembly WNFI01 (sample SAMN13153348, study PRJNA577476) | soil metagenome | isolation source: 100 cm saprolite on Douglas fir-dominated hillslope | place: USA:California | collected 2013-09-17
TCGATCCGGCCCCCATCGGCGTCGGGGCCGCCTTCGACCACGGCCCAATAACATTTGCCGACTTTACCCGGCTTGAACAGCTTGCCGAGCAGCGCCAGCGCCTTGCGATGGCGGCCCAACACAAGGCAGCCCGTTGTATCGCGGTCAAGCCGGTGCGCCAGCGCAGGTGCGCGCGGCAAGCCGAAACGCAATGCGTCGAAATAGTCTTCAAAGGCATCGCCACCCTTGGGGCCGCGATGCACCGGCAATCCCGCCGGCTTGTCGACCACCAGCATCAGCCCATCGCGATAAAGGAGGCGGCCGAGCATCTCTTCCGGTGTCATGCCGAAACCGCTATCACGGGCGCGGCATGAACGACAGCACACAAGGCGGAAACTGGTGGAAGCGCTTGAGCGGCGGGCTCAAGCGAACGTCGTCGTCGCTTGGCGCCCCCATCGTCGACCTTGTGTCGAAGCGCAAGCTCGATGCTGAAACGATTGCAGATTTAGAAAGCGAATTGATCCGCGCCGATTTCGGGCCTGAATTTGCCGCCCGCATCGCCGGCGTCCTCGGTGAAGGCCGTTACGACAAAGGATTGACGCCGGACGAGGTCAAGGGCGTACTGGCCGACGAAATCGAGAAAGTCCTCGCGCCGGTCGCCAAGCCGCTGGAAATAACGACGCGGCCCTTCATCGTTCTCGTCGCCGGCGTTAACGGGTCTGGCAAGACGACAACCATCGGCAAACTTTCTGCCCGCTTCCAGGCGCAAGGAATGAGCACGATGCTGGTGGCAGGTGATACATTCCGTGCCGCCGCGATCGACCAATTAAAAATCTGGGGTGAGCGTACCGGCGCGAGCGTGATGGCGCGGGAGCCCGGCGCCGACGCGGCCGGCCTTGCGTTTGACGCGATTGCCGCCGCAAAAGCACAAGGCATCGAAGTCGTGTTGGTCGACACAGCTGGCAGGCTGCAGAATCGCGCCGAGTTGATGGGCGAGTTGGAAAAAATGGTGCGCGTCATGCGTAAGGTCGAGCCAACTGCGCCGCATGCGGTCTTGCTTGTGCTCGATGCGACAGTTGGCCAGAACGCGCTCAGCCAGGTGGAGATTTTCGGCAAGATCGCCGGGGTGACCGGCTTGGTGATGACCAAGCTCGATGGTACTGCACGCGGCGGTATATTGGTTGCGATTGCGGACAAATTTGGTCTGCCCGTGCATTTCATAGGCGTCGGCGAGGCGGTGGACGATCTTGCTCCGTTCACTGCGCGCGACTTCGCCCGGGCGGTCGTCAGTCTGGATTCATAGGCGCAGAAAACGCATGGCGAAAACGAAACAACTCAATCCATTCCTCAAGCTGGTGCTCGATATCGGGCCGCTGGTGCTGTTCTTTGCCGCAAACGCAAAGCTCGGAATCTACGTCGCGACCGGCGCTTTCATGGCGGCGGTGTTGATCGCGCTGGTGGTGTCTTATGTGATGACGAACCACGTCGCCATAATGCCGCTGGTCACCGCAGTCATTGTGTTGGTGTTTGGTGAACAAGCCGTTGCTCGGCATGGTGTTTGATTCCGTCTTCCAACTTCGCGAAGAAGGTTGGCGGAAACTCACCTGGCGGTGGGCGCTGTTCTTCTTTGCCCTGGCGATCCTGAACGAGATTGTCTGGCGTACGCAAACGACGGATTTCTGGGTGAGTTTCAAATTGTTTGGCGTCGTGCCGCTGACTTTTTTATTTGCCGCGCTGCAAGTTCCGCTGCTCAACAAATACAGCATCGAGAAAAAGAACTAGCGCAGAGCTTTTTCGATTTCCGGTACGAGCGTACTGGCTAGATTTTCCGCGGTAATCGGGCCTACCAGCTTGTAAACGATGTGCCCGTCCCGGCCGACCAGGAAGGTCTCCGGTACGCCATAGACGCCCCAATCGATCGACGCGCGGCCAGCTTCGTCGCGGCCGGCCGCGGAAAAAGGATTGCCGTAGCGGTTGAGGAAGCGCCGTGCGTTGTCCGGCGCATCCTTGTAGTTGATTCCGACCAGCTGGATGCGCTTGTCTTTCGACAGTTGGTCGAGGTAAGGCACTTCGTCGTGGCAGGGCACGCACCATGATGCCCACACGTTCACCAGCGTCACCGCACCCGGGAATGTCGCGTTGTTGATGCCTGGTACCGGGTTGCCGCCGCGTTCAAGGCCGGGCAGCGGCGGCAGGTCGGTCGGCGGCACCAGGCGCCCGATCAGCGCCGAAGGAATCCGCGACGGATCGCCGGTGCCGAGCCGGTAAAAAAACAGCGCCGCCAAGGCGAGAAATGCGATGAGCGGCAACAAAATGAGGATGTTGCGCGGTTTTTTGCCGGAGTTCTCACTCGATGCGGTGCTCACGAGCCAGCCTTGCGCGGCGCGCGTCGTGTAACGCCGCGGTCCTCGAGATCGCCCAGAATGCGCCGCTGTGCCGAATAGTCGAGCACGACCCAGGCGATCAGTGCGGCGACCACGAAAGTGGTTATCGCATAGGCGGCGATGATGAAATCGGCGTGCGGCCCCAAAATCATGGGTGCGCTTCAGCTAAATCTTGCGCCTGCATCAAACGCATGCTGCGCACCCGCCGCCGCAAAATTTCGTTACGCATGACGGCGAGATGCAACGTCATGAACAAGAGGGTGAAGGCAAGCGCCATGATTAACAGCGGGCTGAGCAACGCCGGATCGATGGTTGATCCACCCATACGAAACACCGAGGCTGGCTGGTGCAGCGTGTTCCACCAGTCGACTGAAAATTTGATGATCGGCAAATTGACCGCGCCGACCAACGACAGGATCGCAGCGGCGCGCGCGCCGCGCCCCGGCTCCTCCGCGGTCCAATAAAGCGCGAGCACACCAAGGTAAAGCAGTAATAGAACAAGCATCGACGTCAGCCGCGCGTCCCAGACCCAATAGGTGCCCCAGGTCGGGCGACCCCAAAGCGAGCCAGTCACCAGACAGATAAATGTGAACGCAGCTCCAATCGGTGCTGCCGCCTTGCCGGCAACATCCGCGAGCGGGTGACGCCACACCAACGTGCCGAGCGCGGCGACGCACATGAGACCCCAACCGAACATACCGAGCCACGCCGCTGGAACGTGCAGGAACATGATCTTCACGGTCGCGCCCTGCTGGTAATCGTCCGGCGCATTCATCGCGCGGAACAGGCCGACCGCGAAAACAATGATCGTCACTGCCGCAAGCCACGGCAACACGCGGTTGACGACGGTCAGGAACCGCGTCGGATTGGCGAGATCGATCACAGCCATGAGCGCTCTCTTAATCGGCAGTCGAAGCGCGCGCAATTCAAGCCCCGCTCGTCCCCGCGAAAGCGGGGACCCAGGGCAGAATTTGCCGGCCTCCCAATCACAGCTGGATTCCTGCTTGCGCGGGAATGAGCGGAAAGTGCGTAGGCCGTCAACATACCGACTCTCTATTCCAGTCCATGGCGCAGGGCCGCCGCCGCTGCAATCGGGCCGAGCACCAAGCTTGCCAAGCTTAGCGCACAAAGAATGGTGAAAGGTGGGCCGAACGGCGTGGGCCCGACGATCGCGGCATTCGCCGCGGCAACGCCAAAAATCAGCACCGGGACAGTGAGCGGCAACACGAGTACTGCAAGCAGCAGCCCGCCGCGACGCAGCGCCACAGAGAGTGCAGCGCCGATCAGCCCGATAAACGTAAGTGCGGGCGTGCCGGCGAAAAGCGTGAGCGCGAGCCAGCCCATCGCATGTAATTCGACATTGAGCATCAGCCCGAGCACCGGCGCGATCACGACGAGTGGCAGGCCGGTCGTGAGCCAATGTGCAATGGCTTTCGTTGCAACGGACAGTTCAAGCGGCAAGGGACCCATCATCAAAAGATCGAGCGAGCCGTCCTCGTAGTCGGTCGCGAACAGGCGGTCGAGCGCGAGCAGGCTTGCGAGCAACGCGCCCAGCCAAAGAATCGCAGGTCCGATGCGGGCAAGCAGCGCCAGGTCCGGACCGATGGCGAAGGGCATCATGGCGACGACGATCAGGAAAAACACCGCGCCCATAAATGCGCCGCCGCCGACGCGAACCGCCAGCCGCATGTCGCGCACGAGAAGCGCGGTGAAGGCGCTCATGCTGGACCCAATTTCAGTTCACGCGCACGTTCAAGACCGATTGGTCCATGCGCCGCTGCGACGATCATCCCGCCACTGGCGAGATGTCCGCGCATAAGCTCGGCGAGTTTTTTTTGTGACGGCGCATCGAGCGTCGAGGTTGGCTCGTCCAGAAGCCAGATTGCCCGTGGCACAGCGACGAGGCGGGCAATGGAAAGTCGCCGCCGCTGGCCAGCCGACAAATAAGCAGCGGGCAGACCGGTGAGGGGCGCCAGATCAACCGCCTCCAAGGCGGGGGCCACACCAGCTCCCGTACCGAAATATTCGGCCCAGAATTGCAGATTTTCGCCAACCGACAACGCAGGCTTCATCGCATCTTGATGGCCGAGATAGTGCGCCTGCTCGGCCAGCGGCGTGTCCAATTGGCCGCCTTGCAGCGCCAATCGCCCTTCGGCAATTCGCACGAGGCCGGCGATCATGCGCAGCAGGGAGGATTTGCCGGCGCCGTTGCGCCCGGTAACCACCATCGCCTCGCCGGCGGATAGGCTAAAACTCAGGCCCCGGAAGATCTCGCGTCCGCCGCGGTGACAGGTCAATTCATCGGCCTGGAGTTGCATCACGGCTGCCGCAGCGACTTTGAGGGGGTCGGAACGGCGCGGCCGAGCGCGAAAAACCCCGGTATTCTGAGCATATTTGGCGTTGTTCCCCGGTCAATATAGCTTCGGACACGAAAAGACCTTATAAGCGCGGACTTGCGACGTTACGTAATTTGGATTCGGACGCAAGTCTCACCAGCGAGAAAAACATAGCCTTGCCAAAAGCTTAGTCCGAACCAGCGCCGGTACACCGGCCGGGAATGGAAACAGCCGACATGACTTCGCTCGACAGCTTTAGATGCTGCAAGACCCTGCAGGTTGGTAGCAAGAGCTACGCCTATTTCAGCCTTCCAATCGCCGAACGAAATGGCCTCAAGGGCATTTCTCGCCTGCCGTTTTCGATGAAGGTGCTTCTGGAAAATCTGCTGCGCAACGAAGATGGGCGCACGGTGACCAAGGATGACATCAAAGCGGTTGCGGAGTGGCTCAAGACCAAAACTTCAGAGCGGGAGATTGCATTCCGTCCGGCGCGCGTGCTGATGCAGGATTTTACCGGCGTACCCGCGGTGGTCGATCTTGCGGCCATGCGCGACGCCATGAAACATCTCGGCGGCGATCCAAAGAAGATTAATCCGCAGGTACCGGTCGATCTTGTCATCGATCATTCGGTCGCGGTGACGTTCTTCGGCAACAACAACGCCTTTAAAAAGAACGTCGAGGAGGAGTATCGGCAGAATCAGGAACGCTACAAATTCCTGAAATGGGCGCAACGCTCGTTTGACAATTTCAGCGTTGTGCCTCCGGGCACCGGTATCTGCCATCAGGTCAATCTCGAATACCTGTCGCGTGTTGTTTGGCACCGCAAGGACAAAGTGAAAGCCGACGGCAAAGCCGCCACCATGGAGGTTGCCTATCCCGACACGCTGGTCGGCACCGACTCACACACGACGATGGTGAACGGCCTTTCTGTGCTCGGCTGGGGCGTCGGGGGCATTGAAGCGGAAGCCGCGATGCTCGGCCAGCCGCTGTCGATGGTGCTGCCCGAAGTTATCGGGTTCAAGTTTGCCGGAAAATTGAAGTAGGGCGTCACCGCCACCGACCTGGGATTCTCTCCAATTGACGACGATACCATTCGCTACCTGAAAGACACGGGGCGCCCGGCCGAGCTCGTCGCTCTCGTCGCCGCTTATGCCAAGGCACAGGGCATGTTCCGCGTGAAGACGACGCCCGACCCGATGTTCACCGACATCCTCAAGCTGGAGTTGGGTTCGGTCGAGCCGTCGCTCGCAGGCCCAAAACGTCCGCAGGACCGCGTTGCCTTGAAGGAAGTAAAGGCCGGCTTTGCCATTTCGATGGACAAGGAATTCGGCAAGAGCGCCGAGGCGAAGAAGCGCGTAAAGGTTTCCGGAAAGAATTACGATCTGGGCCACGGCGATGTGGTTATCGCCGCGATCACGTCCTGCACCAACACCTCTAATCCGAATGTCATGATCGGCGCCGGCCTGCTTGCCCGCAAGGCTGCTGCGAAAGGCTTGGTTACAAAGCCGTGGGTGAAGACGTCGCTCGCGCCCGGCTCGCAGGTCGTCGGCGAATATCTCGATAAATCCGGCCTTCAAAAAGATCTCGACAAGCTCGGCTTCAATCTTGTCGGCTTCGGCTGTACGACCTGCATCGGCAATTCAGGCCCGCTGCCGCCTGAAAATTCCAAGGCGATCAACGATAACGATCTGGTCGCCGCCGCAGTGCTGTCGGGAAACCGCAACTTCGAAGGTCGCGTCAACGCCGACGTGCGCGCCAACTATCTCGCTTCGCCGCCGCTCGTCGTGTCCTACGCGATCGCGGGCTCGATGAACGTTGATCTCGCGAAAGACCCGCTCGGCGTCGATCAGAAGGGTAAGAAGGTCTTCCTGAAAGACATTTGGCCCTCGAACAAAGAAATCGGCGACTTCGTTGCGAAGAACATCACCAAGCAGATCTTCTCCAGAAAATATGCCGACGTGTTTAAGGGCGATTCACTGTGGCGCAAGATCAGCGTCAAAGGCGGCATGACCTACGACTGGGACAAGAAGTCCACCTATGTGCAGAACCCGCCATACTTCGTGGGAATGGGCCGGCACCCCAAGCCGCTCGAAGACATTGTCGACGCGCGTGTGCTGGCCCTGCTGCTCGACTCAATCACCACCGACCACATTTCGCCGGCGGGCTCGATCAAGGTCGACTCGCCAGCGGGAAAATATCTGGTCGGACACAAGGTCAAGCCGGCTGATTTCAATCAATACGGCACGCGCCGAGGCAACCACGAAGTGATGATGCGCGGCACTTTCGCGAACATCCGTATCAAGAACCAAATGGTACCGGGAGTCGAAGGTGGGGTCACCATTCACTACCCGTCCAAGCAGCGCATGCCGATCTACGATGCAGCTATGAAATACCAAGCCGACGGGGTTCCGCTGGTTGTTTTCGCCGGCAAGGAATACGGCAGCGGGTCTTCGCGCGACTGGGCGGCCAAGGGTTCGGTCCTGCTCGGCGTCCGCGCGGTGATCGCGCAATCTTTCGAGCGCATCCACCGTTCGAACCTGGTGGGCATGGGCGTGATGCCATTGGTATTTGAGGAAGGCTCCTCCTGGCAGTCGCTCGGCCTCAGAGGGGACGAGCAGGTCACGATCCGCGGTTTGCATGGTGAACTCAAACCGCATCAGCGGCTGATCGCTGAGATCGTATCCGGCAACGGGACCCTCAAGCGGGTGCCGCTGATCTGCCGTATCGACACGTTGGACGAGCTCGACTACTTCAAGAACGGCGGTATCTTGCAGTTTGTCCTGCGTCAATTAGCGGGTTGACCGGCGATTCCGTTAACGGTCAGCCCTTAGGCTGCTCACTGTGAAGTGAGTAGCGGGTGATCGGCCCAGCCCTCTATAACTCGCGGGCGGGGCAAGGGATTGCGGTATCGATATGAACTATCGCCACGTCACCTTCGCTATCGCGATCATTTGTACCTCTACGGCCACATCGGCTTTGGCCGAGCCGCGCGCCGTCATTGAGCTGTTCACCAGCCAAGGTTGCTCATCCTGCCCCGCTGCCGACAAACTGCTCGGTGAGCTCTCGCGCGACCCATCGTTGATGACCATGAGTCTGGCGGTCGATTACTGGGATTATCTGGGTTGGAAAGATACGCTGGCGCTGCATGGTCATTCGGATCGGCAGCGCGCCTATGCCGAAGCGCGCGGTGACCGCGAGGTCTATACGCCGCAGGTGGTCGTTAATGGCATTGTCCATGTGCTCGGCAGCGACAAGGCGGCAATCGAAAAAGCAATTGCACAGACGCGCCGTAATCCCGCTGTGCTTGCGTTGCCAGTGACCATGTCCATTGCCGACGGTAAGGTGACGGTGAACGTTCCCGACGCCAAGGAAGAACACCCCAGTGCCGAGGTCTGGCTCTGCCCGGTGAGGAGCAAAGTTTCGGTTGAAGTCGCACGTGGCGAAAATCGCGACCACACGCTGACGTACCACAATGTCGTACGCCGCTGGGTGAAGCTCGGCGACTGGAACGGCAAAGCGCAAACATTCAGCGTGCCGCTGACCGAGCTTCCGAAGGGTGAATACTCGCTCAAAGACATCGATAGGCTCGACGTCATTGTGCAAGGTGGTGCAGCTGCCAAACCCGGATTGATGCTCGGCAGCGCATCCACGAGCTGCTGCACAGCTCCGACCAACTGAACATCTAATTTTTTTCGCCACAAAAAAATCGGGCCGGCTTACTGCCGGCCCGAAGGCATTAGGGGATTGAACCGTACGCGGCACTCAACTGGCCCGGCCGATCGAACCCCGGGGGGCTGGGGGGCTGAGGAATCCGGTGCTCGTACCGGACCGGGCCTTGAGGCAACGGTGTTGTTATCCCAATCCAGCGTGACCAGCGATTGACGGAAATTGGGCGTTATTGTGGGAGCTTTTAACGAGTTCGTGATCGCAGGCGGGCAGGTTTTGCCTGTTTTCAAGTCACTTCATGCCGGAATGAAGCTCTTGCGGTACGCCTTCTGCGGCGCGATCATCGGCCGCAGACAAAAGGAGGCGCCGCATGACGTTCGGTTCCGGCGAAATCGATCCAAGCCAGTCCCTCGGGGGCGGTACCCCGGTGCGCACCGCGGCCGCCCTCGCAAATCAGGTAACTTTCAGCCGGCGCGAGCTCAACCGCATTCTCGACCTTTACGGCCGCAAGGTCGCGGCCGGCGAATGGCGCGACTACGCCATCGATTTTCTGAAAGACCGGGCGGTCTTCTCGGTGTTTCGAAGAGCCTCGGAAGTGCCGCTCTATCGAATTGAGAAAAATCCAAAGCTTGAACGCCGTCAGGGTGTATACAGCGTGATCTCAGCCACGGGACACATCGTGCGCCGCGGTCACGAGCTTGAACGAGTATTGCGCGCGATCGACAGTTCGTTGTCGTTGGTCGCGAGTTGACTTTACTCAGCTCGTCCCCGCGAACGCGGGGACCCAGAGCAAAAATTCCGGCGCTTCTGGTTGTTTCTCTGGATTCCCGCTTGTGCGAGAATGAGCGGGCGAGGTCGCGTGTCGCCTTATGGGCTGGTCGATGCACCCGGCCCAAGCGTCCGCTGCATGAGCACGCTATCGAGCCAGCGGCCTTGCTTGAATCCGACATCAGCCAGAATGCCAACGTGGTGGAAGCCCAGGGCCTCATGTAGGCCGATCGAGGCCGCCTGCTTGGTCGAATCCCCGATTACGGCAATCATCTGGCGGAAGCCTTGCGCCGCGCAGGCCTCGATCAGGGCCGCCAGCAAGGCGCGGCCAACGCCGCGGCGGCGATGATCCCGGGCGATGTAGACGGAATTCTCCACGGTGTATCGATAGGCAGGCCGCGTTCGATACGGCGCCGCATAGGCATAGCCGGCGAGGGCGCCTCCGGCTTCCGCCACCAGGTAGGGAAAGCCATTGCCCACAAGGTCGTCCATCCGGCGCGCCATTTCGGCGATGTCGGGGGGCGTCAGTTCGAACGACGCCGTGCCGTGTTCAACGGCGTGCGCATAGATGTGGGTGATAGCCGGGATATCGACGGTGCGGGCGGGGCGAATGGCGATCGTCATGCGCCGCGCAGGCTAGCAAAAGAAAAGCGCCCCGGCCTATAGCCGGGGCGCGCATTGCAGTGCTGCTGATCGTGCCTAGCGCCGATCACCCATGAAACGCAGCAAGAACAGGAACAGGTTGATGAAGTCGAGATAGAGCGTCAACGCGCCCATTACCGCCTTGCGGCCGGAAATGGTGCCGTCATCGTTGGCGCTGTACATTTCCTTGATCTTCTGGGTATCCCAGGCGGTCAACCCGGCAAAAATCAGCACGCCGATCGCAGAGATTGCGAAGTCGAGACCGCTGCTCTTGAGGAACATGTTGACGACCATCGCGAGGATCAGGCCGAACAGTCCCATCGTC
>WNFI01420979.1_pt1 | contig 10100 bp, 11 predicted proteins | sample 5400471 | NCBI WGS metagenome assembly WNFI01 (sample SAMN13153348, study PRJNA577476) | soil metagenome | isolation source: 100 cm saprolite on Douglas fir-dominated hillslope | place: USA:California | collected 2013-09-17
AATTGAACACCTGCTCCGGGAAATCGCTCGATAATTTTTTCGTGAGAGTGAAGACGCCGCCCTTCGGGTCTTCGACGTCCTCGCCAAAAATAATACGCCGCGGATCTCCATCCAATCCGGCCCGGAGAGTCTTGTTAATCGTATCGCCCATTCGATATTTGCCCGGCTTAAAGATTTCCTCGGACAACTCCGGCGGAACGGAGAACACATTTGTTTCTAGCTCGTTCGGCAGTGGATTATCGGCCTTCTCTGCATCGATATAAGCCTGACGGACGCGTTCCTTGGTTTCATTGTCCAACCGGTCGTACTCGTTCACGGTTAGCACCCGTTCATCTATCAGTTGAGCCTTAAATACGCGCAACGGGTCGCGTTCGGGCAACGTCGCAAGTTCCTCCGCGCTTCGATAAATTTTTTGATCGTCCGAACTGGTGTGGCTCGTCAGCCGCTCCATTTTTACCCAGAGACAAACCGGGCCTGAACCCAACCGGATCTTCTTCATCGATTCGGCGGCGACATGATATACCTGTTCGACGTCCCAGCCGTCGACGATCGTCCACTGATCGGAAGCCAGTACATTGAGCACCAGCGGATTGTTCGTCCGGGTCGGGCTGCTGATGCCATAGCCGTTATCTTCCACTACGAAGAGCACAGGGAGTTTGCGCTCCGCCGCAAAACACACCGCTTCGTAAAAATCACCTTGTCGCGTCGCCGCATCGCCTACGCTCGTCACCACCAAATTCTTTTTTCCATCGAGCTGCATGCCCCACGCCATTCCGCACGCAGGCAGAAGTTGCGAGGCAGTCGGAGTCGGCACACTCCAGATATTCAGGTCACGGAAGCTGTAGTGTGACGGCATCTGTCTCCCATGAGACGAGGACTCGCGCTTCGCCATATAGTCCAGCGCGAGTTGATTCGTGGTCACACCACGCCCGAGAACAAATCCGCGGTCCCGATAGTAGGGACAAGCGTAGTCGTCGGGCTGCATGAGCATGCCGATCGCCGCGAGGGCTTCGTGGCCTTGACCGGAGACATGGAAATGTCCCTTGCCTTGGCGGTTGAGGTTTTCCTCGCGCAAGTCTCCGTGACGGCTCTCGAGAATCGTCAGAAGCAGTTTGCGCTTAATCTCGGTCGAGAGCGAAGCGACTTTGGTCATGGGGTTGACGCCGCGTCGCTGGTTTGGGGTGAGACGCAGCAGGTTGTTTTGTTACTTAAAACAAATCCTCGGAGCCTCATTTTCGCAACGGTTTTCGTTTAGGTTCCCGTGCAGGAATTCCCGCAAAAAGGCACAAAAAAATCTCTTTGCGAATGAAGCTCACAAGGCGCCTATAGGCGCGCGGACGATCCTCGTCTGCAGAACAGACCACTTTGCCGGCCAACTGGTTTGCTGAATCCAGGATTATTATCAATACGAGCCGCAATCAAAGTGGCGAGTGATGGGCGATGAGTGACGAGCGAAAATCGCGGAAGTGGAACGCAGAGGCCGCTGAGGGGAAAAGAGGTCGCAGAGAATTCTTTTAGAGATTTCGGACTGACTCTGTGATCTCTCTTTCCTCCTTGTTCAAAAAATCTTTTCGTGGGTTTAGAACACAGGAAAAAATTTTGAGCTCTCCGTGATCTTTTATGACTACATTGGCGAGTTGTTTTCGAAGGGAACCGCACTCTCCACGCTCAAGGCATCGAGACGACGTTCTGCCCGATCAGGTCAAAATGCTCGGCCGCTGCAAGCAGATGGCTGTCATTGGAGTAGATGGACTTGTAGCCGTGCAGCGCAGCGGTGGCCAAGTGAAGCGCGTCTGCGGCGCGCAGATACACGTTTCCGGGCAACTCCGCGTAAACGCTCCCAATCTTCTCCAACACCTCGGCTCCGGTCGGCAACCAAACCACGGCCCCCGCCTTGTTGTCTGCAGCAAATTGTTGCATCAATGCCCGATAGTGTGTCTTGCGGATGGCTCCTTCGCGCAACTTGCGATGAAAGGCGGCGATTGCCTCTGCCTGACCGTGCCATGCGCAGGCAATGTGATCCGTGACGGCCAGCTCCCTGACACGCTCATATCCCTCATCCTCAAAGTAAAGATGTACCAGGTAGCTCGTATCGAAGTAGATCAAGGTACGACGTGATCGCGGTCTTCCGAGATTGTGCGAGTGGAGTCGGTGCCACCTTTTAGAAAAGGCCGGGCCGCGCGATAGGCCGGTAGGAATTTTCTCTGGGCGGCAAAGTAAGGACGATCCGGGAGGGCGGCGGCCGGCACAAGTTTGGCCACGACACGACCGCGCTCGGTAACGTGCAATCCACCGAGTGACGCGGCACGGCGGACCCATTTTCCAGTGGCATCGTGGAGCTGTCGAATCGAGATCGCTTTCATGTGACACAATGTGACACAAGTGAACGACACCGTCAAGCCACTCGGGAACTGTCGAAAGAGTCGGATTTCGGAGATCGGTCAAAAGGCTCGGTTGTGTGTGCCTCACTTCTATATTCTTATATTTGGACTCGGATTTTTGCCCTCCGTGTCTCCCTGCCCGCAAGCGCGGGGTGTGGTTCAAATCCGTTTGCTGCATCTCGGATAAATGCCAGAGCCGCTGAAAGGAGAGCCTTCGGTGAGGTGGGCCGGCGCGTCCCTATTTTGGACGGCATCGGTAGAAGTATTTTATTTCGACAACACACCCTAACGCTTTCGACGGCGTTATGGCTGCCCGCCCATTCTCCCTTATCCACGGATCAATCCGCGGCGAGACGGTCCTTTTTGTCGCCGATCAATGTGGGGAGGGATCGGAACAAGGCGATGAGATCGCGAACGTTTCCCGTCTTCCGATAGAACGCGAGGCATCCCGCATCCAAAGCGCTCTGCTTATCCGCAGGATCGTCGGACGCGCTGATGCAGACGATCGGAACCTTAGTCAATGACCGGCCGTTCTGAAGCGCTTGCGCCAGTTCCCTCCCGTTCATTCGCGGCATCTTAAAGTCGGTGAGGACCAGGTCCAATCCGCCGTGCTCGTCGGCGTATTCGTTTATCATATACAACGCCTCTTCTCCGTCCGCAGCCGTCTCGATAGTCGAATATAGCCCCGTCCGCATGGCCGCTTTCTCCATGATCATACGCTGATCGGTGTCGTCATCGACGATAAGCAGAGAATAGCCGTTTTCTGCGAACATGGTGGCGGATCTTAGAAGGGGCGTTTTATTGTTCAATCGGTTTTTGACGTTATTTCACAAGTCATTGATTAATCGCATATTCCGTCTCGAAGCGATACCTTATCGAGCAACTTGCGGGAATCAAATCGCCTCATTGGATTTTTAGCCGCGAAAGATCACATAGAACTACAGGAAATTTTTCTTTGAGATCCTTACGATCTTTTGTGGCCACCTTCCGACGTTCCCAAGCCGCGGTCTAAACCTTTTCCAACCGCTGCGCCCTTGGCGATCGCTGCGTGAGGCACCCTCCTCTGAACTCTCTCAACGCTGACCTCTCAACTGCCCGCCCTTTCCTTCAAGAAAAACTCTGCCGAGGAACGCAAGCATCACGCGGTTGAATTTCTCCGGCCTTTGCAGGGGTGCGAAATGGCTCACGCCGGGCAGGAGGATCAATTCCGCTCCAGGAATACTCCGCGCGAGATATTCGGCATGCTCGGGTTTGATAAACTCATCACGCTCACTTTGCACAATTACGACGGGCACAAGAATATCAGCCAGATCATGCGCTGAATAATTGGGCTCCGTCCTCTGCATCAGCCCAACCGCTTCGGAAAATGCCTTGAATTGATCCGGCGTGGCTGAGAGCTGGGCATAGTCCTTGGTGTGCCGACTAATACACCGGCCGAGGATCGGAGTGAACTCGAATTTCTTTGTGCCGCTGGGATCCATGTTGCAGCCAAAGAAGAAGACGCCCGCCACGCGCGCGGGCTCCTTCCGGGCGAGGATCAAAGCGGTGCACGCGCCATCGCTCCAGCCCACAAGGGCTGCCTTTTCCAGATGCAATGCGTCCATCACAGCGAGGACATCGGACGCCATCAACTCGTACCTATAAGGCCGCGAATCGCGCGTACTGCGGCCATGGCCGCGGCTATCAATGAGCACGACGCGATGACCGGAGCTGACCAGCGTTGGAACTTGATAACCCCAATTACCGCTATGGCCGAGGCCACCGTGCAGCAGGATCACGGGAGAGCCGGAACCATATGTCGCATGCCAGATTCGAGCGCCGTCGTGTTCCACATAGCCTTGATCGCTTGGGACCGGTAGAGGCACGGCGCCATCTGCTTCGAAATTCTCAAGGCCGTCGTCGTATGATTCCATATTGGTTGGATTGCGCATTCATTTACTCAACGAACGAATGCGTGGATTTCGGACATGCTCGATCCAATTGTTTTTAAAATACATACATACGGCCTCACGCAACGGACGCAAAGGGCGCGGAGAAAACACGTATTTTAGCCACGAAAGATCACATGGAACACAAGGGCTTCTTTGAGATCTTTGTGATCTTTTGTGGCTAACTTGGTGATCGTTGCGTGAGGAAGGAAAACGCGAGATGCCGCCGCAGGGGCGCGTCGGCCCACCTCGGGCGCCGCCCTTTACTCATCACTTATCACTTTCGTTTCATTTCGCCGGAATCAGCCGGTTGATAAATGTCGGTGCGACGGTGCCGTTGTTGGTCAGGAAATAAATCAGTTCGCAATCTATTGCGGCGGCGACTTTGCGGAGGCTGTTGAGGCTGATCGTGCCTCTCGCTTCGGTCTCCTCGAATTTCACGATCGATTCCCGGGATATCCCGAGTTTTTTCGCCACATCCGCGCGCGAGTAGCCCAGGCACAGTCGCATGCGCTTGAGCCAGCCTCCTGGCGGCATGCCGGATTTTTCCAGGTATTGAGGTATCGACGGTTCCTTGGAGACATCCAAGGGTTTCTTCCGCCGGGCAGCGACTTCCTGCATTTGCTGGATACACTCCGGTTTAAAGGAGGTGACGGCGTAGACCAACTGGCAGCCCAAGATATCCGCCAGGGACGCGAGCTTGCCGAGTTGGATCCTCCCGTGGGCTTCACTGTATTCGAACAACGAGACGGCGCGGGCGCTGATTCCCTCGGCTTCCCCGATCTCCCGCGTCGAAAGTCCGGACGCTTTGCGGACCGTCCAAAGCCATCCCCATGCCGGGATGTTCCGCGCTCGCAGTCCGCTCAGATCCGCACCCAGTTGATCCAGCATGTGTAAGGTCAACAGGTTCTTTTTCATATAATCGCGAAGTTATTTTTTTGAAGAAACACATCAAGCCGATAGCGGCGTGGCAAAGCTCCAAATTCCAATCTCCAAGCGCCAGAAGAGGCTAGGCAGGAAGCCAGGAACGATTCATCCCAAAAAAACGCGGTGGAAACCACGGATGGCACGGATGATCAAATCCCTGAGCGTTCCCCATCGCGGGCGAATGGACTGGACGGGGCTGTTTCTTCGGTGGATTCCAACCAAGGAATTTGGGATAGATACCAGCATTGCGGACCGAACAAGGTGGGCCGGCATGTCCCTGCGGCGGCATCGAAAAACGGACGGACGTTGAAACCCCGAAATGCCGTCGCGGGGACGCGTCGGCCCACCTTGAGATGCGGGTCTTTTGCTTGTCGGGGATTCGCAAGGGACAGGTCACTTTCGTCGATACGAACGGACAACGTGTTCCCACGTGACAGCGATCCGCCCTACCCTGAGTCCCGATCTCTGATCTCCGATTTCCCCCAGCCAGGCGCCTTTGCGCGGACACTGCGGCGTGTAAGCCTTGGACTTCGTCATTCCACAGATTTGGAAGTCATAGGCTTACAAATGGGGTTAAAGGAGGCTAGGCTGGAAGCTAGCGAACCAGGAACGATTCATCGTAAAAAACGCGGTTGAGACCACGGATTTCGCGGATGGGCACGGATGATCAAAACCCCGGACGTTCACCTCGCGGACAAATGGACTAGGCAGGGTGTTTCTTCGGTGAATTCAACCACGGAATTTAGGATCGATACCGGCGTTGCTAAGCGGACAAAGTGGGCTGGCGCGTCCCTGCCGGCGACATCGAAAAACGGACGAACGTTGAAACCGCAAAATGTCGTCGCGGGGACACGCCGGCCTCCCCGGTGGGCGCGGTCTTTTGCTTGCCAGGGATTCGTAAGGGACAGGCTACTTCCATCGCTTCGATTCCCCGGCAACCCGCCACACCTACCCTGGCTCCCGATCTCTGACCTCCGACCTTCTTCCTCAGCTAGGCGCCTTTGCGCGAATATTGTGATCTGTAAGCCTTCGACTTCGTCATTCCGTAGATTTGGAAGTCATAGGCTTACAAATGGAGGTTGGCGGATTTGAACCACAGAGGCACAGAGAGCACAGAGCCCGGCAGAGCGAGTGGCCGCAAAAAGCACAAGGGGCGCAAAAATTAGCCACAGGAGATCATAGAGAAAAGTCCCTATATTCTATCTGATCTTTCGTAGCCAAAAACTCTTCCAATCCGACCTCAGGGCTGTGGTTCAAAACCGGTCTTTAGGTTTTTACCCGCCTTTATAAGAAGTGCGTACGCGCAATGAAGGCCGTTAGGGATAACGGCCCTACCCTCGATGCTTTGCGTCTTGGCGCCTTTGCGCGAAATCTCTTGATGCCTAATGAATGCGTCACCCCGATTCGGAGGGAGGGCAGGACGCAGGGGATTTTTTCTTTGAGAATCTTTGTGATCTTTTGTGGCTACATTCCGGCCTTCCCCAACCGCGGTCTAAAGCACCGGGCGGCGGCGGAGCCACCGCGATTCAAGAAGAAAGAAGGAAGATTCAAAATCAGATGGAACCCTCGAATGACATAAATAGGCACGAATGCCCTGAGCTCTCTCAACCCTAACCTTTCAACTGCCTGAGCTCCGCATACCGCATCAGACCGCCCCGGAAAGCGGGAAAACCGGCGCCCGTGAGGAGCGCGAAATCCACGTCGTCGGCCATGCGTACCACTCCTTCGTCCAGGCAGTACTGCGCTTCGGCGATCATCATCTGCATCAACTGATCCCGAATTTCATCCGGTTCCATTTGGTTCGTTGGGCTGACCGGAACCAAGCCCGAGATCGCCTTGTTGATTTTTTCTCCGTCGCCGTAGGTATAGAACCCGGAGCTCGCTCCGTTTTTTCTCCCGCGAAAACCGTGCGCGAGCATCTGTTCGCAAAGCGTCGTCGCTTCGAATCGCTCTGAAAAATAATGCTGCATCTCGCCAAAAATAAATTGGGTGACATCGACTCCGACTTCGTCGATCAAGCGAAACGGTCCCATCGGCCAGCCGAAAGCGTGGAGCGCTGCATCGATGTGGTCAACCGCGAGACCCTGCTCGCGCAAACGGACTGCCGCGTTGAGATAAAAAAATAGCACGCGCGTGACTAGAAATCCCGGTGACGATTTGCAGATGACGGCTTGTTTGCCCAGCGCCTTGACCAAGCTGAGGGCTCGTTCGGCCGCGCTGCGCTCCGTTCGCGCACCCAAGACCAGCTCGACGAGCGGCATTCGGTTTACCGGATTGAAGAAGTGAATTCCCAACATCCGTTCCGGGTGGCGGACTCGGGCACTGAGTTCTTCGATCGGTAACGCCGAGGTATTCGACGCCAGAAGTGCATCGTCACGAACGACCGACTCCAGCTCGGCAAAAAGCGCCTGTTTGGCTGCCACGTTTTCCACGATTGCCTCGATCACTACGTCGCATGTATCGAAACCATCCCACTCCGTGGTGATAAGGACGCGTTTTTGGGCCTTGTAGGCCTCCTCGGAGGATATTTTTTTTCGCTGCACCGCGTTGTGTAGCAGTTCTCTCATTACGGTCAACCCGCGCTCCACCAATTCCGGAGAAACATCGCGCAGAATCACATCGAACCCCCGCATGGCGAGCCACTGAGCGATACCTGAGCCCATGACACCCGCGCCCACCACGCCGACACGGTGAATTGGATTCGCCGAAACCGTCTTTACGTTGGGTGCCGCCCGAAACCACGGATCCAAAGAAACTTTTTTTGCCAAATCTTTTAGAAAAAAGACATGGATCAAATTCTTACACTCGGCACCGGCAGTAACGGCGCCGAAATAACGCGCCTCGGTTTCGAAGGCCGCGTCGATATCCTGCTCCCAAGCTTGTTCCACTGCATCAATCGCAGCAAGGGGCGCGGGTTGGGTTCCACCGGTCCGGGTAAGCGTCAACTTGCGGATATTCCGAAAGAAATCCGACTCGAGCTCAAAATCCGAGGGGCGCGGTGGAAGATGAAAATGACTGAGTCGGAGCGCAACAAGCCGAACCGCTGCTTTGAAATGTTCCGCCGGCAGCAATTCATCCACCAATCCTATCTCGCATGCCACTTCCGCCGGCACCAGTTCCGCCTTCAGAATATGCTCGAGCGCTGCCTTTGGTCCGAGAAGCCTCGGCAGTCGCACGCAACCGCCCCATCCGGGAATCGTTCCGATGCCGACTTCCGGCAAGCCGATCAGCGTGTACGCCGCCGTGCTCGCTACGCGATAAGTTGCGGCCAACGCCAACTCAGTACCGCCGCCGGCACAAGCGCCATGGATCGCCGCGATGACTGGAACGTGCATTGTGTCCAAGCTGCGAAAAACGCCCTGCCCTTCACGCGACAGTAGGGTTGCCGCCTCGACTGAGGGGAGCCCCTGCAATAATTTTAGATCTGCGCCTGCAATGAAAATACGTTCCTTCGCGCTCCATAGCACCAAGGCACGTAAAACTGGATTTGCTCGCGCCTGTTCTATGCAAGCGTTCAGGGCGCTCAATACGCTGGAGGTAAACACGTTCGCGCGCGCCACGGGGTCGTCGAATACAATCCAACCGATTCCATCGCTGTCCACCAAAAGGGTAACTGGTTCAGCCATGTCGCGCTTTGCTCAATCTACGATAATGCAATGCCGCTCGAAGTAAACGCGATATGTCACATACGACTAAATCGGGCAGGACGTGAAAGTTTGGGATCAGTTTCACACAAAACTTGTCCGGTAAGACCTCGCCGCGCAACTTCCGGGCTTCAGCGACGTTTCCCCGATTGAGCACGCCCGGTTGCCCCTGCTATCGACGCTATTCTCATGCCATTCCGGAATCCTCTCTCTTTTTCACCCCTATTGGAAAATCCGTTTGCTTGCGTAATCGCCCGTCGCTCGATGGCCGCGCGGCTCGCCCGTGTCCTAAGCTCCTATGCATGCAACCAATTTCCGTGAAGCCATCGCAAATTTTGTCCGCCGTGAAGCACTCCCGCCGGACAAGTACAGCCACCAACCGCGCCTCTACGCATTGTGTCAGGAGGTGGGACGCGACCAAATTTTCGATGACGACGTCCTCTATGCTGCGGTATGGACACACGATATCGGCGTCTTCGTAGGACATCGTCCGGAAGATCCCAAGTTGCTGTCAACCTGGGACAATGTGGGTTATGCCGTTCGAACGGTTCCGGGTATTCTGGAGGAGATGGGATTTCCCGTGTCGAAGATTCCTGCCGTCATCTACGCAATCGAAACTCATCTTCCAAATAAAGACCCGCGTTCGATGGAAGCGACCATCCTTCACGACGCCGACATTCTCGAGCAACTTGGAGCTACCGGGATTTTGCGCACGATGGCAAAAGTGGGACGAGATACACGATTTATCACACTTCACGATGCCGTCAGCGACCTCGAACAAAAGGCGCGAGAACTACCGGCTAAGCTTCGCCTCCCGAGTTCTCGCCGGCTTGCTCTCTCGCGACTCGAGGTAATGAACGACTTTTTCATCGCCATCGCGAGCGAGACGCAAGGCGTACTTGCGTAGCGAAAATTTCGCTGCGCTCCATGGGGCGCAAAAACGCAGGCGTCCGTCCATCTCTCGCGTCAAAAATCTTTAATCTCAAAGTAAAGATGCGCGGAGCAAGCTCCGCGGCATTCAAGAAGCAGGGACGTCTGTCCTTCACCGCCCCTACTCAATCAACCGCAGTTTTTAGGTTGATCAGACTTTCAGAGTATCGTTCCGCAGGATCGAGAACCAAAGCCCGGAGATCATCGCCAGCACTTAGTCATCCGTTTGATCGACGGACAGAATCGCAATTATTACGGGCATGACATCCCAGTCATTCATGACTCAGCAT
>WNFI01474079.1_pt1 | contig 10099 bp, 8 predicted proteins | sample 5400471 | NCBI WGS metagenome assembly WNFI01 (sample SAMN13153348, study PRJNA577476) | soil metagenome | isolation source: 100 cm saprolite on Douglas fir-dominated hillslope | place: USA:California | collected 2013-09-17
GACTGTCCGCCGAACGTGGCGAACTCGTTCACGCGCCCTTTCACGCTGACGCGTGAGCCCTTCGTCGGGATCCGGCCGTCCTGCGCCAGCACCGTCACTTCGCCCGTCCCATCGTCAACCTTGTAGAGTCTGAACGGCACCAGAGGAATTCCCCAGGAGCTCGTGACGAGGCCGTCGATCGTGACGGAGCGGTTCTGGTAGCGGCCGGGATTGTATTTGAGATCGGCAATCTTCGGATGGGTCGTGAGCGCGCATCCGGCGAGAAGACCGAGAGCAAGCGCCAGGGGCGCGAGTTTTCTGACCATATCGTCCTCCGCCCGAGATGTATGCAAGAAAGACCGCGCGAAATCGCCTGAATTACGACGGGATACGGCGATGCCAGCGCCTGCCTGAGTTAACGCATCCCGTTGATTCCGCGCGGCTGAGGACCCCAGCATCAAAAGGCGTACCCGGATGAATCGCGAAAATCCTCCTAGAATCGTGTGCCTCTCGTCCGTTGCAGGGGACGCTCTGACCTGCATGAAGGACGTTGAGGATTCCGGCCGGACAACCTTTCCGAACGGGGCCGCGTCTGACTTTCATCGGTTCTCGGGAGGTCAATCAGATGAAGAGATTGAATTGCGTAGCGCTGAGCGGACTGGTCCTGGCCGGCGTGGCGACGCCGGGCGTGGCGCACGCCCAGAGCGGGGCGACGCTTCCGCGCGGGCTGGAAGTCGCGGGGCGGGGCGCGTACATCGGCGTCACGGTTCGTGACGCGGACGCCAGCAGTCCGAATGCCGGCGTTTTTATCGAAGACGTCGTCGAGGACAGCCCCGCCGAGAAAGCCGGGATGAAGGCGGGCGACGTTATCACGGAGTTCGACGGAGAACGAGTACGAAGCAGCTTGCAGTTCACGCGGCTCGTGCGCGAGACGCCGGAGGGACGCAGCGTCCAGGCGGCTCTGTCGCGTGCCGGTCAGCGGATCCCGGTGACCGTGACGCCAGAGCGCTCGACGTTCGGCGACGACTTCGGCATGCGCCTGCTCAACGGCCCCCGGGCGCGTCTCGCGGCACCCGCGGCTCCGGCGCCACCGCCCCCGCCGCCAGCTTGGGCGCCGTTCGAGTTCTTCGGCCGTGCACGCGGCACCGGCCGTCTCGGGGTCACCGTCGAGGATCTCGACACGCAGCTCGCCGACTACTTCGGCGTGAAGGAAGGCGTGCTGGTGAAATCCGTGGCGGAGGGTTCGGCAGCCGCGAAGGCGGGACTCAAGGCGGGCGACGTCATCACGGCGATCAACGGAAAGCACATTTATGACGCGTCCGACGCAGCGCGTGCGCTCGATCGCGTCGAGGGCAACGGGGAGGTCACGGTGGAGGTGACGCGCGAGCGGAAGACGCAGACGCTGAAGGGGAAGCTGGAGGCGCGAGAGACGAGGGTCCGGGCGCGGGGGACCGCCTAGCCGACGGCTTCGGTTTTCGCCCTGGCTGACGGCGGCCCGACGAGCGTCGCGAGCTGGGCCGCGATGATTGTGGTGGCGGCCAGCAGGGCGTGGTCTTGTTCGCCGCCGTTCTTCAGCTCAGCCGCCATGACGCCGACCGAGCCCGCGGCGGTGATGAGCGGGGCGGCGACGGCGCCATTCGAGATCGCGTCCCCTTTCATCGTCTGGAGGAGGCCGGTACGGTAGGCCGACGCCGTGACGTTTTCGGCGTCACGCGAGATGGTCCCGAAGCGTGAGGCAAGCTGCGGGGAATATCCGTGCACCACGGTCGGGGTCAATTCACGGCCGTCGGGATCGGCGATCCACAGCACGATGCCGCTGGCCTGGAGGATGACCGCGGCGCGATCCAGCAGAGCCGGGAGGGCGGGCGTCTTCTGGATCCGGGCGAGATCCACGCAGAGCGCCGCCATTCCGCCGAGATCGACGCTGCTGCGCGCCATCGTCACCGGCGGAAGGGGCGCGGTCGCGACGCCGAAGTCTTGCAAATCGGCGAGTGTCTCCGCAGACACAGATGGCGTCGGCCGGGCGATCGAGACCGTCGCCGGTTCCGGCGGCTTTCGCCCGGTCGGGAGGAGCAACAACAGCCCGAGGGAGGCGACGCCCGCCGCTCCGGCCAGCGCGCGGACTTCGTCCCGCCGCACATCGCCTGCGACGGCATCCCGCGCCGTCAACTCGGCCGTGATGGCCCGCTCGATGGCGTCGCCCGCCTTTCGCGTGAGATCGAAGCCGTCGGTAAAAACCAGGTCGGAGGCGAGCGTCAACTGCCGGCCGTGGGTGTAGTCACGCGCGCGCCTGTCCATCTGTCCAAAATCCTGCAACACCCCCGCCGCATCGTCTACCGCCGCGACCGCTTCAGGCACGGTGGCGCCTGATTTCAGCGTCGAGAGCCTATCGTCGAGGTCCTTGACGATCGCGGTGACGCGGGCAAACCAGAAGTCCTCGCCCTGACCGGCGGCCACATACGCCTGCTGCGCGGCGCGCAGCTCGACGACGCCGACGGACACCGCGCGGGCGGTCGCCTCGAAGCGCCGGGAAGAATTGTCAGTGAGCCGGAGATGCTGTTCGGATGACCAGAAAAAAAACGCAGCATAGCCGACGGCCGCGACGCTCAGGAAGAGCAGCGTGAGGCGGACCGGCAATTTGGTCATGGGTGCCTCCGACGACGCATGCAGGCACGACTACTATAACATCTCACCGGCGCGCAGTCCGATGGATGTTTTCGCGATCGTAAATCCCCTCTCCGGCGCCGGCGCCAATCCTGATCTCGCCGCCGAGCGTGTCGCTTTGTTGATGCAGCGCTTCGTCGCGGCAGGAATCACCGGCACCGTGTATCTCACCGAACGGCGCGGACACGCGGCGGAACTCGCGCGCGCCGCCATCGCGCAAGGCGCCCGGACCGTCCTCGCTTGGGGCGGCGATGGGACCATCAACGAGATCGGTAGCGTGGTCGCCGGCACGCCCGCCGCGCTGGGGATCGTGCCGGCCGGGTCGGGCAATGGCTTTGCCGCGGAACTCGGCCTGCCCTGGCGGCCGGCGGCCGCCATCGACCTAGCGATCCACGGCCGTGATCGGCTGGTCGACGCCGGCGAGCTCGACGGCCGGCTGTTCTTCAACATCGCCGGCATCGGCTTCGATGCCGTCGTCGCCGAGCAGTTCAACCTGCAGGGCACTTTGGGGAACCGCGGGCTGGGGCCTTACGTCCGGATAGGTATCAGGGAGACGTTTCGGTACCGGGCCGGAACCTACCGCGTAACGCTCGACGGCGAGGCGCTGGTCTCGAACGCATTGGTGATTGCGTTCGCTAACGGCCGGGAATACGGCAACCGTATCCGCGTGGCGCCCCACGCCCTGGTGGATGACGGGAAGCTCGAAGCGGTGGTCGTGGAGGACCGGGCCCCGCTGTCCCGCCTGTGGACCGGGCGTCACCTGGCGCTTGGCACGGCGGAGAGGGCTGCGCGGGTCGTGCTGCGTTCGGTCGCGTCCGCACGCGTCGAGACGGACGGCGACATCGTGTATCACGTCGACGGCGAAGTGGGTCGCGCGCACGGCGCCGTCATCGTTCGGATCCACCCCAGAATGCTAAAGGTCAGGGTGCGAAATGACTGAGGTCGAGGCGCTGATCGAGGCGGGTGAAGGAAGGGGACGTCACGCGCGTGAAGGCTCTGATCGGGGAGGCGCCGGCGCTGGCGAGCGCGCGTCTGCCGAGCGGTGAGTCTCCGGTGATGGCGGCCTTGTACCGTGGGCACTACCACGTGATTGCCGCGCTCGTGGACGCCGGCGCCGAGGTCGACGTCTTCGTGGCGGCGGCAACGGGCAGGACCGGCGATTTACGGCGGGTCTTGAATGATCGCGCGGCGGTCAACGCCTGGGCATATGACGGATGGACGCCGCTGCATCTCGCGGCGTTTTTCGGACACCTCGACGCGGCCCGCGTGCTCCTCGATACCGGCGCCGACGTGCACGCCGTCTCACGCAACAGTCTGACGAACACGCCGCTGCACGCCGCGGCCGCCGGGAAGCACGCGGAGGTTGCGCTGTTACTTCTCGAACACGGTGCCAAGAGCAACGTCGACGACGCGGGCGGCTATACGCCGCTGCAGATAGCGACCCAGAATCAGTTGACGGCCGTTATCGAGAGGATGATGGCGACCAGGAAATAGGACGCGACTCTCGATCCTCGCGCCGCGTCGATCAACGGTCAGAAGGTCGGCAGATAGGGCTGCAGGTAGCGGGTGATGATCGTGAGCTGGCCGGTGATGATCAGCACGCCAATCACGACGAGCAGGGCGCCCGACGTGAGCTCGATGGCGTGGTAGTACTTGCGGATTCGCTTGGCGGCGCCGAAGAACTGGTTGATGGCCAGCGATGTGACCAGGAAGGGGATTCCCAGCCCCAACGAGTAGACCGCGAGCAGCGTGACCCCTTCCCACACTGAATCCTTCGATCCAGCGATGGCGAGAATGCCGCCGAGGATCGGGCCGATGCACGGTGTCCATCCGAAGGCGAACGCCACGCCGACCAGCATCGCCCCCACCGGGCCGGCGGGCTTGCGCTGCGCGTGCACGCGTTTTTCGGTCTCGAGAAACGCCAAGCGGAATACGCCCATCGTGTGCAGCCCGAAGATGATCAGGATGACGCCGGCGATCTTGCTGAGAAGCGGCAGCCGCGCGAACATGAACTTGCCCACCGCCGTGGCCGACGCGCCGAGCGCGACGAACACGATCGAGAAGCCGATCACGAACGCGAGCGAGGTCAGGAAGACCTGCAGGCGCGATGTCGCCGGCGCGGCGTCGCCGCGCATCTCCTCCATCGAGACGCCCGACACGAACGAGATGTACCCGGGGATGAGCGGGAGCACGCAGGGCGACACGAACGAGAGAAATCCGGCCGCGAAGGCCGCGATCAACGTAACGTTCTGATTCAATCGACCTTCTGCAAGCGGATTGCCGCGAATGGAATCGAGGTCAGGTCGGGGGGCGCGTCGAACTTGCGTGGCGCCAGGTCCTGGAACATCAGGTCCCACTTCCAGCGTTCTGACGGATTGGACGCCTGCAGCCAGTGTTTCGCCCCCACCGGAGGGGCAAAGGCGAGCTCGGCGAGACCGGCGTAGGTCGCATTGCCGGCGAGGGCGCGGGCCGCGTCGGCGCGCACCTGCGGGGCTGCCGTGTAGTTCAGTGTCGTGCCGAGCGCCATCGCGAGGTGGACGAAGATCTGCCAGTCCTCCTGCGCGTCACCGGGGGCCATAAGGGACCGCGCCGCACCCTGCAGCCGCCCCTGCTGATTGACGTAGGCGCCGTCCTTCTCGAGTGCGCATGCGCCGGGCAGCACGACGTCGGCCGCGCGCGCCAGGTCCGTCATCAGCACCCCCTGCACGATCAGGAGCGGGAGCTTACCGGACATCCGCGCGTCGATCACCCACGAAATGTCGCCGATCGAGCCGGCGGGACCCGGGTCAAAGACGAAGAGCGCCTTGACTGCGCCGGACTCGACCTGCCGGCGGAACGCCGCGAGATCGGGTTCGCCGTTCGCCGCCGCGGTCGTCGGGAAGCCGAGATCCGTGGCGCCCTTGACGTTCGGCGCATCGACGGGCGGAATCTTGAACTTTGCGCCGGGCGGTTGCGGCTTCGGGCGCGTCCTCCAGCCGATCGCCACGCCGTCCTCGGGCAGGCCGAACGCGCCGCCGAGGCGGCCGAGTAGGAAGAGCTCCTCGACCGACGCGTGTGCCGAAATGAGGAACCGGAGCGCGCTGGTCCCGCCGGTCGCGTTGACCCGCTCCGCGATCCTGGCGAGCGCCGCGCGCGGCTCGACGACCTGCTGATCGCCGGCGGCGGTACGCACCAGCGCGCTGCGGAGCCGGTCGCCACCTTCGATCCAGTGGTAGTCGAAGCGGCCGATGTCGCACATCCAGTAGTCGTTCACGACGTCCATGAGGTTGCCCGAGAGGAGCGAGTGCACGCCTTCCTCCTGGAACGTCGCGATCTCGCTGCCGTAGCCGCGGTCCGTGATGTTGATTTGCGCGTCGCTGTCGACCTCCTTCATGAACCGGACGCAGCGCGTACACAGGATGCAGCGGTTCCGGTTGAGCATGAGCGTCGGCCCGAAATCCACGTCCGCCTTCACGCCTTCGCCGTCGAATACGCGCCGCGGGAATTCCATGCGGCTCTCGTTGGGCCCGAACGAATAGGAGAAGTCCTGCAGCGGGCACTCGCCCCCTTTGTCGCACACGGGACAGTCGAGCGGGTGATTGATCAGGAGGAACTCGAACACGCTGGCCCGCGCCTCGACGACGTCGGGCGTTTCGGTCATGACGACCATGCCCTCGGCCGCCGGCGTGGAGCACGCCGTCTGCAGCTTTGGCATCTTCTCGATTTTCACCAGGCAGACGCGGCACGATCCGTCGATGCCGAGGCCGGGGTGATAACAGTAGTAAGGAACCTTGATGCCGTGCTCGATCGCCGCCTGCAGCACGGTCTTGCCCTTCTCCACCGTGAGCTGCCGGCCGTCGATCGAAAGGGTAACGGTCTCCATAAGTTACCGATCATATAACCACTTGAACCCCGTCCATCAAAGGAGTAGCCTCCCGTCGTATCCGGCCCCTTTTCCAGAGCGAGGAGGCCACATGGACGCCCTTCGACTCCGCCTTGAATCCGCCCTCGAGTGGGGTGTCGCGGCGGCATTTCTTGCGGCCACCCTGGCGGTGGCCTTGTTGATCCTTCAAAGCATGCGCGTACCCTCCATCCGTGGGGAATCGGCCCCGGCGAGCGCGCAGCCGGTGACCGCCATTCCCGCGGCCGTGCCCGCGGGCGCCGTGTCGGTACCGGTGCTGCCGTTCGGCGACGGCAAGGAGATCCGAGTCGGGGACACCGCCGCCGCGGTGACGTCGAAGCTCGGGCCCGCCGCGGAGAGCGGGCGTGAGAAGGCAGATCGAGGCCGCTTGGGGCAGCGGTTGACACGCTTCTACGAATACGCCGGTTTCCGCTTCATCCTCGTCTACGAACCCTTCGAGCGAAACGGCGAGCCACGCGTCGGCGCTATCTATCTTCCATAGAGGGAGGCAGGGGCAGTTGGCAGTTCGCAGTTCGCAGTTCGCAGTTCGCAGTTTGCAGTGGCAGGAGGCGCTTCCTGACTTCCGACCTCTATTTTTCGATTTCCGCCAAGGACCCGCCATCCTTGTTGACGTCGATGGTGCGCACCGCGCCTTTCAGCGGAATGACCTGCTCCGCCGAGGCTTCCGTGACCTTGACGATGACGTCCTCTGCGGTGCCGTCGGCGTAAGCGATGGTGACGGTGATCGGGATGTCGAAGACGTCTCCCTTCTGTTCGAAGCGCACGTGCAGCTGGCCGGCGTCGATCCGCGAGGAGAAGCGGACGGTCGGGATCGCGCCGCTGTAGATCCAGCGCTCGAAGAACCGGCCCAGCGGCTGCCCGCCGGCCGCCTCCATCACCACGCGGAAATCGTCCGTTCCGGCTTTGGCGTAGCGCCATTTAGTGTAGAAGTCGCGCAGGCCCGCGAAGAACGCCTCGTCCCCGATCAGGCGCCGCAGCATGTGCAGCACCATCGCGCCCTTGTTGTAAACGAGCGCGCGGAAGACCCGTCCCTCCGACCTGATGTGTCCGAGGCGATAGCCGAGATAGACGGGACCCTGCGGCGAGGTGTCGATGGCCCACCGCCGCATCTGGCGAAGAACGGACGCGAACTGCTCCGGACCACGCTCGCGCCCGGCATAGAGCGCCGCGAAGTACTGCGCGAATCCCTCGCTCAGCCACTGCTCGTGATAGTTCTTCCAGCCAATCGCCTGGCCCCACCACTGGTGCGCAACCTCGTGCGCGATGAAGAACGACGGATAGCTCGGGAACGCGACCGGATCGTTCGTCCAGACGAACGGCGACTGCGGCAGCGGCTGATTGAGCATCGCGAAATACGCGGGGCTGTGTCCGCCCGGCAGCTCGCTCTCGGTCAGCGCGAGCGTGAAGCTGTCGTACGGAGCATCGGCCATGAGCGAGCTGTAGAACTTCAGGATGTCGGCCGCCTTGTCGCCGAGACTGCGCACCTTATTGGACAGGCGAGGGTTGGCCATGACCGTCAGCGTCATCGGATCGGCGTCGTCGCGCAGCTTCAGTGGCATCGGACGCGTGGAGAGGAAACGGCTGATCAGACAGGCGAAGTAGCGGGTCGGTCTTGCCGCCTCGAACACGAACGTCCTGCGTCCGCGCAGACCGGGTGCCGAGGGGACGACCGTGGCCGGTCCCCGCAGCGTGCCGCTGGCCACGACCTCGTACTCCGCCGGGATGGTGATCGTCAGCCGGCCCGTGGCGTAGCCGGTGACCGGCGACTGGGGGTACCAGTAGCTGCGGTTGCTGTAGAGGAACTGCGGGTCGATCTGCAGGAGCACCACGTCTTCCTGGACGCGTTCCTGATCGAACCTGACGGCTTCCCGATCGCCCCCCTGCGGCGGCAGCCGTCCGCTGTACGTGATCACGAGATCGATGTCCGTGTCCGTGACGATCGTGGCCGGAAAGCCGACCAGCACGTTGTTCTGCCCGACGATGCGCAGGTGCAGGAGCCGTCCGAACTGGGGGGATGTGATGCTGCGGACCATCAGCGAATCGGCCAGCCGCAAGGTCAGCGTCGCGAAGTGCGGCGACCGCGTGTGAATCGAGAGCCTGGCGGTGCCGTCAATCCACAGGCGATCCGGCGCGAACGAGGTGTCGATGTCGTAGCGGGTGATGTCGTAGTCGAGCTTCTCGTCCTCACTGAAGAAACGCCCGCGTGTGGTGAGCTTCTCGTCCGATGGATAGATGGCGATGTTGCGATGCCGTCGCCGATCGAAAAAGGAGATGTCCTCGGGCTCGGAGTTCGCCCGCGCATAGGTCAGCGGCCCGTATCGCCCCGTCACGATCTCGGCGACGAAGTCGTTCGTCGAGGGCGTGAGCGACCAGCGGGCGGCGCTGAGATCGTTGAGATCGAGCTGAAAGCTCTTCGGCAGGTAGGTGTCGAAAATCTGCAGCGCGCGCCGGACGTGGCCGGGATCCACCGGCCGCGGCTTCAAGGCGTCCGAGGCGACTCTCACGTCAAACTCCTGCGGCGGGACCCGGAGGAAGACGCTATCGAAGTCGGTCTTGAGCGCGCCGGCGCCGGAGAAGATCCGGACCTGGCCGCGCTCCGCCTCCGATTTCGGCGAGAACTGGATGCGGCCGCGTCCGAGCAGCACAATGGCGGTCGGCCCTTCGGGCGTCTTGGACAGGAACGCCTGTCCGGACGGGAGCGACAGCGTGAGGTCCGGCGCCTGGATGACGAGGCCCTTCACCTCGTATTCGGTCGCGGTGTCGAGCGCCAGCCGGAACAGACCGCTGATGACCGACAACCTCTCCACGTCCGCGATCTTCCACGGCATCGCGGCCGATGCCGCCGGTTCCACGTCGAGCCGCCAGGTCGAGACGCGTCCTTCCGCATCTCGATCGGTCAGCGTTTCGAGGAGCACACGCACGCGGCCCGATGGCAGGGGCATGAGGTCGCGCTGCTTCAGCGTCGAGTGCGACACCCTGGGGATCGTGAGGCTCTGGACGAATTCGGCGAGTTGAGCGGGGGCCATACCGAGAGGCAGGCGCAGACCACGAACTGGCGGAGACCCATGGGATCGTCAATTAGACACCGGAACGGCCTCGGTCAGGCCGTGGCGGCCCGCTTGAGAATCAGGACGGTCAAATCGTCGGTGAAACGCGAGTCCCGGGCGTGCGATTCCACGGCCTGTAGAATGGCCGGCGCCAGAGAGGCCGGCGACTCCGTCCCGTGCGCCGCAACCAATCGTTCGAGTCCCGCCTCCTCGAACGGCTGCCCGGCGGGGTTCTCGGCCTCGGTGATTCCGTCGCTGTAGAGCAGCAGCAAATCGCCGGGCCGGACCGTCGTCTCGATCGCCTGATACGCCGATCCGTCGAACATGCCGAGCGCAATCCCGGTACCTTCGAGCCGCTCGATCGAACCATTCGCGCGTCTCAGCAGCGGGGGATTTTGGCCCGCATTGACGTAGGTCAACGCGCCGGTCGACGGCGTGTAGACGCCGTAGAACAGCGTGATGAACCGCGAGCCCGGACTATGCCGGCAGATTTGCGTGTTCAGCCGGG
>WNFI01421313.1_pt1 | contig 10098 bp, 10 predicted proteins | sample 5400471 | NCBI WGS metagenome assembly WNFI01 (sample SAMN13153348, study PRJNA577476) | soil metagenome | isolation source: 100 cm saprolite on Douglas fir-dominated hillslope | place: USA:California | collected 2013-09-17
AAATGAACGCTATGCTGCGCAGAAGGAAACAGAGGAGGCTCAGGCCCGCAAAGAAGTTGGACGCCAGCGTTTAATCGAGATGGCAGAAGGTTTTACTGCTGATGGGAAACCTCGCCTGGGAGGTTTTCGTCTCTGGCTGGCACGTTTATTCAGACTGATTCCATGAGAGACGGTTCGTGCAAAACTGTGGGTCTGCTTAACTCTGCCCATCCACCAGAGCAGTGATATCGTTGAGCAGGGTGGGCAGATGCTCTTCATTGCCCTTGCTCGTTTGCGTTGCCACACACAGGACAGAAACGGGTGGAAGTAATGCGCGATTATTCTCCTCCTACAGGCATCAGATCGCGGTCGTCTGCGACACGATCTCTGCCTCTTCTTCAGAGATCCTGCACAAGGGCTTGAGCCGTCTCATAACCCGTCTCAAAAGTGTCGGTATGCGCATGAGTATATGAGATAGAAAGAAGATCTTGTTCAACAACCATGTTTGTTCGCATTACCAAAGCTTCACGTTGCATCTTTCGTCTGCGGGCCTCATAGGCTGTTTAGAGAGCTATGCAGAGGTCAGTAATTGTGCTGCCCAATCCAGTGAGCATATGCTACGCTGAGCACATATGCGAATACAGGCAGTGTATCCAACTCTTGAACACGAACGGGCCGCACGGGCTGTTGTCGATTTCTTTTCAGCGCTGGCTGAGACCGATGCGGCGATCCTCATGGGGTCTTGTGCGCGTGGCAAGGCCGTGCGTGACAGTTGCCTCGATTTCCTCATCCTGCTGCGGCCAGAAGTCTTCCCCCTGGCAAAGGATGCTCTGGAGCGACAGTGGAAGGAATTTTATACGTCTGCGCAGACGTTTCGTGTACTGCAACAGGTGGGGAAGTATTCCCATGTTGACCTGGGCCTCATCGATGGACGCTTTGTCCCCAAACCGCGCGGCTGGACCTCCGGCCCGGACGAGTTTGAGGTAGAGATTGGAAATACGCTGGTCTACGCCGTTCCCCTGTGGAAGCGCAGCGATTACCTCGATCGCCTCAAAGCTCAATGGCTGCCGTACTATGCCGAAGCCTTGTGCCAGGAGAGACTGGCAATGGTGCAAGGTTTTTGCGTCAACAATCTCGATCACATCCCCCTTTTCGTGGCACGTGGGCTCTATTTCCAGTCCTTCAATCGCCTCTATGACGCCTTCCGCGAGTTCCTCCAGGCTCTCTTTATCTCGCGCCGGACCTACCCCGTTGCCTATGACAAATGGATTCGCGAACAGGTCGAGGAGATCCTGGGCCGGCCTGATCTCTATCAACGACTGCCAGGGCTCCTTGAGATTTCGCACTTCGAGAGCGATGAGACTGCGCGGAAAGCGGAGGAGTTGCGAGGTCTGTTGGAAGACTTGTAGGGGGAACCCCCACAAAGCCTTAGGCCACTTTCTCCCTACAGGATGCGAAGCCGCAAGTTGCGTCGATTGCGGTACCCATATCTTTGATGCATCACGACTTTGGTGCGATTGTTCTTCCCTTCCATAAAGCCATTACTCAAACGCGTCGGCAGATAGCCAATAAACGCCAAGATTTCCTGCCGTCAGTTGCGCAAAGGCGGACAAGGCTTTGCGCATTTCCGCAGGCCCATCTGAGCGACTTCTTCCAGACAGGTTTGCACCAGACGTGGCCCTACCTGTATCTCTGCGGCCACATGACTCACCGGGCGGGTGCAGACTTGCTTGCCTATGTACTCTCTCTCGCGTTTCGTGGTGTGCTGCCGCTTGCCACACGCCTGATCCGGTTTGGTGAAACTGCGCCGACATGGCAGACAACGGAACGCCGATTCAGTAGCACCAGTACTATGCGATGCCCTCGCAGCTGGATATCGCGCTTGGGTCGTGGGCGTGTATCATGCACTTTGACACTTACTCGCCAGCAATGCGGGCATCGTACTCGGTACGTCTTTGCGATCACCTCGACTTCGATACATCTATCCTCCTGCAGGTGTTGCTTAAGAATACGAAATTCGCCCAATTCTAATGACACCACAATCCGAATCTTACGCAACCTTGCTGAGCAAAAATGTGAGATACTGAGGAGTTGAACATTTTTTCCAGCTCTCCCCTTCTTCGAGGTACACATTGAACTCTATCTGAGACAGCCTACCAACTCGTGGAGAGATTTCTGCGTATGCTGCGTGAACGCACAGGAGAACAGTTGACTGCATGGCTCGCTGAAGCCCAGGCCAGCCAGCTCCAAGCCTTTGACTCGTTTGTGACTGGGGTGCAACAAGACCAAGATGCGGTCCTGGCCGGCTTGACCCTGCCTTGGAGTAACGGCCCATTAGAAGGCAATGTGAATCGTTTGAAGCTTCTTAAGCGAAGTATGTATGGTCGCGCGAACTTTGACCTGCTCAAGCTACGTGTGCTCCACCATCGCAAAAAACGTCAGCAGACCAAAAACAAGAGGAGTCAAGGACGACAGGAGGGTCGTCCGAAGAAGCCAAGCTATATGGAAAATGGCATAACTTCTCAACGTACCACATTTCCTATCAGCAAGGTTGCGTAAGATTCACAATCCTTCCTGTTCTGCATACCCAAAGTATGTGAAGTAGATAAGTGATTCTACCCTTTCCTGCTAACTCATGCTATAATCTCAGTGGTGGCGGACACGTTCCATTCAGTATAGAGGAACGGGGTATGGTACCACAATTGCAGGAACAGCAAGCTGACAATCCACAGAGATTCAAGCGACACTCCAGGTTGCACTGGATCGTTATAAGCATTGCCATCATTATTAGTATCGCATTTGCTGTTACTGCTATCTTGATATTGATAAATGAGGGTATGCCTCGGGCAGCTCTCACCTTAACTATAGTCTCTGTTATCGTTGGTGGGGTGATTGGCTTACTTAGCCTGATGTTCAACCTCTTACAATGGCTCAATTCCAGGCTTTCCAATGTACCACACCCATCAACTACCGCTATTTCTCCATCACAATCTTCAAGCAGTGGACATGTTCCCTCATCTCCACTGCCTGCCCTTCAACAATTACCCTCTGATACCCATCGAGAAGATTGGGGAGAGGCCCCTCGTGTTGGGCAGCTTTATGGACGCCAACGGGAACTTGCCGAGTTAAAGCAGTGGATTGTGGATGAGCATTGTCAGGCAATGGCAGTGTTGGGCATTGGTGGGATCGGCAAGACGGCGCTTGCTGCGAAGCTAGCAGAGCAGATCAAGGATGAATTTGCGTATGTCTATTGGCGCTCGCTGCAAAATGCGCCACCGCTAGAGAGCATCCTGAAAAACTGCATTCAATTTTTGTCGAACCAACAGCGAATTGACCTGCCGGAGGATGTAGACGGTCAGATAACGCTGCTGATTCAGTACCTGCGAGACCATCGCTGCTTGCTCGTGTTGGACAATATGGAGACTGTCCTGCAAGCTGGCAATCGCGCGGGCCAGTACCAGGAGGGGTATGAAGGGTATGGGAGACTCATTCAGCGCACAGGAGAAGGGAAGCATCAAAGTTGTCTTTTGCTGACCAGTCGGGAAAAACCGAAAGAGCTTATACACCTGGAAGGGAAAACAGGACCAGTTCGTTCATTGTCACTCCCTGGCTTAGGACGACTGGAGGGACAGGAACTTCTCAAAGACAAAGGTCTGTTTGGGTCAGATGGGGCATGGGCAGATCTGATCCATCTTTATTCAGGGAATCCGCTTGATTTGAAACTCGCTTCTGAGCCTATTCAAGAGTTGTTCGGAGGTGATATCGCAGGTTTCTTGAAGAGAGGAAAGGCTGTTTTTGGGGATATTCGCGATCCATTAGACCTACAATTTTCTCGCCTGTCTGAGCAAGAGCGGGAGATTATGTACTGGCTGGCGATCGAGCGTGAGGCGGTATCGCTGGATGACTTGCGAGAGGATATGGTGCACCTCGTCCCAGAAGGAGAATTGCTAGTAGCTGTTGGTTCTCTTCGCAGACGCTCGCTGATCGAGAGTAGTGGGACTGCACGTTTTACTTTGCAGCCTGTGATTATGGAATACGTAACCGATCAGTTCGTCGAACAGATGTCTGAGGAGATCGACACCGGGACAATTAAGCTGTTTGGAAGCCATGCGCTGCTCAAAGCGCAAGCAAAAGACTATGTGAGAGAAAGTCAAGTTCGCCTTATCCTCACGCCCATTGCGGAACGGCTCCTTAGCACCTTAGGGAAAGAGGGAATTGAGAAGAAGCTCAAGACTATGCTCTCCACTTTGCGCGAGATATATCCTCAAAAATCTGGATATGCAGCGGGGAATATACTCAACCTTTTCGTCCAGTTACAAGTAGACCTTCGTGGCTATGACTTTTCACATCTGACTGTGTGGCAAGCCTATTTGCAAGGTGTAACTCTCCCTGATGTCAATTTTGCTCACTCTAATCTTGCAAAATCCATTTTTACTCAAACCTTCGGAAGAATTCAATCAGTGGCATTTAGTCCAAATGGGAAACTACTGGCTGCAGGAACAGTCAATGGTGAGATCCGGTTGTTGCAAGCTTTTAGTGGCACACCACTCCTTACCTTTCAGGGACACACTGATCGAGTATGGTCAGTGGCTTTCAGGCCCGATGACAACATCCTTGCCAGTGGCAGTGCGGACCAGACTATACGCTTGTGGGAGGTCAGCACTGGACGCTGTCTCGACACCCTGCAAGGACATACAGATTGGGTATGGTGTGTCGCTTTCAGTCCCGATGGCAAACTCCTTGTCACTGGTAGTAAGGATCAGACGATACGGTTGTGGGAGGTTAGCACTGGAGAATGCCTCCAGACCTTGCATGAACATACCAATTCTGTAAGATCGGTCACTTTCAGTCCCGATGGCAAACTCCTTGCCAGTGGCAGAGACGATCAAACTATACAGTTGTGGGAGGTCAGCACTGGACGCTGTCTCGACACCCTGCAAGGACATACAGATCGGGTATGGTGCGTCGCCTTCGGTCCCGATGGCAACCTTCTCGCCAGCGGCAGCGAGGATCAAACTATACGGTTGTGGGAGGTCAGCACTGGACGCTGTCTCAACACCCTGCAAGGGCAGTCTAATTGGGTATGGTGCGTCACTTTCAGTCCGGATGGCAAACTCCTTGCTAGTGGCAGCGACAATCAGAGCGTGCGGTTGTTAGAGGTCAGCACCGGACAATGCCTCCAGACCTTGTACGGACATACTTATTGGGTACGATCAGTCGCTTTCAGCCCAGATGGGAGAACGCTTGCCAGTGGCAGTGAAGACCGGACCGTGCGGTTATGGGAGGTCAGTACCGGACAATGCTTCAAGATTCTACGTGGGCCTCATTGGGTAATGTCAGTCGCTTTTAGTCCCAATGGGAGAGTTCTTGCCAGTGGCAGTGGGGATAAAACTGTGCGATTGTGGGAGATCAGCACCGGACAATGTCTCGAAACCTTGTACGGGCATACTCATTGGGTGCGATCAGTTTCCTTCAGCCCCAATGGTAAAGCCCTCGCCAGTGGCAGTGAAGACTGGACCGCCCGACTGTGGGAGGTCAATACCGGACAATGTCTCTATACCTTGCAAGGGCACACCAATCGAATCTGGTCTGTGGCTTTCAGCCCCGATGGCAGAGTTCTTGCAAGTGGTAGTGAAGACCGAACCGTACGGTTGTGGGACGTCGGCACCGGCCATTGCGTTAATGTTCTGCTAGGCCATACTCATGGGATACAGTCTGTGGCTTTCAGCCCTGATGGGAACACTCTTGCCAGTAGCAGCAGTGACCAGACTATTCGTTTGTGGGAAGTCAGCACTGGGTGCTGTCTTAAGATTCTACAAGATCATACCAATCGGATAGCGTCTATCACCTTCAGTCCCGATGGACAGATACTTGCTAGCGGCAGTCATGACGGAACAATCAAACTCTGGGATGTGCAGACTGGTGAGTGCTTGAAAATGCTGAGAAGCGATAGGCCTTATGAGCGCATAAATATTACTGGTGTGACGGGGTTGACGGAGGCGCAGAAAGCCTCACTCAGAGCGTTAGGGGCAATCGATGGTGAGGGGTGAGAGTTTGTATAGTGCGGATGTGTTGCGCTAGATAGTCAGTTGCTGACTCCTCATCTCCTGGACTGCTAAACCCATTTCCTTTTCAGTTTTCTCCCCAGTTCCCCTACAGGATGGAGACCCGAAACTGATGCTCAAAAAGAAGGTCACAACTGTCCATCGGGTGCGTACATGTTGCTGTTCAGTTCGCCAGATTTTCAGATAGACGCTATCTTTTACCTGATTTTGTGGCTGGATTTGATTGCTGCTCATAGTAGCTCCCCTTATAAGATACCCTCGCCTTTGGAGCTAACCGATTTCTTCTAAAATTAGCGGGTTCGTTTCTTGCCATTAGAGGTTGAAAGCTTAGGTAGAATCTCTTCATGTACACGCTTCTGACCAAGTGGAGTAATCACGACTTCTCCTGTATTGCTCAAACGAACTTCCTTATCCGTATTCAAACGACTGATCGCCTTGTTGACTGTGGACTGATCTTTATTATCTATAGCTTCTTTAAGCTCGCTGCGTGTGAGACGGCCACTCATTGCATGTTGGAGCAGAACGAGAACCTCTTCAGGTGTGTTGAGCAGATTGGTTAGTATAAGAGGTTTGCCGTCTAGTTCATGAATGAGTGGATGTTCCAATTGTATGATAGCCTCAATAATCGCCACTACTTCGTTACGATCTCGTTTCCAGGCCAATCGCAGAAATTCAGCAAACATCCACTTCACAGTAGCAACAATTAACGTTGCATCCAGATGGTTAGCTGTATACGTAGACGAGATGTGAGCAACACCCCGATCACTGCGAAACTTGTAGGTAGTTTGCAAGACTCGACAGAAATGATCTCGGTCTTTGGTCTCTAATAGGTGGGGGGATAGAGGTGATTTACTCCTGAGAAATCCAATAATATCTCCTGGAAGAGAGTCTGTAGTTGTTCCTGTGTCTAGTTGGTAAAGGGCGCGGGCAACTGCCTCGCAGAACTGTCCACCATCTAGTTCAGAAGGCTGCCAATCACCAGCATAATATCGCTGTTGCATCTTTGTATAGCTATCTACTAGCTGCGAAGCAAGCGAGGAGCTTACAAAAGCTGCGATGTCTTGTTTAAGCTGATCCGGCGTTATTTTCATGACTGTGCTGCTCCATTCGATCCAGCATTTACCTCAGTCGTTGTTATTTTAGGTTGCTTTAGATTTAGCGATTCTTCGATGTAGTTACGGCCTGAAGGGGTAATTTTATAACCATGACCCTCGACAAAGTTGACATATGATGTTTTTGGGGTTTTCTCTTGTCTTGCTTTATAGAAAGCTGTGCTTAGAGCTTGTGATTCTACCTGGACTTGGAAAGCATCATATAGGTACTTAGCAATTGAAGCAACGGGAACTTCTTGTTCAGTACCCGCTCTGTAAATTCCATATAGCGCGAGAAATGCCTTGTCTAAGATGGGTAGATTGACAACTGTACTATGTGGAATTGTGCCAGCTAAAGTTCTAGTCACCTCATGGGAAACCCATCTGGCTACGTCAACTTCAACACTATTATATTGCTCACTACTTTTTTTGCTTGATTTCTTTGCACGGTTGGTTGCAGAACGAGCATCAAGACCTGGAATCCAACCATCTGTCAGATCGGAGTTAAACACATCCGCGATATACTGTTGAACTTGTTTACGTCCATCGTAGTTAAGTCGAAGAGTTTCATGGTCATCGGTACTGATACCAGCATCTTGACTAATGGTGTTTGCGGTGTTTCCATCTTTAACACCTACACCGTCGAGTATTGTATAAACCTCAGCACGAGAGACTGTATCTTCACCAAGCTGAAGTTTGGCATACAGATAGAGATATATTAAACGAATCAAATAGTCCTTCTTTGTGGCTGCCTTTAATTTTTGTATATCCTGTTTGAGTGCCCCTCCATCCTGTTTTCTAAAAATTTCCCAAATCAGGTCTTTCGAGGAATCCTTAGAAAGAGCAGGCTGTAATTGAGCAGCAGGCAACTGAGGATGAGGAGATGGTATTTCCTGTGCAACTTCTACCAAATCCGATTGCTTTTGTGGCTGCTGATCCACTAAACTACTGTTACGTCCCTTTGGGCGGGTACCCACGAGCGATGGAAGTAAGTCTCCAATATGTGCAATAGCCTCATTGGAAACTGTCAAATCAACGTCACGAACATCAGGGGTTTCATGCAGTTTAAGGCGATTATATCCAGGAAGTACGGTGCTCATTCCGAGGGTGAAATGGTCATTGGCTGATCGTTCAGGTATAAGCTTTCCGCATTGAATGCAAGCACGAGCGGTGGGTAAGAGTCCAGCGCCACAATCTTGACACCGAAGCGGCTGACCACATTGTTGACAATAAAGTGCATTCTCTGGTGACTGCGCGTTGCATCGTGGACATATCATTTCACTCATTACTTTCCGTTATCCTCTCTACCTTAATCTCAACTGTTCACCTTGGCATATCGATTTACTATCGCTTGCGATAGTAGCACTTTCGTTGAGAGACGGTACTATTCCTGCATAAATATAGTACTTATGCCCTATAATATCGGATTAATGCAAAAAGAATGCTTCTTCTCTTATGAAGTATATATTTGAATATATGTTCCAATAACGAATTATTTATCAAAGCGTGGCAGAGCTGTTAGGACAATGATGCAGCTTGTTGAAAAAGTTATACTAACATGGTCAAATCGCATTTGCTTACTGAAATCTGAGCTTGAGCAAGGAGGCTACAATTAGTGAAACTTGGCACGAAGTCCCCTCTTTTCTCTGTTTACGCATTCGATCTGCATTAACACGAAAGTGTGGTAATCTGTTGACATTTGCCTTGTTTTGTGTTACTGTTCTAGAGCAGCTATTTCAGTTGTGAAAAAATGAATAAGGTGATAGGTGCATGACGTTACGTGAGTATCGGGCCTACTTAGGTTGGTCTGCTGCGGAACTGGCCAGGCGTGCAGGTCTCGATGCTCAGACGGTGAGACGTGTTGAGAGTGGTGAGCCAGCCTTTTTACACACGGTCGGGGCGATCGCCACGGCGTTGAGTAAGGGGTTGGGTAAGGCAGTGAAGATAGAGGATATCGATGGTGTGAACATCATTGATAGGTAAGGAGCCTGCCTATGGAAAGACGAAACGCTCAGGCTGGTACCCATGAGCGTTTCACACTGGACCTTGCTGCGATTATGTCCTGGTAAGCTGCGAACTTCCGTTTAGGACATAACCCATACTCGCTCACTCCCTTTCGCTGATTGGTTGTCAGCGTGGCATATTAGCTCGGTGGGCTATTTGTGCTGCGGGAGCGTGCTTGGTCTCTATGCATATATTACGGCATTACCCTGTGTCCTGTCAACCATGCTGAGGGCACCTGTTCAGACCATTCGAGATGTCTCCGTCCGCTAGTTATGATTACAAGGAGAATTTTCAATGCGCTTTGAAGCACACACCATCGCTATCTCTGACCGGAAAGGCGCCTCCCATGCCATTCCTGCCATGGTCGGCATGGGGGAGGATGGTACTCTCATCGGCCTGGCCTATCACCAGTGTCCCTACGCATACGAGAACGGTATCCCCAAGATGCAGCCCTGGTACGGCCTTACACATACCGCCAGCAGCCTGAGCATCGGCGCTGACGAGGATGTGGAGGATGAAGCGGTTCCCCTGCGCTGGTTGGAACTCGTAGCGCCTCTTGTCACGTGGACCCAATCTGCTGAAACGTTCAAAGGGCAAGCCTCTTTCTTGCGGGAGCGGGTGGAGGAAGCCCGTCAGCAGGCATGCGCGGAAAAGGAGCGAGAGGAGGTGAAGACTGCTCTACCTGGAGTAGCGTTTCTAGGGAATGCCTGCCTGTAGTGACTCTGGTAAGTATTCACAGGATGGGCATTCCCCTTGCCGTCTGACCTTGTCAGTGACCAGCCAGCTTTCCCATTTTACCAGGTCTTGCTGGCGGTCACAAGTCGAACATACGTTCTCCTCAACAAGCACTAGAGAAAGAAAGGACTGCCAATGACCACCGTACTTCCTCGATCAGCACACGAGCAGCAGGATACTTCTGCATGTGCTTCTCTCTCTTCTTTTCCTGATCTGTCCACCCT
>WNFI01501232.1_pt1 | contig 10098 bp, 7 predicted proteins | sample 5400471 | NCBI WGS metagenome assembly WNFI01 (sample SAMN13153348, study PRJNA577476) | soil metagenome | isolation source: 100 cm saprolite on Douglas fir-dominated hillslope | place: USA:California | collected 2013-09-17
TATCAGGGCGGTGCTGGCTATCAGGGCGGCGGACCCAATTACCAAGGCGGCCCGGCCGCGGCGCAGCCGGGGATCCCGCTGTCACAGCTGGACATGGGCTCGTTCTTCGAGATCCTGATCCCGGTCAAGAGCTGGCTGCACGACCGCGGCTGGCGGCAGGGCATCCGGCTGCTGATCATCCCCTACGCCCTGCTGCCGCTCATTTTCCTCCAGGTATTCTCCGGCTCTACGTCGCTGAGCTCGCCAGGCTGGGCGTACAGCCTGTACGTGGCGCCGCTATGGCTACTGACGTTCTGGTACCTGATCCGGCCGCCGGTGATTGGCAAGCTCGAAGTCGTAGTCGGCATCGGCATCGTCATCTGGACAATCGTCTGGCTGCATGTCGTCACGATCTACATCAACGACCATTTCGCCAACACGCATACCATCCTCGGGTCGCTCGTCGTCGGGTACAACGAGGAGGTCACCAAGGCGCTGCCCGTTCTGATAGCGGCGATCCTCGTGCTCAAGATCAGGAAGCAGAAGCTGGATCCGCGGACCTGGTTCCTGATGGGCACAGTCGCCGGCCTGACCTTCGGCATCGTCGAGCAGTCGATTTATACCCCGGCCGCGCTGATCCAGATCCATGGCGCGCACGCGATCAGCGAGGCCGACGTAGGCGCGCTGTCATTCGCGTTCCGCGTGTTCGTCGACGGCTTCCAGCACGCCGTCTGGGCCGGTGTGTCCGGTTTCTTTGTCGGCATGGCCGTCAACTACCGCAGGCGCCGGATCCCGCTGCTGCTGCTCGGCATAAGCATCCCGTCCATCCTGCACGCGCTGAACGACTACACGCTGACGGTCTTCAGCACGGTGTGGGTCGGGGTTCTGGTCCAGGCCCTGTCGCTGCTGCTGTTCCTCGGCTACACGCTCTCCGCGTCCACCATCGAGCGCCGGGTCCGCAGGAACCCGAACTTCCGCGGCCAGTCGATCATGATGGAACGCTTCAGCCAGCCGGAACAGGCCCCGAGTCCCTAAACTGACCGGTCCTGCACTGCAGCGTGCTCTCCAGTCAGGAAGCTTGCCGCCCGCTCGGCGATGGCCAGTACCGTGAGGTTGGGCCGGTCGGCCGCCGGCTTGAGATAGCCGTCTGCGGCGCCGGGGCATCGTAGTACCACCCGGCCGGTCCCGGCTGCCTGCCACGCGTCGTAGCTGGACGGGTCTCCTGTCGGCCACGCTATCTAGTCAGCCAGCACGGCCTCGATCACGTCGGCGAACCTGATCAGGTGCATATCGCCGATGAAGTGTTCCCTGGTGTACGCCTTTCCAGCGGCGCCCATCCGCTCGGCCTCCTCGCGATGTTCAAGCAGCCACCTGACACTGGACCCGAACGCCGCCAAGTCCTTTGGATCGGGTAGCAGGATGCCGGTGCCGTCGGCGATTTGATCCACGATTCCGCCGATCGCTGAGCCGATCACCGGCCGGCCCTTCCACATCCCCTCGGCGACCGTCAGGCCGAACCCCTCGGCCAGGCTCTTCTGCACGATGATGGTGGCGCGTCGCTGGATCGCGTTCACCATCGCCGCGTTCTCCTCGACGTCATTGAGCGGCAGGGTAACCAGCAGCACCCGGTCGCGGGCATGGGGCGCGAGCAGATGCCATTCGGCCAGGCATTCGGCGAAGACAACGGCACCTTCCGGATCGTCGGTCACGCCGCTCACCGACGGGCCGACCAGCATCAGGTACGCGTCCTTATCTGGCAGCACGTAGTCGGCGAAGCCGCGCATGACTCCTGCCATGTCCTTGAGCCTGTCCCAGCGAGATACCTGCACCACGACCGGGTCGTCCTGCCCCGGCCGGCCGTCGCCGGTCACCAGGCCGGCCCGTCTCACCTCGCCGCAGGTCCCGTCGCTACGCAGGAACTTCCCGTGCCGCGTTGACCCGCCGTCGGCTGACCCGCCGTCGGCTGACCCACCGTCAGCGTAGATCCCGACCGTGGTCAGGATCGTCTGCACGTCTTCCGGGTCGAGCTCGGCGTTCTTGGGCGAAAACGGGTCAATAGAGGGCGGGATGACCCACAGCCTGGCCCGCGGCACCCATATCGGGGCGAACTGCCGCCTGGTGAAGACGTAGGCGTGTGCGGCCGACAGGTAAGGGCGCAAGAACTCCCACGCTGCTCGGGAAACGTCGTTCTGCTGGTCGATGCCTATGTGGCAGCGCCAAATTACCTTGAGCCCGCCTGGCCTGACCCAGGTCAGCAGTTCCTCCGCGTTGGCCGCAAGGACCTGCTCGTAGTGGCGCGCGTCCGCGCTGCTGACCAGGGCCGTCCCCTCGGCCGCGCCGTGGATCTGGTTGTGCAGCCTCTTGGTGATGCCGAAGAATACGGGGTCGCCGCCGATCGTGAGCCAGCGGACCGGAATCCCGAAGCCTGCCACATATCCCACGATGACCTGGAGCATCTCCGCGACGCCGCCGCCGACGGCGGTCGAGTTGATGTTCCAGACGGTGCGCTGGCCTAGCCGGTTCTTGAGCCGGTCCCCCGCTGAGATCAGCCGCTCATAGCGTTCCTGCCCGATGACCGGCTCGAGCCTGGACAGCGGCAGCGTCCGCGTGGCCACTTCATGCAGCAGGGTCACATACCCATCATTGGCCATGGCGAGCCGCCCTACACGTCCGGGTCTGTTACCGGCGGCTCAGCATCTGCCCGGCTCGGTCACGAAGTCGATCAGCTCCTCGACCCGACCGAGGAAAGCCGGCTCCAGATCGGTGAAGCTCCGTACCGAGCGCAGGATTCGCTGCCATGCCGCAGCCGTATCAGCATGCCAGCCGATGGCTCGGAGGACGCCATCCTTCCACGGCGTGCCCCGCGGAACCTCTGGCCAGGCCGCCAGGCCGAGCACCGCCGGCTTCACCGCAGCCCAGACGTCGACGAACGGGTGCCCGACGATCAGCACGTGCGGCGAACGCACCCGAGCGGCGATGATGCTCTCCTTCGAGCCATCCACCAAATGATCGACGAGCACCCCAAGCCTGCGGCCTCGTGCCGGGCTGAACTCGGCGATGATCGCGGCAAGGTCGTCGATGCCGCCGAGGTACTCGACCACGACACCCGCGTCGCGCAGGTCGTCACCCCAGATCTTCTCAACGAGTTCCGCGTCATGCCGGCCCTCCACGTAGATCCTGCTCGCCCTGGCGACCTTGGCCCGAGTGACGGGAGCGGCGATCGACCCTGATGCCGTCCGGCCCGGCGCCCCAGCGAGCCGCGGCGTTGGCCTGACCAGCGTGACCGGGCTGCCTTCCAGCAAGAACGCGCCCGATCCGAACGGAAACGCGCGTTGCTTGCCGTACCTGTCCTCCAGCAAAACGGCGTCCTTCTCCGAGCCAACGACGGCCCCGCAGAACTCAGCCGCGCGGTCCTCGACGACCAGGCCGTATTCGGCCGTCACCTGCGGGAATTCGGCGTGCTCGGTACGCCGGGATCCCGCCGCCAGGACGTCAGCTTCGTATTGCCTGCTGCGCATTGCCCGCCTTCTGGTTGAGCTCAGCCGTGGACGATCGCGGTGTCATGGCAGAAGTGCACCCGTGCCGGGTCCGATGACCTGATCCGCTCAAGCGACGCGCGCCAAGCGGTCGTGTCGGCAGCCTGGCCAGGTGGCAGCTGCGCATCGTCCGGGCCGCCGTACTGCACCGTCGTGTAGGCAGCGTCACCGATCAGCACGTCGACATCTCCGGCCGCCCCGCTGACCAGGACGGATTGATGGCCCGACGTGTGCCCGGGCGTCGCGATCACGCGCACCCCCGGCACGATCTCGGCGTCACCGTCGAGTAGTTCGAAGCGCGCGTTCATGAAGCCGAGCCAGTCGAACAGGTCCCGCGACTCCACCTTCGCGCGCTCTACCTCAGCCCGCTGGACGTAGCACGGCGCATGCGAGAAGACCGCGTTCTGGCCGCAGTGGTCGAAATGCAGGTGCGTATTGATCACCAGATCGATATCGGCCGGGCTCATGTCGATGTCGGCAAGCGCGTCGGCGGCCGTGCGGTTGACCACCCGCCAGTCGCTGAGCATCTCATCGGGTCCGCCCACGCCGGTGTCGACAAGCAGCGCGCCGCCCGGGTGGGTGACGACGAACCCGTGCACCGGCCATTGCTCCCCGACTACCTCAACCTGCGCCAGGTGCAGCCGCTTGATCTCCAGCATGATTACCTGCCTCATAAGTCCGGCCAACCGCAGGCCGGCCACCCGGCCAAGCGCGGGCCGCGCCGATAGCCCGCACCGGACCCCAGTTTTTCATGATCACGTCAGTTTCCATCGGATTCAGCCGGAACCGCCGTGTCGTGGCAGGGGGCCAGCCTTGATTCGCCTGTCCTGGCGCAGCTGTCCCGGCTGATATTGGCCTTACAGCCGGTCGAGCGCTGCGAGAATGCGCTGCTCAGAGACCGGGATGGCAGCCCCGATCGGCTGAGCGAAGAGGCTGACCCGCAGTTCCTCGATCATCCACCGGACCGCCTTGACATCGTCGCGATACCGCGCTGCCGGGCCGATCTGAGCAAGCACGTGCTCATAGTCCTCGCTCACGCGCTGCACGATTTCCATCCGGCCGGCGTCGCGACCAATATCGGCCGGCGCCTTTTCCAGGCGGTGGGTGATGCCGCGCAGGTAACGGACCAAGTCACCCAAGCGGCGCGTGCCGGTCGTCGCGACAAACCCCGGGAAGATCAGCGCGGAGAGCTGGCCCCTCATGTCGGCGACGGCGGCGGCCATCGCGTGGCCTTTCGTCCTGTCCAGCGCCGCCTCGACGGCATGCGCCTCGCCGAGTACCCGAGCGGTCACGCTGATCACGTCGGCGGTCCGCGGCCGCAGCGATGACCTGGCTGCCTCCAGCAGCGCGTCGAAGGCCTTGGCGTCCCAGGCGGGCCCGCCCGCTGCCGCGATGATCTCGTCGGCGGCGCATGCCGCGCAGTCCTCGAGCAGGTCGGCGGCGCTCGGATACGGGTGGCGGCTCATCGCCAGTTTCGCGTTGGTCGGCAGCCGACTGGCGACGGCGCGGGCCCCCGACGGCACCTCGAGCAGCAGCAGCCGCCTGTTGCCCGCCCGCATCGCCGCTTCGGCCTCAGCTTGGGTCTCGAACAGCGCGATGTCCACGGACCGCCCCGCGTCCCGCATCGCCGGGTACGCCCTGACCTGGCCATTGGTGAACTCGCGCGGCAGCGAGTCGAAGTCCCAGGTCATTAGGCCTGTTCTGGTCAGGCCTCCGGCGGCGTGGGCGAGCCGCGCCTGCAGCCGCGGCCGCAGCTCATCCCGCAGCTCGCCGAGATCCTTGCCTGCCGCGAGCACCTGGCCGTCGTCGATGACGCGGTACGTGACTCGAAGGTGGGCGGGCAGCCTGGACAGGTCCCAGGCATCGGCCGGGATCGGGATGCCGCCGATCCGGCCAAGTTCGGCGCCCAGCGCGTCCAGCAGGCTGCCTCGCGCCGGATCCAGCCGCGGGAGAACGTTACGGGCCACGTCGGGAGCAGGCACGAACCTGGTCCGCAGCTGCTTCGGCAGCGTCCTGATCAGCTCGGTCACGAGCTCTTCCCGCAGTCCGGGCACGTTCCAGGAGAACTCATCCCGCGGGTGTCAGGGTGAGCAGATCCGGCTCGGCCTGTCTTGCCTTTTTCCACCAAGCGTCGAAGTGCCGCGCTGAGGTCGCCTCGGCCGGGATACGCCGGTCATAGAAATCGAACAACGCGGCGTCGTCAGCGACGATGCCGCGCCTGCGCGCCCTTCGTTCCAACTCCTCGGCCTCGGCCAGCAGCTCGCGGTTGCTGTGGAAGAACTTGTGGTCGCTCTGCCAGTCACCTTCCACCAGGGCGCGCGAGATGAACAGCTCGCGGGCCATGACCGGGTCGATCCGGCTCAGCGCGACCTGCCGCCCGGTGACCAGCGGCAGGCCGTACAGGCTGACCCGCTCGAGCGCCATCGCCGCGCCGCGCCTGCCGTCCCAGTGCGGCTCGCTGTAGGCGCGGTTGACCAGATGCGCGGCGAGCGGCTCGGCCCACTCCGGCTCGATCCTGGCCGTGACCCGCGCCCAGAGCCGGGAGGTCTCCACGAGTTCGGCAGCGACGACCCACTGCGGCGGCTTCCGCGCCAGCACCGAGTCAGGGAAGATGGCGAAACGGGAACCGCGGGCGCCGGTGAACTCGGCAGGCCCGCGTCGCTTGTCCTTCGCGGCCTTGGCGACGTCCCGCATTCCGAGGTGCGAGAGCAGGCCGGCCAGCAGGGACCGGTGCACCCGGTCCGCGAGGTCTGCCGGGATTCGCGGCTCGGTCTCGGCTCCCGGCCTGGCTGCCAGCTGCGCGACATGGGCCGACGGGCCGCCCGTCGTGCCGCGCGGCCCGCTCGCAGGTTCCGCTGGGCGCCGCGCGGTTCGATCGGGGCCAACCGCGATGCCGAGTTCCCTGGCCGCCTGCCTGAGCTGGCCGTACACGTCCTGCCACTCACGAACGCGCAGGTAGTGCAGGTACTCGCGGCGGCACATCCGGCGGAACGCTGAACCGGACAGCTCGCGCTGCTGTTCGCCCAGGTAGTCCCAGAGATTGAGCAGCGACAGGAAGTCAGATCCCGGCTCGGCGAACCGCGCGTGCTGGGCATCCGCCGCTTCCCTGGCGTCCGCCGGCCGCTCCCGGGGATCCTGAATGGATAGCGCGGCGGCGATGATCAGGACCTCGCGGGCGCAGCCGTTTCGGCCCGCCTCGATGATCATCCGGCCGAGGCGCGGATCGACCGGCAGTCGGGCCAGCTTCCGCCCGATCTCGGTAAGCCCCTTCGTCCAGTCAGCCGGCGGGAACGCGCCGAGTTCTTCCAGCAGGCGGACGCCGTCGCGCACCTGCCGGGTGTCGGGCGGGTCGATGAACGGGAAGCCGGCGACCTCGCCGAGGTCCAGGGCTGCCATCTGCAGGATGACCGACGCCAGGTTCGTGCGCAGGATCTCGGGATCGGTGAACTCGGGGCGCGCGGCGAAGTCGTCCTCGCTGTACAGCCTGATGCAGATGCCGTCCGACGTGCGGCCGCAGCGTCCGGCTCGCTGGTTGGCCGACGCCTGCGAGACCGGCTCGATGGGCAGGCGCTGCACCTTGGTCCGGTTGCTGTACCGGGAGATCCGTGCCGTCCCCGCGTCGATGACGTACTTGATCCCGGGAACGGTCAGGGACGTCTCCGCGACGTTGGTGGCGAGCACGACCCGGCGCCTCCGGTGCGCCTCGCCCTGCTTGCCTCTTTCGCCTCCGGCAAAGACCCGATGCTGCTCCGCCGCCGACAGCCTGCCGTACAACGGGAGCACGTCGAGGATGGCCTGCACCTGGTCGCGCGGTTCAGCCGCCGGAATGCTCTGCTCGGTCCCGGCGGCATCCGGCACCAGCGGCCGGTAGCGGACCTGGACGGGATAGGTGCGCCCCGACACCTCGATGATGGGCGCTCCACCACTGTGTTTCTCTGATTCGCCTCCGGCACTCTGTCCCTTGGATTCGCCTCCGGCAAAATGCACGCTAAACCGCTCGGGGTCGATGGTGGCCGAAGTGATAATCACCTTGAGGTCGGGACGGCTGGGCAGCAGCCGGTGCAGGTATCCGAGGATGAAGTCGACGTTCAGGCTGCGCTCGTGCGCCTCGTCGATGATCAGCGTGTCGTAGCGCAGCAACCGCCGGTCGTGGCGCATCTCGGTCAGCAAAATGCCGTCGGTCATGAGCTTGATCAGCGTGCTGTCGCTCGACGTGTCGGTGAATCGGACCTTGTAGCCGACGACGCTGCTAGCCCGGGGAGACGACCCCCCCGAATCCGGCGGGGTGCCTGCCTCAGTCCCCAGTTCCTCGGCGATGCGCTCCGCTACGGTCCTCGCAGCGAGCCGGCGAGGCTGGGTGTGACCGATCTGCCCGGCCACGCCCCGGCCGAGTTCCAGGCAGATCTTCGGGATCTGGGTGGTCTTGCCTGAGCCCGTCTCGCCAGCGACGATAACGACCTGGTGGTCGCGGATCGCCGCGGCGATCTCGTCTCTCCGCTGGCTGACCGGAAGCTCGGCCGGATAGCTGATGGCCGGCACCGCGAGCCTGCGGGCATCGAACCGGGCCGCTGCCGTCTCGACCTCGGCGAAGAGCTCGCCGAGCGCCTTCTGCCGCGACGTCTCCGCGCGCAGCGCAACAGCGCGCTCGATCCGTCGGCCGAGGCGATGCTTGTCACGCAGCATCAGGCCGGGCAGGAGCGAGCGAAGCTCGGCGGGCGTTGGCGGCAAGGCGGCAGTCTCCGTGGGGGCATAATGGGCCCGGCATAAGGATCGTCGGCAGGGCCACCGTTGCCTAACGCTTTTCCGCGTCGCCAGCTTCCACCGCCCTGAGCCACCGCAACCGGGGCGCACCCCTGTCGCTGCAGCGGCCGTATGGCGCCCCCGTTGATCTCGCGCTCGCGCCCCGCCCTAGTTGAGGCGCGCTTCGTAGCGCAGCAGCGCGGCCAGCTCGGCTGGGGCGGGTTCGCTCCTGTCCAATCCTCGGGCGGTGAACCAGTTCGCGACGTTGGCGGCGTCACGGTCGAGGAAGTCGCCGCCCCGTGGGTGCGAGATCACGTCGATCACCTGCGGCAGATCGATCATGACAAGCCGACCGCGGTGAACAAGCACGTTGTAGGCGGACAGGTCGCCATGGGCCAAGCCAAGGGCGGCCAGCCCGCTCACCGCTGCGACGAGCTGGGCCCAGAAGGCCGCGAGCTCGGCACCGCCCGGGCGGGTTTCTGCGAGCCTCGGCGCCGCGGTCCCGTCTGGCTCGCCAATGAACTCGAGCAGCAGCTCCGTCCCGGTCACCTGGACCGGATAGGGAACCGGCACGCCAGTCTGATGCAGCCGGCCCAGCGCTGCGAACTCGGCCCTGGCCCACTGCTGCGCGATCATCGCACGGCCGGTCGCGGTCCTGCGGGCCATAGCCCGGTTGTCGCGGGACTCGCGGACGCGCCTGCCGTCGGTGTACTCGAGGTCGCGGTGGAACAGCCGATGCTCCGCCGCCCGGTACCGCTTGGCCGCGAGCAGGCAAAACCTGTCCGTCCCCGGCATAGCCCGGCGCAGCAGGAAGACGTCGGCTTCCTTGCCGGTCTTGAGTATCCCGAGCTCGGTATCGGTGGCGCCTAGATCGGTGACCAGCCAATCCGGGTACGGCCGAGGGCCGCGCTCCGTGGGCGAGCATTGGTCCCAGGTTGACCATCGGTCGCCGTCGGGCAGGCCATCCGCGGCGTCGAGTGAGCACTCGGGCTGCAGCCGCTGACGGTGCCGGTCTCGCTTGGCGAAGGCTGGTGCGTCGTCGTCGTCAAAACGCCGCTTGCGGCGGCTGGTAAATGCCTGATCGGGCACGAGAAGGGCTCCTTGAGCAGAGTACGGGCAGCATGATTAGCGAATCGACCATCATTCGTCAGCGCTCCCCTCTGCTCAGCAGCTCCGCCCGCTTGCCGGCGGTGCTAACGCCTGTCATTGTGACCCGAGGCTGCCAGGCGTCCTCGCCCGCCGCAACTGAATATCGCACTCCTCATGGCCGATCCCGGAATGCCCCTGACTGGCGATCATGCCCACCATCGTTCAGCAGGCTGCGCACACCGAGCCGGAACTGACCGCGCTGCGGGATCACACTGCCGACATCGTCAGGGCAACCAACGCCGTGGCGAAGCTTCGGGCGGCGGATCTGATGCTGCTGAAGCTCGCGGTCAGGGGCTTCGGCGTCAGCCTGCCTTCGGTGATTCACTAAGCGGCTAGTTCTGCTTGCGGCACGACCGCAGACCGCATGCAGCGAACCGCATTGCACAATGGAATCCGGACCGGCGGCTGTAATTGGCGGCCGGACATAGCGCAGGCGTGACTCATGACCGTGATACGTCCGAGCAGGGCGCAGCGAGATGGCCTTTTCGGAGCTCTGCTTGTCGTTTTCATCCTGGCCTTCGCCCGCGGGTTCCCCGGCGCGACGACTTCGGGCGGCCGGGTCGCGGTCGCCATCTTTACCGGCGGCATGACCGCCCTGCTGCTGTGGGGCTGGATCAGGCTGATCCGGCGCCCCAGCCACCTGGAGATCTCACCGGAAGCCGTCACGCTCGTGGAACCGGGCGGCCGGCGGACG
>WNFI01623279.1_pt1 | contig 10098 bp, 9 predicted proteins | sample 5400471 | NCBI WGS metagenome assembly WNFI01 (sample SAMN13153348, study PRJNA577476) | soil metagenome | isolation source: 100 cm saprolite on Douglas fir-dominated hillslope | place: USA:California | collected 2013-09-17
TCGAAATTAGTTTCTGGCCTGCTTCTATTCTCAATGATCTAAATTCCTATATCGAACATATCGCCCTCCCGCTGAGTGCTCTTGCCAATGAGATAAATCCGCTGCTCCGGTTCTCAGGTTTCGCGCCTGCCGCGCCTGCCGCAGCAGGGCGGGCCGCCAATGAGGCCGGCAGGCTGCCGTTCTGGCTACTCTGCGTGACTCAAGCAGCCGCACCCGGCGGCCGGCCAGGCCGGTGATGACGTCCGCATCGCCTGGGCCGGCCGTTGCTGCATGACAGCGCAGGTTACGGAGATTTAGCTTGCGCCCTGCCGGGCGGCGTCGAACGGGCGCCGGGCAGAGATAAACCGGCTGTCAGTGATCTTGCCGTCGGTGACGGTGACGCACTCCGCGCCTGGCGTGCTCTTGACCGGCACGGTTTCGGTGTCGTACATGACCAGCGCGGCGGTGTGGTCGCCGCAGGCGGCAAGCTCAAGCGCATGGTTGGTGGCGACTTCTCAGCGGGCGCGTTCCGCAAGCATCTGCCTGGTGGAGGCGGGCAGCTCCGCTCCCACCTGCACAGCGAAGCCGGCGAACCCACCGTGCCCGGGCAGCTTCTGCAGGCACTCCTGCGCCAGCTTGCGCGCCGCGGCGGTGTCGCCCCGTAGCTGGGCCAGCCGCGCCCGGACGAAACTGAGTTCAGGTCCGCCGAGCGCGGGATGGCTGGCGAGGCGGTCCAGCCGGTCCTCGGCCTGCGATCCGGCCAGGTGCTCCAGCAGCAGGCAGTGCCATTCTGCGAGGTTGCGGGTCCGCTCGCTGCGGTGGGAGTCCCAGTCCGGGTAGCTGTACGAGCGCCGCGACGCGGACGTGGCCGCTTCGGCCCGGCCGATCTGGTCGAGGGCGTCCAGGTACCGGTCCGCGAACACGGTCCACGTATCCGGAACGCGCAGCATCCGGCTGAGCACGCTGGCAAGCGACGTCTCCTTGTCGGCCAGCTTGCCCCAGCCGCTCCGGGACCAGCCGTGCGCCGACTCCCACCTGGGCAGCTGGGCTGCGGCGACGGTTGCGAACCTGGCGAACCCGTGCCGATCCCGGACGAACTCCCACAGGGTTGCCGCGGCATCGGAAACCACGAACTGCGCAGCCTCCATCGGGTCCTCGGACCGGAAGTAGTCCGAGCGCAGGGTTTCGCAGGCGAGGTCGATGAGCAGCGCCACAGCCTGCTCGGCCGGGCCGGAGTCCGCCGCGCGCAGTGCGGCCAGTGCGTCGCCCGCCAGTCGGCGAAATGTCAGCCGCCAGCGCGTCCGCTCCTTCGGCGAGACGCGCCGGTCGCCGGCCATGTAGGCGCCCGCCCGAGCGAGCTCGGCGAACTCGCAGACCTCGAACAGCACCGTGTCCGGGTCTGGCGGCTCGGCCGCCGCGCGCTTACGTGCCGCGTCCTCGGCCGGATCCAGCTCGCTCTCGATGCGCTCGCGCATCTGCGCCGAGCCCCGCCAGTAGAGGTTCCACAGCGCCTTACTGATCCGGTCTTCGTCGAGGCCGGCGAGCTTGGCGAAGAATTCCTCGCGATTCATCCGCTTGGGGGGCACGGCAGCCGATGCTAGACCACTCAGACCTGCCCGGGCCTGTGTTGCCGGCATAGGGCCCCGTCGCGGGCTCGGCCCGTTCCCCGCCCGGCCCTTATCCGCGGGTGCCGCCGCACGCCTGTCACGTCAGGGCCACGGGAGCGTCCGCGGGCCCGTGGCACGGGCGCGGCCGTTCAGCAGTTCGTCGGGCACGCCATCCACGGCCTTGACTCTAACGCGATCCGGCACGCTGCGGCCGCCAGAGCCAGAGCGTATCGCCCAGATCGCCCGCAGCGATGGCTGGCCAGCCGGGAAGCCCGAGTGACCCACGTGCGAGCGCAGCCCTGTCGTTCGTGATCGTGCACTCGACCGCCATCGCATCGGCGCGGTCGGCGTTCGCGTTCTTGAGGACGGCGTCCCGGTCCAGGCCCCCGGGGATCGCACGGTCATGCCGTGCAGCGCCGATCGCAGAGATCCGGCGCTGCACGATGAACTCGCTGGCGCTGCTGTTTCTCGTCGGCCAGGGCGGCGCGCAGGACATTCTCGGCGGCAGCGGCCTCCGCGCGGGCGGTGATCGCGTTGGTGTGCGCTCAGTCCAGGTTGCCCAGCCTGATGCAGTGGTCGGCGACCTCGTGTGCTGCTTGCTCCAAGTGCCGCGAGGCTTCGTCCAGGTCGATGCTGCTACGGGTCGTTTCCGAGATCGACATGACTGTCGAGCTGCCCTAGCGAACCCGCGCCATGCAGGGGAACTGACCGGGGTTTCGCGGCAGGAGCCGATATGGTGTCGCAGCCGTCAATGGCGGTGAAGGGGTTCGGTGCGGCGCTGGAATGGTTGACAAGGCCGGAATCGGGAAGTGTGCAGGCCGCAAGCACACCCGCGGAGGTTTCAATGTCCCGCAACAGAGCGCACCACCGGACCGAAAACCTGGTGACCAGCACGTGGCGGCGGGCGCGCCAGGCGGCGGCGCGGCTGCAGCCTGCCGCCGGTCAGGTCATGCCGCTGGCACGGAACGCCAGTGCGGCGGCGAAACGGCGGGCCGGCAGGACCCGCTCCTGGGCGGCCCCGCAGGTCCAGCGGGCCGGGCAGGTCGTGCAAGGCAGCATCGCGCCCAAGGTCTCATCGCTGCTGTCCGCTGCTGCCCGGCGCCTAGAGTCCGCTGGGCCGCGGCGCCCGCGCTGGCGCAGGCGCGTCGGCGCCTCAGCCGCCACCGCTGCGGCTAGCGCGGCCGCGGCTGCGGTGCGCAGCCACATGAAGGCGGGCCCTGCGGCCGCGCCGGACCAGGCGAAGGCAGGCCAGACCGCGCCAGCAACGGAGACAGGACCCGCAATGCAGACGCGTACCGGACAGCGGAACACCACCAGCGACTAGCCCGAACAGCGACGCGCCCGCCTCGTAGCTGGACTCCGGCAGCCGGAACGCTTGCATGCGCAGGCGGTCAGAAATTGTCAAGCCGGACCTGTGCCGCGGCGGGTCTGATCTGTTGCCAGTGGGCGACGAGAACCTGGTAGGCGCGCTTGGCTTGCTCGGCTCCTTGCCGTTCCTGGTCGCGGCGCTGCTTGCACAGCCACCGCGTCCAGCAGCGCTTGCGCCCGTGTCGCGTCGGCCCGCGCGGCCGACTGGCCGGACTTACAGGAATGGACTTGGTCGCGTAGTGCGGACTCGTCCGGCGAGCCGCTGGCGAATCTTCATCAGCAACCGGATCGCGTGCCAGCCGATCGCGTTCGCGATGATCAGCGCCACGACCGGGTCCAGCCAGTACGCGCCGTGCAGCGCCCAGATGATCCCGCCGGTCAGCGCGACCCCGGCGGCCGCCGCAGCGTCGGCGACCGTGTCCAGCAGCACGGCCCGCACCGACAGCCGGTGCCCGGCCGCGTCTTCGGGGTCGTCATCGAGGTCGCCGCCCAGGATCAGCGCCCCGCCGGTCATCACGATCGCCGCGACAGCGCTGACGATCAGCACGGGCAGCCCGTGCACGACCGGAACACCGGACACCAGCCGGTCGATCGCCCCGGCGGCGACAAGGAGTTCGAGCAGGCACAGCCAGCCCGCGTTGACGAGCGCCGCCCACGCGCCCGCATTCGGGTACTGCCGGGCACCGGGATGCCGTTTCGCCCGGGCGGACAGCCAGATCGCGACCAGCGCCACCCCGACCCCGGCCGCGTCGAGCAGGTAGTCTCCGCCCTCTGCGAGCACTGCGAGCGAATGCGCGGCCACGCCGACCACTACCAGCGCGGCGACGAGCACGAGATTGAGGACGAGGACCACGATCAGCCGCCAAGCGCGAGTCATCGGACAACTATGCCTGACAGCGGTCAGATCACGTCGGTCGGCTTGCGCTGTGCCGTCAACCGCTGAAGTGCTCGCGCGCGTAGCGAAGCAAGCTCGGTCCGGTCAGTTCGGTTGTCGAGTTCGCGGACCGAACGAAGAAGTGCTGTTGATCTCGGTCGCCTTGATGCCATGTCTCGCTCGCACTTGCAGGAGCTTGAACCACCGCAACCACAACGTCCTGATATCGAACAAGCGGCACTGTCAGCAGGCCCCACACGTCTTTGCCCAGGGCGTTCTGAACCACTTCGCCCAGTGACAGGAGCCATCCATCTGCGCTGCGATTGCTTGGCTCCAGGTACTTGTAGTCGTGCTCGATGCCAAGCGCAGCACCTGAGTCGTCGATCCCGATGATGAGTGTCCCGCCGCTGGCATTCAGGAAAGCCGCGATGGTCTTTGTCACCGACTTCCTAAGCTCTCGCTGCACCTCCTGAATGGCCTGCGTCGGCGTCAACACCCCGGCCTCGATCTTCTTGCGCTTTTCCCGCGGCATCTCGCCGTGTGGACGGTGCAGCGATGACTTGAACTCCACTTTCTCGCTCTCACCGGCGGCGATTAGACCTTCGACATCGGACGCTCGTTCGGCAGCGCGGAGCGACTCCAGGACCTGGGCGGCATTCGCTGGCCGGTCTGCGGGAAGCTCAGCAAGCATGACCTGCAGCAGGTCGGCGAAGCTCGTCGGCAGGTCCGTCCTCAGGGCGAGCAGTCTCCTGTCTCCCGGGTAAGCCTTTCCGGTCGCGGCGACATGCAGTACTCCGCCCAGCGAGTACAGATCCGCCCGGATGTCGAGTGGCTGACCAGCGAGCTCTTCTGGCGAGGCGAAGCGCCCGGTGGTGATGGGCAAGCTTCCGCCATCACCGCTGATCATCACGGCCGAGTCGAAATCACCGAGATGCGCGACGTTCCGTTCGTCCAGCCAGATGTTCTCGGGAGAGATGTCGCGGTGAATCAGTCCGGCATCGTGAAGGTGGGCGAGGCCACGGCACAACTGGCGGCCGAGCCGGAACAACTGGCCAGGCGGCAGCGGCCCGTGAGCCTGCAGGTATCCGGCAAGGGTGCCACCACGGAGGTATTCGAAGACCATGTACTGGGCGGAGCCGTCATGCGCGATCTCGTAGTCGAAGAGAGACACGATGTTGTCGTGAATGCCGATCCGGCCGAGCACTTTGGCTTCCCGCTCAGTCCCTTCCGGATCTAGGAGCATGGCTTCTGGCTTGACGAACGAGAGTGCGACGTCGCGGCCCATCTTGCGGTCTCCGGCCAGGTAGGTCTTCTTCCGATCACCTTCACCGAGGGCACGGTCGATCACGTACCTCTGCGCGAACAGCTCCCCGGTGTCAAGAGCCATGTAATCGGCCATAGTCCTCTTTTAGCACAAAACAAGTCCGTGACCGAGAGGCGCTGACCTTGTGCTGCATCGACGCTGCCCAGGACGGGGAGCCGAAGGGCCGCTAGTGGGGTCCTGGCGCTGAGGCGCTGGGCTTCGGGACCGGCCAGGTCGTTGAGCGCGAGCCGTACGACACGCTCTACCAGCAGCTTGACCCCAGGACTGGTGAGCAGCTCGGCCTGAGCTGGGGCAGCTACGCGAGCTTCGAGCGTCATCTGGCGGGCCTGAAGGCCGCGGAGCAGCACGCGACCGCTGGCCGGCTGCTGGAGCTGGATGCGCGAGGCAGCGCAGGCAAACGCGGCAGGCCGCGGGGTACACCGACATGACGGTGAGCTTCTCCAAGTCGATCTCGGTGCTGCATGCCTCGATCCGGGAGAACGGCCGCCGGGCCCGCCTGGCCGGTGACCAGGCTGCCGCCGTAAGCTGGGCGGTCGCTGAGCAGGACTTCCAGGAGATCCTGCAGGCCGCGAACCGGGCCGGGCTGGCGTACGTGCTGCGGTGGGCCGGGATCACCCGCACGAGTTATCACGGTGCCCGGGTCGACGATCGCGAGCCCGGGAAATACGAGGAAGCGCTGATCACGGTGACGTCGTGGCTGCAGGGCACCAGCCTGGACGGCGATCCGCGGGACCATATCCATAACCAGATCGTCAGGATGGTGAAGACGGTCAGCGACGGCAGCCGGCACCACGGGCCCGCCAGCCGCGGCGAGTCGGCCGGCCGATTTTCAGCTAGAGCGCCCATGGATACGGCTGCCGGAACTGACAGGCGATGGCGGAGGCGCGGAGTTGCATACTTCCGGTCATTGACGTCTGAGAGCTTGATCATGCCAAATTTGCGGCCAAGTTGTCGGCGCTGGGATAGCGAACACGGGCCTTCTCGCAGGTCAGCGGCTATAACGAACATCATGTGCTGACTGGCCTCATAATTCGCCGGTCGTGGGTTCGATCCCCACCCGCCCCACTCGTCCAGGTCCGCATGTGGCCTGTGACCTGCGGAAACGCTTGGTGATGAGCCGTGTGCTGTGGCATGGTTGTGCGGCGGCTCGGGGTGGCCGTTGCGCGGCTGGCTGCGGCAAATGCGCGGCCAAGTCGGTGGCACGCGGGATCGACGACGGCACCGGGAATCCGGACTTCCGGCCCTGTCACTCGCCAGCCGCCGTGTCCGTTCTTGTTGAGCCCGGGGGCTGCGCCATCGGAGTTCGCCGATCCGTGTCGTGACATTGCCCACCGGGAGGGCCGGGCCGGTGGGGAGCCGGGACTTTCGGGCACCGAACTTCCCCCGTAGGTTGGCCTGGTGACAGATATCGCCTGGTTGGACGGGACCGCTCAGGCAGAGCTGGTTCGCCGCGGTGAGGTTAGCCCGCTTGAGCTCGTCGATGCCGCCATCTCCCGGATCGAGCACCTTAATCCGCACCTGGATGCCGTGATCAGGACGAGATTCGACCTGGCAAGGAAGGAAGCGTCCGGCGACCTGCCCGACGGCCCGTTCCGCGGCGTGCCGGTCCTGTTTAAGGATATTGGCTGCATGGTCGCCGGGGAGCCGATGGCATTCGGCATCGGCCCGCTCCGTGACATGGCCTGGCCGGCGACGTCCTTCCTCGCCCAGATGTTCGCCGCGGCCGGATTCATCGCGCTTGGCCGCACCAACGTGCCGGAGTTCGGTACCACGGTGACGACGGAGGCGATGAGTTTTCCCGCCGCCCGCAACCCGTGGAATCCGGGTCATTCGACTGGCGGCTCCTCGGGCGGGTCGGCGGCCGCGGTAGCCAGCGGCATGGTCCCGGTCGCGCATGCCAACGACGGCGGCGGGTCCATCCGCATCCCGGCAAGCGAATGCGGTCTGGTCGGGCTCAAGCCGACTCGCGGCCGGGTGAGCCAGGGCCCGCTGATCGGAGAAGCGTGGGCAGGCGGCACCATCGACGGATCGCTTGCCAGGACGGTCCGCGATGCCGCGGGCGTGCTCGACGTGATCAGTGAGAGGATGCCTGGCGAGCCTTACTATGCGCCGCCTCTGCCCAGGCTGCTGGCGCAGGAGGTCGGAGCCGATCCCGGCCGGCTCCGGATCGGCGTGGTTGACCGTGCCGGGGATGAGCGGTTTCTGGATGATCCGCAGTGCCGCGCCGCCGTTGCCGCGGCCGCCCGGCTACTCGAGCGGCTCGGCCACCAGGTGGCGCTGTCCTGGCCGGCCGCGATGTTCGAGTACGAGTTCTCGGGTCATTTCACGGCGATCATCGCCGCGGATACCGAGGCAACGTTCCGCGCGTTTGAGGCGGCACTGGGCCGCCCGATCGGGGACGCTGAGATCGAGCCGCGCAACGCTGCGTACCGGCAGGCTGGCCGGGCACTCGGCTCCGTTGAGTACCTGCAGGCCCGGCAGTGGATCGGACAGTGGGCCAGGAGAATGGCGAGCTGGTGGGATGATTTTGACCTGCTGCTCACGCCGACCCTCGGCGCTCCTCCGCCCGAGCTCGGTTGGTTCACTGCGGCGGGACCGAAGGCCGAGGGTCGGCGGATCGCCAGCTTCATCCCCTACACGGCGCAGTTCAACATGACTGGCCAGCCTGCGGTGAGCCTGCCGTTGCACTGGACGCCGGACGACCTGCCGGTAGGCGTGCAGCTGGTCGCCGCGTACGGCCGGGAGGACGTCCTCGTCAGGGTCGCCGGTCAGCTCGAGCAGGCCGCACCGTGGGCCGAGAGGCTGCCGCGCATCCACGCCTGACGGGCCGCAGGCACCTATTCCATGCGTGGCCAGCGCTCCGATCCTGGCCGCCCGGCATCGGCCTGCCAGGCTCACTCGTGAACTCGCCTGATCCGGGGAGAAGTCAGAGGTGCATGCGGGAGAGGAACGCGACAAACTGCGCGGCCAATCCGTGCCAAGCAGCTGGTGCTGGACGCCATCACCGCGCCGGCCGCCGCGGGCCTGGCGCCGGTGAAGGTGAACATGGTGGTCGACCGCGGGGTGAACGAGCGGTCACGTGACCTGCGTCTATCCCCTTCTCGCTGCTGCTCTTAGGATTTGCGTCTCGCACCTACTGCGAAGTAGTGACATGTCAACGACGCAAGACCTGTCTTCACCAGGGCTTCTCGCAGACGGGCTAGAGATAACCGATATGTGCGGTTGGCTGCAAGGTTGGCAGGCCCTTCGCGAGGGTGCTCAGATCCGGCGTCGTCTGCGCGGGCATGGTTGCCCGGATGGCCGGGGCTGATGGAAAGATTGAGTGGGCGCATGCGACCGGTCCGGGCAGCTGCGCGGCCGAACCGCCCGGCGGCCAGGTTAGCTGGGCAGATCAGGTCGTACGGCGTGCAGCAGTGGCCCCGCATGAAGCCCGCCCGTCATCGGAGTCGAATTGGGCCAGCGGGTGGCGGTGGCAGCATGGACGCGGGGGCGGCATCGGGCGGGTGAGGAGCGCGGGGGTGGCGTAGGTGCCTGAGTTGATCGGTGGCGCGGGTGGTCTGGGCTGGGTGGCGGTCAAGGCTGTCCTGCTTTTCGCGGTGGCCGTTATCGGCCTGCGTCTGGGGGAACGGCGCACGCTTGCCCAGCTCAGCGCGTTCGACTTCCCTGGTCGCCGGTGGCGAGCTGCAAGCCGGGGAACTGGCCCGAGCCGGGCTGACAGCCACGGACGTGTACGCGCTGCTGCGCGAGAAAGGTGTCGGCGATCTCTCCCAGGTCGGATACCTGCTCTACGAGCCACGCGGTGCCGTGACGCTGGTGGGCGCCGGCAGCGAACCTGGCCCGCTGGTGCGGGACGGGCTTGACGCTTCCGGCTACCGCCGGGTGCGCCCCAGGCAAGGCTGGCTCGGCAATCACCGAGAGTGAAGGCCGGCATGACCAGCTAGGCCTCGTGACTGCGGCAGTGGGCCGACGACGTTCGCGGCGGCCCGGTACCAGTCGGTCACTTCATTCCAGAAGAGGCACCCGGGGAGACCACGCGCCAAGTGCTGAATTTCCTGCAGTAGCGCGGGATCGGCCCGACTGCTCGAGGTGCCGGCGATTCACCGTCTATCCGCAACGACCAGCTAGATAAACCTGACGCACATGTGGGCCTGCCTACGTAATTTCACTACCGACGTCAGGAATGGCCAGTAGCAGCCGGAGCACGACCGCTCCGGAACCACTTCTGAAGCACGCCCGAGCTGCGCTATTGCCGAGGCGATCAGGTTTGGGCATGCCCGGCGCATAGTTGGGTCTTATGCGCGTCCTCATTGCGCCAATGGGCCGGCAAAACTTTCCGTGCCCGGTACGGATGCGCGATCGGCGTGCCGCACCGGTCGAGCCGAACGGGACTGGGCTGTAGGCCGGGATTCCGGTTCCTCGGCTGTGCCAGTTGTTGGCCCGCTTGGCGCCGACTGGCCTGCCCCGCCGGGCTGAACAGACCCGGGCCGACGCGAACAGCAACCAGAACCCGAACCCTGCACGCAAGCTAGGCTGCGCCGGGCTTCGGCGTGGCCGCGCGGCAGAAAGTGAGCGGGGATGCAACGGCCAGGAACTGCCCGTCACCCGTTGGCGGAGCAGTCGGTCCGGCGCGCCACCGCCGGCGGAGCGGCCGGGGCACCGCGGCTGGCCGACAGCACGCTACGCCTCACGGCGCCTCCCGCACGGGGCGTAGCCCCGCGCCCGTATTGGTCAGGCGCCCACGGCAGGTGGCGGGGACACCGCTGCCGCGTAGCGGAACGGAGCCGAGTGATCTGACAAGGGAGGCAGGTGCCCGGATTCCTCGTCAAAACATCGTCTCCTCACGGGTGCGCTGGGCGGCGGGCGACGGCGGTGATTTCGACCTTTGCACCACCGAGGAGGGCTGCGCCCACGGTGGTCCGGACTGGCCGCGGCTCGGGGAAGTGGCG
>WNFI01056742.1_pt1 | contig 10097 bp, 12 predicted proteins | sample 5400471 | NCBI WGS metagenome assembly WNFI01 (sample SAMN13153348, study PRJNA577476) | soil metagenome | isolation source: 100 cm saprolite on Douglas fir-dominated hillslope | place: USA:California | collected 2013-09-17
CACGATGATCGGGCGGCCATCACTTAGGAGATGTCTTCCTTGCAGCTTCTGGGCGATATCCTTCAACGAGTTCGAATCCGAAGATTGAACACTGTCTTCTAAAGCAGAATCCTTCCCGCAGCACACAATCTTGTCCTTGAAAACCATCTCCAACGATGTCACCAGCACATCCGATCCACGCTTGGATCGCGCTACCAGCAAAGGCAGATCGGAGACGCGGATCTCCTGTTCGGGGTAGGCAGCCTGCGGATACCCGAAGGCACAAAGCGTAACGCAGGATGCTGCAACGCACACGGCCAGAAGGAGGAGCACCGACCTCACCCTTAGCCTGCTTTCCATGGCTACCTCCTATTGGCTCACGGCTCCTCATGCTACCCCGAAACCGGTGATTTTTGCAAAATCAACATCCCACAAGCCGTAGCGAGCGCATTACGAATTGACTCTCAGCTTGGAGAAGCCTTGCCGAATCACCTCCAGCGTATCCTCCGCGAGCCTAAGGGCCGGCAATTACTCTCGCATGAACCATCGGACTTCTGCCGCGTCACTGGCGGCAGCCAATTCCCCCGCAACCCGGCGGCATAGAAAATCAATCAAAACATAGTGATATTGCACGCGCTTCTCAGGATTACGCAGCACGCGGTCGAAGACGCCGAGAAGTTCGCCGGGCTCGACCGTGAGTCCCGTTTCCTCGCTGGCCTCACGAATAGCGGCCTCGCGCACCAATTCGCCGACTTCGAGTACGCCTCCGGGGATGGACCACTCCGCCTGTAGCGGCGGGTGCGCGCGCTTCGCAAGCACGACGCGGTCGCCTTCGATGATGATGGCGCCCACGCCGACCAGCGGCACCTCGGGGAATTCGCGGTTCATGGTGGAAGGATTGTAGCGAAATTCCCGGAGTTTCGGCGTGCGCGCCTGACGCTACGTGGAGACTCCTTGCCGTGCCGCTGCCGGCGCACGCAGGCATGGGGTCCTTCGACTCCGACTTGTCTTTCGCTTTGCGAAAAATACGTCTACGCTCGAGATGACAAATTATTTGTTGTGACTTGGTTTTCTCTGTAACTCTGTGTCTCTGTGGTTAAATAGTTGTTTCCATGCCCCTTGAAGAATACAAACGGAAGCGCAAGTTCGAGGATACCCCCGAGCCTCCTCCAAAGCTTGGGAGCAAGACTGGACACCGGTTCGTGGTGCAGAAGCACGACGCCACGCGGCTTCATTATGACTTTCGACTGGAGATGGATGGTGTGCTGAAATCGTGGGCGGTGCCCAAGGGGCCGTCACTCGATCCGGGGGATAAGCGGTTGGCCATGCAGGTGGAGGATCATCCGGTTTCGTATTTCGATTTTGAAGGCATTATCCCGGAAAATAATTACGGCGCGGGAACGGTGATGGTATGGGACTTGGGAACGTGGCAACCTTTATCTCCCGTGCAGGTGGAAGGGAAGTATGTACCCGCGACCGATGCCGAAGCAGCCGCAATGCTGGCTAAGGGCGACTTGAAGTTTCGTCTCAATGGCAAAAAATTAAAGGGCGATTTCGCTCTGGTAAAGATGAGGGGACGGCGTCCCGGAAGCAAGGGAAATGAATGGCTGCTGATCAAGAAGCATGACGCCGCGGAAGTCGAGGGCTACGACATTGATGATTACGATGAGTCGGTCTTGAGCAAGCGCAGCCTGGCGGAAATTGCCGGAAATGCAGGAGCGAAAGAATGGAAGAGCAGCCGTCCTGCAAGCCGGGGCAAGTTAAAAGCGGCATGGCTGGCCGATGCTGTCGCAAAACTGGATCAGAAGAACCTCGCCAAGAAGGCGCCCGCCAAAGCGGCTAAAAAAAAACAAAAGAGCCAAACACAGGGGACACGGAGGAACACAGGGTAACCCAACCAGAAAAGGTTTCCACTGTGTCCTCTGCGTCCTCCGTGGTAAAAGTTCTCCCTCGCCCAGCCACAGCCCCAGTCAAGCGCCCCATGCCGAGCCAGATTTACCCCATGCTGGCTACCTCGATCATTGAGCCATTCGATGGAACTGATTGGCTGTTCGAGATCAAATGGGACGGCTATCGCGCGGTGGCCTTCATCGAGAACGGAAAAGTGCGCCTGGTCTCGCGAAATCAGAATGAGCTTACACATCGCTATCCCGAACTGAAGGATCTTGCAAAATCGGTGAAGGCGAAAACCGCAATCCTGGATGGCGAAGTGGTCGCGCTTGATGAGGAGGGCCGTCCATCATTCAGCCTGATGCAGCAGCGCACCGGCTTCCGACCGGGCGGCCGACGCGGCGCTGCCAACGCGGGTGTGCAGGTGCTCTACTACGCTTTCGACTTGCTATATCTCGATGGGTATGACTGGCGCAGGGTTCCGCTGGAAAAGCGCAAGGAAAAGGTGGCTTCGATCCTGGTGACTGGAGATTCGCTACGCTATTCCGATCACTACGAGCGAGAAGGAAAAGCGCTATTCGAAGTGGCGCGAGCCAGAGGCCTGGAAGGCATCGTGGCTAAAAAGCGCGACAGCATTTACCAGGAACGGCGCAGCAGCGACTGGCTGAAAATAAAAATCAGGCACCGCGTGGAGTGTGTGATCGGCGGATACACCCAGCCGGTGGGCAGCCGCGCATATTTCGGATCTATCGTGCTTGGCCTTTACGACAAGCAAGGGCGACTGATTCACGTTGGACAGGCGGGCAGCGGATTCAATCAGAAATCGCTCGGCGAAATCTGGAACATGTTGAAAGAAGGGGAGACAAAACAGAAACCGTTCTATGGCGAGGTTGAGGCGCTGCGCAAAGTGAGTTGGGTGAAGCCGGAACTCGTGGCAGAAATCGAATACGGCGAATGGACCGAAGGCGCCGCGGGAGGCAGCGGGCCCAAGCTTAGAGCACCGGTGTTTCTTGGACTGAGAGAGGATAAAGAACCGAAAGACTGTCTGCTCGAGGAAGAACTGAAAGCAGCGCCCATTCACGTCACGGGCTAAAGCCCGTCGACGTTGGACGACTCTAGGGCACGACTAAAGTCGTGCCCTTCCCGAACCTATTCATGCTTGAGTCGTGACCTTCCCGAACCTTTTCACGATTGAGAACGACATCCGCGAAAACGACCCGTTACTGCGAAATGACACTGCTTGCCGGATGAGGCACCCTACTTGATGTCCTTCATCGCAAGCATGGTGCCATAGTCGCGGCCGCTCGGATCGACAGCGCGTGCCACCACCGCTGTGAATGCGTCCCGCAGTTCGGGATACTTTGTCACCAGCGCCTTCATTACCGCGACATTGCTCTGATACGTTGTGTTGGTATTGGAAACATCCGGCAACTGGTAGCGCACAATCAGATCCAGGTCGTTGCCAACAACTTCCGGAAATAGCGCAGTCATCTTATGAGTTCCGGTTGCAGAGGAAAGATCGGCTGTCTTGCCGTCCGCAGGAAAGTCCGCAGGCTGTAGTTTCTGCGAATCATCGTAAAGCTTGTCGGTGGTGGCGGTGCTCATGAACGGCAGCGGCGACACCAGGGAGCGAGCCACCAAATAGTAGAGCCATGCATTGTGCGCCTGACCTTTGCTCTGGTACTCGTGCGCACGGGTGATGAACCAGCTGCTGTCGTGCCCGCCAGACTGTGAAGATTTGATGTACAAGCCGCCAAGCTTCCAGTCGGAACCGATCTGCTGCAGGATCAGCGAAACCGTGTAGGGCCCCTTGGAGGTCTGGGCATCCATAATGATCACGCCGTACTTGCCGGGTGAAAGTCCGTTGATGGAAAAAGCCGCGCTGTCTTTGGTCTGTCCGCTGGCTCCGAAAACACCGCAGAAAAATTCCGCGTGTGGAATGGGAGCGTTACCGGTAGCCTCCAGGAAGAAAGGAGGACGGGCGCTGGCTTTGGAGCCGGCAAGAGCGGGTTGGTTGTCCTTGATTGTGCCCTCGATACCGGAAAAATCGCCGGCCAAACTAGGGATGGTGCTCTGCCGCAACGATGCGGCGTCGCCGCGGGCAACCATGTCAAAATAGCGCTGTCCGGCACTGGTGATGGCATTGCGGGTGGCAGCATCCATATCCGTGGCAGTGAGGCAATTCTCCGCCAGAACGGTGGGGGCAAGAAATGCCAACATAGCCATGACTGCCAGAATCGCGCGCAACAGTTGAAAACAGAAGTGGCCGCGCTGCGCTGAACCCGGTTTCAGAAATCCTTCATCAGACATTTCTTTCCAGCCCCAAGAAGAGATTTGTAGTGGCGATCCTTCGTAATCGCAAAGGATTGCACATTCCGCCCATCAATTCTATCTAAGTTTGACCGGCAAGATAGCGAAGTCAATACGTTCCAACAAGTAGGAATGTTCTAGCACCCCGGTTTGCGCGTCACCATCCGCGGATAGCGGTGCTAGAATTGCCCTATAGGCTCTGGCTTTTGAAGAGCCGGATAGCGTTGACGTGGAGGATTGTAATGCGCGCGGGATCGAAGTTTAGCGTGTTGCTGCTGGCTGGCGCGTTGTGCCTGACGCTTACTGCGCAGGCTGATACGCCGGCGACGCGTCGCGTCCATAAAGCTAAAAAGCAGCCGCCTCCTCCGCTGCCTTCAGGCCCGCAAGGGCCGGTGCCGCAGATTCCGCTGGATGCCATTCCCGCGGTCCCGCCGCAAGTGACTTACCAGGACGGATTGTTAACGATAGTCGCCAAGAATTCCAGTTTGGGTGACATTCTTCGTGGCGTGCGTAAATACACTTCCGCGGATATTGAAATCCCACCCAACGCCAATGAGCGGGTGGTAACGCGTTTAGGGCCAGGCCCGGCGCGTGAGGTCGTGGCAGAACTGCTCAACGGATCCCACTTCAATTATGTGCTGCTGGGGTCCCCTCAGGATGCCAAACAGTTGGTGCGCGTAGTTCTGGTGGCCAAGACCGGACCTGATAATCCCACGCCCCCGGCCACCGCGGCGGGCGAAAACGGTGGTGCGGCAGCATCGGCGAACCTGCAGCAGCCTACCGAAACCGAGGCTCCGGATGAACCGCCTGACGACTCCAGTCCCGATCAAGGTACGGCGGATGCAGACCAGCAACAACCGGAGCAACCGGGCGTGAAAACTCCGCAGCAATTGCTGCAGGAGATGCAGCAGCGGCAACTGCAGATGCAGCAACAGCAAGGTCAGACGGGGGAGCAACCGGCTTACCCACCACCCAATGGGATGCCGCAGTCCCGGCCCCAACCACCACCTCAGGAACCGCAATAAGGCGGATGCGATCCTGTCCGCTTGAAAAGCGGTGCGCTTGCTAAAAGTCTATTAAATTGTCAGGTAATCCGGCTGTTCAGGGACGATTCCCGGCATGCTCCGGGCGGCCCGAGGAACCGGCCATCTGCAAAGGCCGGCTGGAAGGACTAGCTTCGGAACTAAGACTGTTACTGAATTTCTGCAGTAGATCCCAGTCGCGCTCGACGTCGCTTTCCGAGACTTTGGGCGATGATCCGCGCCGCAATTCCGCGTTCAGGCGAGCCTCAAGAAACTGCCGGGTTAATCGATCGTCGCCGTCATGATCCAGGATATTGCTGCCCGAAACGCCGACACTGACTACGCCGTCCGCGCTTCTAATTCGAAGGATGGGCCGTCCCTCATCATCAAAATCAGGGGAAGAGTTGCGAAACAGGTGAGCCCATTTTTCCGTCTTGATTTCTTGACTTTCCGCCGGGGGATCGGCCATTTGGTGCTTCAGTTCGCTCTGGAATGAGCGCCGATCCTCAGCTCCAAGCGGACGTTCGAGATCCCGTTGCGCGTTGAAGACCAACGCCTGCCGCGCTGGATCAAAATGGCCCGCCCCGGATCCGACGTATACCGCGGCTACGCAACCGGCAAAGATCGGGCTCACCACCGCGCTCGGAACGATATACTTCTTCGCTTTGAAAAAGGATTCGATCACGCCGTGCACCGGAGTGCTGCGCGGCATGCTCCCCGGAATTTGGGGGATTACGAAGCGTGAGAACTGCAATTGTGGATGGTGGTCGCTGAACCTGATCAAAGTCTTCGCCATCTGCTTTGGAGTGGTGATTCCGACGTCGGCGATGACACTTCGATGCAAAGCTTTGGGGAAATAAAAGTTCATTACGCCCTTGGCGAAGTCGGCGCAATTGGAGGAAACGGTACGGAAGTGTGAGCGGTTCGGGGCCGAGTTATAGGCACGGATAAAAGCCTGATCCTGCTCTGAAGTGGTCTCGATTTGAAACGCGTACACGGCGCGATCGTAAGCGGAACCGACAAGCTCATACCAGTTTCCGCCTGGCGCTTGTCCATTGGTCTTGTCGGGCGCGACCGCTTCCAAATGCTTGCGGCGGTACTGGTCGCGAAGTCCTCTGGCTGATCGACCGCGTAAAGATAAGGAATGAGGGGTACTGCCACCCAGTCGTAACCCGCGACACCGTCATACCGGCTGATGACAGCTCCCAGTTCTCCGGGAGCACACGTCCGCAGCAACACCGGGGTCTCGGCGCAAATGCCGGAGAGGTAGACCGCGGCGTGTCCGGTTGCGGTGAAAAATCCCAGCTTGCCATAGGGCTCTTCCAGCAGCAGCGTGGCAGAGGTCTGCGCAGATGCGGCGCAACCCAGCGCCGCAACGACCACCAAGCGCAGTATTTTCCCCAAACGAAACATAGTCATTTCCCTGCGAAAAATCCCCCTAGATAAGAACCCCTTTCCGATAGATTAGTTGCCATTGGTCATGCCCGCGAGTTACGGAAGTAAGCTAGGATGGAAAATTGACGTATTCGATTGATTACAAATGAGATACAGGATGCGTAAAAGGTGCTTGAAGCGCCGGGGAATGGAGGGATTTGCCCTCGAAATTCAGCTGGCGCGCTTTATCTTTTTGACAGCCCAGGCAGCGGCTTCGCGGACGACCTGGTCGTCGTCGTTTGTGAGCTTGTTCAAAAGGGGGAAAAACCTGGGATCCCCGCTGTTTGCCATGGCGATGACTGCGTTCCTGCGGATGCCGGAGCGTTTGGCGCGGCGCACTGGCGAGCCCCGAAACGTGTCCTGAAAGGTCTCCGCGCTCATCTCCGCCAGCCAGTCGAGGGCTGGGTTTACCAGTTCCGGCCGCGGCTGAAACTCAGCGGTGGTTGTCGCCGGAGCCTTACGGTTCCAGGGACAAACATCTTCGAATCGAGCTGGTAGGGCGCGATGAATGCGCTCGTGGGGCAGGCGTCAATGCAGCGGGTGCAAGTGCCGCACCGGTCGGGCGCAGGCAAGCTGGGCGCAAGATCGAGCGAGGTAAGAATCACGCCCAGGAAAGTCCATGAGCCGAGTTTTTGATTAATGATGCAGGTGTTCTTGCCGATCCAGCCAATTCCCGCATACTTTGCGGCGACGCGTTCGACGATGGGCCCGGTGTCAACGTAGCAGCGAGTGACAACATCATCGTGGTCGGAAGCCTCTCTCAGCGCGGCTTCGACTCGCCGCAAGCGAGGGAGTACGGAGTCATGGTAATCGCCGTGGCCCCAGGCATAACGGGAGATCCAACCACGTTGTGACTCGGCCATCTCGGTGGAATAGGGTTGGTTGGTGTTGTAGTTCGTGGCACAAACCACAACGCTGCGCGCCCAGGGTGCGGCGTGGGCCAAAGACGCACGCTTCAACCGGCCTTGCTCATCGCGCGCCTCGAGATATTTCATCTCGCCAGCGTGGCCGTCGGAAATCCAGCGGGGAAAATATTCCAGCTCCGGGGCATCGTCGATGGGAGCGATGCCTGAGAGATCAAACCCCGCTTCGGTGGCGGCTTGTCTGACAATATCCGAGATTTCGGCTGATCGAAACATAGGCCATAGCGGATCTACGGACATCGCTGCTACGTCTCTGGCCGGCGGCAGCAAGACGTTGCAAGCGCCGTCTCTAGGGTAAGCATATTGAGACTAAAAGCAGATCACCCACTGAGGGCACAAAGTATCACGAAGGGGTTTTTATGGTTCCCCCGGTTGGGGTCAAACTTCCGGGTTTCCTGGCGGATGGTGTTAGGGTCTTCGATGAAATCGACTTCGTCCATCTGCTTGAGAGCGTCAGCGACCGCTCGCGCCAGGACGTTCACTTTATCGCGGCTCAGCCTCACAGCACCGCCTTATACTTGCGCACCAGTTCGCTTTTTACTTTGCGAAACATTTCCTGATAGTTGGCGCCGGTTTTATTCATCTCTTCCGAGTAGGCTTCGAGAATCACCCGAACTTCGTCGTTGATGCGGTCTTCCAGAGTGAGCTCTTCGAGCAGAGCGGCATGCACTCGCTCCGTCACCTTGGGGACTGCCGAGGTTTCGATCGCCTTGCCCGCAATCAGTTTCTTGGTAACTTCGCGGGCCAGGTAGCCCACGTATTCCTTGGAAAGAAGCATTTGAGGATTGGATGTCCTGTACTCGGGACGACTCGTCTGCGAACTCGAAAGTGTAACACAATAGGGATTTGCAGCGAGAGGGGCAGCGCCCTAATCAGAAGCGCGGGCATCGATATTAGAATTAGAGCGTTACCCCGTCATGACAGTTCGTTACGACCGCGAAGGAGAAAATTATGCCGCTCGTCCGCATCGATCTTCTGGAAGGCAAGACGCCGGAGTATCGCTCGCAGATTGGTCAAATCGTATATCAGTCGCTGCTGGATTGTTTCTCCGTGCCCAAAGACGATCGCTTCCAGGTGATCGCGGAGCATCCCAAAGCGGAGTTGCAGTTCGACCGCAACTATCTTGGCATTCATCGATCGGACGACTGCATCTTCGTGCAGATCACGCTCAGCACAGGGCGCACTGTCGAGATGAAGCAGCGCTTCTACAAGGCGGTTGCCGACGGATTGCACGAGACTCTGAAGCTGCGGCGCGAAGATGTCTTCATCAATCTGGTGGAAGTGCCGAAAGAAAACTGGTCATTCGGCAATGGCGAAGCCCAGTACGTCGCCGCGACAACTACATAGTTCGCTACGATGAGCGCGATGGAACACTAGGCGCAATGAATACTGGGAAATATCCGTATCAGGGCACCGCTTCAGAAATGTCGCCAAAGACGACTGCTCTGAACGGCTTTAGTCGCCCGGTCGTCCCCCCGAGATCGCGGCTAAAGCCTGCGCATTTTATATAGATTTTTGGCGGCATGACTGAAGGCATGCCCTGATACGAGTCGCTTCAGACTGCACCACCATCCTTCATTGACTTGCCAGTTCCTCAGACGTAGGATTCTCCTCCAGTGATCGGCCAACCCTGTCCTGTCCTGGAGGTGTAACCGGTGCTCAAATCCATCGCCGTCGTCGTCGGCAGTTACCTTCTCTCGGTTATCCTGGTCCTGGCCACGGACCCCTTGCTCTCGCGCCTATTCCCCGGCGATTTTGTCCGAGGCCGCGTCCCCTCCGACTCGGCTCTCATGGCGAGCACCGGGCTCTTCGTAATTGTCTCCATCCTTTGTGCCTGGCTCTGCGCCCGCTTCGCCCCGGGTAATGCCGCGCGGCATGTACTCTGGTTCCGTTCACGTTTAGCGTCCGCCTAAGACCTTGCTGTCCAATTCGTGCTATCGCAATTGTTTCTTCGGAGGACTCGCCTCCGGCGCCTGATTGGTAGTTGGAACTTTCGAGACGTGCTTTCGAGCAGCAGAATCCTACTACATGGAACGTCATTACACTCCCTTACAGGAAGGAACAAAGACGAGCGTTTACCCAGTTCACTGGAGTCTCTAATTCGCTTGGACAAAATTCATTTTCATGTGCATGTAGTAGGGAGCAAACGGGGGATGTGGAAACTCGTCCTTTAACAGCGTCGGTCGAACACAGGCAAGCATCTTGTTTTCGTGGTCCGCATAGAGTCGCTCCTCCTCACGGGGGAGTTCGAACTAGTAATCATGATCGAAGTTGCAACCGAAGAGATGCATGGGGCGGATTGAGTTTTAGACCTGAACAGTGATTGCGAGCGAGCTGTGGTTGGATCGGCACATCTTCAACGAGAGCGAAAAGGCGCACTCTTCCGCGTGCATGCTGTAGTGTGCTCAAAAAGTGCTGGACACCGCCGACATTGTTGGGGAGGCGATTTTGCAACAAGTAGTGCTCGCCCACTGGTGAAGACTCATTCGTTGGTGATTGTCGCAATGCTCCCATCAAGCTTGGTGAGTTGGACGGTAAA
>WNFI01589963.1_pt1 | contig 10097 bp, 8 predicted proteins | sample 5400471 | NCBI WGS metagenome assembly WNFI01 (sample SAMN13153348, study PRJNA577476) | soil metagenome | isolation source: 100 cm saprolite on Douglas fir-dominated hillslope | place: USA:California | collected 2013-09-17
GAAGTTCGATCCGGACATGAGCGGCGTGTGCAGGATGACCGGCACGCGGGAAATGACTTCGTAGCCGGTGAACGCGGCCAACATGAATATATAGAGCGCTATGACGCCGTCGATCATGATTACTGTCCCTCTACGGTTTTACGCGTCGCTTCGTGCTTGATCTCGCCGCCGTGCGTGAGCACGCAGCCTGCGAACACTTCGTCGTTCCAGTCGATGGCAAGATCACCTTTCGCCAGCGCCGGCTTCAGCAGATTGAATAGATTGCGCGAGTACATTTCGCTGGCGTGATACGGCAATGAGGCGGGCAGGTTCAGGGGGCCCACGATCTTGACTCCGCCGTGAACGACGGTTTCGCCCGCCCTCGTCAGTTCGCAATTGCCGCCTTGTTCTGCCGCGATGTCGATGATCACGGAGCCGGCCTTCATGCGCTCGACCGCCGCCCGGGTGATGATCCGCGGTGCCGCCCGTCCCGGCACCGATGCGGTGCTGATCACGGCATCGCTGACGGCGATTCGCGCATCGAGCACTTCCTGCTGCTTGGCTTTCTCTTCGGCGGTGAGCTCGCGCGCGTAACCGCCGGCGCCTTCCGCGGAGACGCCGGTTTCGATGAACTTCGCGCCAAGCGATTTCACTTGATCCTTGGTTGCACTACGTACGTCATACGCCTCGACCACCGCTCCCAAGCGCTTGGCCGTGGCGATGGCCTGCAAACCGGCGACGCCCGCGCCGATGACGAGAACCGTTGCCGGGCGGATGGTACCGGCGGCGGTCGTCAGCATGGGCAAGAATCTTTCCAGTGTATTGGCTGCGATCAGCACTGCTTTATAGCCGGCTACCGACGCTTGAGAAGACAGCGCGTCCATCGATTGTGCCCGAGAAATGCGCGGCACCAGTTCCATCGCAAAACTGGTGATGCCGCGGTCCTTGAGGGCCCGGACGAGGTCGGGCCGCGCATAGGCCTGCATGTACCCGATGACCACCGCACCTTTCCTGAGCGCATTCACTTCCGCAAGACTGGGCGGCTGAACTTTCAACAACACATCCGCCGACCCGAGAATGGCGGCCGCATCGCTGAACTCAGCGTCGGTATAGAGAGAATCCGGAAAATGAGCCGCCGTCCCCGCGCCGCGCTCGATCAGAACGCGAACGCCGGCAGCCTTCAGTTTTGCACTTATTTCCGGAACAACGGCGACACGAGTCTCCGCAAGCTGGGTTTCCGTGAGGACACCCACGACGACAGCCATGCAATCTCTCCCAAAACCAGAGAATTATGCCAAACATTGAATTATTGCATAATAGTCGACTATCTTTAGCAGTGTTATGAAGCCGCGGGAAGCCGCGCGCCTCTACCACACCGACCAAGTCGCGTATGCCTGCGGGACGCTGCTGTACCGGCTCTACGGCGGCACCTGTGCGAGGACGGGTCTGCGGACCGTCGTGGACGTGAATTCAATCATCGCCACGCTGGGAACGTCGGGCAACCCGGGAAACCTGCGCGGCGCCGCTTACACGCCGCCGCTCAACAATCAGACCTTGTTCCGTCGCGATGCCTACTTGTGCCTGTACTGCGGCGCGCGGTTTACCTATAGCTTGCTGTCGCGGGATCATGTGACGCCCTTCAGCCGCGGCGGACGCGATACCTGGAAAAACGTGGTGTCGGCGTGCCGCCGCTGCAACAACGCCAAGGCGTCGCGCACTCCGGAGCAGGCGGGTATGCAGCTGCTCGCGGTGCCGTTCACGCCGACCTATGCCGAGTACATATTCTTGAAGGGCCGCCGAGTGCTGGCCGATCAGATGGAATATCTGATCGCGCACTTCCCACGTTCGAGCCCGCTGCACGAGCGCATGCAACGCTGGCCGATGTGAACGCCGGCGCGATCCAGCCGCGGGAGCTGTCGGGCGTCGTGTACTACATCGACGCCAGCTATTTCATTTTCCGGGCCTACCATTCCATGCCGCCCGACATGGTCGACCGTGACGGAAATGCAACGCATGCCCTGTACGGATTCGCGCGCTTCTTGTCGGATCTCGTGGAACAGGTCCGGCCGGAGCGCATCGGTGTCGCTTTCGATCTCTCCACGCCCCACGAAACGTCCTTCCGGAACTCCATTTACCCGGCGTACAAGGCCAATCGCGAAGCACCGCCCGCCGATTTGGAGCGGCAATTCGCGCTCTGCCGCGAGTTTTGCCGGCATATGGGCCTTGCCGAGTTCGCGAGCTCGGAGTACGAAGCCGACGACATCATCGGCACCCTGGCCGCGCGTTCCCGTGCCGCAGGCCTCCGCAATGTGCTGGTGACCCGGGACAAGGACTTGTCGCAACTCATCCGCGACGGCGACGTGTTCTGGGATTACACCGGCAACGTACGTTATTCCTATGACGACATAGGACCTCGTTTCGGCGCGACACCCGAACTCATCGCGGATTTTTTGGCGCTGACCGGCGACAGCGTGGACAATATTCCCGGAGTACCCGGCGTCGGCAAAAAGACCGCGGCCGAGCTATTTGCGGTATTCGGCTCTCTCGACGAAATTTATGCGAATCTCGACCGCATACCTTCGATGAAGCTGCGCGGCGCCGCGGCTGTCGCGGAGAGACTCCTTGCGCACAAGGAGGCCGCCTATTTGGCGCGGCGATTGACCGGCATTGTCTGCGACCTGCCGCTCGAGGCTTCGCTCGACGATCTGAAGCTGCGGGCGCCGGACAGTGCGCGGCTCGGCCGCTTTTTTGATACGCATGGATTTGGCAATATTCTGCGGCAGCAGGCGAGGCGGATCGCCGCCCGCGCGTAAGACAAGCAAAGTTGAGCCGCTAAATCTTAGGTTGGGGGAGCATCAATGGCCCAAAAAGACATTCAATCCGTGCTGCAAGAGGACCGCGTATTTCCGCCGTCCGCGCAGTTCCGCAAGCACGCCACGCTCAAGGCGGGCGAACTGGAAGCGATGTGCGCCAGGGCCGAGCATGACTATGTCGGCTTCTGGGCGGATTTGGCGAGAGCCGAAATCGATTGGCACCGGCCGTTCACGGTGTCTCTGGACGATGCCCACGCACCCAACTACCGCTGGTTCACCGACGGGCAACTGAACGTGTCGCACAATTGCCTGGATGTGCATTTGCGCGAGCGGGGCGGAAAGATCGCGATCGTGTCCGAGGGTGAGCCGGGCGATGTGCGCAGGCTGACCTATGCCGAGCTGCACGCTGAGGTGTGCCGGTTTGCAAATGCGCTGAAGGGCTTGGGAGTTGCGCGCGGCGACCGGGTCATCATCTACATGCCCCTGATTCCGGAGGCGGTGATCGCCATGCTGGCCTCTGCCCGCATCGGCGCCGTTCACTCGGTGGTTTTCGGCGGCTTTTCTTCCAACGCGGTCAAAGACCGCATCGAAGACGCGGGCGCGAAGCTCGTGATCACCGCCGATGGCGGCTGGCGCGGGGGCCATCCAATCGAGCTCAAGCGCGCTGTCGACAAGGCGCTCGCCGACGGCTGTCCCACGGTGCAGAACGTGATCGTGTACGCCCGCACCAGCGCCGACTGCCCGATGCGGGCCGGCCGCGATGTGTGGTGGCAGGACGCCGTATCCGGAATGAGCACGAGCTGCGAACCCGAATGGGTGGATGCGGAGCACCCTCTGTTTCTGCTCTACACCTCGGGATCGACCGGCAAACCGAAGGGAATACAGCATTCCAGCGGGGGATACCTGCTCAACGCCAAGACCAGCGTGCGCTGGGCATTCGACCTCAACGATAACGATGTCTTCTGGTGCACGGCCGATGTCGGCTGGGTCACCGGACATACGTACGTTGCCTACGGACCCCTGGCGGCGGGCGGCACCGTTCTGATGTACGAGGGCGCGCCGACCTTTCCCGACGGCGGGCGCTTCTGGAACATCTGCGAAACGCACGGCGTCACCATCCTCTACACGGCGCCCACCGCGATCCGCGCGCTCATGAAATTGGGCGACTCCATTCCGGCCAAGTACGACCTGCGCAAGCTGCGCCTGTTGGGTACCGTGGGTGAGCCCATCAATCCGGAAGCCTGGATGTGGTACCACAAAGTCATCGGTGGAGAGCGCTGCCCCATCGTGGATACTTGGTGGCAGACCGAAACCGGGGCCGCCATGATGACGCCCATCCCGGGCGACACGCCGACCAAGCCCGGTTCCTGCGCCAAGCCGCTGCCCGGAATTTTCGTCGACATCGTCGACGATGAGGGCCGGCCCGTGAAAACGCCCGACGCCGGCGGCTACCTGGTGATCACGCGCCCCTGGCCCTCGATGCTGCGCACGATTTGGGGCGACAACGAGCGCTATCTTCGGACCTATTGGGAGAAATTCCAGAATCGCTACTATGTGGCCGGTGATTCCGCACGCCGCGACAAAGACGGCTATTACTGGATCATGGGCCGCATCGATGATGTGTTGAATGTCGCCGGTCACCGCCTCGGGACGATGGAAATCGAATCGGCGCTGGTGGCGCACCGCCTAGTCGCAGAATCCGCTGTGGTCAGCAAGCCCCACGACATCAAGGGCGAGTCGGTCTTCGCCTATGTCGTGCTCAACGTGCCGCGGCCGGAAGGAGCGGCGGCAAATTCACTGATCCAAGAACTGCGCAACTGGGTCGGCGAGCAATTGAGTCCCATCGCCAAGCCCGATGAAATTCGCTTGACCGACAATCTGCCGAAGACTCGGTCGGGGAAAATCATGCGCCGACTGCTCCGTTCGATTGCGCGCGGGGAGGAGATCACGCAGGACGTGACGACGCTCGAGAATCCGGGAATCCTCGAGCAGCTCAAGGGCGGGGTGGCCGCGCCGGCGGCGGTGAAGCGTGCCGCGGCCGGCAAGAAAGTCGCCGCGCGCCCCAAGGCCAAGAAAGCCAATGTGACGGTCAAACGTGCCAAGCCGATTAGGCGCGTCAAACAGGCAAAGCACAAAGTCGCAAAACGCAAGGCCGTCGTTGCAAAATCCCGCCGCGCCGCGATCAAAGCGGTGCGTCGTAGTAGCAAAGCGCGCGGCAAGAAGTAAAGCGCGCTGCAAAAAGTAGGAGGCGCTGCAAAAAGTAGGAGGCGCTGCAATGTTGCTGCTGATCGTAGGCCTAGTGCTGTTCCTCGGGGTGCATTCCGTCGCCATCGTCGCGCCCACACTGCGCGCTCGAGCGATCGATAGACTGGGCGAGGGCGCGTGGAAGGGACTGTACGCACTGGTCTCGCTGGCCGGTTTCGTGCTGATCTGCTACGGGTTTGGCCTCGCGCGCCAGGCACCGGTGATTCTGTATTCACCGCCCGCCTGGCTGCGGTACGTGGCGCTGATCCTGATGTTGCCGGTGTTCCCGTTGACCTTAGCGGCGTACCTGCCGGGACGGATCAAAACGGCGGCCAAACACCCGATGTTGGCCGCCGTCAAATTCTGGGCATTCGCGCATCTACTCGCCAACGGCATGTTGGCGGACGTATTGCTGTTCGGCGGATTCTTGGCCTGGGCCGTGGTGGATCGAATCTCATTGAAGCGCCGTTCGACACCCCAGGCACTGCGTGCCGCGCCGCCTGGACCCTGGAACGATGCCATTGCGGTCGTGCTCGGGCTTGCGATCTACGCGCTCCTGATCGGGTGGGCGCATGCCCGCTTGTTCTGGGTTTCGCCGCTCCTTTAGTCGGGGCTATGGAATAATCTGAGCGGTCCGTCGTGCCAGAAAGAAAAGATGTGGGGTCCGATCCAAGAAGGTGCTGACGTGCTTAAAGTGCTTGGGTGATGAAGCGGTGGTTGGAGCACTGAACACTAAGATTCAGCGGTGCTGACGAAACCAATCGGCGACCATGTTGGCGTTGCGGGGATCGAAGGCTGACGCCTTGAACTTGAATGCCGCCTGCTCATTCTCGTAGTGCTCGAAGGTATGGCCCGTCGCGGGTAGCTCGACGAACTTGGCTGCGCCGGGGAGCCTCATGTTGACCAGTTCGACGATGCGCTCGTGGTCTTCGCGGCTCATGATCCAGTCGTACTGGCCGTGCAGGGCCAGCACGGGAACGCTCACCTTGGACCATGCACTCTCGAGATTGAGCTGCTGCAATTGCTGGTAGAAGGCAACCGGTCGGCCGTAGAGGTGATCGTCATCGTCGCCGGCCCAAGCCGCGCGCAAATCGGGATGATGCGCAAACACTTCCGCCGGGCGCTGCTTTTCGAGCAGATAGGCTTCGCACAGCCGCGTTACTGACCGCATGAGGTCGTTAACCTCGCCCGGCGACTTGCCGGAAAGCACAAAGCGGCGCCGCTCGATCTCGATCATGTGTTCGAACCACGTCTTGATCCAGCCGCCATCGATCACATAACCGCCCACGGGAGTCCCTTCCGCGATCAGCGGCGCGAAACCGCCGCCGTTGCTGATACCGAAGACAAAGACTTTGGCCGGGTCGATGAAGTCGTATCCGGACAGGCCGCGGAACGCCGCGCGGTAAGCGCTGAGCTCAGACTCGAAATCCGTCTCCCCGCACACCCCTTCGCTGTCGCCGACGCCCGGCTTATCCATCCGCACGGTGACAAATCCCGGCAGCTCCGCCAGTACCCGGAACACCCTGCCGGTTGCATCGTTGGTATCCGCCGGTGCCTCCACCGAATCGCAACTCAGCCAGCCGGCTACGAAGATGGCCGGGTATTTGCCGCTGCCCACGCGTGGACGGGTGAGGATCACGCGGACTCGCTCGCCGCGGCTGTCGCGCACTGAGTCGTATATGACGTCGGCGTGCGCGTAGCTCTCAGTGGGCGCGTTTGGCCGGCGCGGGAGGTCGCTGCCCGCCGCCGCCGGGAGTTGCCAAACGGACTGGGTGCCCCCGCCTAATAGGAATGCGCACAGGACCGCCGGCCGAACTCGCGATCTCATCCGCCGTTCCCCCGGCGCTGCGAACTCCGTACCAAGGGTATCTGCAGCTCAGTCACGTAATCCGCCGGATCAAGTCGGGCGGAGTGGTCAAGGATGGCTTTCCGGAGCTGCGTTCGGTGCGAATTCAGGATCTGTGCGCCCCCATCATCGCAGCGCAAGGCGGCTCGGACGTCCGGAATCGACAGGCCGAGGTCCCGGAGGACGAGGATGCGCTGGACCAGCAGCAATTGCGTGGCGTCATAGTACCGGTACCCCGAGCGATTGCGAACGTGGTGGGGACGGAGGAGTCCCTCATGCTCATAATGACGGAGCGTACGAACGGTTACCTGCGCGCGCCGCGCGAAATCACCGATTCGAATCCACGTCGCCATGAGGGCAGCATAAATCCTTCCGCTGCGTCAGGGTCAACCCCCCGCAACCTCGGCCGCCGATCTGGGTAAAATGCTGCGGTGTAGGACACTCTGCATTGAGGCGCGTATGGCGACCCATCTGAACCGCCGTAGTCTTCTTGCCGCCGCCGCCGCATCGGTCGTGATGGGCACGGCGCGCACCGCAGCGCCGGCGTCTTCTGGTTCAACTCAGTCTTCCGACTTGCCGGCCGGACGTCCCGGCCTAAATCCTCCGGGCATTCGCGTTGCCGGCATTCGAATGCTCCCGGTGGTGGGCGGCAAGTACAAAGTCTGGACCAAGAAGATGGGCTCCGGCCCCATCAAGGTGTTGCTGCTCCATGGCGGACCGGGCTTCAGCCACGAGTACCTCGAGGCGTTCGAATCGTTCCTGCCGCAGGCAGGAATCGAGATGTACTACTACGACCAGCTCGGCTGCAACAACTCTGACCAGCCCGATGATCCGGGGCTTTGGACTCTCGATCGCTACGCCACGGAAGTGGAGGAGGTGCGGCGCGGCCTCGGGCTGGAACACTTCGTTCTCTACGGGCACTCATGGGGCGGAATGCTGGCCATCGAGTACGCCCTTCGCCATCAGCAGCACCTGCGTGGACTGGTGATCTCAGACATGACGGCGGGGATTCAGTCCTATCTCAAGCGGGCCGATTTCATCAAGCGCCAGCTCCCGCCGGACACGCTGGCCCGCCTCACGGCGCTCGAGGCCAAGGAAGACTACGATTCGCCCGACTATCAGAAGATCATGATGGAAGAGCTGTATCCCAAAATGGTCTGCCGAGTCCAACCGTGGCCGGAGCCCGTGTCCCGCACTTTCCGGCACGTGAATGACAAGATCTATAATCTCATGCAGGGCAAGAGCGAATTCCTCGTCACCGGCAACCTCAAGAATTGGGAGCGCTGGGACCGCCTGCATGAAATCAAGGTCAAGGCCCTCACGATCGGCGCCCAATACGACGAGATGGACCCCGAAGACATGAAGAAGATGGCCGGCCTCATGCCGAATGCAAGCTATGCCTTCTGCCCCAAGGGCAGCCATCTATGCATGTGGGATGACCAGGAGGTTTATTTCAAGCACCTGCTCAACTTCCTGCGCGAGGTTTGAATCCAAGCGGAACACGTTTCCGCGGAAACGTGTTCCGCACTGCAATGCCCCATCGCAATGGCCTGCCCCAATGCCCCGCCGCGCCGGTTGGCTTGCCGCGTAGGGCGGATACCGCGCCAAACGGCCGGCCGGCCGGGCATATGTCGAAAAACGCAGACTCACGGCTCGGGCTCGGTTAGAATCCGTCCGCCGGAATGGGGGCGACGCATGGCGACGCCACCCATCCGAGTACCCCCTATTAGTGCAACCGCGGCCGGTTCGGCCGTATTTCGATTGATCGGATAAACATGCTTTCTACGTCCAACGTCGCCATCCAGTTTGGTGCCAAGCCGCTCTTCGAGCAGGTCACGGTCAAGTTCTCCGACGGTAACCGTTACGGGCTCATCGGCGCCAACGGTTCCGGCAAATCCACGCTGATGAAAGTGCTGGGCGGCGATCTCGAGCCGAGCGCCGGGGACGTCATGCTGCAAGCCGGAATGCGGCTCGGCAAGTTGAATCAAAACCAATTCGGTTATGAAGATGAGCGCGTGCTCGACGTGGTCATGCGCGGCCATACGGAATTGTGGGCGGCGATGAGGGAACGCGACCGCATCTACGCCGACCCCAATGCCACCGACGATGACTACATGAAGGCCGCCGAGCTCGAGGGAGTGTTCGCCGAGTACGGCGGCTATGATGCCGAGGCGCGGGCGGGCAGCATCCTCACCGATGCCGGCATTCACGAATCGCGCCACAACGGGCCGATGCGCGAAGTGCCCCCGGGCCTGAAGCTGCGCGTGCTGCTGGCACAGGCGCTGTTCTCGAGGCCGGACGTGCTGCTGCTGGACGAGCCGACCAATAACCTCGACATCAATTCGATACGCTGGCTCGAAAGCGCGCTCAACAACTATGACGCCACCATGGTGATCATCAGCCACGATCGGCACTTCTTGAACCAGGTATGCACCCACGTCGCGGATCTGGACTTTCAGCAGCTCAAGATCTATCCCGGCAACTACGACGACTTCATGTTGGCGTCGGTTCAAGCGCGGGCGCGTGTCGAAGCGGCGAACGCCAAAGCCAAGGACCGGATCTCCGATCTGCAGGAATTCGTGCGGCGCTTTTCGGCGAACGCGTCCAAGGCGCGGCAGGCGACTTCGCGCAAGAAGCAGCTCGAAAAGATCAAGATCGAGGAGATCAGACCGTCTTCACGTCAGAACCCCTATATCCGATTCGAGCAGGGCAAGAAGCTTTATCGGTCGGCGGTATCCGTAGAACGCTTGAGTTTCAGTTACCCAGGGTCGGACGAAGAAGTACTGAGCAATGTCACCTTCAACGTCGAAGGCGGCGAACGCATCGCCATCATCGGTCCGAACGGCGCCGGCAAGACCACGCTGATGCGCTGCCTCGCCAGCGAATTGCGCCCCGCCGCCGGACGTATCGTGTGGGTGGAAAACGCCCAGCCAGGCTACATGCCGCAGGACCCCCAGGCTGAGTTCGACGACAAGGCGGACCTATTTTCCTGGATGTCGCAATACACGGGTAAGGCCGACGACGACCAGATCGTTCGTGCCACCCTGGGCCGACTGTTGTTTTCCGGCGAGGAGACCAAGAAATCAGTGCGGGTTCTTTCCGGGGGCGAGAAAGGGCGCATGATTTACGGCAAGCTGATGCTGACCAAGCCCAACGTGCTCCTGATGGACGAGCCCACCAACCACATGGACATGGAAACCATCGAGTCACTGCAG
>WNFI01158710.1_pt1 | contig 10096 bp, 6 predicted proteins | sample 5400471 | NCBI WGS metagenome assembly WNFI01 (sample SAMN13153348, study PRJNA577476) | soil metagenome | isolation source: 100 cm saprolite on Douglas fir-dominated hillslope | place: USA:California | collected 2013-09-17
GGCGGCTTCCTCGACTTTGACGCCGCCGTCGCCACGCCCGACCTGATGGGCAAGGTCGGCCGCCTCGGGCGGGTGCTCGGGCCGCGCAGCCTGATGCCGAACCCGAAGACGGGCACTGTCACGATGGACGTGGCCAAGGCCGTGACCGAGATCAAGGGCGGCAAGATCGAGTTCCGCGTCGACAAGAACAGCAACCTGCACCTGATCATCGGCAAGGCCTCATTTGAGAACCGGGCCCTGGTGGAGAACTACGCCGCCGCGCTGGACGAGGTCATTCGGCTTAAGCCGTCCGCGGCCAAGGGCAAGTACCTCAAGAAGGTCGCCATCACGACGACCATGGGGCCGGGCATCCAGGTCGACCCAGCCGTCACCAGGGGCGTGATGGCAGAACTCGACGGCCAGCCGGCCGCCGTCTGACCCGCGGCGCGGGCGACCGCGGCAATTTGAGGGCGGGCTCGAGGATTTCCCGGCTCGCTGCGAATGAGGCACGCGGTGCTGGCCTCTGACGGCTCTTCGGCAGCGCGATTTGGCTGGCTGGGCCCTGGCCGCGTACGCTGAGATCCTGCCAAAGACCGTCGGCTGTCGCTGCGCGCAGAGCGCGGTGGCTGAAGGCCCGCCTCGCGGGCGGCCCACGCAGGCGAGTGAGCTAGGCCGGGCGTCGTGATGTGCCGCCCAGGTTTCGCCCCGTGCGCCTGCGTACGGGGCGTTTGCGTGTACAGGCCTCGCCGGCGCCGAACATAGCCGGGCGCACCGCCATTGAGTGGGGTGTCCGGACCGAGAAGGGAGGCCCGTGGCGAGGGCAGAGAAGGTGACCGCGGTCGCCGAGCTCACCGAGCGATTCCAGAGCTCGTCGGGCGCGGTGCTGACCGAGTATCGCGGTCTTACGGTGTCTCAGCTAGGCGAGCTTCGCCAGACGCTGGGCACGAATGTGACGTTCTCGGTCGTCAAGAACACGCTCACGAAGATTGCCGCCAACGAGGCGGGCGTCACCGCTGAACTCACCGACATGACCTTGAGCCGCGCGAAGTGCTGCTGGCCAAGCTGGCTGGGGCCATGAAGGCGTCCCTGTCTGGTGCTGCGGCGACGTTCGCGGCGCTGCCCGCGCAGATGGCCAGGTTGCTTGCGGCGCTCGAGGAGAAGCGAGGCGCCGAAGCCCCGGCGACCGCAGCGGCAGCTGGCACGGAGGTCCCGGCTCGCGAGGAGGAAGCACCCGAAGCTGCCGAGGCTACGACGTCTGACGCCGGCACACCGGCTGCAGCCGAGGCCAGTTCGGGCGACACGAGCACGGGCGACACGAGCACGGGCGGCGCGGAGAAGAGCTAATCAGTCTCGACGACTGATCTGACCAGATCCCGCGGATGGCTGACAGCCATCGGCGACACACGGAATGAACGAAAGAGGACGCACCACCATGGCAAAGCTCAGCGCAGACGACCTGCTCGATGCGTTCAAGGACATGACGCTGATCGAGCTGTCTGAGTTCGTGAAGCAGTTTGAGGAGACCTTCGACGTCAAGGCGGCCGCGCCGGTGGCCGTCGCTGCCGCTCCAGGTGGCGGCGGTGCCGCAGTCGAAGAGCCGGAGGAGAAGGATGAGTTCGACGTCATCCTCGAGGCCGCTGGCGATAAGAAGATCCAGGTCATCAAGGAGGTCCGCACTCTCACGAGCCTCGGGCTCAAGGAGGCGAAGGACCTGGTCGATGGCGCGCCCAAGCCGCTGCTTGAGCGGGTCAACAAGGAGGCTGCGGACAAGGCAAAGGCCGCCCTGGAGGGCGCCGGCGCTACCGTCACGGTCAAGTAGACGGGCACAAATTGCACTTGGCCCGCTGCGAAGTTGCCGCAGCGGGCCAAATCTATGGCAGACCGACCCGGCGGGTCGGCGGAGAGAAGTGGTCGTCGGGAGGTTCTCGCCGAACCTATCCCTTTACCCGCTAACTGCCGATTCCAAACTCATTACCCAGTGTGATCTTCGTCTCATAGCCTCTAGTTGCGACACAAGGCATCCAGGACTTGACGTTTTGCTTCGAACGAGCGATGCTCCTTTGCAACCGTGAACCTCATAGTGACGTAAAGTTGACCAGCGGTGTGTCTCTCGACTACACTGCCAATTTGCGCTGCACCCACTCGTCCTCGGCTTCCCAAACCCCTAGCGGCGTAGCCGCAGGGCGTTTAGCGTGCGCGCGATGCACCGTCCGTCACAAGCTCGGAAGGACCCCTGTTGGCAGCCTCGCGCAGCGCCTCAGTTACCGCCTTTGGTCCCCGTCGTGTTTCCTTCGCTCGTATCGACGAGCCCCTAGAAGTGCCCAGCCTCCTCGCCTTGCAAACCGAGTCCTTTGACTGGCTGCTTGGCAACGAGCGCTGGCGTGCCCGGCTCGAAGCTGAGAAGAAGGCAGGGCATAAGAACCTCCCGGAGCAGTCCGGCCTTGAGGAGATCTTCGAGGAGATCAGTCCGATCGAGGACTTCACCGGGACCATGTCGCTCTCGTTCCGTGATCATCGGTTCGAGCCGCCCAAGTACTCCGCGGAGGAGTGCAAGGACAAGGACATGACCTTCTCCGCGCCGATGTTCGTAACCGCGGAGTTCATCAATAACTCCACTGGCGAGATCAAGAGCCAGACCGTGTTCATGGGCGACTTCCCGCTTATGTCGGCTAAGGGCACATTCATCATTAACGGTACCGAGCGTGTCGTGGTATCGCAGCTTGTCCGGTCGCCGGGTGTCTACTTCGACCGCCAGGTCGATAAGACCTCCGACAAGGACATTTTCAGCTGCAAGGTAATCCCGTCCCGTGGTGCCTGGCTGGAGTTCGAGATCGACAAGCGGGACGCCGTCGGCGTCCGTATCGACCGCAAGCGCAAGCAGAGCGTGACCGTCCTGCTGAAGGCGCTCGGCTGGGATGAGGCACGGATCCTTGAGCGATTTGGCCAGTTCGAGTCCATGCGGGCCACCCTGGAGAAGGATCACACCACCGGCCAGGATGACGCGCTGCTCGACATTTACCGCAAGCTGCGGCCCGGCGAGCCGCCGACCAGGGAGTCGGCCCAGGCGCTGCTCGAGAACCTGTACTTCAACCCCAAGCGCTACGACCTTGCCAAGGTCGGCCGGTACAAGGTCAACAAGAAGCTAGGGCTGGCGCAACCGATCAACCAGGGCACGCTGACCGAGGAAGACATCGCCGCCACCATTGAGTACCTCGTCCGGCTGCACGTCGGCGAAGAGGAGATGAAGTCCGGCAGCGAGATGATCCCGGTCGAGACTGACGACATCGACCATTTCGGCAACCGTCGCCTACGCACCGTAGGCGAGTTGATCCAGAACCAGGTGCGCCTTGGCCTGGCCAGGATGGAGCGGGTTGTCCGGGAGCGGATGACGACCCAGGACGTCGAGGCGATCACGCCACAGACGCTGATCAACATCCGGCCGGTGGTGGCCTCGATCAAGGAGTTCTTCGGCACCAGCCAGCTGTCGCAGTTCATGGACCAGACCAACCCGCTGGCCGGCCTGACGCACAAGCGCCGGCTGTCCGCTCTCGGACCCGGCGGCCTGTCCCGCGAGCGGGCCGGATTCAAGGTCCGCGACGTGCACCCCAGCCACTACGGCCGGATGTGCCCGATTGAGACCCCTGAAGGCCCGAACATCGGCCTGATCGGCTCCCTGTCGTCCTACGGCCGGGTCAACGCGTTCGGCTTCGTGGAGACGCCGTATCGCAAGGTCAGGGCAGGCAAGGTCACCGATCAGATCGACTACCTGACGGCTGACGAGGAAGATCGGCACGTCATCGCGCAGGCGAACGAGCCGATCGAGACCGACGGCAGCTTCACCGGCGGCCGCGTACTGGTCCGGCGCAAGGGCGGAGAAGTCGACTACATCAAGCCCGATGAGGTCGACTACATGGACGTCTCGCCGCGCCAGATGGTGTCGGTCGCGACCGCGATGATCCCGTTCCTCGAGCACGACGACGCCAACCGGGCGCTGATGGGCTCGAACATGCAGCGCCAGTCCGTCCCTCTGCTGCGCAGCGAGGCGCCGCTGGTCGGCACGGGCATGGAGTACCGCGCCGCTGTCGATGCCGGCGACGTCATCGTGGCCGAGAAGGCCGGCGTGGTCGAGCAGGTCAGCGCCGACTACATCACCGTTGCCAACGACGACGGCACCAGGACCGACTACCTGGTGGCCAAGTTCCGGCGGTCCAACCAGGGCACCTGCTTCAACCAGAAGCCGGTTGCCATCGAGGGCCAGCGGGTCGAGGTCGGACAGGTCATCGCCGACGGCCCCTGCACCGACAACGGCGAGATGGCGCTGGGCCGCAACCTGCTGGTCGCCTTCATGCCGTGGGAGGGCCACAACTACGAAGACGCGATCATCTTGTCCCAGCGCCTAGTGCAGGACGACGTGCTGTCCTCGATCCACATCGAGGAGCACGAGGTTGACGCGCGCGACACCAAGCTGGGCCCGGAGGAGATCACCAGGGACATCCCGAACGTCTCCGACGAGGTGCTGGCTGACCTGGACGATCGCGGCATCATCAGGATCGGTGCCGAGGTAGTCACCGGCGACATCCTGGTCGGCAAGGTGACGCCCAAGGGCGAGACCGAGCTGACCCCAGAGGAGCGCCTGCTGCGGGCGATCTTCGGTGAGAAGGCCCGCGAGGTCCGCGACACCAGCCTCAAGGTGCCGCACGGCGAGTCCGGCAAGGTCATTGGCGTCCGCGTGTTCACCAGGGACAACGGCGACGAGCTACCACCGGGCGTGAACGAGCTCGTCCGCGTCTACGTCGCCGCCAAGCGCAAGATCACCGACGGCGACAAGCTGGCCGGCCGACACGGGAACAAGGGCGTCATCGCCAAGATTCTGCCGGTCGAGGACATGCCGTTCCTGCCCGATGGCACCGCGGTCGACATCGTGCTCAACCCGCTCGGCGTGCCAGGACGAATGAACGTCGGTCAGGTCCTGGAGACCCACCTCGGCTGGGTGGCAGCCACGGGCTGGCAGATCAACGGCAGCGACACCGACTGGAAGAAGCGGCTGTCGCAGATCGGCGCCGACGCCGCCGCGGCAGGCAGCAAGGTCGCGACGCCGGTCTTCGACGGCGCCAAGGAGGAGGAGATCACCGGCCTGCTCGCGAGCACGCTGCCGAACCGGGACGGCGACCGGCTGGTCGGCGCCACTGGCAAGGCCCAGCTGTTCGATGGCCGGACTGGTGAGCCATTCAAGGAGCCAATCTCCGTGGGCTACATCTACATCCTCAAGCTGCTCCACCTGGTGGACGACAAGATCCACGCCAGGTCGACAGGCCCGTACTCGATGATCACCCAGCAGCCGCTCGGCGGTAAAGCCCAGTTCGGCGGCCAGCGCTTCGGTGAGATGGAGGTCTGGGCACTGGAGGCCTACGGCGCGGCCTATGCGCTCCAGGAGCTGCTGACCATCAAGTCCGACGACATCCTCGGCCGGGTCAAGGTCTACGAGGCCATCGTCAAGGGCGAGAACATCCCCGAGCCTGGCATTCGTGAGTCCTTCAAGGTGCTGATCAAGGAGATGCAGTCGCTCTGCCTGAACGTGGAGGTGCTCTCCAGTGACGGCGCGGCCATCGAGATGCGCGACACCGACGAGGACGTCTTCCGCGCGGCGGAAGAGCTCGGCATTGACCTGTCCCGGCGCGAGCCGAGCAGCGTCGAAGAGGTCTGAGCAGCTACGAAAAGGTCAGCTACGAGATACCTAGCCACGAGACGTCCGACGAACTACCCCAGGGGAAGAAACACGTGCTAGACGTCAACTTTTTCGACGACCTGCGGATTGGCCTTGCCACAGCGGATGACATCCGGACGTGGTCGCACGGTGAGGTCAAGAAGCCGGAGACCATCAACTACCGGACCCTGAAGCCGGAAAAGGACGGGCTCTTCTGCGAGAAGATCTTCGGCCCGACCAGGGACTGGGAGTGCTACTGCGGTAAGTACAAGCGCGTCCGCTTCAAGGGCATCATCTGCGAGCGCCGTTACCCACATCTGGTACTTCAAGGGTGTTCCGAGCCGCCTCGGCTACCTCCTTGCCCTGCCGCCGAAGGACCTGGAGAAGGTCATCTACTTCGCCGCTTACATGATCACGTACGTGGAGGACGATGCTCGCGCTCGTGACCTGCCGAGCCTCGAGGCCAAGATCACCGTCGAGAAGAGCCAGCTTGAGCAGCGCCGCGACGCCGATATCGAGGCGCGCCAGGCGAAGCTGGAGAAGGACCTGGCCGAGCTGGAGGCTGCGGGCGCCAAGGGCGACGCGCGCCGCAAGGTCAGGGAGTCCTCCGACCGTGAGTGCAAGCAGATCAGGGACCGCGCGCAGCGGGAGATCGACCGGATCGAGGAGGTCTGGAACAGGTTCCGCAACCTGAAGGTGCAGGACCTCGAGGGCGACGAGCTGCTCTACCGGGAGATGCGGGACCGGTTCGGCCGGTACTTCCGCGGTGGCATGGGCGCGCAGGCGATCCAGGAGCGGGTTGGCAGCTTCGACCTCGAGGCCGAGGCCGCGAACCTGCGCGAGATCATCAGGACCGGCAAGGGCCAGCGGAAGGCCAGGGCGCTCAAGCGGCTCAAGGTTGTGTCGGCGTTCCTGAACACCACCAACAGCCCGCTGGGCATGGTTCTCGACTGCATCCCGGTGATCCCGCCGGACCTGCGGCCGATGGTTCAGCTGGACGGTGGCCGGTTCGCCACCTCTGACCTGAATGATCTGTATCGCCGCGTCATCAACCGGAACAACCGGCTGAAGAGGCTGCTCGACCTGGGCGCGCCTGAGATCATCGTGAACAACGAGAAGCGGATGCTGCAGGAGGCCGTGGACTCGCTGTTCGACAACGGCCGCCGCGGCCGCCCGGTTACCGGTCCTGGCAACCGCCCGCTGAAGTCGCTGTCCGACATGCTCAAGGGCAAGCAGGGCCGGTTCCGCCAGAACCTGCTCGGCAAGCGCGTTGACTACTCGGGCCGCAGCGTCATCGTGGTCGGCCCGCAGCTCAAGCTGCACCAGTGCGGCCTGCCGAAGGAGATGGCAGTCGAGCTGTTCAAGCCGTTCGTGATGAAGCGGCTGGTTGACCTCAACCACGCCCAGAACATCAAGTCGGCCAAGCGGATGGTGGAGCGCGCCAGGCCGGTGGTCTGGGACGTGCTCGAGGAAGTCATCACCGAGCACCCGGTGCTGCTGAACCGCGCGCCGACCCTGCACCGCCTTGGCATCCAGGCATTTGAGCCGCAACTGGTCGAGGGCAAGGCGATCCAGATTCACCCGCTCGTCTGCACTGCGTTCAACGCGGACTTCGACGGTGACCAGATGGCCGTGCACGTGCCGCTGTCTGCCGAGGCGCAGGCCGAGGCGCGCATCCTGATGCTGTCCACCAACAACATCCTCAAGCCGGCCGACGGCAAGCCGGTGACCATGCCAACCCAGGACATGGTCATCGGGATTTACTGGCTGACCAGGGAGAAGGACGGCGCTCCGGGAGAGGGCAGGATCTTCGGCAGCCTCGCCGAGGCGCTGATGGCCTACGACCGTGACGACCTTGACCTGCAGGCGAAGATGACCATCCGGCTGGCCGATGTCACGCCGCCGCGCGGGTTCACCCCGCCGGAGGGCTGGGAGCCTGGCAAGTCGCTGCGGCTGGAGACCACGCTCGGCCGCTGCCTGCTGAATGAGACGCTGCCGTCGGATTACCCGTTCGTCAACTTCGAGGTCGGCAAGAAGCAGCTGTCAGTGATCGTGAACGAGCTCGCTGAGACCTACCCCAAGGTCGAGGTGGCGGCGGCACTGGACGCGCTGAAGGACGCCGGCTTCCACTGGGCGACCAGGTCCGGCGTCACGATCTCGATCGAGGACGTGGCGGCGCCGCCGAACAAGCGGGAGATCCTGGACACCTACGAGAAGCGCGCCGAGAAGGTGCAGCGTGAATACGAGCGCGGCCTTATCACCGACGACGAGCGGCGCCAGGAACTCATCGAGATCTGGACCCACGCCACCGCAGACGTGGCCCAGGACATGGAGAGGGCCTTCCCGGAAACCAACCCGGTCTGGATGATGGTCAACTCTGGGGCCCGCGGAAACCTGATGCAGATCAGGCAGATCGCCGGAATGCGTGGCCTGGTGTCGAACCCCAAGGGTGAGACGATCCCGCGGCCGATCAAGTCCAGCTTCCGCGAGGGCCTGTCGGTGCTGGAGTACTTCATCTCTACGCACGGTGCCCGCAAGGGCCTCGCCGACACCGCGCTGCGGACCGCCGACTCCGGGTACCTCACGCGGCGGCTGGTGGACGTCGCCCAGGACGTCATCGTGCGCGAGGAGGACTGCGGTACTGACCGGTCGCTGCCGATGCGGATTGCCGAGAAAGGTTCAGACGGCGTCGTTCGCAAGCTGCCGAACATCGAGAACACCGGCACCGGCCGCACTCTGTCCGAGGATGCCGTCGGCCCGGATGGCTCGGTGCTGGCAGCCGCGGAGACGGACATGACCGAGGCCATGATCGAGGCGCTGGTCAACGTCGGCGTGGAGTCGGTGCGGATCTACTCGAGCCGGGTACCCAGCTGACGATGCGTACCTTCCACACCGGGGGCGTGGCCGGCCTGGACATCACTCACGGCCTGCCGCGTATCCAGGAGCTGTTCGAGGCCAGGATTCCCAAGGGCCTGGCGCCGATCAGCGAGGTCGATGGCACCGTCAGGATCGACGAGCAGGACAAGGCTCGGAAGATCGTGATCGTGCCGGATGACGGCTCGGAGGAAGTGCCTTACCAGGTCTCGATGCGGTCCAGGCTGCTGGTCTCCGACGGAGACCGTGTCCGGGTGGGCCAGCAGCTCATCGCGGGCGCGGTCAACCCGCACGAGGTGCTGCGCATCCTCGGCTCCCGCGAGGTGCAGCTGCACCTGGTCCACGAGGTCCAGGAGGTCTACCGGTCTCAGGGCGTGTCGATCCACGACAAGCACATCGAGATCATCATCCGGCAGATGCTCAAGCGCGTGAACGTGATCGAGTCCGGCGACACCGAGCTGCTGCCCGGCGAGCTGGTCGAGCGGCCGAAGTTCGAGGAGGTCAACCGCGCTGTCGTCGAGGCGGGCGGCACCTCGGCGGCAGGCCGTCCGCAGCTCATGGGCATCACCAAGGCGTCGCTGGCCACCGAGTCGTGGCTGTCCGCGGCCTCATTCCAGGAGACCACCAGGGTGCTGACCGACGCGGCAATTCACGCCAGGTCGGATTCGCTCGTGGGCCTGAAGGAAAACGTGATCATCGGCAAGCTGATCCCGGCCGGCACTGGCATGCAGCGCTACCGCAGCCTGCGGGTGGAGCCGACGGACGAGGCAAAGGCGGCGGTGTACCCGCCCGCTTCGTACGACAGCCCCGCCGACTACGCCTTCGGGCAGGTGTCTGGCCAGGCCATTCCACTCGAGGAGTACGACTTCGGCGCCTACAACAGATAGCAGGGAACGGGGTCGTCCTTAACGGCAGCCCTGAAGGTGATGCTGCGGGCCTCGCGGGTCAATCGACCTGCGAGGCCCGCAGCTTTCCGGATGCCCTGGTCACGCGGTCAAGCCCGGTCCCGGTGCTGGTAGCGCCATCGGGCGCTAAGCCCCGGCTCCTTGCGGCTGAACTGCGCTCCACCCGGCGCGCGCCGCCATAGCGGTCAGGGCGGCGGCATCGGCAGGTGCTGCTGCGTTCTGGTCGTTGTTGAAGTAGCCGAAGACATCGGCGTCTGGTGGCCAGTTATCGGATATCCGGCTCATCCAGGTGCGCAGCGCTTGCCGCCCATACCGGGGCCACGGCTGCGCTGCGCCTTCGTGTAGCCGCAGGTAGCCCCAGCTGGCCGTCCGCCAGAGCGGACCTACAGGCCGGCCGCGCCGGTCCGACCAGCACAGCGCGGCGTCGTGCTGGCTGAGCAGTTGCCTGATTTGCGGAGTCCACCACGATTCGTTCCGGAATTCCACGGTAACTCGTAGCTTGCCGTGATGGCGGCTGGCGGCGGTGTACTGAACGGCGAACTGGCTGAGGGTCTCGTCCAGGGCGCCGGGATCGGCCCGCATGTTCGGGGGAAGCTGCACTAGCACCGGGCCGAGCCTGTCGCCGAGCTGGGAC
>WNFI01521353.1_pt1 | contig 10096 bp, 8 predicted proteins | sample 5400471 | NCBI WGS metagenome assembly WNFI01 (sample SAMN13153348, study PRJNA577476) | soil metagenome | isolation source: 100 cm saprolite on Douglas fir-dominated hillslope | place: USA:California | collected 2013-09-17
GAGCGCAACCGAGATCCTTTTCGCCAGCGGGGCGGGCGGGGATGTCGCGGGGGTCACCGATGAGTGCGACTACCCGCCCGCGGCGGCGGCGCTGCCTGCCTTGACGTCGGGCGCCATCGACCACCAGAGGCGCCCCTGCGCCGAGACCGGCCGGCGCATCCGCCGGGCCGCTGCTCTAGCCTCCGCCGTCTCGACGAGCGGCTGCTGGGCCAGCTGCGGCCCGGCCTCATCGTCACCCAGGGGCTGTGCGCGGTGTGCGCGGTGTCCTATGCGACGGTGTCGCGGGCGGCGCGGGGCCTGGCCGCCGACGTCCCGGTGCTCTCACTCGAGCTGGCCACGCTGGGCGACAGCCTGGCTACGGCCGCGACTGCCGACGCCGCCGCCGGCCACGAGCGCGAGGCCGGGCGCCTCGTCGCGAGCATGCGGGCTCGAACTGATGGCCGCGATCGTCGGTGCTAAGCCCGGCGACCCGCTGCCAGCGGGAGCGGCCTGGGTTCCGCTCGCGCGATCCAGCAGCCCCGCCGCCGGGACCATGGGCACCGGCCACCTGTCCGGGTCACGGCCCCGGACCGAGCCTGCGCCCGGCTGACCCGCGTGCGCTTCCGGTTCGAGGTCCGGCTCACCCCCGCCGACGCCGGCCAGCGGGTGGTGATCCGCTGGATCAGGCCCGGCGACGTCGCCGGCAAGGTCACCGACGTGCCCGGCACTCTGGAGGCCTGCGACGGCCGCTCCTTCAGCGTCCGCACGGCCCGCGGCGAACTGGTGGTCGTTCCCGGCGAGCGCGCGCTGGCCGGCAAAGTGGTGGCCGGCCGCAGCAGCCTGCTGCGGCTGATCGGTGCCCTGCCCGACCCCCAAGCCCGGGCAGGTGACGATCCTGGGGGTGGACGATTTCGCGCTGCGTCGCGTTTACGGGACCGTGCTGATCGACATGGACACTCACCGGCCGGTTGACCTGCTGCCCGACTGGGAGGCCGACACGCTCGCCGCGTGGCTGCGTGATCATCCGGGCACCGAGGTCATCTGCCGGGACCGGGCCGGCGCGTACGCTGCAGGCGCGCGGGCCGGTGCGCCGGACGCCGTGCAAGTGGCCGATCGCTGGCATATGTGGCACAACCTCGCAGAGCACGTGGAGAAGGCTGTCGCACGTCACAGCGCCTGCCTCAGACAGGAGCCGGCCGCCCCTGCCCCGCCCGTGCAGGACGCCGGTGCGGCACCGGACCTGGAACAAGCGGCGGCCGCGGCCGCCGCCGCGCGCACGGAAGAGCGCGCGCTGATCAGGCGGACCCGGGAACGCTACGCGGCCGTGCAGGCGCTGCGGGCCCAGGGCAAGGGCATCAAGCCGATCATGCGGGAACTGCACCTGGCCAAGGAGACAGTCCGCAAGTTCGCCCGCGCTGCCAGCGCGGACGAACTGCTGGCCAGGCCCCGCGCCGGGCGGCCCGGCATCCTCGATGAGCACAAGCCCTACCTGCACGAGCGGTGGAACGCCGGGTGCACCAATATCCTCCAGTTGCACGCCGAGATCACCGCCCGGGGATTTCGCGGCAGCTACGGCACGGTGAATCTTTATCTGCAGCCCTTCCGCGCGCTCGGCGCGGCGCCGCCGACCGCGCCAGCTCCCCCGAAGGTCCGTGACATCACCGGATGGATGCTGCGCCATCCCGATTCCCTGGACGCCGATGAGCAGCTGAAACTCAAGGAGGTACGCGCCCGCTGCCCGCACCTGGACGCCACCGCGGCCCACGTGAGCGCGTTCGCCGAGATGATGACCGGGCGGCACGGCGAGCGCCTCGACGCCTGGATCGCGGCCGTGGACGCCGACGACCTGCGCGACCTGCACTCCTTCACCCGCGGGCTCACCCATGATCACGACGCCGTGCTGGCCGGCCTGACGCTGGAACACAGCTCAGGCGCGGTCGAGGGCAACGTGAACCGGATCAAGATGATCAAAAGACAGATGTACGGCCGCGCCCGCTTCGGCCTGCTCCGCAAGCGGGTACTCCTGGCGACCTGACCAGGGGGCCGAGACCATCACGAAATGTGGGTCAGATCCAGTTTTCACCCGATGCCGACAATCGCCGCCGATCTGTACGGCACGATGGTCTTCGCAGCTGTCCACCTCGCCGCGCGAGAATTGACGATCTGTGCTTGCTGAGACTGTCATCGAGGCTTGGTGGTGCGCTGGGCCTGTCTTGCGCCTGTGAGCGGTCGATAAGCGCCCGAACGTCTGTCCCTAAGTCCACACCCCATGGGGTCGCACGGGCAGTGGACTCACGTTCTATCCTCCTGCCAGCATGCGGTCAGCACCAATCCCTGATGCAGCATGATGCGACCTACCGCAGTACGGCGCGAGCGCTTCCCACGTCGTCGGTGGCAATCACGATCTTTCCGCCCGTGAACGTGGTGTAGGCGAGGTCGACGTTGACGTTAGCCTCGGCGAGCCGCCGGGTCAGCTCGCCGAGGGCCGCAGGCCGGTCCTCGACGTCGATCACGAAGACCTCGCGCTCGTCGGCGATCCCCATTCCGGCGCGCTCAAGCGCCGCCCGGCACCCGGCCACGGCCTCATCGTCGAGGAGCATGTGCACGACACCCCTGCCCTCACCAGTGAAGGCCGCCAGGCCATGGATGGTAACACCCGCCTCGCCCGCAATCTCCCCCAGCCGGGCCAGCTCGCCTGGCCGGTGCTCGAGAATCACTGTCAGGTCCGTCGGCATCGCATCGTCGATCCTTCCACCGCGTCCGGCACCAGGGCAATCCGGTCATCACCCACCGGCTCAGCGCCACCACCGCCGCCCCTGCCGGTGCGCTCATCACCGCACGTTTCCGCCGCAGTGAGGCACCTCGTGACCACCGCGGCCCTGATGAGCGGGATTCGGGCCACGACCAGCACCCACCCCGGCCTTGACCGGCCAAGCATGGCCTCGTGGACACCTGAGCATCAGCCTGCCCGGACATCCGCACTTGATGCTGAGCCCTTTGGAGCTGGAGCGCTTCGCGGCCCGCGTCAACCCGGGGGTGGAGATCGGTGTCAACCCGGACTCCCACCCGTGGGCCGACGCTGCGGATGGTGCCGGGCGGCACGCTGACGGCATGAACATAAATATGTACGTGATCAACGCAATCCTCGTCCTGATGGTCGTCCGCCAGATCCGCGAGCACCAGCTGGACCTGCGGGCCCTGGCTATCCCGGTGCTGGCCGTAGGCGCTGCCGCTGTCTTCTTCCTGCACTCGGTGCCGGGCGGCGGTAACGACATCGCGCTCGAGCTGCTCTGCGCATCGGCCGGTGCGGTCATGGGCGCGGTGGGTGGCCTGGCGACTCGCCTGCGCCTGGGTGCCGGCGGCCGGCCGGTCGGCCGCGCGGGCTGGCTGGCGGCCAGCATGTGGATCGGCGGCGTCGGTGCCCGGATGGCCTTCGCCTTCGCTGCTACCCACGGCGCCGGCCCGGCGATCGCACGGTTCAGCATCGCGCACCACATCACCGGCTCCGACGCCTGGGTGGCGGCGCTGGTGATGATGGCGCTGGCCGATGTGCTCACCCGGCTGATCGTGGTCTACGCCCGCGGCCGCCGGCTGGCCGCGGGCCCGGCTGCCACCCCGGCGCCCATCCCGGCCGGTGCCCGTGCCTGATCTTCCGTCCCCGCCCGCCGCGGGCCAGACTGTGTCCATGAGGGCACGGCTGGCCGCGGCGGGCCTTATTCATGGCACCGCCCGGCCCGGTCCGCCTGCGCCTGCAGCCGGGGGCCCCGAGCCCGCTTCGGCCCGGGTGGCGGCGGCGCGATCTCGCGCCCGCGAGCGCGGTGACCGCCAGCGGCAGACCCTGCGGCCGCTTGGCTGGGTGTTCATCGTGATCGTGGTGACGGCGAGTGTGCAAACTCATCCCGCGCCGGGTCTGCACGGTGCTGGCCTGGGCGTAACACTCGCCCTAGCCGTATACGCGGCAGCGGTCGCGGCCGCGATCACTGCCGGCTGGGCGCGGCGCGGCTTGGCCGCGCAAGCCGTCGCGATCGGGCTGATCGGTGGCTGCGGGGTGGCGCTGGCCGCTTTGCAGCCGCACGGGCCGGCCGAGCTGGCGGCGCCGGTGGGAGTCTGGATCGCCGCGGTCAGGCTGCCGCCCGCCCCGGCCGCCGCCACCGCGGGAGCGATCACTGCTGCGCTGGCCGTGGCCGTCGGCTTGACCCAGCACCCGGCTGCCCAGTCGGCCATCACGGCGGCACTGGTGTGCCTGCTGCTGGCGGTGACCGGCCAGTTCATCCGCCGCGGCCGGGAGGGCCAGGACCGCACCGAGCTGCTGCTAGCCCAGCTGCAGGACGCCCGTGACGCCGAGGCAGCCGCCGCCGCGCTCGCCGAACGCAGCCGCATCGCCGGCGAGCTGCATGACGTGCTGGCCCACTCGCTGTCCGGGCTGGCCATCCAGCTTCAGGGTGCCCGCAAGCTCGCCGAGCGAGAGCCGGCCAGCGCTGGCCTGCGCGCCGCGATCGAGCGGTCAGCCGAACTGACCAAAGCGGGACTGGCTGACGCGCGGCAAGCTGTCGGCGCGCTCCGCGGGGACGCTCTGCCCACCCTGGACCGGCTGGGTGCCCTGGTCGAGGATTTCCGCCGCGACACCGGGGCAGACGCCACCCTCCGGATCGACGGGACCCGCCGGCCGCTGCCAGCACAGGCAAGCCTGGCGCTGTTCCGCGGCGCCCAGGAGGCCCTGACCAACATCACCCGCTACGCACCCGGCGCCGCGGTGAACGTCACCGTGCGTTACACACCAGAGCGCACCCTGCTCGCCGTCGAAGACCACGCGCGCCAGCCGGTGACCGGCACCGGCCAGGTCGCCCAGCCCAGTCCTTGCGTACTCGCGGATGCGGGCGGCGGGCACGGCCTGGCGGCGATGCGTGAGCGAGCCCTGCGGGCGGGCGGCACCTCCCGGGCCGGGCCGACCCCCGACGGGTGGCTGGTCGAGCTGGAGGTCCCAGTGTGACGGCCGCCAAGCCAGCCATGATCCGTGTCCTGATCGCCGACGATCAGCGCGTCGTGCGTGAGGGGCTGAGCATGCTGGTCTCGCTCATCGACGGGGTCGAGGTCGTCGGCGCGGCCTGCGACGGGGCCGAGGCGGTGCGGCTGGCCGAGGCTCACCATCCCGACGTGATCATGATGGACCTGCGGATGCCGGGCACCGACGGCATCGCTGCGACCGCGGACCTGCGCCAGCGACTGCCCGCTACCCGGGTGCTGGTGCTGACCACCTACGCCGACGAGACCGCGATCCTCCCCGCCCTGCGGGCCGGGGCACGAGGTTACCTGACCAAGGACGCCAGCGCCGAGCAGATCGAAACGGCCATCCGCGCGGTCCACGCCGGCCAGACCCATCTCGACCCCGCCGTCCAGGAACGCCTCGTAGCGGCGGTCACCAGCCAGCCCCCGGCCGCTGGCCAAGCCGGCCCCGGCCAGCCACCGCCCGGCGGCCTCACCGCCCGGGAAGCCGAGGTACTGACCCTGCTCGCATCTGGCCTGAGCAACACCGAGATCGCCCAGCGCCTCTACCTCAGCAACGCAACCGTGAAGACCCACATCAACCGGATCTTCGCCAAAACAGGCGCCCGCGACCGCGCCCAGGCCGTCCGCTACGCCTACCAGCACCACCTGGCGACCCCCACCCAGTAACCCGGCGGACAGCCGGGCGGCACGGCAGCAGGCATTTACCCGCTAGGCAAGTCGGCCAAAGTCACCAATTGTAAACACGAGGACCGTCCACGAACCGCCCAATTCTGGACGCGCGAGCGGAGCGTGACGGTATGGGCTGTGCGCGCGCAGCGGTGCTGGGTCACCGCGGCCCGCACGGACGTGACCAAAATCCCGCCCGGCACCCCTTACCCACCGTGACCGCTACCATCTCCATGGGAGCTGTCCTTAGCACTGGTCACGGTAGTTGCGCGCACGCCGTAGCCAAGCCGAGCGCTGACGGTGTTTTTGTGCTGTATGGACCACCAAGGTTTACTGACCATAGCCCCATTAGCGCTCGAAATGGCCATCGGGTGCCGGATTTCCCGCATTGCGGTGCTCCCGGCAGGCTCAGCGTCCGCCGGAGGCGGCGGCAGGCCCTGACAGGCCCGCACCGGCAGATCGCTCACGCTGGACCCGGAGAGAGGTCGTCCTTGGGCCACGCCCTCGACAGCATCACTCAGAGTGACGGGAAGTCCACTGAGAACGCTCGCCGAGCCGCCTAACCGGTAAATCACCTGCCTCAGCCAGAGCGCGGCAGCGAACCCCGGCCGGTGATCGCCGGCCGGGTGTGCCGTGCGACGGGTCATGCGGCCGGGGCGAGGGTGACGGTGAACCCGAGCGCTTCCAGCTGCCGGATGTGGTTGCGGGCTTTCTTGTCTTTGTCGGTGCGGCTGGCGTAGTAGCCGGCGCCGAGCTCGCGGAAGCGGGCGGTCCGGCTGCTGAGCAAGTGCCAGATGATGACCAGGATGGTGCGGGCGACGGCGACCGGGGCCCTGAGCTTGCCGCGGCGCCGTACGATCCGCCGGTAGCGCCAGTTCGCCGAGGAAGGTGTCGGTGCGGGAGGCCGCGGCGGCCGCCTCGCCGAGGATGCCCTTGAGGTACGGGTTGCCCTTGCCGGTCCGGCCAGCCCGGGTCCTGGGCCCGGACTGGATGGTGCGCGGGCTCAGCTTCGCCCAGGACACCAGGTGGCCGGGGGTGGGGAACCTGGTCATATCCAGGCCGATCTCGGCGATGATGCCCTGCGCGGTGGCGCGGCTGATCCCGGGGATCTCATCCAGGCGCTCGAGGGCCGGGATCACCGGCGCGTCCTCGCGGAGCCCGGCGTGCGGGCCGGTGCTGCCGTCGGGGTCCACGCCCTGGGCGGCGGGGATCGCCCCGATCAGCTCTTCGATCCGGTCAGTCAGCCGGTCGACCTGGGCGCTGAGGCCGTCGATCTGGTCCAGCAGCACCCGGGCCAGCTCGGCGTGATGGTCATCGAACTGCCCGGTGAGCGCCTCGATCAGGGCGGCGCGCTTGGCGCGCATCCGGCCCCGGGCCAGCCCGGCGAGAACCTTCGGGTCACGTTCCCCGGCGATCAGCGCCTCGATCATGTCCCGGGCCGAGACGGTGGTCAGCGAGCTGGCCACCGCCGACACCTTAATCAGGGCATCTTCCAGCAGCTTCTCCAGCCGGGAGTAGTGCCGGGTGCGCTCACGGGTCAGGTCGGTCCGCAGCCGGGTGTAGTCCCGCAGCTGGCGGATCTCCTTCGGCGGGACGAAGCTGGGCCGCAGCATGCCCCGCTCGGTGCACTTGGCCTGCCAGACCGAGTCGAGTTTGTCGGTTTTGGGCCTGCCGGGAGCGGCCTTCACGTCCCGGGCGTTGACCAGCTGCACGTCCAGCCCGGCCGACTCCAGCAGGTAGAACCAGATCCGCCAGTAATCCGACGTCGCCTCCAGGGTGACCTTCTCGATCTGCTCGGCGACCAGGTGCCCGGCCAGCTCCAAGACCGCGTTCGTGGTGGCGTCCACAGTCCACACCCGGGTCCGCCGCTTCCCCGGCCGGGAGGGGTGCGGCACCCGGGTGCACACCATCCCCGATGCCTTGGCCACATCGACCGCGGCCACCCGGTCCAGGACCTGCTCGTGCTCCTCATCCTCGATCTCCTGCGGCTTCATCACCTGGGGCCATCTCCTCACGCCACGCAGCGGATCACCCGGGATGCCCGGGGGCCTCGGTCGGGAAGCCGAAAATCTAACCGGCGTGCTCGAAGCAACAGTGCGCGACCCGTCAGGGTCAAGGCCCCGGCGCCGGACTAATTGGCGGGCTCACGTCCCAAGGTGGAACCGGCGTCGGCGGGCAGCCCGCCCCGATTTTCACGCCAGCGCGGCGTCCCCCGCAGGGATACCCGGACTAATTGTGGGTAGGCGTTGCGGGCCCTGGCCGGGATGGCAGTGAGCCGGGCTCGTCGCGTTGAGAGGTCCCGGTGTGCCTGGCGCGCGAACCGCCTGCCGACCTGTCAGGGGTCTGGCTTGATAACGACGTGCCGGCTGCCGGGGCCTCGCCGTGGCGTGGCTCAAAAGAGTCGTCTGTGTCCTGGGGTGACGCGGTAACGGCGTGAAAATTTGTCAGGCTGGCCGGCCGTCGTGGCTGGGGTTCGCTGCCGCGCTGGGGCGGGGGTGGCTGGTTAGGTGCTGGCTGGCTGGCTGGCCTGGGGAACTGGCCGCGCGGGATGGGAGCCGGGCAGGAGGATGGTGCGTGGCCGTCCGCTGACGTCGTCGCACCTTGGCGGGCTGGACCCCGCAAAAGAGTCTGAACGCCGGGAGCTGTTTTAAGGGCTGTTACATGGTGCTTCGAGCCCGCGGACCAGATTTCCGCTTGCCCTCAGCTCCTGCGGACGGCCACGCCCGTTACCGCATGGCCATCGTAGGAGCCGCTGATGAATGACGTGGAGGACGAGCCGCTGTTCGCCGAGCGGGTTGCCGGGATCGACATCGCCAAGGCCGGGATCGAGGTCACTATCCGGGTACCCAGTGAGACCCGTGCGGGCGGCCGCCAGCAGGAGACCCGCTCGTTCGCCACCACCCGGCGGGAGCTGATGGCGCTGGCGGACTGGCTGCGGGTCTGGGGCGTGACCAAGGCAGGGATGGAGGCCACTGGCGACTACTGGAAACCGGTGTATTTCGTCCTGGAATCGCAGGGTTTCGACTGCGAGCTGTATCACGCCGCGCAGGTCAAGGCCCTGCCCGGGCGGCCCAAGACGGACCGCGCCGACTCGGTGTGGCTAGCGCGGATCACCGAGCGCGGGAGCCTGCCCTCCAGTTTCGTGCCGCCCGAGCCGATCCGCCGGCTGCGCACCCACACCCGCTACCGCCGGCACCTCACCCAGGCCCGCACCGCCGAGAAGCAGCGCGTGGAGAAACTCCTCGAAGACGCCCACCTGAAGCTGTCATCGGTGATCTCTGACATCCACGGCGTGTCCGGCCGGGCCATGCTGGAGGCGATCATCGCCGGGGAACGCAACCCCAGGGTGCTGGCCCAGCTGGCCCGCGGCACGATGCGCGGCAAGATCGCCCGGCTGGAAGAGGCCCTCGACTGCTCGTTCCTGACCGAGGAGCACGCCGCCGTGCTGAGGATGATGCTCAGCCTCATCGACTCCTATACCGCGCAGATCGAGGAGCTGACCGCGAAGATCGAGGTGCTGGCCGCGCCCTGGCTGCACCAGATCGAGCAGCTTGACGCCGTGCACGGAACCGGAAGGATCAGCGCCCAGGATGTCATCGCCGAGATCGGCACGGACATGACAGTCTTCCCCACCGCCTCCCACCTGGTGTCCTGGGCCAGATGGTGCCCCCAGGTCGCCCAGTCCGGCGGCAAGCGCAAAGGAGCCAACGCCTCCGGCCGCGGCAATCCTTACCTGTCCGCCGCCCTCGGCGAAATCAGCATCAGCGCTGCCCGCACCCAGTCGTTCCTCGGCGCCCGGTACCGGCGGCTGGTCAGGCGCATGCCCAAAAAGAAAGCCCTCGTCGCGACCGGCAGCTCCGTCCTGACCATCTTCCACGCCCTGCTCTCAGACCCCGCCGCCACCTACCACGACCTCGGCGCGGACTACTACGAGCAGCGCATGAACGCCCGCCGCCAGGCCCGCACCCACGTCCGCGGCCTCGAACGCCTCGGCTACCACGTCACCATCCAGGCCATCAACCCAGACACCGGCGAACTGCTACCCGCAACCGCCTGACCCGCTCACCCCAAGTCCGGCGGCGCTCCGCGCCGCCGGACGCTGCCGCGCGCTCATAGAAGGTCCGGTTTTCGGACCAGGCGCGAGCGCCGACGAGATCCCTGGAATTAGGCGTGCCCGCCACGGTCGCATCTCCATGTCAACCCTTTGGGAAGGAGGGGATCCCATGACGGCGGTGATGATCGGCGTGGATCCGCACAACAGCTCGCATACGGCGGTGGCGATCAGCGGGGCCGAGGAGGTGCTGGGTGAGCTGCGGGTAAGCGCCTCAGCTGCCCGGGCTGAGCGGCTGCTGGCCTGGGCAGCGGCGTGGCCGGAGCGGACCTGGGCAGTCGAGGGCGCGGACGGCGCAGGGCATCTGCTGGCCCAGGAGCTGCTGGCCGGCGG
>WNFI01046134.1_pt1 | contig 10095 bp, 8 predicted proteins | sample 5400471 | NCBI WGS metagenome assembly WNFI01 (sample SAMN13153348, study PRJNA577476) | soil metagenome | isolation source: 100 cm saprolite on Douglas fir-dominated hillslope | place: USA:California | collected 2013-09-17
CAATTACACCGCGACCAAAGTGCTCATCGAGGCATGCAACTTTTACGGCGTGCGCCGCCTCGTGTTCGCCTCGAGCTGCAGCGTGTACGGTGCCAGCAACCTCGACCTCTTGACCGAGCGGTCGCGGCTGAACCCGGTGTCGTTGTACGCGAGGACTCGGGTCTTGAGCGAGAACCTCCTGTTCGACCGCGCGGGCGACGTCGAGCCCGTAGTGCTGCGGTTGTCCACGGTGTTCGGCCTCTCGCCGCGCATGCGCTTCGATCTCGTGGTGAACACCCTCACGGTGCGCGGCGTGGTGGAGGGTCGAATCCCGATCCAGGGCGGCAACCAGTGGCGACCCAACGTTCATTGCCGGGACGCGGCGCGCGCGTTCATCGCCGCGCTGGTGGCACCGGCCGAGCGGGTCGCCGGTGAAGTGTTCAACGTGGGCGGCGACGCCCTGAACCACCGCATCGCGGACCTCGGGGAAATGGTCGCGGGCATCATCCCCGGCGTCGAAGTCATCCGCCAGCCGGATGTGGCCGATCCTCGTGACTATCGCGTCTCGTTCGAGAAGATCCGCACGGTCCTGGGGTTTGAGCCGGAATTCACCGTGGCCGAGGGAATCCGCGAGGTCGCGGCCGCGGTGCAGAGTCAGCCGGCGCTCCGCAGCTACCAGGATCCGGCGTTCCACAATGTGCACGCGCTGCGCCAGACCTTTGCGACGCCGCGGCGGCGGCGGGGGGATGTGGCGCCGCACGCCAGCCTCGCCCGGGCGTGAGCGGATTCGCTGCACGGCGCACCGGGCGGCCCCCCGCGACCGAGACGGTTCGAACAGGGTGACGCCGGTGCACGCCCGCAGGCTGGCATACCTGGCCGGCACCATTGCCCTAGGCTGTGGCGGGGGGAACGGAGCCGTTCGCCCGGGCGACACCATCTGGTTGCGCGGCGGCACCTACAGCGGCGAGTTCACGAGCACCCTCACCGGCAGCGGTCGCAGCCCGATTATCGTCCGAGGCCTCTCCGGCGAGCGGGCCACGATCGACGGCCGGCTGAACGTGTTCGGCGCCGACGCCGTGTACTGGGGGCTGGAGCTGATGCAGTCGGACCCGGTCGCGACCGGGGAGGACGCCCTGGATGCCACGGGACCGAGCAAGCGGTTCATCAACCTGGTGATTCACGACGCCGGGAAGCAGGGCTTCAGCTTCTACGACGCGGGGGGCGTGTCCGAGCTGTATGGGTCCATCATCTACAACAACGGGACTCATGAAGAGTTCGACCACGGGGTCTACGCGGTCAACGACGCCGGCACCAAGTATATTCGCGACAACATCATCTTCAACAATCTGGCGTACGGGATCCATGTCTTCGCGACACCCGACCACTCCGTGCTCGCAGACGTGCACGTCGAAGGGAATGTCTCCTTCAATAACGGCTCCATCTCCACCCACGGTATGGCGAAATCGAATCTGGTCATGGGGGGAGACCAGCCGACCAAGGGGATGCACGCGCTGGACAACCGCCTCTATTTTGCGGCCGGTGCGACCGGATCGAACGCGCGCTTCGGCGTGGCGGGGCAAGCGCCCCGGCGTATACCTGGGGCGGCAACACGTGGTATCGCGACCCGGCCGCCTCCGCCTGGCGCTACGAGGCGACCCCCTACTCGTTCGACGCTTGGCGGACGGCCACCGGTCTGGGCGCGAGCGACCAGACGACGCTGGACGGCCCGACCGGGCAAGCGGTGTTCGTGCAGGCGAACCAGTACGAGCCGGGGCGCGCCCACATCATCGTATACAACTGGAGCGGGGAGGCGACGACCCTCGTGAACGTGTCGGGACTCCTGCACACCGGGGACCACTACGAGGTGCACAACGCCCAGGACTTCTTCGGGGTCCCCGTGACGACGGGTACCTACGACGGCAGCCCCATCGTCGTATCGATGGCCGGCGTCAATCCCCCGGTCCCGCTCGGCCGGAGCACGCCCACGCCGCCGAAGACGGCGCCGTTCTTCGACGTCTTCGTGCTCACCCGCACCCCGTAGCCCGACGATGAACTGCAAGGCCCTGTTCTACCCGGAAAGCCGTTTCGGTGGCTTCACCGACAGCGACGCCTACGTCGTCTTCTACGCCCGGGTCAACGCGCTCCTGACGCCCGACTCGGTGGTGCTAGATATCGGTTGCGGACGCGGCGCCTATGCGGACGACCCGGTGGCGTTCCGGCGGCAACTGCGGATTCTCAAGGGCAAAGGCCGCCGGGTCATCGGGATCGACGTCGACCCGGCGGCGGCGGCGAATCCATTCCTCGACGAGTTCCGCCGGCTGGAGCCGGCGAACGGCCGCTGGCCGGTGGACGACGCCTCCATCGACGTCGCCGTGAGCGTCAGCGTCCATGCCGCGATCATTCGTCGCGTGTCCGAGAGTCCCCGCGACGAGGTGGACGTCTTCCCCACGCTGTACCGCTGCAACACCCTCTTCAAGGTGCGACGGTTGTTGCGCCGGTTCGGGTTCGAGCACTACGTGTACGGTTACCAATCGGAGCCCTCGAGTCTCTCGTTTTCGCGCTTCTTCTATTTCTGGGGCGTCATCCACCAACACATCGCGCCTACCATGCTGAAGCCCACCATCTTCGCCTTTGCGCGACGGGGACAGGCGGGGTAGACAGGGAGCACCCATGTGCGGCATTACGGGCTACTTTCGACCGGGCGGGCTGGACCCAAGCCGCGTAGACGCGACGCTCGCGGCGATGACGGACGTCATTCGTCACCGCGGGCCCGACGACAGTGGCACCTGGGTGGACGCTGGCGCGGGGATCGCGCTGGGGTTCCGCCGGCTCGCCATCCTCGACTTGACGCCCAACGGACACCAACCGATGGCGTCCGCCTGCGGACGCTATGTCCTGATCTTCAACGGCGAGATCTACAACTTTCGGGAGCTTCATAGCCAGCTGGTGGGCTTGGGTCATCGCTTCCGCGGGCACTCGGACACGGAAGTCATGCTGGCCGCGTTCAGCCAGTGGGGCGTGTTCGAGGCGGTCCAGCGCTTCAACGGGATGTTCGCATTCGCCCTCTGGGATCGGCACGATCGCGTGCTCCATTTCGCGCGCGACCGCGCGGGGGAAAAGCCCGTCTACTACGGGTGGATGGGCGATACCCTGCTGTTCGGATCCGAGCTCAAGGCGCTGCGGGCCCACGACCAGTTCACCGCCGCGCTCGATCACGATGCGCTGGCCGTGTTTCTCCGGTTGGGGTACGTACCCTGCCCCCATACCATCTACCGAGGCATCTGGAAGCTGCCGCCCGGCACGCTCCTGAGCCTCCGGAGCGACCACGGCCACGAGCTACCGGCTCCAGTGCCCTATTGGTCCGCGCGTCAGGCCGTCGAACAGGGGTGCGCCGATCCCTTCCGCGGGTCGCCGGACGAAGCCCTGGAGCAGTTCGACACGCTGCTCCGGGACGCCGTCAAGATCCGCATGGAGGCGGACGTGCCCCTCGGCGCGTTTCTCTCGGGGGGCATCGACTCGTCCACCGTGGTCGCGCTGATGCAGGCGCAGAGCGATCGCCCGGTTCGCACCTTCACGATCGGCTTCCTCGAGGCCGGCTACAACGAGGCCCAGCACGCGCGGGCGGTCGCACGGCACCTCGGCACGGCGCACACGGAGCTGTACGTGACGCCGGTGGAAGCGCTCGCGGTGATTCCGCGCCTGCCCGCCTTGTACGACGAGCCATTCGCCGACCCGTCCATGATTCCGACGTTCCTCGTTTCCGAGCTGGCACGGCAGCACGTCACGGTGAGCCTGTCGGGCGACGGCGGAGACGAGCTCTTCGGCGGGCGCTTCACCGGCTCACGCAGCCTGCGCGAGCGGATGCGGCAAGCGGCGGACGTGGTCTCCGCTCCATCGTCGACCGCCCTGTATCACTATCTCATGTCGTATTGGAAGCAACCGGCGACGGTGGCGCTCGGCGCCACCGAGCCGCCTATTGCCCACACCGACCCTCGCCGCTGGGCGCACGTGCCCGAGATGGCGCACCAGATGATGTATCTGGACCTCGTCACCTATCTCCCGGACGACATCCTGGTCAAGCTCGATCGCGCCAGCATGGGGGTCAGCCTCGAAGGTCGGGTCCCGCTGTTGGATCATCGCGTGATGGAGTTCGCCTGGCGCCTGCCCCTGGGGCTCAAGCTGCGAGACGGCGTGGGCAAGTGGCTGCTGCGTCGGTTGGTGCAGCAGTATCTGCCGCCGGCGTTGGCGGCGCGGCCCAAGATGGGGTTTGGCGTACCGATTTCCGCGTGGCTGCGCGGCCCACTGCGCCCCTGGGCGGAGGCCCTGCTCGACGAGCAGCGCCTCCGCCGGGAGGGGATTCTCGATGCCCGACCGATCCGGACCAAGTGGATGGAGCACGCCTCGGGCCGGACCCGCTGGGATTACGACCTCTGGGCGGTGCTCATGTTCCAGGCCTGGCTGGAGGCGAACCCCGGCAAACCCGCCCGCGCGACGTCCCAGCCTTCACGCGCTCACCGGGACTCGTACGCTCCGATATCATAACCCAGGCCCAGTGGCCGCAGCACGCCGTCCAGATCCTTGAGCACGCTGAGCACCGTGATGCCGGCATCGACGGCCGGACTACCGACCGCCAGATGGAAGTCGAAGCCCGCGGCGTTCACGAACTTGGGATCGGTGTTCTCGATATTACCGACCGAGGTCAACCCCGAGACGCTGGGCCAGGAGACCGCGTTCGTCGACAGATTGTTCGCGACCAGCGCGCCGGACCAGGTGCCGCCGTCGGCCGCATCGAACCAGATCCCCGTCGTATTCGGCTGGTAGAACACGTTGTTCTCGATCACCAGGTTGTTCGTAACCCCCGCGATGACGATCTGGCCCTGTTTGTCGGGGTTCGGGACGGCAAAGGTGTTGTTGACGATGTAGAGCCCCCGGGCGGTCGCGCCAGGACCGCTGTACCGGTGATAGGACCAGCCGTGGATGTTCCGGTACATCAGGTTGTTCCGGACGATGATACTGTCCCCCACGCCGTGATAGATGCCGTGGTCGTGGTTCTGCCAGTTCGTGGTGCTCGGCTGGCAGCCCTGCTCCCCGGGTGAGAGGCGACCGATGTCGTGAATGACGTTCTCTTCGATCACCATGTTGCTGGCGTAGGCGTCGATCCCCGCCCGCCCGCCGGTATCATCCGTGCAGATTCTGCCGATGTCGTGGATGTGGTTCCGCGCCAACCGGACGTCGTGGCTCGCGGCAACGAGCTCGTTACCGTTGTAGGCGTCCATCCCGGAGCGACTCATCCCCCGGATCTCGAAGCCCTCGACGGCGATGTAGTTCCCTGAGACGCTGACGCCCGCCGACGAGCTGTTGTTCTGCCCGTCGATGATCGCGCCCCAGCGATGGACCGCGCGGAACACGATCCAGTTCGTCGCCGTACCGCTCCGGTTGATGCCGAGGACAGTGGCGCCGCCGGTGTAGACGCCGTCATTCACCAGCACGCCATCGCCCGGGCTCACCACGTTGGCGGCCTGCTGGAGGGTACGGAATGGCTGGCCACTGGTGCCCGGGTTGGCATCGTTGCCTGCGGCTGCATCGACATAGTAGCAGCTGCCGGAGCCGGTGGACCCGCAGCTGGACACGGGCGGCGCCGTGGTAACCGTGACGTTGGCCGTTCCGGACTTCCCGCCGGTAGCGGCCGTGATCGTCGCCGAGCCGACCGCGCCCCCCGTCACGAGGCCAGCCGACGTCACGGCGGCAATCAGCGTGTTGGAGCTGGACCAGGTCATCGTCTGACCTGTTAAGGTATTCCCGGCGCTGTCCTTGGCAACTGCGGTCAGCGGCACCGTGCCGCCGACCCCGACGCTCGTCGACGCCGGGCTCACCGCCACCGACGCGATGGGGACGATCGCCACTGTAATCGCGGATGTCCCGCTCTTTCCTCCGGTCGCCGCAGTGATCGTCGCGCGAGGCGATGGTGACGTTCACCACCGTAATCGCAGATGTGCCGCTCTTTCCTCCGCTTGTCGCCGTGATCGTCGCCGAGCCGGCACCTGTGCCCGTCGCGAGGCCGCTCGCAGCGCTGACCCCCGCGACCGCGCTGTTGCTGCTCGACCAGGTGACCGCGCGGCCGGTCAGCGGATTCCCGGCCGAGTCCTTGGGCGTCGCCGTCAGCTGCAGCGTCTGTCCGACGTACAAGTTCCCGGACGCCGGGCTGACCGTCACCGTCGCCACTGGGACGTTCGTCACCGTGATGCTCGAAGAGGCACTCTTCCCCTCACTCGACGCCGTGACCGTCGTCGAACCCACGGCCACCCCGGTGACCAGCCCGCTCCCGTCCACCGTCGCGATACCCGTGTTGCCGCTGGACCAGGTCACCGTTCTTCCATTCAGCACGGCGCCGGTCGAGTCCAGCGTCGTCGCCGTGAGCTGCGCCGTCTGCGTCGGCAGCACACTGGCGGACGCCGGACTGACGCTCACCGAGGCCACGGGCGGGAGGGTAACGGTGACCGTCGCGCTATCCGACACGGCGCCGCCCTGACCCCGAGCGATGATCTTCACTTTGCCCGTGTCGGGGCCGGCCTTGTACTTACCGTAGTGGCGCCCGCCTCTCGTGCTCGTATCCGTGATGGCGCCGCTCGTCACACTCCAGTTCACGGACGCAATGGCCGTATCACCGGTGCTCGTGAGCGCGACGGCCATGAAATCGGCCGCCTGGCCCGTCCGGATCATCATCGTCTTGGGGTAGACTACCAGCTGCGAAACCGTGCCGCTTCCTGTATCGGTGAGCCGGACCGGCATCTCGCACGCGAACACCACCGCTGCCGCGAGGAGCGCCGGCGAGAACGCCACGATGCGGTCTCTCATCAGTGCCAGACGGCACGACAACTTGTGCTTGAAGGTCATAAAATCCATTCCTCGATTCGGGTCCGCCTCACGGCGTGAAGAATTCGCTCATGTCAGGCGCGTTCGCCGCCGCGCCCGGGAACACGTTGATGCCGAGGCCTTTGAGGATCAGCCGGAGCGTGCTCTGGTGTTGGTACAGCGTGGTGGACTGGTAGCCGAGCTTCGACTTCGGGCTGACGGCCACCCACACGATCCGCCCGCCACCGTTGGTGTTGTCGCTGCCCGCTTCGTCGAACACGATGATGAGCAGCCCGTCCTGCTGGAACGTCGCGCTCTTGATCAACGGGTCGATGTTGTTCTTGAGCCAGGTATCGGCGGTCGAGAGGCCGCAGTCGTGCGCATCGTTGCACAGATTCGGCACGATGTTCGAGAAATGGGGGAGCGTGCCGTTCGCCAGATCCGTCGCGAACTGCGTGAACGGTACGTTGTTACACGCCTGCAGCGGGTCGTTCGCCACGTCCGAGAGCAGCGGAAAGACGTTGTGCTTCCGGGCGTAGTTCCCAGTATCGCCGCCGAGGTAGCACGCGTTCGGAATATCCTCGGCGTAGGACTTCCACGTTTTCCCGGCCGCGAGCAAGCTGCGCACGATGTTCGGGACGTTCTGCACCGTCGAGAAGTTGTCGTCGTTCGTGATGATCTGGCCCGTGGCCAGCATGAAGTAGTTGCCGATCGACGGGTGCGTGTTCGCGTAGTACTGCGTCGCCAGCCCGTACTGTTGCGCCAACCCGTTGAGGTACGGCATCGACGAGCTGCCGATGACGCTCGAGTAATCGGTGTTCTCCTCGGTGACGACGAACACGTGCCCGAACTGGGAACCGCCACTGGAGGCCGTCACGGTGATGGACGAGCTGCCGCTCTTGCCCTCGCTCGTCGCGGTGATCGTCACGGGGCCGCCCGCGGCGACCCCGCTCACGAGCCCGCTGCCGTTCACGCCGGCGATCGTGTTATTGCTCGACTGCCAGGTGACCACCCGACCGGTCAGCGGATTGCCATTAGCGTCCTTCGGGGTCGCAGTGAGCTGCAGCGTAGCGCCCACGGCCACGCTCGCCGAGGCCGGGGCGACTGTCACCGACGCGACCGGCACCGGCGTGACCGTGAGGGCCGACGTCCCGCTCTTGCCCTCGCTCGTGGCCGTGATCGTCGCCGAGCCCGCCACCTTCGCGGTCACGAGCCCGCTGCTCGAGACCGTGGCGACGGACGTGTTGTTCGAAGACCACTCGTGGCGGTGATGGTCACCGACCCGGCCGCCACGCCCGTGACTAGCCCACTGCCATTGACCGTGCCGATAGTGTTGTCGCTCGACGACCAGCTGATCGCGCGGCCGGTCAGCGGATTGCCGTTGGCGTCCTTCGGCGTGGCGGTGAGCTGCACCGTCCCGGTGATCGCGATGTTCGCCGTGCTCGGCGCCACCGTGACCGAGGCCACCGGCGCGAGAGTGACGTTGACGGCCGCGGTCCCGCTCTGGCCTTCACTCGTCGCCGTGATGGTCACCGGTCCACCGGGCCCGACACCCGTGACGAGCCCGCTGCCGCTCACCGTGGCGATCGTGTTGTCACTCGACGACCAGGTGATCGTCCGGCCGGTCAAGGGATTGCCGTTGGCGTCCTTGGGCGTGGCCGTGAGCTGCGCCGTCTGCCCCACTGTCAGGCTCGCCGTGGCCGGGCTGACCGTCACCGATGCCACGGGCACTGTGGGAACGATCTTCGCGAGATTGCCTTGCACCACCCAGCCGCTCGTGCCCGACGCAAACAGGACGTGGTAGCGGATTGTGCCGTCGCCCCCGGCGGTCGTGTTCAGCACCGGCCCGGAATCGACCACGCCCCGCGCCCCCGCCGGCTGCGTCCCGATGACGCTCGGCGGCGTTCCGGTCACCGGGTCCGCGGGCGGTTGTGAGGTGTTCCGTACCCACGTAGAAACCGTCGTCTGCACGCTGTCGCCGATGGCGAATTGACCGGTCGGCGCAGTCACCGTTACACTCGCGGTCCCGCTCTTTCCCTCGCTCGTGGCCGTGATCGTCGCCGAGCCCGCCACCTTCGCGGTCACGAGCCCGCTGCTCGAGACCGTGGCGACGGACGTGTTGTTCGAAGACCACTCCGCTCTGACCTTCGCTCGTCGCGGTGATCGTCGCCGACCCGACAGCGTTCGCCGTCACCAAACCGCTGGCGCTCACCGTAGCGATGGTCGTGTTGTCGCTCGACCACGTCACCACCCGGCCGCCCAGCGGATTGCCGTTCGCGTCCTTCGGCGTCGCGGTGAGCTGCACCGTCTGGCCGGTGAGCACGCTCGCCGCCGCCGGCGTCAGGCTCACTGAGGCGACCGGTGCCGGGGGACACGCCACCGTGATCGTGGCGGTATCGGTGAAGTCCCCGGGATGGCTCCTCGCCACCAGCTTGGAGGGGCCGCAGCCGCCGTTGTGGTAATGGCCGTAATGCCGCTTGCCGCTCGTGCTCGTGTCGACGGTCCCTACGGTCGCGCTCCAAGTCACGCTGATGTCCGCGGTATCCCCCGTGGCGGTCAAGCCTACGGCGAGGAAGTCCTGGACCTGGTTTTCTTGAAGCGTGACGACTTTAGGAGAGACGACGAGTTGTGCGACTGACGAATTCGGCTCGGTGACGCTAACGGGCTTTTCGCAGCTCGCGACCCACAGCAACGCGAGCCCAGCGACAGCCACGACAACGCCGCGGTCTCTGAGCAGGGCCAGACGGTGCGCCAGCTTGTGCTTGAACGTCATCACACGCCCTCGACGGGTCTAAAGGCGAACCGGGCCGCCAACGTCGACCCGTGGTCGATCGCTGGCGGCCCGGCGAGCATGGCGGAGGTCCGCTTTAGCCCCGTAGCTCTGCGTCACCGCCTTTCGGCGGTTTTGCTCTGAGCAGCGTGGTTTACGCCCTCAACCTAGGCGGCCCCGGGGGATTCAGACCGTGACGCAGGTCATAATCCCCGCGGCAACAAGTGGTGGGATGTATCTCTTTGAAACCGGGAGAGTTGACCCGGTTGCGGACGATCGCTTCATGACCCGATTTGGACGCTGACTCCTTCGCGCCGGAGCTTGCCCAACAGCCAGGCCTCGACCCGCGCCGTCACCTCCACTACCCCGTCCACTTGGGACTCGTGCAGCACTTCCGAGTCGCGGTGCAAAGCGGCCAGCAGCTTGCCGTCCTCGACGGGGACGTGGATGCGGGCCACTGGTCGGAGGGCTTGGGCGGAGGCACGGAGTACGCT
>WNFI01202971.1_pt1 | contig 10095 bp, 11 predicted proteins | sample 5400471 | NCBI WGS metagenome assembly WNFI01 (sample SAMN13153348, study PRJNA577476) | soil metagenome | isolation source: 100 cm saprolite on Douglas fir-dominated hillslope | place: USA:California | collected 2013-09-17
CAACGTAATGAAAACCGTGTGCGTCGGCGTTAAGAATATCGGCGCCACGCATCTCTCAAATTGCAAATTGATGTTCGACGCAACGCGGGCAGACAATGGGATACGAGAGACATGGCTTCGTGATGGTTTATCGAGGATGGCCATCCGCCAAACGATGCGCGGGTGGTTGACCACACGTGGAAGCATCCCAACAAGAGCGGTGGTCCGGATCGCAGATTCAAGGACAATCGTCGCCTTCCGGTTTGCCTTTATGACGTCATGCATTTGTCCAGCAGATCCGGCGTGAACGAACTGGCAGAGTTCTCCAAAGTGGGCGTGGTGGAGCGCTTCGCCGCCGCTCTCCGCGATCTTCCAAGACAACCGGCATCAGAGAGCCTGCTCGCAATCGAGTCCAGCGCACGTTAGTGACGTCGGCACCCGCTACGACCAGACCGCCGGCAGCTTCCTTCGGCGTCGTCACGCGTGGCCCCGGCAACGGTAGGACAGCATATCGGACCACAGCGCAAATCGGCGTGGATCGCGGGAGGCTAACATCCACATTGCTTCCCATCTTTTTGAAAGTAACGTCTTTCTTAGATCGCCGAATATTCGTACCAACACTGGTGCATGAGCCTGCGCAAGCTAAATGGTGGAAATCTCGGCCGCTTTGATCGAGATATGCGATGTACGCCCTCAAATATTATGAGACAAGTTGGAGGTACCCGATCCATAGGATATTGATAAACCTAGCCTAAGGGCCCCCAGTTCCGGCATTCAGATCTTGCTATTTGAGGCGCACCGTCTTCTCGTGCAAATGATGGTCGTGACGATTAGAGCAGTGCGGCCCTTGTCAAGCCGATTGCGGTCTTTGTCTGTGGAATACAACGCATGCGCTCCAAGCGTCGTTGCCATCCGTGGACGCAATACCTCGAAGACAGTAGTTTCGGTCGGGGGTCGGCAACCGGCCAACTGCCGATGACAATGCCGAATTGCACCCTCCAAAGCGGCCGCTCACGACTCGCGGTTACGCACTCGGATATTCTAGGGAGGTAACCTCGCTAAACGGCTACCACACTAGGACGACGTGCAACTTCCACGCGGGCCTCCAAGTCATTGGACCTGGTCGCTTCCGCTTCGCGAAGGACCCATTCACGAAAGCTCGACACCAACGAGTTAGTGGCCGGTTCAAGCGGTGACACCAGAAAATAGGCAAACATGGGCGGCCCATTAATTGCGAGGGCAAAGGGCTGGACTAAGCGACCCGCAGCAAGGTCATCGGCTACTAAAGACATGTCGCCCAACGCTATTCCGGTACCATCGATCGCGGCCTGAATTGCAAACGCGGAATTGTCGAAATGTAGGCCGGGCCTTAGCTCAAACCGGTCGATCCCAGCCGCTTTCAACCAGGTGGTCCAGTCGGGCCACGTTACTCCTTGCCCACTCCATGCCTCATGAATAAGCGTGTGATTCAGAACATCTGCGGGCGATCTAAGCGGCGGAACCGAATGCAATAAGTTCGGGCTACATACCGGGAAAATAGAGTGCTCAAATAGGCGATCGGAGCGCACTCTAGGATAGTCACCACGACCAAAGCGAATCGCAACGTCCACCTCATCGCGTTCCAAATCCCGCAACTGACATGAAATATCAACGAGTACATCCGCTGTCGGTTCCAACTTCGAAAAACGATCCAGTCGTGGAATGAGCCACTTTGCGGCGATGGATGATGAGGCTGTAACACGCAACTGCGCGTGCTCAATTCCGAGCTGAGTTTCAAATTCCTTGATCTGATGGCTGACCGCCGCCGGCGTGAGTTTAAGTTCGGCTGCGGCAACCGTGAAATTCAAATGCCTACAGGCGGCGTCGAGCACCTTGAGCGAACGGGTTCCCGCGATCTGTTTGGTCATAGCCGATCTTCAAATAAATTTCATCGATCGTTCAAAAATAACTCGTTTTTATTATATATCACAATGAGTTGTACTGGAGACCAGCAACGAACATTAAACAAATTCATATTATGACACCTGATTCGAACTACCAAACCGACGCACGGCGCGAGCGCTTTTCTCTCGCTTTTATTGCGGCATCGGTGGCCATGGCGAGCGTGACCTACGGCGTCGGGCGATATGCCTATGGCCTTTTTCTACCGGAGATTCGCCGCGACTTCGCGCTTGACACGTTCACTCTCGGCCTGATCGCCAGTGTCGCCACCGTCGTCTACCTGCTATCCAATATTGTGGCGTCCGCGATTGCCATTCACTTCAAGCCTCGCACATTCATCGTCATCGGCGGGGCGGTCACCACGCTCGGTCTGGCGCTCGTCGGGATCGCGACGAACGCACCAACGGCTGTGGGGGGAATTTTGTTGGCAGGCGCGGGGGCCGGAATCTACACGCCGGCCCAGTTTGAGGCAATCGAAGCATGGCTCTTGCCACCCTGGAAAAGCCGGGCGATGGGTGCCGTTAATGCAGTTGCCCAAACGTGCTGTTACCCACGATGGAATGAAAGCGAAGCAGCACCTGCATTTTCGACTATTCACACGAGCAGCCTGCATTCCGCTCTATGGAACTCTGATAGTTTATGGGTTGCTCTTCAGCGTTTATCTGACATTTGCTGTAGATCTGCTCTCTTCCGTTGGCGCCATGAAATCACCAGTTGATAAACTTTTCTGGCCGCTACTCGGAATTGCCGGTCTAACCACCGTGTTCACCGGCAGCGCAGTGAGCCGCTACGGCGTCCGCAGCCTTCTATCTGTGAGCTTGCCGTTGTGTGGCTTGTCCTACGCCATGTTGGCACTCGCGTCGAATAACCAGTGGGTGATTCTCGGATCGGCCGTTCTGTTCGGCGCCACGTCGATCGCCCCCGGTACCGGTTTCATGGTGTGGGGAATCCGGCTCTTTCATGAACGACCATCAATCGCATCGGGAACGGTTTTTTTCTTCCTGTCAGTCGGCACTATCATGGGTCCAATAGTGTTCGGCTGGATCGCGCCCCGAATTGGAGTAGTGAGTGTTTTCCTCGCGTTAGCTGCTCTCTCAGTGGTCGTGCTTCCATTGTTTCCGAGTCGCGTATTTGATACGTCAGCGCCCGGCTCATCTGAAGTTCCAGCGCAAGCTCCTGAATTTTTCTGATCAGTCAAGTCGCACCGTGATCGATCTCTACACGACGTCATCGCCAAACGGATTCAAGGCCACCATCGCGCTTGAAGAACCGGCTTTGCCTTATACGGTTCATCACATAAAGATTGCATCGGGGGACAACCGACAGCCGGCGTTTCTATCGCTCAATCCCTATGGACGAATTCCGGTCATAGTCGACCGCGAGACAAACATTACCCTATTCGAGAGCGGCGCGATCCTGTTGTATCTCCCGGAGAAGACGGAGCGACTCCTGCCGAGCGATAGCAAAGGCCGATGGGCCGCGATCCAGTGGCTGCAATTCCATTCCTGCAGCATGGGTCCGATCCTCGGCCAGCGTGTTCATTTCGAGACCTCCGATGCGAAGGTTCCGACCGCGATTGAACGCTACCGCAGGCTGTCGGAGGAGGCATTTGCAATCTTGGACGCGCGTTTGGCCAAAGTGCAGTTCCTCGCCGGTGACGAATATTCGATTGCCGACATTGCGACCTTCGCATGGGTCCACGTCGCTGGATTCTGCGACTTCGCGATGGACCCCTACAAGAGCCTTGCTCTCTGGCGCACACGTATTCAGGCGCGACCGGCGGTGCAGAAAGGCATTACAATGCCAGAGCCGGCAACGGGGCCGTGAAGCTCGCCGCGGTTTGAATACCATCAAGTCCAGGCATATCCAATTTAACCGCCGCTACTCGTTATTAGGTGCATTTCACGTTTTGACCGGCCGGCGTAAATTACTTCTTCCGCAGGCAGGTTCAATTGTCGCCGGTCATTTTGATCAACGGTCACCAGCTGCAGGTACGGGTTCGTCACCCGTCCAGGGACGACTGTCCCGCGGCGCATGCCGTGGATCCATAAAGTTTAGCCCGTGGTGCTCGCGTTGCAGAAGGATACCCTTCCCCACATCTTCCCAGCTCCGGTTCCCACTCGCTCTACAGCACACCGGAATCGACAGCCGGAAGACCATCAAATACCCAAGCCCATCGAATAGCGTGCTCATACTCAGAAGTATCCGCGCAATTTACCCGCTGGCGTTTGATAGGGAACGCTGGATCAGTTAGGGCGATGAGGCCAAGGGCAGTTCGCCAAGCCTCGCCCGCCGCTCTTTCCCGCAGACGGCGGCCGCGGAATTCCCCGCTGTCAGCTCGACGCGATCGACAACTTTCTACCAAGAGCTTGGAGCGGCGGGCAAATTCAGATTTGAGTTGCGCCGACCGGTGGCCCGCCAAGCACGCGCCTACCCCCGAAGATACCCCCGGCCTAAAACGCGCTGGAACTCAACAGAATTCGGCGGACGGCAAAAAGGCCGTTAGCTCATGAGCCTGCGGATCTCTGTGGCTTTCGGCGGTGCTCAGTGAATAATAGGTGGCGGAGAGGGTGGCAACCGATCTGGCATATTCAAGTAATTGAATTATAAAGGATAATTTTGCAGCAGAAATCGAGATCCCCCCTAAAATCCCCCACTCAGAAAATATTTTTTACGTCGATCAGGCGGACATGATGGCTTCGGTCTGCCATAGCTCTGTTGGGCCGCGTTCGAGGAGTGTTATGAAACCCACCGAGATGTAAACGGATGCTCCATTTAAACGTCGGTCCGCATCACAACCAAATAGATTTGTTGCCGGATGCTCGCCGGATAATTGGTCAATATTCGACGCCTGTTTATACTCGAAGGGCTCACAGGCCTCGCGGGCTTGAAGGGTTCCCTGCCCCAGGGGCTCCTGTCGAGATTCCCTCGATGTCAGAAGAGCGTGCAGACGCACGGCGAATTGATACAAGGCGCGACGTGGGCAGCCGACGAGACTACGGTCACGTGTTTTGGTGCCCGCCGCCACGCGAATCCGTCGATGCGGCGGGAAGGTGACGTCGCCGCGCGGCACGCTCGCGGCGCTGCTGAACCAGCTTCTTCTCGAGGTTGGGGTGCTTGCACTCGATACTTTCGTTATAGATGTATTCGGTCTCGTCCCAAAATGACGCGATCGCGCTCACGAACCGGGACAAGAGCGCTCTCGGAATGCTGAGATTGTCGATGGTGGGCGGCGCCGGCGGGATGGGAAAGTCATCGATGATCACCGGTGGCGATATCGGGGGCGGCCAGAGTTCCGGATGGGATTTCGCGAGTTTCTGAAGCGACGTGCCATCGCCATGGCGACAGACGTTACCCACCAGGTGCAAGAGATCCAGGTCTGCGTATTCCAGGAAGTCCTTTAAAGCGATCCCCCGGAAAGCTTTGAAGATACCGTCCAGATCCTCCCAACGAGCAGTCAACACGCGCGAAGCTTGAGCGGGATCGGCGGTGAGCGTCAGATTCCTTGAGCCCTCGGATCTTCGCATCCAAGGCCGCGAGTGCAGGCTCAACCACATCGGATAGGAACGACTGCGCCACCTGGCCGTAGCGACTCGATAGGATATCAGCGTAGCAATTTCTCCACCGGAAGGGTTCTGCCAAGCAAGAGGCCTCATGGAATCACCAACTACCTCCATTTTGGCCCTTGACCGGGTTTAGTTTCTTGAACTCGGTAACAGTTCCGCCTGTTTTCGCGCGAGGGACGGGCCTCTTCGTAGGTTTGATATAGTGTGACCTCCTACGATTCCTCCGATAAGCCCCGTCAGCCGCTGACGGACGGACTCAAGAGCAAGCCTCTGAAGCACGATATGGCAAGCGAATCTCCGCAAGAAATAGAGATGTTCGTCGATGTGGATTCGGTCTTTCCGGGAACACCTACGACCCAGGAGGCGCTTCACGAGGTACTCGCGACATTGAGTCGCGATGACACGTTGTTCTACTGCGCGCGCATCAACGTTCAAGTCTCCGGGCAGAGTTTGACGCTCCATCCCATGGACCGGCAGCGGCGCGCGCTCGAAGTGCTCCACGTGCCGAATGAGATCATCGACCGTCTGAATCAATTTGCCCGCGTCTACAATGTTAGTGAATTCTCGATATTCTTCCGCGGCCAGCTACTCGAATTGGCCCGCCACGCGGCCACTCACGGGAAGAACTTGGCGGGCGATGGCAACACGTTTAACGATGCCGAAGTGCGCATCGCCTTCTTCAAGGCCGCACTGATTGCAAGCGGGCTCTGGAGCCGGCGAGTCTATCGCGATCGACTCGCGGATGAGGGCGCTCTCGATGTCCAACTTCGCCGCGCGCTCGGCGCGTTCCGCAAGGGGGTCGAGGAGTCGACTACGGCGCTGGACACGGGCATTGCCGTCGGCCGTGCCTGGCTCTTCTTCGGAAAGTACCTTCCGGTCCGCTTTCCGGCGTTCGCTGATGCTTTCAGACAAGCAACCGGTCTCACGGTCGAACAGTATTTCATTTGCGCTACTTGGATTCTCCGGTACTCATTCCCGGACGCCGCCGACGGAAACATCTTCCCTTCGGAGCTCGGAGCGAACCACACGACGTGGGGTAATATTTTCTCGACCTTTCTTGAGCAGCTTTCGCAGGATCCGGACTCCCTTGCAGCTTCCGTGGGTGACAACGATCAAACCGGTTATCGATCCCTACGCGAGCGGCCGATCGTGGCGTTTTCCGGTGGGCGCTCGATCATTTTGGATCCCGCGTTCTACACCGACATCATCACCAGCTCGCCCCTATTTCATGCGGTGAAAAGCGTTGATAAACCACGAGCACTCTTTGCCGCGTTCGGCTATGCGTTCGAGGACTATGCTATCGATTTCTTGAAGGCCCGATACTCGGACATCAAGGGGCTCCCCGGCGAACCGCTCCGTCCCCGAGTGCACGGGTGGACCGCCGCCGGCGAGCAATTCGAAGTCGATGCGATCGTGAGCGAGCCACCCTCGCTCGTGATAATGGAAATGAAGGCCTCCTGGATTCGGGAGGACACCATTCTCACGGACGATCACGAGGATTTCCTGCGGGAGCTGCGTCTCAAGTACGGCTCCATCACTGGAAGTGAAGAGCGACCAAAAGGGGTGGCCCAGCTCGCCAAAATTGCGGGCGCCATCGCTCGCGGTGAATGGACGGGTGTCGCGCAGGAGTTCTCGGCGGCGACAGAGATTTACCCCGTCCTCACCGTGCACGATGAAAAGCTGGCGGCACCGGGTCTCGGAAGCTTCCTTGACCAGGAATTCCGAGAACTCTTGGGAGAGGTGCCGGGAGGTATTCGAGTGCACTCACTCATCGTCATGACCATTTCCGACCTCGAGACACTGACTTCTTCCCAAGACCCCATCGATCTGGTCGCCTTCTTGCGTGAATGCTCGAGCGCGAATCCGGAGCGCATGCGCTCCATCCATAATTTCGCGGCGATCACGCCCTGCTATGCCGAAAAGTGGTCGCGGAACCTCCGACTTCGGGATGCCTATGAGGACTTGGTTAGGGCCGCAAGGGCCGAACTCTTTTCACCGAAAGAAGCACCGTAGCAGTAGGTCTCTCTCTTGGATTGGACCCCGAGAAGCACAACCTGGCTGCCGGATTGATGTGCCTGAGGATTACGAGGAAGGATGGGCCCGTGGTCGACCCCTTCACGATCCAGGTGTAAACGGCTGCTCCATTTGAACGCCGGTCCGCATTACAACCAATAGATTTGTTGCCGGATGCTCGCCAAATAACTGGTTCAATATTCGACACCTGTTTACACATCTTGGACCCTTACGAGAGACGGGTCATTCGTAACCTTCTCAATGCGGAAGCCCCAATTGTGGTACTTCGACAGCGACACGGTGAGTTGCGTGGCGAATCTGTCCAGCCTGACGGGACGGGAGCGAGACTCCATTCGAGGCCTTCGCAGCTCGGAAGCTCTCAAAAAGAGTCCGGTCGGCCGGCGACTGCTTTACTTCATCATGGCAGAGAAGCTGTATTTCGAGCCACGGATCCAGTTACCTGATCTAAAGAGTGTTCTTGCCGTCCGCCCAAAGCAGACGAATCGACGCATTCTTGCGCAACAGGGCGCATTTTAGATTTTCGCGCTGCGGTCGACGCTAGAAGACGTCAACCCATTTGGAATTGAGGTCACGCGTAGAAGGGTTCCTGCGACGGCGAAGGTCAGGCTGCTTACGGAGCTCGACGGCATCAACATTAACGCAAGCTCGTTGTTTCCCGAGATTGAATCCGCCGCGAAATACATCATGAGCGAGATACCGCCGATCAACGAGACTTACGAAAGGCCAGACTGAGACGCAATTCAGCTGACTTGCGACAGTGGCGATAACGGTCCAAGTACCTCGATCCTCCGCCGGGTATCCGGATGCACGATGCAGTCTGGTCCCCTCAACTTCGACGAGATTCATCGTTTGGAGGTACTGTGCATAAGGGTTAGATATCGATATTGTGGCGATACGGGAGTGCCTATGTCCAATCGCGATCTTGGAAGAGAGAAACTGCGTGAACTCGTCCTCAACGATCTGCGGTCGAAGGACGATGACGCGAGGGCCGCCTTCGACAAGGAATTCGGTAGCGCGCTCCCTCCGGGTACACGGTCGCTTCCGGGGCCCTCTTTCGACAAGTGCTTGAAGGCGTAAGCCTTGCGTCTTTGTGCGCGGCGAAGTCCTTAACGGTGCTCGACCGATTCCTCGACAACACGTATTCGCCCGGCAAGGCCGTGTCCGATCTTGCCAAGCACGCCAAGTCGGCTCGGGTGAAACCTGCTGCATTACAGACGCTCGTGGAACAGTACAGGTTCTATCATAAGTACGCGCACCTCACGATGCTGACAATTGCCGCGGGAGCGAATTTCTCGCTCGGCGGCTTGCCAAATGTCGGGGCCTATTTCGATCCGGGCAAACTCCGCGAATACGGCCGAGAAGTCCGAAGTCGCGTCAGCTTCGCCAAAACGTTGCCGAACTTCATAGCCGGAATCGCCAGCAACGTCGCTACCTGGTGAAAACGAGGGTCCGCTACTTTCGGCCTTTCCCGGTAATGAGGAGTGGATCATCGCAGAGTCTGCCCGTACACCGGAAGATTCGGATTGCCTGACTCAAGGAGGTAGAGGATGGAACAGCCGACGAGTGACGCGCCCTGCTCGCATGCAGCCATCGAGCCGTCGCTCGATCGGTGGGCCGAGTGCCACTGGCACCTGCATCAGATGGAATCGAACTATCACCAGCCCGATCCATTCCGGTATTCGCTGAATTCCTTCATTCGATCGGCGAAGGAGGTTCCGGGAATCCTGATGGCTGATTTGCAGCGCTATCCCGAGGTGCGGACTGAGATCGATTCTCATCTTCAGAAACTCAATGATAACCTCTTGTTTGTCACGCTAAAAAAGCGACGTGATTTCCTGGTCCACCGAGGAATGCTTGCTCCCAAGAGTCATGGGCAGGTCGGAACAACGGAGGGCACTCGAATCAAGATGACTTTGCCGTTTCCCGTTGCCGCGCACGAAAGCTCGGATGAGGCCTACGAGCGCTACAAGGCCCTTTGTCGATCAAACAAAGTCTGGCGCGAACTCAGTGGGCCCGATTGTGATTCCACACCGACCCTGTGGCGAACGTGGCTGATCCAAGAGTTTCCCGACCGGGCCTTGCTCGAAGTCGCCTTCGACGCATGGCTACTAATCGGAAAGGTCCTGTCCGCGACGATCGTCGCCATGGGCGGCCCGCCGCTCGACCTCACGATGCCGTGCCGGCACGACCCGCGAGCCGTCACGATCAAGCGATTTAGTCAGCGCGAGTTCTTTCTGCAGGTCGACGGCATCGATCTGGACGAGGAAGCTAGAAAGTGGGCTGAGGAAAAGAAGCACCGCGGGACCATCCGCGATTAGACAGGCCGATCGCTGGGAGATTTAAGATGCCAGTCACACTCGAGCAACTTAAAAGGCGCTTCCGCAAGACCAGCAAATTGTACTCCGGTACAGACGGAGAAGAATTCGCCCGGCGATGGCTACGGGCGAACGGCTGGACCTGGGATGATGTCGATCAGAAACCCGTGAATCTCTGCGACGCGCTCAAGTCTCGCGGCGGGAAACGACCGGACTTTGTTGCTGAAGCCGATACCGACTATTTTCTGCTGCTCGATGCG
>WNFI01154037.1_pt1 | contig 10094 bp, 11 predicted proteins | sample 5400471 | NCBI WGS metagenome assembly WNFI01 (sample SAMN13153348, study PRJNA577476) | soil metagenome | isolation source: 100 cm saprolite on Douglas fir-dominated hillslope | place: USA:California | collected 2013-09-17
GGATCCGGCGGCGCCTGCGCGAGGTGGTGCGCTGCCACCGGCTGGAGATACCCGCAGGATGGGACATCGTCATGCACCCGAAAAGTTCGGTGGCTCACGTGCCATTTGCGGCGCTGACGGCGGACTTGTTGCGTCTGCTTCAGAGCCCGCCGAATGCGAAAAGGTAAGGGCACGATATACCGTGCCCCTACGAGTCCCGCAGAGTTGGCCAGTGAAAACTGCCCTGATTGCTCTGCGCTTCTATAAGGCTTACTTATCGATTCTGTTCGCGGGAAGTTGCCGCTTTGAGCCCACGTGTTCGCGCTATGCCTACGAGGCCATTGAACGGTTTGGCGTGGCGCGCGGGGTTTGGCTTGGAATAAAGCGGCTGCTGCGCTGCCATCCACTCTCGCGCAAATTTGGTCACGACCCGGTTCCGGAGAAATGGGAAGAGATGCCAACCAGTTTACCTGCAGGGAAAGCTTTGAAGATTGAGGCGCACTCATGAGCGCGCCGGGACAAAAAGAGAAATTCACACCCGAGCTGCGGATTCTCGTGGCTTCGCTGTTGTCTCTTGGAGTGATTATCCTCTGGGCGAAGTTCTTCGGGCCGAAGCCGTCCGTCCAGCCAGCGCAAGCCAACCGCCCTGCGCCATCCGCTCCGGCCACACCGGGTCCGGCAACGTCACCGGCGGCAAATTCATCGAAAGCCGGCACCGCGCCGGCAACAGTTACCGCCGCACCGGCGGTAAGCGTCGCGGTAAAAAACGATTCGCAAGAACGCACGATTCTCGTGGAAAACAGTCTGTACCGCGTGGAAATCTCAAACCGCGGCGCGGTGGTGAAAAGCTGGCAGTTGAGAAATTACAAGGATGATGCAAAGCCGCAGCGTGTGCTCGACGTAGTGCACCCCGAAGCATCGCAGCAAACAGGTGGCTGGCCCTTTTCCGTGGTGCTCGATGACGAGCAGTTGCAGAATGCGGCGAACAGTGGACTTTATCGGCTCTCCTCGCCCGAGACCGCGCTTAAGGCGCCGGCCGAAGTTGAACTGGCGTGGAGCGATGGCCACCTGGAAGTCGCCAAGCACTTCCGCTTTGATCACACTTATGTGGTCCGCGTAGAAACGTCGGTCAAGTTAAACGGCAATCCCATTACCGCAGGGATTGGGTGGCTCGGCGGCTTCGGCGATTTGACGGTGACGAACCCTGCTCCCGTGGAAACGGTCTCGACGTATTACAGCGAGGGCGGCAAGATCACGGATTTTCCTCACAAAAAACTGGACGGTCTGGACAAGTGGGGCCCGGGCCTCTGGCAGGGTGGAAAAGATTACGTCGGCATTGAGGATCGTTACTTTACGGCGGCGTTTCTCCCCGCGAGTGGCGCCACACCGAGCGCCCTGCGGACGCGCTACTGGAAGGGCTCTCGCACCATCAAGGTGAATGGACAAGACGCGCTGGAACCGGTGCCCCAAGTGGCCGCGGCGTCAATGACTCAGCCGCCGCTGGCCTTGCGCGTTTACGTCGGCCCGAAGGACTACGACGACTTGAAGAAAATGAACCCGCCGCTGCACGGGTTGATCAATTTCGGCTGGCTGGAGTTCATTGCCGAACCTCTCTTCCACGGGCTGAAGTGGCTCCACAGCTACGTCTCCAACTGGGGCTGGGCCATCGTTGTACTGACGCTAGTCATCAATATGCTCCTCTTTCCGCTGCGCATTTCGAGCTACAAGACGACCTTGAAAATGCAGCGTGTGGCGCCGGAAATCAAAGCGATCCAGGAGAAATACAAGAAATACTCGATGCGTGATCCGCGTAAGGCGGAGATGAACAAGGAAGTCATGGCGGTGTACAGCCGCGAGGGCATCAACCCGGTGGGCGGCTGCTTTCAAATGTTTCTGCAAATGCCGGTGTGGTTCGGCTTAAACACCGCGTTGCGCTACGCCATCGAGATGCGCCACGCCACTTGGCTGTGGGTGTTGGACCTTTCCGCAAAAGATCCTTACTACATTTTGCCGGTGCTGATGGGTCTTTCGATGTATCTGGTTTCGAAGATGACGCCGATGACGGCGACGGACCCGCAGCAACAAGCTATGATGAAGATCATGCCGATCGCTATGGCGGGGATCTTCATGATTTCGCCGATTTCGAGCGGCCTGGCAGTGTATATTCTCACCAGCAGCGTGGTCGGTATCGGGCAGCAGTGGTACCTGAACCGCACGCATCCTCTGCCCGTACCTGCAAAGCCCGTGCGCGGGAAGAAGTCTTAAGAAGAAATTTCAGACGGGAGGACGCGGGTCGCAGCACTCAAACGCCGATGGCTCAAGAACTCATTCGCGATGGGCAGTTGGACCGGCAAGCGGCGGCCGAAGCCCTGCGCCATTTTCTGGAGAATATGGTGCGTGTTTCCGGGCTGGAGCTGAAAGTAACCGTGCGGGAGGTTTCGGCCGAAGGAGAAGGTTCGGGAGGCGGCGCGGAAGTGCTCGCCGATCTCGACGGCAAGGACAAAGAGATTCTCCTGGAGCGCGGCGCGGAAGTTTTGAAGGCGTTCGAACACCTCGCCTTCCGTGCACTGCGCTTGGAACCAACCTTCCATGAAAAGGTTCACATCGATTCCGGCGGCTACCGCGCGCTGCGTTTCGAAGAATTGCGCATGACGGCGCGCGTCGCCGCCGAACGCGTGCAGACTTCGCGCCAGCCGTTCCGGCTGAATCCCATGTCCTCGCGCGAGCGCCGCATCGTGCACATGGCGTTGAAGGATATGAATGGAATACGCACGGAGAGCGTGGGCGTCGGCGAAGAGCGCCAGGTCGTCATTCATCCCGCGGACACAAAAGCAACAAAATAATTTGTAGGGCAACCATAGTTCGGGCCGCCACAATGCCTTCGACTCGCTCGACCTACCTGGTGACCCAGCCTTGCGAGAGCACGTTTCCAGATAAGCCGAACTGCACGCGATAGGTAAAGGACGGGGGACGCCCTGGGCGCGCCCGGGGAAAGCGCAAATCAGAAATCTCGACGACGGCTATATCGCCGTCCTTATGGAAGCGCGTCACGGGAAATCGCGAGAACCACAGAACCTTCTGCACTTCAGGCAGGTGCATGGCAACCTCGATATACGAATTCGGCGCCGCGTCGGGGTAATAGCGGTGCTCGAGCGTGAGCAATTCGCCATCGCTTACGGTCTTGCCGGCAAGATCCATGCGTACCTCGTACACGCCGCGCTCCGTTCGAACCAGCCCGTCCCAGCGCCAGATCGACGGCGGAAGCGGTAGCGCCCCGATCGATTCGATCTGCAAGCGATCCAGCTCAGCGAACTTCTGAATTCGCGCGAGCGCGACATGGTGCGCGTATACCGCGCACGCGACATAGATCGCAGCCGCGGCAAGACCAGCGCGATTCCAAGTGTGGTGCCGGACCTTCACGCCCCATCCGAGGAGTGCAGGCAGGAGGAAAAACACGGCAAAGACGAGCATGGCGCTCAAAACGACTCGACCGGAAATCGGCGCACCAACAATCTCACCGATTTTGGCGATGAGAAACGGGGCCGGCAGGAATACGAGCCACATCCCCACCGCGCGGCTCTTCACCTTTTCGGGATGGGCATACACCCATGCGAGCAACTGCGGCACGAGGAGGATCGCGGTCAACGTGAAATCGATGATGAAGACGAGGTCCCATGCCGGGCGCGACCATTCGAGCGGCGACCAGATCATCGTGCCGAACGTGGTCACCAGGTCCATCAAAATGTGGCTCAGGATTCCCGCCGCGTAGATCACGCTCAACGCCGCGAAGGAGGGCGCTTCCCATTTTCGCCAGCCGGCGAACGCGCGCGTGATCCCGGCGAGAAGCAGCGCCCATAATGGCAGGAGCACGAGCGAGTGCGTCAGGCTGCGGTGCCAGGTAACGATGAGCAGTTTATCGCTGGAGAAAAAGTCGCGGAGTACGTCGGAATCTGGAAAAATCGCGCCAAGCATCAGCGACCAGGTGATGACGCGGCCGCGATTCATCGGCTGCGAAGCGAACAGATCCTCGCCCCGGAAAATCGCCTTGCCAATCAGTGCTCCCGCGATTCCGTGTGTGATCGTGTCCATCGCTAGAGTCTATTCGATGCGCTCCGCACACGTCAGTCTAACGGACAAATAGCAGTGGCGTTGTTTTGGTGATGACTTTGCCGATGCGGCGCGCGGAGACGCCGTGACGATCGAGAGCGGAGGTGGCGGCCTCAGCAAATTCAGGCGAAATCGCGATTAGCAGGCCGCCGGAGGTCTGCGGATCGAAGAGCAGGTCGCGGTATTCCTGCAGAACGCCTCCGGCGAAACTCACGCAATCGCCAATAAAATCGCGGTTATTTTTCAAGCCGCCCGGGAGGAATCCTTCGCGCGCCGCTTCAAGTGCGCCCGGAAGAACCTGGACTGCGGAATGGTCGAGCTCCAAGGAAACGGGCTCGATATTCGCTTGCGGATTTCCCAGTGCCATCTCTCGCGCATGGCCCAGCAAACCAAATCCCGTAATGTCCGTCACCGCATGAATCGGTTGCGTTGTTCCTGCCTTTTCTTGCACTTCGTGCAGCGCTTCGGAAGCCGCACGATTCAGCTGCGTCATGGAAGCAATCGCCGCCTCCAAATCCGCCGCCGCCGCGCGATCTTTCTTGAGCGCCGTTGAGAGCACGCCTGTTCCAATGGCTTTCGTCAGCAGCAGAACATCGCCTGCGCGTGCGCCGACATTTCGCCAAATTCGATGCGGATGGATGATGCCCGTGACCGCATAACCAAATTGAATATCATCATTGCGAATGGAGTGGCCGCCAATGACACTGCATTTCGCTTCCGTCATCTTCGAAAGGCCGCCGCGAATGATCTGTTCGAGAATTTCTGGATCGCCCTTGTCGGGGAAGCCCACGATCGAAAGCGCGGAAATCGCTTTCCCTCCCATCGCGTAAACATCGCTCAATGCATTCGCCGCTGCGACTTGTCCGAAGGTGTGCGGGTCGTCGACGATTGGCGTGAAGAAATCCACCGTCTGGACCAGCGCCATTCCGTCACCGAGCAGATACACTCCGGCGTCGTCGTTGGTGTCAAAACCAACAAGCACGTTCGGATCAGTTGGCCGCGGCAAACGGCGCAAAACGGAATCCAGCAACCCTGGACTCAGCTTCGCCGCTCAACCCGCTGCCTTGACCATGGCCGTCAGTTTCACGGTTTGGGTCAAGCCACACCTCGCTGTACTGCCCTTCGATTATAGCGAGGTGCCACCGTTCCTGCTTGCGGCACCACGCGACTTAAGTCCTGAGTCAGTTTCGGGTCCGCGCGTTTATCGGAGATTGACAGGCCGAGCGTCTCCCGAGACTGCGGAAATCGAAGTGTTTGCTATTCGAGTCGTTCGTGAGTTTTCAACCCTTCGAGCTCATCTCTTTGCTTTAAACTGGGCAGCGGAGGCGTTCAGTTAGATAGGTGCTCAAGCCGAAGGATTGAACCATGACCAAGTATCGAATTTGTATCGCAATTCTGAGTGGCCTAGGGTTTACATCCCTTGCGTGCTTGTTGCTGAATATCCCAGTGGCGAACATCTTCCTGTCGGCGCTATTCATTCCTGGCGGAATCCTCTTGAGTATTCTGTCGGGGTCGGAGAATGGGGACTCGATTCCGGCTCTCCTGGGTGTGAGTTCTGCCCTCTATTCCATTTTGGCGTTCGTGGTGATTCTCCTGCGGTTCCGCAATACCCAGGCGGCCAGACTCAGACAAATTGCGGTTTGGTTGGTCTTTCCTGTGTCTGCTATGTCGTGCCTTGCCTGCTTCCCTTCATTAAATCCACTCTGGCCGGCAGGTATGGCCGAATTATCGAGGCAGGAATTAGAACTCGAAAAAGCGCTACCGCTGAACATGGGCTTGGATGATGCGCGCGGGGTGCTCAGGGCCAAAGGCGTTGAATTTCAGGAATCAATTGAAAGAGTGGAAGGTGTTATATTCGATGGCCCAGATGCAAAAATCAAAGCAGTCCCAGGCGACCGCGTTCTTTCAAGCCGGTTCCGAACGTCTGCTTCTAACTTTGCGTGCGCTTACGACATGAACATCATTCTATTATTCGGACAGGATGAGAGACTGAAAGAGCGCTACATTCATCGCTTCCCAATCTGTCTGTGAACAAATCCACGGCTTTTTCCTTCAATTGATGCACTCGGACGTATAGCGGGGTAATCGGAAACTAACCCACTCCTCAGTACTTCGTGACTTGCGCGACCGATGGGAAAGTGTTCTCATTCGCGGATGTCCTGGGACATCTGGCTGATTTTTTTTGCGCTCGGCGTAATTCTGCCGTGGCGCGGACGAGCGCGCATGAAGAAATTGCTGGCGATGCCAAGGGTCAGCATGATGGAGCGGCTCACCCTTTACGCCTCAACCATTGCCTTTCAATGGTTCGCTGTCGCGGTGGTCGCGTGGCGCGCCTGGGCGCACGGATTTACGGCTTCCCAGCTTGGTCTGACGATCCAGGACAGAACCAGGATTCTTGTTGCCTCGATTCTCGGCGCCGCGACGATTGCGGCTCTTCAGTGGCTGAACCTGCGGCGTGTCGGTAAAGTGCCCCTTGCGCGACGGGGGCCTCTGCAAGCCATCGCGGAGCGGATTCTCCCGCAATCCACAGTGGAGTTGATTCCCTATCTCGCGCTCGCGATTACAGCGGGACTTTGCGAGGAGTTTCTCTATCGCGGGTTCGCCATGGCAGCCTTCGTCCATGCAGGATTACCGACTTGGGTGGTAGTGCTGGTTTCTTCCGCCCTCTTCGGGCTCGCGCATAGTTACCAGGGGCGCGGTGGGATCGTGATGACACTCTTGATCGGCATCGTTCTGGGGATAAGCCGGATCGTCTACGGCAGCGTGGTACCCGCGATTTTCTGGCATAGCGCAGTGGACGTGGTCGCTGGAACGGTCGGACCGCGATACCTGACGCCGAAAGGGGCTGTTGGCCAGGAAAGGGAGAATCTGATACACCAGAACTAACGAGTTACCATTATGACAACAAATGTCCCAGCTCCGCCGTCAGCAGCCGTAATTCGTCGCGCTCTGGGAGAATTCAAACTCCCTGCTTATGACGATCAAGTGCTTCAAATTCAACAATATATGAAGCTTTTGTTGGCGTGGAACGAGAAGATAAATCTGACCGCGATTCGCGATCCTCTGGAGATACTTTATCGTCATTTTTGCGAGAGCATGTATGCGTCGGTGTCCATTTCTGTGGAAAACGGTCGGCTCGCCGACGTTGGTTCTGGAGGGGGATTCCCGGGCTTGCCCCTGAAGATTATTCGGCCGGGCTTGCAGGTCTTTTTAGTCGAATCCAACATCAAGAAGGTCACGTTTCTCGCGGAAGTCATTCGTGAATTAGGACTTACCGGTGCGCAGGTGCTGGCGCGACGATATGAAGAGCTTGGGGAGGAGGTGGCCCCCCTCGATTACGTTTGTTCTCGTGCACTGGGTGAATTTCCCGGCTTTCTCGAGTGGGCAAGCTCGGAACAGATGGCAACAAAACAAGTTATTCTCTGGATTGGCGCCCGCGATCTCCCCGAGATTCAGAAAATCGGCAATTGGGATTGGCAGGAGCCCATCCAGGTACCTCATTCCCTCAGGCGGCTCATCCTCGTGGGCAGTAAGAAATTCTGATTCCGCGCATATCGCCTTGACAACACAGCGCTTTTTTTTGTCCCTTTGGAATTCAGTGAGCTTACCAGCTCTAAAGTGTTCCACGTGGAACAACGCCCTCAGCCATAGATTTCCAAAGACCGGATCTGAACTCGCACTATGTGTTGATTTAATTTACCTCCACGCGATCGTCCTAACTGCGGGAAGCCACAGGCTAGTTTGCGGTGCAACCTAGCTGTATCCGATTGGAGTGGGGTGACGACTTGAGAGGACAGTGTTCCACGTGGAACAACCCGGTTCGCCTGATTCTATCCAAGAGCAATCGCGAATGTTTCACTTGGAACGCTACTCCCACTGACCCCATCTCCACCGCCAAATACTGTTCTGCGTGAAACATCTTGCATCCTTGAGCTGACTTTGCTAGATTTTCGCTGCGAGGAACCGTTTGGCAAGGATCATTGCAGTAGCAAACCAAAAGGGTGGGGTTGGAAAGACCACAACGGCCGTGAATTTGGCCGCCTGCCTCGCTGCCGCCGAACAGCCCACTCTCCTCGTCGATTGCGATTCCCAAGCCAACGCCACCGCCGCAATCGGCTTCAACAAAGATCCTTCTCGAAGAACCCTTTACAACGTTTTGATTCTCAACGAGCCTTTCGACAAGATTATCCAAAAATCGCAAGTTGATGGCTTAGATGTCATCCCCGCCGACAAGAACCTCGCTGGCGCGGCGGTTGAGCTCGTCAACTCAGAAAATCGCGAGTACCGACTGCAAGCTGCGTTGAAGGGACTGTCCGAAAAATATCAGTTCATCATCCTGGACTGCCCTCCAGCGTTGGATTTACTGACGCTAAACGCGCTCGTTGCCGCCGGTGCCGTGCTGGTTCCTATTCAATGTGAGTATCTGGCGCTCGAGGGCGTTTCCGAATTGCTGGATACGCTGATGCGCATCAGGAGAACTCTGAATCCAAGCCTTGAAGTCGAAGGGATCTTGCTCACCATGTATGATGAGCGGACGACGCTCTCGCGGCAGGTTGCCACCGATTTACGCAGTTTTTTTGGGACGCAAATCTTCCAAAGCGTGATTCCGCGCAATGTGCGGCTGGCGGAAGCACCAAGTTTCGGGAAACCGATCATTTATTACGATATTCACAGCAAGGGCGCAGAAGGCTACACGCAGCTCGCCCAGGAGGTAATTGCCAATGCCGAGAAACGCGCTGGGACGGGGGCTCGGAGCGCTCATTCGGGAGGCTGAGCCCAAGTCTTCGCCAGAACCCACACCGGTACAACCTTACGCAACAACCGCGAGCGGCGCCGCAAGCGCACCGGCTCGCGAGACTGTGCATCCCGGTCCTGAGCAAGTTGACATCGATTTGATCGAGCCCAGCCCGTACCAGCCGCGCACGCGCTTTCGGGAAGAAGCTCTCGACGAGCTGGCGCGTTCGATTCAGGCCAGCGGGATTATCCAGCCTTTAGTCGTGCGACCACTTGGCTCGCGGTTCCAGTTGATTGCCGGGGAGCGCCGATGGCGTGCTGCCCAGCGCGCAGGTTTGGCCAAAGTCTCGGTCATCGTCCGGCAAGTCCCGGATGAGACTGCGCTAGAGATGACGCTGGTCGAAAACATTCAGCGCGAAGATCTGAATGCCATCGAAGCCGCCAGAGCATTTGAACGCATGATGGATGAGTTCCATTTGACACAAGAAGCAGTTGCGGAACGCACCGGCAAAGATCGCGCGACGGTGGCCAACTCAATTCGCCTCTTAAAGCTGGAGACAACGATTCAGAATTGGATTGAAGAAGGGAAGCTAACGGCTGGACACGGTCGCGCCTTGCTGGCGGTGACTGATTCGCAATTGCGGATGCGTTACGCGCAGCGGGCTGCGCGCGGGGCACTAACTGTCCGCCAGATAGAACGGCTGGCCTCGCGGCGGTCGCGCAGCGCCCATGCACCGGCAGAGCTCCAGCTTGATGCCAACATTCGATCGGCACTGGATGAGCTTCAACGGCACCTCGGCACAAAAGTGCTCCTCCACCAGAAAACGAAAGTGCGTCCAGGGCAGCTTGTGCTCGAATATTACGACGATGCGCAACTCATGGGTCTTTACGATCGTTTAATGAAGTAGCTTTGCGGACTCCGCCAGCAAACACTGTCCGTTCGTTCAGTCGCTTCATTCGACAACCCACTTGTTCAGTGGCGTTGACTCCCGTGCGCGCGCGGCTAAAGTAGAGCAGTCTCTTAATGGGGGGTTTAACATGGCATGGAAGTGGTCCAGCGCTGCAAAGAGCGGTGCGAGTGAAGAATGGACGGGATTCATCGATCAGGGCGTAACACTCGAAGGCACCCTGACCGTCACCGGCACGTTCCGTATCGATGGCAATGTGAAAGGCTCCATCATCTCGGAGCAAACCGTAATCCTCGGCGAAGGCGCCAAAGTGGAAGGACAAATCGAGGGCAATCGCGTTGTGATTTCCGGCCGCTTCGACGGCGT
>WNFI01266717.1_pt1 | contig 10094 bp, 10 predicted proteins | sample 5400471 | NCBI WGS metagenome assembly WNFI01 (sample SAMN13153348, study PRJNA577476) | soil metagenome | isolation source: 100 cm saprolite on Douglas fir-dominated hillslope | place: USA:California | collected 2013-09-17
GGATTTGGTGTTCCTCCATAGCTTTGATCGCGCTCGAAAGGTCCTCGCGCTCGCGGTATACGACGATAGTCGAGGGCATTACGTCCTGAACCAATGTGTGATTTGGGTCGCGCGCCTCGGCAACGACCTTAATAGCCAGGTCGCGATCAGTGACAATACCGATCAACTGTTTCTGCTGCTCGTCGTTGATGACCGGTACTGCGCCCACGTCTTCACGCCGCATGACTCGGGCAGAGGCGCTCACCAAATCGTTCGGTAAACAACACACGGGGGTTTCAGTCATCACTTCCCGGCAAAACATGACCATTCCTCCTGTTCGGAACGAGATTGCGCGCCTAGATAGAGGAAACCTATGCTAATTGTTTGGCGGAAGTAACACTTCACTGTGACGTCAGGCAACGGGAATGTGGAACTGGAGGATTTCGTCGAGCCGTTCGAAACTAATCGGTTTTAAGAGAAAGTCGCTGCAGCCCGCTTCCAAAGCGGCCTGCCGATACTTGCGCGGATCGTGTCCGGAAATTACGACAATGGGGACTTTAAGAAACTGTCGATGACTGTGCAGATCTCGGGTGACCATCAAACCATCCATTAAGGGCAATTCCAGATCCAGGAGAATCAGGTTTGGAGACTTCTCCAGGGCAACTTCAACAGCCTCTCGGCCATTCTCTGCCACGACCACTTCGTAGCCCTTCAGCTCCAGTAAGACCCGCATCATGTCACGGTTGTCGGCGTTGTCATCAGCGACCATGATGGTCGGTTTGACGCGCGGGCGGGTGATTTCCACGGCAGGGGCAACTGCCAAACCTAAACGAACTAAACTGTTCATGTTCGGCTCCTTTGGAGGAACTTTCGATTTCTCGTCGGCCTAAGCCTGATACAAAACGGGCCTGTGCCGCAATGGAAATTCCTGGCTAAACGGGAAGAGACGACTCGCCCGTCTTACTAAAATCGTCGGGTGACTTGTGCCATGAGCATCTAGTCTGAAAAGTCCAGCGGTGTCTGTCCGATAGCGTACACAGATGAGACATAAATGAGTCAGATTGCGAGCGACGTCGGTTATTTCCGTCTCATGCTCCCAAGCCAAGTGAAAAACCGAGGATCTATAAACAGACGCAAGAGACTGCTTTCTATGCAACTCTCCCTCGCATCTTTGGGCCGCGGGTCCTTACAAATCATTTGAATCAAGGTGCGCTGTTGACGTTCGCATCAACGCCGAGATTGGTATGTGACTCGCATTTCCCCGTGGACGGCGACTGAAATAGAAGGGAGATTCGTTATGCAAAGAGGAGATAGAGACAAATACACGGACAAACAAAAACGCCAAGCTCAGCATATTGAAGAGGGTTACGAAGAGCGCGGTGTATCAGAAGAAGAGGCAGAGCGTCGGGCGTGGGCAACCGTGAATGCCATGCATCACGGCGGCGAAAAGCCGGGCGGCGGCGGCTATGGCAAGCCTGAGGACCATGAACCGGCGAGGAAAGGTGGTCGGAAAGGCGGCCGGCGGTAACCAACGCCTAACCGACGGCGAGTAAGACTTCTGTACGAGTCCTCAATCCTCGTATCCTCGCGGCTGATTCTGCAGCCAGATCCAAGCAGATCCCACAATCTTGTGCAAATCCTGAAAGCCGGGCGACCAGCCAAGTTCGCTTTTAATCTTTTCAGAACTGGCAACCAGGACCGCCGGGTCACCCGCACGCCGCGGCCCGATCTTCGTCAGGATTTCCCGGCCGGTCACTGCCTGGGCGATATCGATCACTTCCTTCACAGTGTAACCATCACCGCCGCAGCCGAGGTTATAGATGGCACTTCGGTCGCCGAGAATCCCGAGGGCCAGCACGTGCGCCTTTGCCAAATCAATCACATGGATGTAATCCCTGACACAGGTGCCGTCGCGCGTCGAATAGTCATCGCCATAGATCTGCACCTCCGCGCGAATGCCGGCGGCAACGTGAAGCACGATGGGTATTAGATGACTCTCCGGATTGTGCACTTCGCCGCAACGGCCGGTCGCGCCGGCGGCGTTGAAGTAGCGCAGAGAGACGTAGCGTAAGCCATAAGCGGCTTCATACCAGGCGAGCGCGTTTTCCAAAGCCAGCTTGGTCGCGCCATAAGGGTTCGTAGGATTGGTTGCGTCGTCTTCTGAGATGGGCTGCTGGAGAGGTTCACCATAAACCGCGGCCGTGGAAGAAAAAACCAGGCGCTGCACTTTTGCCTCGCGCATCGACTCAAGCAGAGACAGTCCGCCCACCACGTTATTGCGATAATACTTCGCCGGCTGGACGACCGACTCACTGACCAGAGAGTCCGCCGCCATGTGAATCACCGCGTCGACGTGTCCAATTTTCAGCGTGTCGGTGAGAAGCTCTTGATTCAGCAGATCGCCCGTAATAAATTCAGCCTTCGCTGCGACGCTGGCCCGATGTCCCTTCGAGAGATTGTCAAAGACAATCACTTCGTGCCCATCACTTAATAATTCTTCGACGACGACACTACCGATATATCCGGCTCCGCCGGTTACCAGTACTCGCATTCGTTATCCTTTGCGCCTCTTGACTGAACAGAGCGTGCGGTCGCAGCCTGACGGTTGTCAACGTAATAGTTTCCGTTGACTATGTCCAGATACTTTTTAACGTTGCCTGCTTCAGGGTGTGACCGGCTAATACTATCCGCGGACACAAGCCGCGATAGGTAAAACGGCTGGGCTATGCGCGCGCGCGGCTTGCTGGCATCGGATCGCGGACATTCTGTCCGCCTGAGCGCGCAGCGCGAATACATTCCACCAAAGGGTGTCCCACGTTTATGCCGCGGCTTTGCGCTTTCCAGCCAGACTCTTCTTCAGGACTTCCATCAGATCGACAACTCTGCCTTCGTCGCGCTCCGGCTCTTCGACTTCGACCACGTCTTTATGTTGCTTTCGCTTCTTCTCAACCAGTTTGAGAAGCTGCGCGGTCTTTTCGTCCTTCAAATCTTTAAGCGACAGATGCCTGTCAGAGTTTTTGGCGATTATCTTTTCGAATTTCTTAACCGCAGCCGCGGGCAGCTTTTTCTTTTCCGGCAGACCGATGTCTTTGGGCGAGCGCAATTCATCGGCAAAGCGCATCGTCTCAGCCCGCAAAACTCCATTCTCGGGAAAGATCGCGACGAGATATTCCTTGCCCCGCATGACGAAGGTTGCGATTCCGGCCAGGCCTTCCTTTTCCATCGTCTCTGACAACAATTTGTAAGCCTTTTCTGATCCTTCGGAGGGCACGAGAAAATACGATCGATCAAAGTAGAGAGGCGGAATCGATTCCAAATCAACGACCCGTCTCAGGTCGATGTCGCGGCTTTGCTCCGGAGCCAGACGCTCTAACTCTTCATCAGTGACGATGACGTATTTCTCTTTGTCGATCTCATAACCGCGAACCATCTCTTCCTGGTCGAGATCGCTGCCGGACTTCTGTGAATAGTAGCGTCGCGCCAGCGGCTCGCCCTCCGGACCCAGCATTCTGAGCGGAGCTCGGTTCGTGCGATTCCCCGGATAGAGATCCACCGGGACACTGACCAATCCAAAGGTTATTGTGCCGGACCAGAACGGACGCGCGCCCTGCCGTTCCTTGTCGTCCTCTGATGACTTTCGTTTTGTTCGTTTGCGCGTAGCCACTGCGTTAATCCTTCTCGTGTTGTTAGCCCACCGCGTGCCGGTGATAACTAGCGGAACTGCGCCCCCCCCTCACGGTCGGGCTACTGCCCCGAACTCCAACCGCCTCACGCGGCGCGTTTCTCCTTCTTCAACGACTCGATACTCTTTGACAGAATCTTATCCAGCGACGCCGCTTGACGTTTTGTCTTGACCAGCCGCAGTTTGGGCGCGTGGCCCTTGGCCTTCTTCTCGACAAATTCCTTTACCCGCGCGCGATATTCGTCCTGGTAATCCTTCGGATTGAATTCGCCCTTTAGCAATTCCACTAATTGCTTGGCCATACTCAATTCTTTTTTGTCGGGCGCCCGCCCTGCCGGCTGTGGCAGATCCTTTGCCGACAGGACCTGTTCGGCATAGCGCAGGGTAAACAACACCAGATGATCACCTTCGGCCCGCAACGCTCCGACGTAAGGCTGTTTGCGCATCACCCAGCGGGCCACGCCTTCTTTCTCCTTATTGCGCAAAGCCTCAGCCAGCGCGAAATACGCTGTCTGATCACCATCAGGTCCAAGGTAGTACGGCCGATCGTAAAACTCAGGCGCGATCTCGTTTGGTGGAACGAACCGGGCTATTTCAATCTCTCGCGAAGCTTCCGGCTTCAGGCTTTCCAGTTCTTCTTCATCAAGCATGACGAAGGTCCCGGGTTCGACTTCGAACCCCTTCTTAATCTCTTCATTCGAAACCTCTTTGCCCGAATCTAGCTCGACCATGTGTTGCTTCACACGCGTTTTGGATCCTTCATCGAGAATGTGAAAACGAACGGTTTGATCCTGCAAGGCCGAATACAACTTGACCGGCACCTTGGTCGAATCAAGTCTCAAATCGCCTTTCCAGATTGCGCGCGCGGCCATGGCTCAGACCTCACTTTCCGCCGCCGACGTAATGCAGCCCGCACAGAACACCTCGACTGCTATCGTGCGTTCAACGCACATTTCGCAAAGCGGCCCGTCACATGCCACACACCGATACTCCGTCTGAATTACATACGCGTGACTGCAAGCCGGACAGGTTTCGGTGCCCGCCTCAAGCCACCAGGGCTGATTCCGCTTAGTGTTACGCACAGCTTTGATACTCAAACAATTATTAGAGCATTTTCAGTTCCACCAAGTCGACAGCGGTTAATAAAAGGACTATGCTTGAGCGAGTCAGTAAGCACGTTCTTTTTAAACTCAACTCTCGACATCGGGTCACTCTTTTCCTAAGAGCCAATTCCTTGTGCCGTCAGCTGTGTTTTTCACACGCGACCGGAACGAGGAGGCCCTATTCCAAATAATCTTAAACCGGCCATTTCTTCCGGTAATGGTGCGCCCTCGAACAAAATTCTTGCCGCGCTGCCGCCTGGGCAATTCGAGCAATTTGCGGCGAAGCTCCGGCCCGTTCATCTTGAGCTTGGCGAAATTCTCTACATGCCTGAGCAGAAAATTGAGTATGTCTATTTCATTAACAGTGGAGTTGTTTCCATACTCGCCGCGCTGGAAAACGGAGCCACAGTTGAAGCCGGAGTCATCGGCCCTGAAGGAATGGCCGGTATTCCGGTAGTTCTCGGAGCTGACTCGACACCCAACCAGGCTCTGATCCAGAGCGAAGGTGAGGCCCTGCGAATGTCGAGCCGCGACTTGAAGATCGAGTTTCACAACGGGGGCAAGTTGCGCGATCTCATTTTGAACTATACGCACACACTTTTTACTCAAGTCGCTCAGACGGCCGCTTGCAATCGCCTGCATAGCATCGAACAGCGCCTGGCGCGCTGGCTGTTGCTGACGCAGGATCGGGTAGGCCGCGATGAATTTGTCTTAACCCAGGACTTTCTCTCTCGCATGCTCGGCGTCCGTCGCGCCGGCGTCAGCGTCGCCGCGAGTACACTGAAACAGGCAGGCTTAATTGACTACAAGCGTGGGATCATTTCTGTTCTGGATCGCCTGGGTCTCGAGAACTATTCCTGCGAATGTTATCGGATTGTCAAAGAAGAATACGATCGGTACGTGGCAATGTAATGTTGGCCCGGGTTAGTCCTTCCCGATAAATCTCCTTTAAAGTCCGCAAAATCTTAAACAAATCGTTTCAGGTTCCGCTACCGTACAGACAATCTTTAGTCTTAGAGTTCATTCTGTGGCTTGTTTAGAAGGCCTGAACTCGCGCGTTTTTATTCTACGAGAAGGGTCACGACACCTTGAGCGCCACCAACGCCGGAGAAGCGATTCAAATCGCCGAGAATAACCCTCTCGCGATGATCCTAACCGACCTCGATCTGCCAACCTTTGACGCATTGGTGCAGCAGGTTAGGTCGCATAAAGACCTCAACGCCATCCCAATAGCGATCATCGACATTAACCATCCCAACGTAAATGCGGAACACGGCCTGAACGTATTTTCTGACTTCAGTCAGCTCGACGCGTTGCTTGCTTCCCCTTCGCCACGCAATCAGCCCTAGCCTGACTGCAATTTCCCCGGGATCTTCCGCTTTGAACTCTGTTCTTCTGTCCGAAACCGTACAGACTGACATACTAAGCTGATTGGCGCAGGTGGAAACTGAGAGAGTTCACTGCTCGCCCGGCAATGTTGTGGATGGTCCGGGTTTCCACCTGCCCCAAGTTCTCATCACCAGGCCAAACAGTTTTGTGTTAATGCTTTTGGGGTGAGGCAGTAACATTATTCATAGCTTCGGGTACTGTCAAGAGTAGAGAAAACAGGAAGAAAAAATCACGAAGATAACCAGCGGGATGCGGGGCAACGATTGCCACAGGTTTTCTGATCTTAGGCCTCGCCCACTTAGCCACGTCAGTTAACCGCGTCTAGACGGCAACAATCACCTGAAGACGTTCGCAACAGAAAGCCCTCAATGCTCACCGTCCGACTTTTTCCGCGGATGCTTATCATAGAAGACTATGCTGGCGACCAGGATCAATCCGGCAATTGCCGCCAGCATAAAGAAGATCATCGGCAAACCCGGGTAACCCAGAATTTGAAAAGACGTTTCGACGCGCATCATTAACGCGGCGCCGACGATGAGCGCGGCGAGGATCAGTCCGAGCGCGATGCGGTTCGCGACTTTCTGTAACCCATCCAGGACAATCCGTTCATCGATGGCGTCCACGCCAATCTTTAATTCGTTATTTCCTATCGCATCGAGAATTTTATTAACGCGGGTCGGCAGTCGCTCGACGAATTCCTTAACCTCGATCACGCGGGTCAGGATGCTGCCCGGTTCGATGCTTTTCACGATCCTGCGGGTAAGCAGATTCGTCGCTTCTTCTCTAATAACCGCGTTTGGATCAAAATCCAGGTAAAGAACATAGACGACTCGATCCAAATTCAGCAGCGCCTTGGCAATCACAGTGAACTCTGGCGGCAGACGAAACCAGCAATCAGCCGAGATTCGCATGATCTCGAGGACGACGTGGCCGGCATCGATACTCTCGACCGTGGCGTTAGCGTACTCGGCCACCAGATTGGCCACCCGATGTTCAAAATCCTGCTTGTCAAACTTCGGTTTGGGTTCGCCCATCTTCATCGCGACTTCGGCGGCTTCGTCGCCGCGACCCTCGCTGATGGCCAGCAGCAGACGCAGGAGATTTTCCTGAAAGCTGCCGCTAATATGGCCGACCATGCCGAGATCAAGCAGGGCCAGACGATTGTCGTCGGTGACGAAGACATTTCCGGGATGCGGGTCAGCGTGAAAGAAACCCTCGACCAGAATTTGTTTAAGATAGGCGCGGAATATTTCTTCGGACAAGGCCGGGCCATCCAGTTCCATCAGCCGCAGCGGACTCAGGGCCGTGATTTTCTTGCCCGGGATGTACTCCATCGTGAGCACTCGCGATGTCGTAAAGTCATCAATCGGTTCGGGAATGACGATGTGCTCAAACTCGCGCAGGCTGGTGCGCAGCCGAGTCAAGTTGTTTGCTTCGCGTTTGAAATCAAGCTCGCGCAATAGACTGGCGCGTAGATCCTCAAGCATGTTGCTGAACTCGTAGCGTTTTCCTATTTCGGTATGCGCGTCGATGAACTCGGCAATTTCCTCCAGCGCCTCCAAATCTTCAACTATGATTTCCCGCACTCCCGGCCGCTGCACCTTGACCACCACGGCCCGGCCGTCTCGCATCCGCGCGCGATGCACTTGCGCCAATGATGCCGCCGCGGTGGGGTCGCGCTCGAACTCCGCAAAGAGTTTCGAAATGCGCCCGCCCAGCTCTGACTCAACAATCTGTTCGACTTCAGCCGGAGAAAAAGGTTCGACGTTGTCCTGCAGACGCGCGAGGGCCTCGAGGTAGGGCTCGGGCAAGAGATCGCCACGCGTTGAAAGAAGCTGGCCCAGCTTGATAAAGGTAGGTCCAAGCTTTTCGAGATCGGCCGCAAGTTCTTCGGCCTTCGGCTCAGCCGTTGGGGCGAGGGCCCGCTCGCGTTCGCTGGGCGCGATGTCCAAATTAGCCTGTTGGACCAGGTCTGAGCGGCCATACTTGATCAGCAACGCCACAACATCTTTGTAGCGCTTGATCCGTTCGGGTTTTAGTGACAGTGCCATCAGCTTCAATCAATCTTTCCAGTTTGAAAATGGCGAGACAAAACTCTACGACGCCCTTTGTCTCTGCAACAGCAGTACGACCGCGGTGATGACAATCACTACCGCCGCCAGAAAGCCGAGCCAGAACCAACCAGTGAGCTGCGCGGAGATGAGATTAGATTCATCCTGGACCCGCATTCGCTCGCGATTCATCAGGTAAACAGTCGCGCCGCCACTGATGGCGCTCAAGGTCGCAAAACCCTGCGGACTCTCTCTCCGCGTGCGCAGCAGCCCCAACACAATCACAGCCAGCATCAGCAGCGGAATCAACCACAGCAACGTGTGATTGTTTCGCGCCAGGTCGAGTCCGGTCAGCGTGTCCCTGGCTCCGGCGCAACTGACCTGGATCCACGGCAGGAAGAAACAAATCAATACGATTAGCGCTGCGCTGAGATTGATGCGTCGCAAAATTCGCTCCCCTCAATGTGGCAGTGCCACGTTATCGCCATGCACGGGTTCATTCGCCCGTAGTCCGTCCACCGACCATTAATACGGCTGCGCCTCGAATCGCGTCGTGCTTAAGCGCAATCAAGGCGTCGTTGGCTGCTTCAAACGGGAAGGTCTGCACGTGTGTTCGCACTGGAATACGCGCAGCTTCGGCGAGAAATCCACGACCGTCCTCGCGGGTGTTGTTCGCTACGCTGCGCATCACGCGCTCGCCGTAGATCAACGAATACTCAAACGACGGGATCGGACTCATATGAATTCCTCCCAGCACCAGTACTCCTCCTTTATCTAAAGCTCGCAAAGCCGCAGGCACCAGCTCGCCGGCCGGGGCAAAAATTATCGACGCATCGAGCTTCACTGGCGGCTCGTCAGTGGCATCCCCTACCCACTTTGCGCCCAGTTCAGTAGCCAGCGCTTGATGGTGCTCGCGATCACGCGTACAAACATAAACATCAGCGCCGCGAGTGCGGGCGAGTTGAATCACAACGTGGCCGGCCGCGCCAAATCCATATATCCCCACGCGCGCCCCGCTCCACTTCCCTTTTTCGATCCCGGTCAGACGCAAAGAGCGATACCCGATGATGCCCGCACATAACAGCGGCGCGGCCCGTAGGTCATCGAAGCGTTCGGGAAGCGAATAGACAAATGCTGCCGGTGCGCTCACGTATTCCGCGTAACCGCCGTTTTTCGTCCAGCCCGTGAAATGGGCCCGCTCACACAGATTTTCGCGGCCTGACCGACAGTACCGGCACTCGCTGCACGTCCGATTTAGCCATGCAATTCCGACCCGTTGGTTCACCCTGAATTCCGAAACGCCGGCGCCCACGGACTCGACTTGTCCGACGATCTGGTGACCGGGGATAACTCCCTGACGTCGCAACGGCAGATCGCCTTCGATTATGTGTAAATCCGTCCGGCAGACTCCGCACGCCCGCACTCGAACGAGAAGTTGTCCATCGCCAGGCGTCGGTATTTCTACCTCAGTCAGCTCCAGCGGGCGGCCGTCGATTGGCGCCGGTGAATTGAGCAGCCAGGCCTTCATCTCAACGAAAGTCTAAGCCGGTTCGTTAGGGATGACCAGCTTTAGCTTTCGCGACGTCTCGCGATTACGCCGCCTGCGAAATCCCCTTAACCACCTCAGCAGTCTCTCTCGGGTCTTTCATCCGCGTAGCGACATCCGCTTGCGAGACTATTCCCACCAGTTGCCCGTTGTCGTTTACGATCGGAATTCTGCGTACCTGATGCTCTTCCATCAAGCGAACCGCCTTGTGGGCATCGTCATTGATCCGACTGGTGACGACGTCTATGGTCATAACTTCGCTGATCCGCGTGGTGTTTGGATCGCGATCTTCGGCCACAACTTTTAAGACGATGTCACGGTCGGTAATGATTCCTTCCAGCCTC
>WNFI01552538.1_pt1 | contig 10094 bp, 12 predicted proteins | sample 5400471 | NCBI WGS metagenome assembly WNFI01 (sample SAMN13153348, study PRJNA577476) | soil metagenome | isolation source: 100 cm saprolite on Douglas fir-dominated hillslope | place: USA:California | collected 2013-09-17
GGTTCGATTGCTGATGCAGGATCCCGAGGTCAAGCTGGTCCGGCCACCAATCGCGGTTCTCGGGTACGCGTTTGCCGCCCGAAAACGGGCATTTCGTTGTGTCATCCATTGATTGTCTCCTTGGTGGTTCGGGCGATCCGATGGTTCGGGCAATCTTCGCATCTGAGCCGCGCCACCGCAATCTATGCGCCGCATTCGATCAGGTAAAATTGACTTTAGTGATCGCTACGATAGGATAATCTTATGATCAACGTGACCCTTCGCCAGCTCCGCTATTTCGATGCGCTGGCGCGGCACGGCCATTTCGGACGGGCCGCGGAAGCCTGCGCTATCTCGCAGCCGGCGCTCTCGATGCAGATCAAGGAAATGGAGGAAGCGCTCGGCGGCTTGCTGCTGGAGCGAAGCGCACGACAGGTCTCGCTCACGCGGTTCGGAGAAGAACTCGCCGGGCGCGTCCGCGATATCCTGCGCTCGGTCGATGAACTCGGTGATTTCGCGCGCGCCTCGCGCGACCGGCTTGCGGGCCGGCTGCGCATCGGACTGATCCCGACCATCGCGCCCTATCTGCTGCCCAGGATCATCGCAAATCTGACCCGGATGCATCCCGAACTCGACATCCAGGTACGTGAAACCCTGACGCCGAAGCTGATCCGGGAACTCGCCGAAGGAAGGCTCGACACGGCGATCGTCGCCCTGCCGGTGTCGGAACCGTCACTGACCGAAGTTGCGCTGTTCTCGGAGAACTTTCTCCTGGTCCGGCCGCGCAAGGACGAGGGAACGCCGGTGCCGAGCCGGGAGATGCTGCGCGAAATGCGGCTACTGCTGCTGGAAGAGGGACATTGCTTCCGCGATCAGGCGCTGTCGTTCTGCAAGACGCAATCGTCGCGGCCACGCGAGCTGCTGGACGCCAATTCGCTGTCCACGCTGGTTCAGATGGTCAGTTCCGGCATCGGGGTCACCTTGATTCCGGAAATGGCGGTGCCGGTGGAGACACGGTCGGCCTCGGTTTCCGTCGCCCGCTTCAAGAACCCGCAACCCTCGCGAACCATCGGCATGGTCTGGCGCAAGACCAGCCCGCTGGCGAGACAGCTCCTGCAAATCTCCGAAGCGGTGTGTCTCTCCGCCGGCAAGGGGCCCGCGTCTGGATGGAAAGCTGGGTCTCGACCGGGCTCGAGGACGCCAGCAAGTTCCTGCTGGCGCAGTTGCGTGCCCGCGTGCCGCGAGAGATCGAAAACGGCTGGAGCCTGTTCGTGGCCGATGATGGCGGAACGCTCGCGGCGATGCTGGCGTTGCATCTGCCGAAGCTCTATCTCGACCAGCTTTTCGTCGCACCGGCCTATCAGGGCCACTCGCTCGGCCGGCAATTGCTCGGCTTCACGCGGAGCCTTTTGCCTGACGAAATCCATCTGCGCTGCGTGCGGGAGAACGAAAAGGCGTGGCGGTGGTATGAGCGCGAGGGTTTTCTGTTCGAAAAAGAGCAGGTTGAGCCGATCACCGGGCGGACGATGAAGTATTATCGATGGAGGAAACGGGAACGCTGACGCGAACCATCGGCGTTCGCCTCCCTAACCTTGTCTTGCTGTTCTTGTTTTGCGTTTCTTGTCTTGCCGACGGCATGCACACGTTCTAGTTTCAGGTTCCCGCGATCATGCGTCTCCTGCAAAGCCGGCCGTTCCCTTGCGTTCCAATTCTCATTTCATGAGCCGGCTGTTCGCTGTCGCGCTCGTCCTGTCGCTCCCCACAGCATCGGCCTGGGCGCAGACCCCGTCTCCCGCGGAGGTCGCGCCGGCCACCAAGCCTGCTGTCAAGAAGGCGGCAGCGAAACCCAAGAAGGCGGCCGCCAAACCGCTTGAGCCCGTCGCAGCCGGACCATGCCAGCTCGGCGTCATCGCGGCCCTCGAAAACAAGTTTTCCGTACAGAAAATCGGCATCACAGTCTTTGGCAACGAAGAGACCCAAGTGCCGGTCGACTGGGGTCTCAACGATATCGTGGCAGAAAGAGTTCGTGCCGCGGCAGGTGGTACGGGTGTGCGAAGGATCGCCTATCCCAAGGGAACTTTCGAACCGTATTATGAACGCTCGGAAGCGCTGTTTCGAATTCCCAGCGACAAACTCACCCCCATCGTGCGGCAGGTCGCGGGCAGCACCGATTGCGAGCGCTACCTCGTCGTCACCACACTTTCCGTACAACTCGACGGCACCAACCAGCCGCTCAACGGCATCGGCATCCTCGACGGTCGCGGGCCATTCGGCCACCCGTCCCTGTTCACCTATTTCATGGTGACGATTTTCGATGGCAAGACCTTCGAGATTCGCCGAAACCCGCTTCCCAATCTGGGAAGAGCGTTGGCGAGGAGTTTTATCCCAGAGAAGCCCAATCCGCTGAGCCTGCTTGACGATGGGGCGTTTCCGCAGCCTGCTGCAGCGGCAGCCCAGAACACCATGCTGCGCGATCGGATTCGCGTCTTGCTGGCTGAAAAGCTCGACAAGACGTTGCCTGACGTTCTGAAGACCGAATGAAGCTGGCAGCAGCCAGCTACCTCGCCACCGGCCGTTCGGAAAAGTTGGCCTACGCTGTGCCGCATGGGCTGGACGAAGGGCAGGAAACGAAGGAGTAACGAAGGGGGCAACGAAGGAGCTATCATCATGATGCAGCTTTACTGGTCGCCGCGCTCTCGATCCTTCTCCGCGCTTTGGCTGATGGAGGAAACCGGCCAGCCTTATGAGCGCGTGCTGATCGATATTACGACCGGCGCGCAGAGGAAACCCGAATATCTCGCGATCAACCCGATGGGCAAGGTGCCGGCGCTGCGGGATGGCGACGCGACCTTGGCCGAGGCCGCCGCGATCTGCACGTATGTCGCCGAACGCTATCCCGAGGCCAGGCTCGCGCCGCCGGTCGGAAGTCCGCTGCGCACGAAATATCTCTACTGGCTGTTCTTCTCGCCCGGCTGCATCGAGCCCGCGATGGTGCAGATCGCGACCAAGATCGAGATGAACAGCGTCGCCGCCGGCTGGGGCAACGCGGAGCGCGTGTTCGACGTACTGGATACGGCGCTCGCCGAGGGGCCTTGGATTCTCGGCGAGGATTTCTCGGCCTCCGACATCGCGATCGGTTCGGCGCTGAATTTCGCGGTGCGGCTGTTCAAGATGGTGCCGTCGCGCCCATCCTTCGACGCCTATATCGCGCGCTGCGTGGCGCGGCCGGCGTTCCAGCGCGCGGAGAAGCTTGCGTCCGGAAACTGACGCTTATTCCGGCGCCAGATGTTCCGGCCGTGGCTGCAGCACGATGTTGAAACCGGAATCGACATAGTGAATCTCTCCGGTCACGCCGCCGGAGAGATCGGACAACAGATACAGCGCCGAGCCGCCGAGCTCGTCGAGCGTCACGCCGCGCCCGAGCGGCGAATGCTTCTGCTGGTAGGCGAACATCGCGCGGGCATCGCCGATGACGGAACCCGCCAAAGTGCGCACCGGTCCCGCGGAAATGGCGTTGACGCGGATGCCGCGCGGACCGAAATCGGCGGCGAGATAACGCACGGACGCCTCCAGCGCCGCCTTCGCGACGCCCATCACGTTGTAGTTCGGCATCGCCCGCATCGAAGCGCCGAAGGTCAGCGTGATCATGGAGCCGCCGGTCTCCGGCATCAGTTCCACCGCCCGCTTCGCAATCTCCGTGAAGGAGAAACAGGAGATCAGCATCGTGCGCGAGAAATTCTCGCGCGTGGTGTCCGCGTAGCGGCCGCGCAGTTCGTTCTTGTCGGTGAAGCCGATGGCGTGAACCAGAAAGTCGAGCCGTCCCCATGTCTCGCGCAGCGCCTCGAACACTTGATCGAGGCTCGCGGTATCCTCGACATCGCATGGCAGCACGATGTCGAAACCGAGCGGCTGCACCAGCGGCTTGAGACGTTTGACCTGGGCCTCGCCCTGATAGGTGAAGGCAAGCTCGGCGCCCTGCGCGGCGAGCGATTGGGCGATCCCCCAGGCAATCGAATGATCATTGGCGATGCCCATGATCAAGCCGCGCTTGCCTTTCATCAGGTCCTGCATCGCCCACACACCCCACTCATCTCTCGGACGTCGACAGCCGGCCTGGCCGGCGAACAATGAATACGAAGCTTTGCAATGATGCCGCCCGGATACCGATTGCCCCGCGGTCGCGGAGCATGACCAAACTCACGCATCCAGCCGCTTGAACACCAGCGTGGCGTTGGTGCCGCCGAAGCCGAACGAGTTCGACAATACGGTGCCGAGCTTGGCATTGTCGATGCGCTTGCGCACGATCGGCATGTCGGCGAAGGCCGGATCGAGCTCATGGATGTGCGCGCTCTCGCAGATGAAACCGTTGTTCATCATCAACAGCGAGTAGATCGCCTCCTGCACGCCGGTCGCGCCGAGCGAGTGGCCGGTCAGCGCCTTGGTGGCGGAAATCGGCGGGCACTTTTCTCCGGTGCCGAACACCTTGCGGATCGCCTCGATTTCCGGCGGATCGCCGGCCGGCGTCGAGGTGGCGTGCGGGTTGATGTAGTCGATCCTGGTGTTGACCGTGGACATTGCCATCTTCATGCAGCGCTCGGCGCCCTCGCCGGACGGGGCGACCATGTCATAGCCGTCGGAGGTGGCGCCATAGCCGACGATCTCGGCATAGATGCGCGCGCCCCGCGCCTTGGCATGCTCCAGTTCCTCCAGCACCACGACGCCGGCGCCGCCGGCAATGACGAAGCCGTCGCGATTGATGTCGTAGGGGCGCGAGGCGGTCGACGGCGTGTCGTTGTATTTCGCCGACATGGCCCCCATAGCGTCGAACAGCACCGACAAGGTCCAATCAAGCTCTTCGCAGCCGCCGGCGAACATCACATCCTGCTTGCCCATCTGGATGATCTCGTAGGAATTGCCGATGCAGTGGTTCGAGGTGGCGCAGGCGGACGAGATCGAATAATTGACGCCCTTGATCTTGAACCAGGTGGCAAGCGTCGCCGAGGCGGTGGACGACATCGCCTTCGGCACCGCGAAAGGACCGACCCGCTTGGGGCCCTTGCTCCTTGTGATGTCGGCGGCTTCGACGATGGCGCGCGCCGACGGACCGCCGGAGCCCATGATGATACCGGTGCGATCGTTGGAGACCTCGGTGGGCTCTAGGCCGGAATCCTGGATCGCCTGTTCCATGGCGACGTGATTCCATGCCGCGCCTTCGCCGAGGAAGCGCATCGCGCGCCGATCGATGACGCCGGCCGGATCGAGAGTCGGTGCGCCCTGCACCTGCGAACGGAAGCCGAGCTCGGCGTATTTTTCCGCGCGCGTGATGCCGGATTTGGCCTCATGAAGGCTCGCAAGCACTTCCTGGGTGTTGTTTCCGATGGACGAGACGATGCCCATCCCCGTGATGACAACCCGCCTCATGTTCGCCTCGCCTTGCCGTTTATCCGTACGATGTTTTTATTCAAACTGGTGCGGTGCCCTGCTTGAACAGCCCGACCTTCAAATCCTTCGCTCGATAAATAATCTCGCCGTCCATGGAAAGCCACCCATCGGCGATGCCAAGCACCAGCTTTGATCGCATTACGCGCTTGATGTCGATGTTGTACACAATCTTGCGGACATTCGGCAGCACCTGACCCGCGAGCTTGAGCTCGCCGAGCCCCAGCGCCCGGCCGCGCCCCTCGCCGCCGGTCCAGCCCAGATAGAAGCCGACCAACTGCCAGAGCGCGTCAAGGCCGAGACAACCCGGCATCACGGGATCGTTCTTGAAATGGCAGCCGAAGAACCAGAGGTCCGGCTTGACGTCGAGTTCGGCCTGAACCACGCCCTTGCCATATTCCCCGCCGGTTTCGCTGATTTGGCTGATGCGGTCGAACATCAGCATGGGCGGCAGCGGCAATTGCGCATTGCCCGGGCCGAACATCTCCCCGCGGCCGCAAGCCAGCAAATCCTCGTATTCGTAACCGCCGCGCCGATCCAGCATGCTGATACCTTCTCTTACAATCACCGATTGAGCGATCTTAGCGAAACGGACCCGTCTTCGCATCGGGGAGCGCCAAATCATCAGATATCGGCGCAACTTTCTTAGGCCAGGATACCCGGGCCAGGGATACCCGGCGAAGACACCGCCGCGACTCCAGGCGCTCGGCCGGAAATCGGGTCAACGGGTCCGGGGCGCTCTCTATCATAGCCCCCCGCGAGGGGCAAAGCGCCGCGCTTGGGTAAATCTTGGGTAAATCGACGCATCCCCGGCAAGGTTCCCAGTTGCAGCTTAGGGGCATTCTAGTTGCGACAAACTTGCATCTGCGGCATATCCTTTCTATATTCACACCGGATCGGTGTGCGGAAAAATGAGTACGGTGCCCAACGTGGAAATAAGCGACGACCGTTCAGCCTTGAACGATGAGACCGCCGTTTCCGCCCCCTCCCAGGGGGGCCGGCAGCCGGACCTTACCGGCTGCCCGTGGCATGATGTCAACGAAATGTTGCAGTCAGCGGGACTGCGCCCCACCCGGCAGCGCATGGCGCTGGGCTGGTTGCTGTTCGGCAAGGGCGCCCGCCATTTGACCGCGGAGATGCTCTACGAGGAAGCAACCCTGGCCAAGGTCCCGGTGTCGCTTGCCACCGTCTACAATACGCTGAACCAGCTGACCGATGCCGGCCTGTTGCGCCAGGTCAGTGTCGACGGCACCAAGACCTATTTCGATACCAACGTCACGGCGCACCACCATTTCTATCTCGAGAACAACCACGAACTGGTCGACATTCCCAACCCGCATCTGGTGCTGTCGAAGCTGCCCGACGTGCCCGAAGGTTACGAGATCGCGCGCATCGACATGGTCGTGCGGCTGCGCAAGACGCGCTGAAAATTCTCCCGCGCTGAAAAGTTCTACTCTACCCGCTCGTCGGCGTAGACGCCCCACAGCCGCTGCTGTTCGATCCAGCCATCGAAATCATTGCCGCTGACGTGACACCAGTTCGATGTGCATTTCTTGACCTGGACGACGACACCGGCCTGCAGCCGTGCGGCCAGCGCGCTGGTGGAATCCGCGCTGTCGTAGAGCGGCGCAAGATCATCCTTGCTCTTCATGGTGACGACCGCGGTGCGTCGGCCCGACAACAGCGAGTGATAGACCCAGCCTTCCGCGCCCTCTGAATCGCGCACCCGCCGCCAGTTCTCGAACTCGGCGGTGATTTCGACCGGCAGGCCGGAACGGGTATAGACCCAGGCCACGTCATTGTCCTTGGTGGGACCAGCCCTGACATTCACGTGATCGGATTTCAGGCTGACATAGCGCGGCACGGGCAGGCCGCTTGAGGTGAGCGCGATTTCCTTTGCCGAAATTCCGGTGCTGACCAGAGCACCCCACACAGTAACCGCCACCCAGCCAAAACGCCGCAACGCCATCAACCCGTCTCCTGTGGGAGGCTTGCTCAACTCGGCGCTACCGAGCTGAAAACCACCCCCACACCCTTATCCCTCATCCCCTGCTCCCGATCGCCCAGGCGAGCGATCGCCGGGGGTTTGCCGGGGTTCTTGTCTTGGCCCGGCCTTCTGCTAGAGAGGACGGAACATCGTGAACCAAGACGCCCGAAGCCCTCCGACGCGACCTCAGGGAATATCGGGGAACCCCAAGGAACGCCGGGACCAAGCGGCACCGGCAGTGTCGAACAACCGGGTTAATGAGGTCTCAACGACCTCATGAGAGCAGCACATGTCGGTGAAGAAAAAACCCCTCGTTGTCGTCACCCGCAAACTGCCGGACTCGATCGAGATCCGCATGCGCGAGCTGTTCGACGCACGGCTCAACCTCGATGACACGCCGATGACGCCGGATCAGATCGCGGAGGCGGTGCGTTCCGCGGAAATCCTGGTTCCGACCGTCACCGACCACCTCGGCGAGGAACTGCTCAAGCAGCCCGACTGCAAGCTCAGGATGATCGCCAATTTCGGCAATGGCGTCGACAATATCGACGTGGTCGCAGCGCATGCGCGCGGCATCACCGTGACCAACACACCGAAGGTCCTGACCGAAGATACCGCCGACATGACCATGGCGCTGATCCTGGCGGTGCCGCGCCGGCTGATCGAGGGCGCTTCCGTGCTCACGGAAGGCAAGAACTGGCCCGGCTGGTCGCCGACCTGGATGCTCGGCCACAGAATCGGCGGAAAGCGGCTCGGCATCATCGGCATGGGCCGCATCGGCCAGGCCGTGGCGCGGCGCGCCCGCGCCTTCGGCCTGCAGATCCACTACCACAACCGCCGCCCGGTGGCCCCGATCATCGCCGAGGAACTGGGCGCGACCTATTGGGAAAGCCTCGACCAGATGCTGGCGCGGATGGACATCATCTCGGTGAACTGTCCGCACACGCCGGCGACGTTTCACCTGTTGTCCGCACGCCGGCTGAAGCTGATCCGCAAGGACGCCTATGTCGTCAACACCGCGCGCGGCGAGGTGATCGACGAGGAAACCATGATCAAGCTGATCGAGGCCGGCGACATCGCCGGCGCCGGCCTCGACGTGTTCGAACATGAGCCCGCGGTGAGCCCGAAACTGGTTCGGCTGGCGAAGGCCGGCAAGGTGGCGATGCTGCCGCATATGAGCTCGGCCACCATCGAAGGCCGCGTCGAAATGGGCGAGAAGGTGATCATCAACATCCGCACCTTCCTGGACAATCACAAGCCGCCGGATCGCGTGCTGCCGGCGATGCTGTAAAATTCATGTTTGCTTGAGCGTCCGACGCTCGCGCTTGCGCCAATCCGCGACAAAACTGACGAACGCCGCCAGCGCGGGCGGCGGCTGGCGCCGGCTCGGATAATACAAAAACGGCCCGGGAAACGGCGCGCACCAATCCTCCAGCACGCTGGCGAGCTCGCCGGACTTGACCGCGTCCGTCACGTAACCTTCGAAAGTCACCCAGAAACCCACGCCATCGACCGCCGCCCGCATGGCAAGGCCCAGATGGGTCGCGACCAGGCTCGGCGGCGGCGCCACCTTGACCACCCGGCCCGCCTTCTCGAATTCCCAGTCCGGCATCACCCCGCTGCCGAAGCGGGTGCGGATGGAGGCGTGATCGAGCAGATCCTTCGGATGTTTCGGCCGACCATGCTGCGCAACGTATTGCGGTGACGCCACCACGGCGTAACGCTGCGCCGGTCCGAGCGAGACCGCGATCATGTCCTGTGCGAGATGCTCCCCATAGCGCACGCCGGCATCGAACCCTGCGCCGACGATGTCGATGAACGAGGTGTCGGCCGCGATCTCCAGTTCGATCTGTGGATGGGCCCGCAGGAACGACCCGACCATCGGCGCCAGCACGAGGTCGATCGCCGGTGGCGGGGCATTGATGCGCAGCCTGCCCGACGGCACTTCGCGCAAGCCGCGCACCTGATCCAGCGCCGCGCCGATATCGGTCACCGCAGGTCCCGCCCGTGCCAGCAGCAACTCGCCGGCTTCGGTCAGCGCGACGCTGCGGGTGGTGCGGTTCATCAGGCGGACGCCGAGGCGCTCTTCCATGTCACGCAGCCGCTGGCTGAGGCTGGACACGGAGACGCGCTGCTCGACCGCCGCGCGCCGGAAGTTCCGGGTCCGGGCGACCGCGAGGAAGGCTTCGAGATTGCGGAGATCAAGATCGGCCATTGTTCGATATACTGAACAATTTGTTCAGTATTGTCTATCTTATGGGTGTAACGGAAAACCTCCATGTCAGCGTGGTCTTTGACGGTGCGGCACGATCCGCGCCCAATTGGAGGAGAGCAACATGGACACCACCAGACTCGGCGTCACGGGTCCCACTGTCTCGGCCATCGGCCTCGGCTGCATGGGCATGTCCGATTTTTATGGCGCGACCGACCGCAGCGAAAGCATCGCGACCATCCATGCGGCGCTGGACGCCGGCATCACCGCCTATGGCGTGCTGGCGCGCGGGCTGATCAGCGGCCACTGGTCGAAGGATCGTGCCAGCCCGCGGGATTTTCGGTCCCTCAGCCCGCGCTTCCAGGGCGAGAATCTCGACGCGAACCTGATGCTGGTGGACCGGCTGCGCGCGATCGCCGATGAAGTCGGCGCATCGCCCGCGCAGGTCGCGATCGCCTGGGTCGCCGCGCAAGGGAA
>WNFI01007761.1_pt1 | contig 10093 bp, 12 predicted proteins | sample 5400471 | NCBI WGS metagenome assembly WNFI01 (sample SAMN13153348, study PRJNA577476) | soil metagenome | isolation source: 100 cm saprolite on Douglas fir-dominated hillslope | place: USA:California | collected 2013-09-17
CAGATAAGCAGAAGCTGGCTACACAGCACTTGGGTACGTTGTCGCGGAAGGTCCGAGGACTTGATTCCGACCGGGATATCAGGACCCGGAATGCCCCATTTGTCTAATAAATACCTTCCTCTAGCTAACGAAATGAAACAGCTGTATAGTTTCGTTAGGAAATTCCTAACGAAACGATGGTTTTGTGATGGTGACGCCAACCAAACCGAACAGCCGCCTCGGGACTTATGTCCTCAAGACCTTCAAGGACGAGTCTTTCCGGGCCTATGTGCCGCCGCCGTTGCCGCCGGACCCGCCGCTGGCCCTCCAGCGGCTTTTGCCCCTGCTCGAGCAGGCGAACCAGGCGCTCGGACGCTTGGACGGACTCGCATCCATTCTGCCCGACCCCTCGCTATTCATTTATCTGTACGTTCGCAAGGAAGCGGTGCTCTCTTCGCAGATCGAGGGCACACAATCGTCGTTTTCTGACTTGATGCTATTCGAAAGCGCCGAAGCCCCCGGCGTCCCTCTGGAGGATGTTCAGGAAGTTTCAAATTACGTGGCAGCGATGAATCTCGGACTTCGCCGACTCCGCGAAGATTTCCCGTTGTCTCTTCGTCTGATTCGTGAGATTCACAAGATTCTCTTGTCCAAAGGGCGCGGCAGCCAGAAACGTCCCGGCGAATTCCGCGAGACCCAAAACTGGATTGGGGGCACGCGGCCCGGAAACGCAGCGTTTGTCCCACCACCACCCGAGAAATTGATGGAATGCATGGCCGCTCTCGAAAAGTTCCTTCATCGCGAGCACGAAGACCTGCCGATCCTGGTAAAGACGGCCCTAGTGCATGTTCAATTCGAGACCGTTCACCCCTTCTTGGACGGGAATGGAAGACTGGGCCGATTGCTGATTACCTTCTTGCTGTGCGTAGCTGGCGCTATCCATGAGCCCATTCTTTACCTCAGCCTTTATTTCAAAATGAACCGGCAGAAATATTACGAATTGCTTGACCGCGTTCGCACGCACGGAGACTGGGAGACTTGGCTTGAATTCTTTCTGACAGGGGTGAAGGAGACCGCTCAAGAGGCAGCCGATACATCTAGGGAGATACTCACGCTCATCGAAAAGGACCGCCGGAAGATTGAGGAACTTGGCCGTCCTGCTGGATCGGTTCTGCGCGTTCACCTACACCTTCAACGCAAGCCGATCATCACAATCCCCGCAACAGCCGAACAACTCTCTCTCTCTGCGCCTACTGTGGCGAAGGCTTTGCAGCACATGGTGAAGCTCGGCATGGTTCGCGAAACCACTGGCAAGCAGCGCCATCGCCTCTTCACGTATCACCGCTACCTGGAAATTCTCAACCGGGGCACCGAACTGCCAAAACAACTCACCGACAGTGCTAGCGCAAGCGATAGATAAGTCAGGCCAGCCACCGCAACTCCATGGACAATACCCAATGGGACATGTACCCGTGACAATTGACATACCTCGTCAGTGCGAATCGATGTACTACAACATCCCGTTGGAAACCAAAGAGAAGTGAATTTTACCGCTGACATTTTCCGTTTTTGCTGCCTCTCTATAGGCAGGCGCGCCATGCGACGAACCTTCGCCGGGTTGGCTTCAACGATGTTCAAAAAGGGAATGACACAGTCGAATTCACCCATCGATTTCATTTTCCATCTATTTCCAACTAAGGCCTTTCCCGAAACAGCTAAGTGCCGCCAGATCAATCGCTTTCAGAGTTTTATTTCAAGCTTCCCAAGCTTCCTCTAGTAAACCCTAACTCGCTGGAATGGCGGCACTTAACTAAAAGAAGATTCCTTGTAATTGGAAAATGATGGAAAACGGAACGCGCTCGAACTCTGGTGGGCGAGTACTGAGACAGCTAAATATGTGAGGATAATGCGACGACATCCTCTGGGCTCGCGGCCCCGCAACCTAGAATCCCCCGTCCGCATTCATGCCGACAATCGCCGATAACGTTCGTGCAGACCGTGCGGCCTTCTACTGGCATTTGGGAGACTACCGAGCCATCTATGATTTTGATCAGGACATCAAAGCCCGAAATCCAACTATCAACGTCATCACTTATGAGAGTTCCGCTTGGAAGGACTTCATCGACCGGCAACTGAAGCCTTTCGGGGCGTTGCCAGTGTACTTGGCACTCGGCAATCACGAACTCATACCACCAAAGAGTCGTACAGAGGCACTGGCTCGTTGACTTTCGGAGCAAAACGCACAAGAACGTGTACGTATTGGCCAGTCACTCGCACTTTCTCATAGACAACGTCTACAACACGCCCTGCCGACGAGAGCATCCTGACGAGGTTCTCCCTGGTTGGATCGTCGGAACTGCCGGAGCCCCGCGGTATCGACTGCCCGCAGATGTGAGTGGCTCAGCGCAGCACCTCACGGATGTCTATGGTTATCTGCTCGCGACCGTTTCGCCGGATGGAACGATTCAGTTCGAATTCAAACAAGTGAACGAAAAGGATGTCACGGAGTCCACTCGCAAAGACCACAAAGACGAGTTCATTCACAGCTGCTTCTCCGCGAATTCCTCGACGTATGTCCCAGAGGGCGCAAGCTGCCCGATGAAATAGAGAGAAACGACCGGCAACAGTCTGTCGAAGACCCACATTTTAGTCTCGCTTGTTCATTAGAAATTGAAGCGCGCGGAAAGCTGCAGATTGCGCGAGCCGTATTTCGGCGCCGCAAACAACGGCTTGCCGAAATGATCATTCGAGGTTGCATCCCAAATAGGCAAAGGCGTCACGCAGTTGCCACCGCTGTCTGTAATGCATTCTTCGCTTGTGTTGTACTGCACGTTGTCTACGGCGCCCTGTTGAAAGTTTGCGTGATTCAGTAGATTGAACGCCTCAATTCTGAACTTCAGACCGAGTCGTTCATTCAGCCGGAAGCTGCGAGCCACGCTTAGATCTAGGTCGCGCACACCAGGTCCGCGGAAGGAATTGAACCCCTCACCTGGAACAATCGAAAAGTTCACGTTCCCCGTGTCAAACACCCCCGTGTAAGGGCGTCCGCTGGCGATCGTTGCTATCGATGACACGGTGAACCCCTTCAACCCCTTCATCTGCGGTATCCATGAACCGCTCAGCACCAGCCTATGTGTCTGGTCCAATTGCGAGGGCCCGCGCTGGGACTTCTGGTCGAATTGGTTCATGTAGCCGGTGCCCTGGTCGATCGTTTTCGAGAAGGTATACGCCACTGCCCCTTGATATTGTGTGCTCTGATGCCGCAGTGAAACCAGCATGCCGTGGTAAACGGATTTTCCCGAGTTGTCCACCGCATTGATGGAGCTGAAGTTGGGGTCGATAAAGCCGTCGATTGCCTCAAATTCCGGCACTACAAATGATTTGCCATTGGGCAAATTTACGGTTGCAGTTGTGAAGTTTCCTCCGAATGCCAACTGCTGTTCTGGCGGCACGAGATTTAAGTCGAAACCGAAATTTCCGTTTGCTTGCCTTGTCACTCCATTCGAATTTCCCAAAAGCGCGATCCCATGGCTATAGACATAGCCGACGCTCATGGCCGTGTTCGCGCCAAACTTATGTTCCACGGTCAAATTGCCCTGCTCAACATATGGATTCCGGAAGTTCGGTACGAACACATGGATGGATTGTCCTCCCGCGCCTCCGGCCGGAGGTGCCGTCAATCCATTGGGATAAGTCACAGCCGGATTGTTGTTCCCGAATCCTGGGCCGGTTAAAAAAACGAATTGTCTCGAAATACCGTTCGAGACTAGCGCGTCGGACACGTCCAGCAAGTCTTCCTGGATATAAAACAATCCGAATGATCCCCGGACGACCGTGTCGCTCTTGCGGTCCAGCGAATAAGCGAACCCGACTCGCGGCGCAACATTATTCTTGTCTGTCGGGATCCTGCATGTCAGCGCAAAAGCCGGATTACAAACACTTGGCTGGGCCAGGTTCTGGAAGTCCCAACGCAGCCCGTAGTTTAAATAAAGCTTCGAAGTTGCCCGGAATTGATCCTGGGCAAACAGCGAGTAGGTCGGGACGGTGAACAAAGCCGTAGATTGTCCAAACGATTGCAAGTCGAATTCGAATGCCCCATTCGCCAGGTCCTGCAGGCTAGCAAAATGAAAATCACCTGCCGGGCCATACACAAAATAGTCCCGGTCATGGTTAACGTTGATGTCCACACCGGTCCGCAAAGTGTGTCGCCCTGCCACATGCGTGAAATTATCCGAGAACTCAAATCGCCGGTCTGTAGTGGATAATTGAAACCGGTTTCCTCCGAAAACATATCCTGTATCCGGATTCTGGATCACGGTCGAAGGCGTTGTCGGCGAGGAGTTCGGTATGTCGAAGTGGAGATCATTGGCGAAATGGAACCGCGCTTCATTGAACGTATATGGGCTCAGCGTGCTCAGCAGCGAAAACTGAAAAAAATGGCTGGTGGCTCCGTCGGTTAAGGCCAGGCCGTCTCCCGTGGACGTTGGCGTGTTGAAGTATCCATGAGGGCTGCGAAAGCGTTGATAGTTGTAACTCGCCGTGAAGCTGTTCTTCGGCGAGAGCGATCCGCTCACCTTTGCGAACGATGTGTTTTGGTTGAAGCTCCGCGCGAATGATCCTGAGTTGTCGGAAAGGATCTTTGCGATCGCGGGATTCGCAGCCAGAAATGTATCTTGGGCTGCTTTGTCCCCCAGCGTCTGTAGAGCAGGCTCATCGTTTATCGTGACCGGCTCGTTGCGCACTTGCCCCTCATAATTCACCAGATAGAAGAGCTTGTCTTTTCGAAGTGGGCCGCCGACGGTTCCTCCGAATTGTTGTCGGCGATTCGGTGGCTTAGGGATTCCTAGCTGGTTATTGATTGAGTCGTTGGCATTCAATGCCGAGTCTAGGACGTAGTAATACGCGTCCCCGTGAACCTGGTTCCCTCCGCTCTTGGTCACGGTATTCACCAGCCCACCCCCCGACTGTCCAAACTCCGCTTCGTATCCGCTGGTGTTCACCTGAAATTCCTGCACGATATCCTCGCTAAACTGAAAAGGAATCGTCCCCCGGCCGATCTGCTGGGAGAAGAACGCATTGTTGTTGTTTCCCCCATCCACAGTGTAATTGTTGAAATTTCCGGAAATCCCATTGAAGCTCACCATGCCAAATTCGCCATCGGTGGTTGCGCCCGGCGTCAGGAGCACAAAGTCGGTGAAGTCGCGCCCGTTCAGGGGCAAATTCTCAATCGAGGATTGACCGATCACCGAACTGACCGACGACCGCGTCGTATCCACCAGCGGTGTATCTGCGTTCACCTCAACCTTAACGTCCACGCTTCCCACGGCGAGTTGCGGCCGTAAACTTACGGTTGTTCCCACTTCCACGACCACGTTGCCGAGTTTCGTCGTTTTGAAGCCCGCTCTTTCAACGGTCACGTGATATGTGCCGGGCGATAAATACGGAAACAGAAAATGCCCGTTTGAATCGCTCGTCTGAGTTGTGGAGAGACCGGTGGAGTCGTTCTGCGCCATCACATTCGCGTCCGCTACGATGGCCCCGCTCGAATCTAGGACCGTGCCTTCGATTCGCCCGCTCCCCAGCCCGGACTGCGCATTAGCGGGCCCATCCATCCAGCCAATGGCACCTAAGCCGCACACCACTAGAATCGACAACCGGATTAAAAGACTTGCTCGTTCCCATCCTAAGAATTTCACTGTCTCTCCCTCGAATTTGATCTCGCCGTCTTCTTACTCATTCTCCCAGTCCACGAAATGCTTAGCCCCAGTTAGCGGACGGGCTGCAACAAGACCAGAATCAGCAGGACACCGTGAGGAACGACCGACAAAAAACACGCACTGAACATCGCAAGGAATAGAGCCACCGCAAAACGGCCAAAATCTAAAAAATTCATGTAAGAACTCCTTTGGATTGATGCGTTAAGCAAATCGGAAATGCAAATGAGATTTGTTGCAAGTCTTGACTAACGGCTCGTACATGGCCTACTTTCGCACAAGTGTGGAGTTTTTTGGTTCCCCATATTTGAGCGCAGTTCATAGTTGAAGGAACTTCTGCTCACCCTAAAAATAGACAAGCTTGGTCAATTCACTGAACTTCGAAAATTTGCAGCGCCAACTTCGCATCGGGTTTTCCTTTGCCGGAATCGGCGACATAAAGTCGTTTCAGTTGCGGCACAAAAATTGATGATTTTGCGCGGTAAGCCGTGGGCACCTCGGCAATGTGTTCGTAGTGGTCTGCATCACGCTGCTCAAAGACAGATGCCGTGTCGCTCCCCGTTACATAAATTCGCTTATGTTCGACGTCGTGCGACATGTCGCTGTTCACGCCCACACAAGGTAAAGAAGCAACCACTTTGCCAGTATCGGTATTGAAAACGATAAACTGCGCCGGCTTACGGGTGGCTGTAAACAGCCGATGATTGGATTCGTCCAAGGCTATCGCATGGGCTACATGCGCGTCGGGCAAAGGCCATCTGGCAATTATTTGACGGGTTTTTAGATCGATGATTCCAACCTCATCCGAACCCGTGAGGTTTACATACAGTTTTTCCCCTGCACGATCTATAACCATGCCCTCGTTCGAGTCGCCAGGAAGCCCAATGATTTCACCAACGATCTTAAAAGATTTCGTATCAATAATGCTGAGCGCATGCATCGTGCCGTCCGACGTGGCCCCGTTCTCCACGTAAAAATATTTATTTGCGGGGTTAAGGATGCCATGGTCCACGCCCTTACCCAGCTTTAGGGTCTCAATAATTTTGTATTCTCTGCAGTCCACTAACGCAACGTCATTGGTGTCGCCGTTCGCGACAATAAGGCGATCAGACTCGGGTAGATAAGCCATCGTGAGGGGGTGCCCAAAGCCCTCGATGCTGTGAACCCGCTCCCCAGTCTGGAGGTTAAAAACCTCGACTGTTTTTTGATCTTCGGCCGCCAAAAACAAACGGTTACCTTTGAGGTCGAGCCCGAAATGGTCGAAATCTCCCGTGAAACCCGACATCGGGGTTGTCACAACCAACTTGAGTGGCAGCTTTTCTTGAGCCTTTGTTTTTGTCGCGAATACAGCCAATACCGTGAAACAAATTATAAATAGTAATCGTCGCAATGTTCCTCCCAAAATTTATCCTCAGTTATCGCCTGGCTAGCAAAAAATTTGTTCGACACCCAGTGAGTGCTCCGCTCTCGAAATCGAGAGGTCTCGAGGATGGCCGCATTGTTAGTTGGCGGCAGGAAATTCGGATGGTTCAAAATATTCGAGATCATCGTAGTCAAATGAATATTTATTTAGATGACCGATCCATGCGGATGAATGAATCGAACGCCTGGGACCCACAGGCAATTCACAAGTACAATCAGAAAATTCAGTGGCAGAATTGGAGCTTCCCAAGCTTCGGACGTGGGTTCGATTCCCATCGCCCGCTCCAGATTTTAAAGGGTCGTGTCAGCGCTTTGTTCTTAACACATCATGACAGGCGTGTAATACCAGGGAAGCCGTCAACGCCTGAATCGAAGGTCATGATTTGCTCGATTCCGTGGTGTTCCATAACGGCGATATGCACCGCATCTCGCGCGGACAGCTGCCGATACCCCAAGACAATTTGTTTCGCACGCTCTGCGATGGGCCGATCAACAGCCAGCACCCGATCCACGATTCCGATCAGAGCGTCAAACGCGGGTTGGATTGCGTCGCGGCGGTCGATGGCGACGTAACGGTGCAAGATTTCCTGGAGAACCTCGGCGTCGGTAACCAGGCTCTGGCGCTCGCTGACCGCTTTTTCGAGCAATCGTCGCGTGTCACTCTTGTGGGGGTGAGGAGCGCCAACCAGATACATGGGAATATTCGAGTCGACCAGAATCACTGATGTACGCCCGTTCCGTATCCCCTCTCGATCTCAGCGAGCATGTCGTCGATATCAGTCACCGGATAGTCATGTCGTGCTGCCGCGCGGATGATTTCGAGCTTCTTGCTGACGCCGCCGACAGGCTCACGGCGGCGAGCAAGGTCCAGCGCTTGCCGAACCCACTCGGCGATCGACATGTGGCGTGAACGCGCGGCGCGCTGAATCTCTCGGTATTCCGGATCCTTCATGATCACTTGCAGCCGTTTAGCCATAGGAGGAGTCTATCTGACTCATCAGCATGAGTCAACCGAGGTTCGGTAAACGTCGCCTGTTAGGAACTGAGGTCGCTCAATTTATCCTAGCTGTCATCAAGAGCCGTCACAATCTGTAACCTGCTTTCAATTTCCATTTAGTTTCCAATTGAGGCTGTCGGTTGGAAAGCTAAGTGCCGCCAGATCAATCACTTTCAGAGGTTTATTTAGGAGCTTCCCAAGCTTCGGGCGTGGGTTCGATTCCCATCGCCCCGCTCCAGATTCTAAAAGACTTACGCAGCGGCGCCGGTTTCCATGGTTTCCAAAACATCAATGTTGTTGCCAACCTTCACGGAAAATTCGGTGCGGATTTGTTCGAGAGGAATTACGCCAGTGTAAAGCGCCGCCGTCACCGCGGCGGAGGCATGGCCCATCTGCTGACGAATAACGGCCGGGTTACTCCGGCTTTGCGCCCGGCTCGGAAAATTGCGAGTGGTACACTACGCCAGTCGGTTGACCGAGGCGGGTTGGCCTGAATGGAAAATGCGATGAGAACTCCCTCCCATTGATATGGAGGCGGAAAGAGGCGTAATTCTCACAACGTGGGGTGGAAAGAGTTTTGATTTCGTGTTTGAACGGAGTCAGTCCTTAGCTGCGAGTTCGATCAGCACTTTGGGCCTTGCATTTGCGCAAAGCAGCCTGCCGCAATCGAACTCTCAACGTGCATCAAAAAATGGCGTGCCGATCAACCTGCACCGAAGACAGAGCCTCCTTTGTTGACCAGAAATGTCAGTAGTTAGAAGTGACGGATGGAACTAGGGGAGTCGAGTTGCGTGCGCCCAAGGCAGCGCGTTATCCAGAGCGGATAACGAGCTCATCCTATGAAAGCCCCTCGCCCACATACTTGGCCTTACGCTGTGGCACTTACGTCTGGCCTGCAAAGGCTGATTCTGTGGGAGCGCGATGTAGCAGCCATTAAGCGCGCATCGCGCGTCTTGTCGCGCTGAAGCTCGCGAAGCGACTCACGCAGCCGCTTTCGGGCCTTGTGCAACTGCGATTTCGAGTCACCGACCGAGCGGCCCAAAAGGTTTGCAATTTCGCGATGTCTATACCCTTGGATATCATGCAGGACAAAAACCTTGCGAAAACCCGCGGGCAAGCTCTGGATGCAGCGTTCAAGATTTACTCGGTCGATCGCGCCCTCGAGGATTCGGTCGGGCGCCCCAAGTTCGAGGCTCCTTGGTGGGGCGGTTTCATCGTGGGGATCGGGAATCGCTTCGATCGAGACTACTGGTAGCTTCTTTTTGCGCAGACGCATCAACACGAGGTTGACCGTCAGCCTGTGCAGCCAGGTCGAGAAGGCCGATTCGCAGCGGAACGTGTGAATCTTGCGGGCTTCGGCTTCGTTCAGGATATGGCTCGCGCTGGGCGAGACTGGCGGCGCGGCCTTCGTCAGATTGCATTGCGTGCTAGCGCGTGAATCGCATCTGACGCTACGCCGATTTCCTGGAACGGGCCTTGGTAGCGAAGCAACTGATAAGTTTCTGAAGCTCGCATTTGCGGTAACTGGCATGACTTTTTCCTTAGCGACCCGTCGCGTGAACCTCGACGAATGTTTTGTCTTCGGTGGCCTGCGACGCAGGCGCGGCCTGTGGGACAGGTTCAATCGGTCTGAATTGCGAGACATTTTGTTTCTTCAGGGTGTAAGACCGCGTGCCCCGGTGGATAATTCCCGAATCCCAGGATATTCAGCAGGTGGGAATAAAATCGCGAGTGGTTCGGTCTCCAATGTGAGGACGTTTCTCAGCAGACCGTGTAGGGATGATTCATGGTGACGCCCGAATAATAACGCTACGATGGGCCGTCCGAAACTACGGTTCTACGACGATCTGGCCCTTCATTCCGCCGTGCCCGATTCCGCAACGATTGCAGCAGTGGAACGAGTAGGTTCCCGGTGTGCGCGCCACAAATTCCACCACGGTCGGAACTCCCTTTTCCAGCTTGAAGCAGTCATCATTGTTCG
>WNFI01177489.1_pt1 | contig 10093 bp, 10 predicted proteins | sample 5400471 | NCBI WGS metagenome assembly WNFI01 (sample SAMN13153348, study PRJNA577476) | soil metagenome | isolation source: 100 cm saprolite on Douglas fir-dominated hillslope | place: USA:California | collected 2013-09-17
TGCAAAAGATTCCAGGCTATCGAGGCCACCTGGAACATATCGAACTGCATCTTTTCAAAGGACGCATCGCCTTGCGAGAGCTGGTGCTCAATCAGACTGTCGATCATCATGACGCAGCGCTCTTCCGCGTGGAGTCGGTGGAAGCTCAAATCAGTTGGCGGCATTTAATGAAGGGCTTGCTGGTGGGCGACATTGAAATCGATCGCCCGAGCGTTCTCATCGATTTGGATCAACAAAAGAAAAAGCAGATTGCTTCGACTCCTTCCTCCTCATCCCCTCCCCAAGAAAATAGTATTCCCTGGCAGCAGAAAATCCGTCAAATGATGCCGTTCCAAATCAATGTGTCCATTTTTCATGGGGAGGCGTACCTTCGCGGGTTGCCCGGCCAAGACGGAGCCAATGTACGCGCCCGCGATATCAACATTCAAATCAAGAATGTCACCAACAGCAAGAAGTTGTCCGGAACGATGATGGCTTTTGTGGAATGCCATATGCGGGTGATGTCCCGGGGCTATCTCACCTTGCAAGCGAGCGGTTACCCGTTGGCCGCGCCGCCCGTTTTCAATCTGGACTTCAAGCTTGAGGATTTAGATCTATCGGAGCTGAAACCGATCGTGCGCCATTTCACCGGATTGGATTTAAAGCAAGGGATTCTGGAGGCGTACGCGGAAGCGGCCGCGAAGGAGGGTCATCTGCAAGGCTACATCAAACCCGTCCTGGACCGGTTGGTCGTCGATCGCGCGGGTCCAGGCATGGTTAATGCAGCGAAAGGTAAATTAGCCGACGGGTTCGTGAAGCTGCTCCAAAACAAGAAAGAAGAGCGCATCGCGACGCGGATCGATATCGATGGGCCTTTAGACAAGCCGGATATTGATGCCTGGGGTGCGGTCGTCGGCATCCTGAAAAATGCCTTCCTTAAAGCCTGGACCGCCGACCTGGAACACAAGCTTTGGTTCGAACACGCGGGAAAAGAAGCTTCCGAAAACGCGATCCATTCTGAGGTCTTGGTGATATCAAGCTTGCGGAGATTTTTAGGCCGAATCCGAGACGCTCTCGGGAGAAGGCTCTAACTTATAGGGAAAGTGGAATCCGAGTCGTTCAGGCAGGATCGACCCCATCAGGTAACGGGAAACTCTTGGAAGGAACTAGGCGAAGTGTCGGATCAGGAAAAAGGCGGCAATTGCAACAATGATCAGGGACATAAACTTCTCGCATTTACACATACCCGCCTGCGCTTTGCACTCCGCACGTGGACAAAATAAGGACATTAAGCGACCTCCTTGTAAGCCATGGATTGACGAGCATAGCCCAGTGACGCCGCAACGGATTCGAACTGAATGCCGTAATTAAAGACGGATGACTTCTTTTTCTTCCAGACGACGCGGCCGGCGAATTGGAATGGCGATTTTCCGGGGGTTTGTACCAGCAGCCGAATGGGTTGTTGCAGGCGAAGCGGTTGACGGGATTCCAACAAACTACCGGTGAGAGAGACGTTGATAAACCGGCCTTCACCGATCACAGCTTGATTCTTAGGATCGCACAGATCCAACGGCAAGTTGGAGAAAGTGCGTGGAGCGCGGCGACGTTCTTTTCGCATTATGGTAGCTCCTCTCGACCCCGAACTATTAAACCCTATTCGAGAGAAAAAAGAAAGCTGCGGAGCTGGTGCAAGGCGGCGCGTTCCATCTGTCCGATGCGGGTGCCATCCACGCCGAGTTTCCGGCCGGTCTGCTGCTGCGTCAGCGGAGTCTTCGATTCGCCCAAACCGTAACGATACCCCAGCGCCGTGCGTGTACGTTGTGGAAGTTTATTCAACAAAGCCTCCACCAGACGCCGGGACTCCCAAGCCCGGCACCAATTGTCGGAGGTGTCGTTCGCGTCGACCATCCGAGCCAACGCCGTCCCGCGCTCATCTTCGAGCCACTCGCCCGCTCGAGGCTCCAGGCTGCAGGCTCTAGGAATACCATCGTTTGTCGGGTTGGAGCCTAGAGCCCGGAGCGCCTTTAGTTTTCCGATCGGAACGGCGATGGTCCGGCCTTTGTTTTCGATTTCCCGGCGGATGCTGTGGCTGATCCAGTAATGTGGTAAAAATAGTTCGCGATATGCACGACCAACCCCATATGCGTTCTCACGATTTTGTCGCGGGCGGCGGCGCTGCCCTGGCGGGCCCGGATGCACAATTGACGGGTTGTTACGGCGTCCATGCTTCAAGTGTACGCCGCTACGTTAAAGATTGGCTGAAGGAATGATAAAGTTATGCTGAAGGAATGATAAAGATTTCTTCAGGCGGGAAAGGTTGATTTTACGGTTCGAATCGGTAACCGGCCCCGCGCACGGTGACGATCAGAGGCCGCCGGCCGAGGCTGATTTTGTCGCGGAGATGGCCGACATGAACTTCGACCACGTTCGAGTCCGCTTCAAAATCCATGTTCCAAATGTGTTGCGCAAGGGCGGGCTGGGAGAGCAGATGATGCGGATGCCGCATGAAATATTCCAGGAGCTCGAACTCCTTCTTGGTGAGATCGACCGGTTTTCCTTTGATCTGCACGATGTGCTTAAGCAAATCCATGCAGATGTCCCCCTGTTTGAGGACCATCCCTCCGTCCTTGCAAGCGCCGTTTTGCCGCCGGCGCAAGACCGCCCGGATCCGGGCGATCAGCTCAGTTAGCAGGAAAGGCTTAACCAGATAATCGTCCGCGCCGTTATTGAGCCCAGCCAGCTTGTCGCGCTCGTGATTTTGACTGGTCACCATGAGGATCGCGGCTGGGTCGCCGCGTTTGCGCAGCTCTTTGAGCACCGACAAGCCGTTGAGCTCCGGCATGACGACATCCAGGAGGATGACGTCGTAGTCGGAATCCCGGGCTAACTCGAGCGCCTCTTTACCATCCGCCGCGCCGTTGGCCGCAAAGCCTTCGCGCTTGAGCGCGGTGCGGATGAATTGATTGAGCTCTTTATCGTCTTCAACGACGAGAACACGCATAGGTAAGGCCCTTATATTAACATTTTCCACACCTGCTAAACCTATCTCGGATATACCCCCCCTACGGCGGCAATTCCATGGGCTTTTCGTCATTTTTTGAGGGCCAAAGCAGCCCATGCCCTTTATAGGTCCTTTGACCTCGCATTTCATTCAAGTGTATTGGGTTTGTTAAAATCGGGGGATGAAAACTCTCACGGATTATCTCGTCTTAAATACCCGGCAGCGGAAGGAATTGGTCAATATTACCGAGGAAATCGCAGCGTTTGTCGCCAAGAGTAAGATTCAAGAGGGGCTTGTACTGGTTTCGGCCATGCACATCACGGCGGGGGTCTTCGTCAACGACGAAGAATCCGGGCTCAAAAAGGACATCCTGGCGTTGCTCGAGCGTTTAGCGCCGGTCGGAGATTATGAGCATCACAAGACCGGGGAGGATAACGGCGACGCCCACCTCAAACGCATGCTCGTCAACCATCAGGTGATCCTACCGATTACAAAAGGCAAGCTGGACTTCGGCCCTTGGGAACAGGTGTTCTATGCGGAATTCGATGGCCAGCGCAAAAAGCGATTGATCTTAAAAGCACTGGGGGAATGACGGGTTACAGCGTCCAGCCGGGGTTGGCTTGGATAGTGGTTTGGAGCTTAGCGTAGAAGTCCAGGACCGGATCGATCTCCAGAAGTTTTTCGATCCCTGCGAGTACGTCGGTTCGCGTGGGAATTGGACCGTTGCCCGTGCGCGGAATGATGCGCATGGTACCCAGACGGCGGGCATGCGCCGGACGGAGTAGCTCGGTTTTGACTTTATTTTGTTCGCAGAGCACTTGAGCGATCTGACTTTGTTCCGCCAGCGCCGCTTCCTCGCGCAGGAGTTCGATCAAAGCTTCCAAACCGAATAGCAGGATGGGTTCGTAAACGATGCGTTCTTTTTCCGGCATAACGGCTTGGGCTTCCTTAAAACCGGCTTGCATTAACTTCTGCAGTTCATCTTGCTGATCCCGTTGGGATTCCGGATAGATATAGGCCAACAACTCCGCACGCGGTTCTTGATAAATCATAAAACGATCCTGGTACGTCACATAGCTGCATTCGGGGCAACTGACCAAGTTCAGTTCCCCTCCGAGTAACAAATCCTTGAGTTCCGGATCCTGGCCGGCATGGACAGCCACCCAAACCGTGCCGCGGAATTCCTGACCGCATTGGGGGCATTCGATATCGATATCGTTAAAAGTACTCATTGCTTCACCCGTTCAAGCGCTCGCGGAAGGTACACTCGCCAGCGGGGATCTTCGGGGTGCGCAGCGGAAAGCGCCTGCAATTGCTCGACCACATCCGTCCACCGTTGCGCCCGCCAATAGATCACAGCCAGATTATACCGCGCGTCCGCAGAGGTAGGATCGATCTCCAGCGCTTTTTTATAAAGCAGCACGGCCCGCTCCGGGTCCCCTTTGCGCTCCTGGATGACTCCCCAATGGGCCATGGCCTGGGCTTCATCCCGAGAGATCCCTTCGCGTAGTTTCCGGAACGATTTCCATTCTTCAGCCTGGCGATGCATCGCGCGGAAATTATCGATGCACCAGTGATAATAGTAATCGGCTTTAGCCAGATCGTTGATTTGAAAGTAGTAATACCCCAATTGAAAAGCCGCGTAAGGAAGGTCCGGTTTGATCGCAAGCGCATGAAGATAGGCATCGACCGAAGCGGCTTCCTGATGGCTCTTCGCCAGCAGCCGTCCCCATTCCATCCATGCTTTGGCGTATTCTTCGATCAGCTCCGGCGTAAAGAAATCGTAATACGCATCATACCGGTAGCGGCCGCGATAGATTCCAAAGTCGCTTAACAAGGTGTCCGACGCCAACACAGACGCCTTCCCCGGGGGTCGCACCTGAAAGAGAAGCCCGGACGGGATAAGACGCGGATACAGGTCTTCCGGCCAGTCGGTGTCTGGCGTTCCGTACAGCGACCATCCCGGGTTGGCCTTCAGGAAAGCTTCCCACTCGGCAGCCGTTTGCAGCGGTCCCACGTCCAAGTTCCGAACTTGCCGGTCCATCATGACTTGATACCACGCGCTTCCCGCGAGACCCTGCGCGATCGGAACACGCCATTGAAACCCCGGATAAATCCAGTGGCCATAGAAAAACAGGAAGGTGGGTACGTCCGAGCGCGTCACGATCAACGAGGGCTCGGGAACGTTGTGCAGCGCGTTACGGATAAAATCGGCGCCGACCCAGTTGGCTCGCTTGTTGACGACCGGATAAAAACGGACCGCCTGGGCCGCGATCAGGACCACCGATAAGCCTGTCACGGCGATATAAGCCACTTTGATAGAACGAAGTGATGCCAATCCCCACCCAATCGCCAAAAGATAAAAAACATCGGGAACGAGATACGACGCTTCCATGATGGCGACCGCGTGGGGGTTGATCGGCAAATTGCCAAGAAAGATGAACAGCGGTCCGCTGAAGGACCATCCTAAGAGGAGGGTCCAAAACCAGTTTCGATCGCGGCGCCATAACCCCCCCATTCCTAGGGCCGCCAACGGCAGGCTTAGAAGCGAAAAATCGCGGGCGAGATGTCGAAGATAGAGACGGAACTCCGGCCAAAAGTTTTCCCCGGTCGCGTAGGCTTTCGATAAAAGATCGAGCGTTCCGGCATAGCTGCGCCGGACGAGACTGGCGACGAATCGATCCCCTGTGGAAGGGTCACCCCAATTAAGCAAGGGATGGCCGTTGGCGCGTATCCATAAATAAAGATAGACGCTGCTGCCCATCAGGAAGAAAAGAGCCGCTCTTCCCACGTGAGTCCCGAGTTCGTCTTTTCGAGTCCGGCTGAAAAAAAGCACACCCAGCGCCGGCACGCAGAGTATGAGATCCAGGCGCGCGCCCAGTCCAAGTCCCAGCAGGAAAGCGGCAGCGTGAAGCCGTCGATGATGCAAAAGCCAGAGCAAACCGCTCAGAAACGCTAAGTTGAGCGTGTACATCTCGGAAACCAACGCGTGGGTCCAAAATTGGAACGATACGACGCCTAACATCACCGTCACAAAGGCGGCGGACAGCCCCCAGAGCTCGCTACCCAACAGGAACAAAATTCCCCACGCAGCCGTCAGGGATATCGCCGACAAGAGATTGAGCCGATATGCGGGATTGGCCAGGGGCAAACGCGTCGCCAAATGACCGACCAGCGTATACAGCGGGTATCCGGGAGGATGGAGGACGCCTAGGCGCGTGACCGTCGTGGCCATTTCGCCGGCATCCCGATAAGGCACCACCGTCGGGCCCAGCGTATGCAGGTACAACCCCAAAGAAGCGAACCAAACGACCGCGAACGCGGCTCGATGGAGGTATTTATCGGCGCCCATAAATCTCGGCTTGCAGGAGATAATTCTTCGCCCTTTGATTGGCGGGATTGATGGAGAGGACTTGTTTCAGTTCCGCGATCACGTGAGGCCAATCGTTCAATTTCCAATACACCACGGCTAAATTGTAGTGAGCGGCCTCAGATGACGGATCGAGCTGAAGCGCACGCTGATAATCCGCGACAGCAGCGGACACATTCTGCCTGCGTTCTTCAATCGTTCCCAGGTTCGACCACGCGGTCGACGCATTCGTATTCCAGGCAGCGATCTGGCGGAAGAACCGTTCAGCGACATCCAAACGCCCGGCTAGATAATTCATCTGGCCCCATTGATACGCGTTATGGACGACGTTGGGGACTAACCAAAGCATATCGGATCCAACCGCGTAAGCGTCCGCCGCAAAGTTGATCGCGTCATTCCAGTTCGATTCCCGAGCCGCTTGAACGCTCCGCTGGTAGTCGTAGAACGGAAGCAGCGCGCGCGTCCGATAATCCGCCGGGACAGCCGCATGAGGATGCGTCCAGGGTGCGACTCCACGGAGGTCGTAGATGTCCCAATACGGAAATGCAGCAAGCGCACCCCCGACTTGATAGAGGATTCCTCTGATTCCTCTCGGCATCAGTTTGATTCCAGGGAGGACGTCCGCGTTCATCGTGGAATAAAAAAGGCTTTGGCCCGAACCGAGTAAGGCGCGTTCGACTTGCTGACGGCGTTCGTCCTTGGCGGTCTTGTCCAGCGTGCGAAAGTCCGAGCCATAAAGTCCCGGAAATACCACGCTTCCGCGATCGTGGTATTCGATATCGCGCCGCCGTTTCTCAACCTGTGTGAGGTAGGCCACGGTGTAAAACGTGTCATCCCCTCCGTCCATGATGAACCGCGCGTGCGGCGGCAGCGTGTGCAGATTATTCCAACCATAGGCATAGGCCCGGATATCGTTGCGGAACGGATAGGCTCCCGCCGCGGCGGGCAAGCGCGCGGGCTGCAGCAAAAGAAGTATCGGAATCAGGCAGAGGGCTCCGGCCCAAGGCGAATAGCGTTCTGTCGCGTACCAGACTCCTGCTGCGATCAAGAGCGTCCAAAAGAGGGTGGGTGCTATATAGAAGCGTTCCAGCAGGCCGTTGGATTGGGCATCAAAGGGTAAATTTCCTAGAAGGAAGAACAGGGGTCCCAGGCAGAGAACCGCGATGGCCAGCGTGAGCACCGGGACAGAGCGCTTCCGGATTCCCGCGAGTAGTCCCCATGCGCCCGCCACCAACCCGACCCATGAGATTTGCTCCGCTAGACCCCGGAAGAAGCGCGCGATTTGAAGTCCTGATGTACCCAGCGTTCGCGGAGGGGTTTCTCCGAGGGCGAGGCAGAAAGGCATTGACCGAAAGACCTCCGAGGAAACAAACCAAAAGCGGAAGAAGGGGCGGACGTTCGGCCCGGGGTCGCGTTCGATAAGCGAAGGCCAAAGCGGGAATGAGAAACAGCAGCGTTTGATGATTGCCCAATCCCCATCCTGTCATAAAAGCGGCCAACAGCCACCGGTTGCTGAGAGCGGCCCATAGGACGGCGCCGCAGAGCGCTGCGTGTAAGGCGAACACTTCACTGGCCTGCGCGTTAACTCGCTGCGCGACGCTGAGCATGAAAACGAAAGCCACCAGAACGCTGATTCCAACCGGTAACGCCATTTGAAGCGCCAGTGCGTAGACGATCGCGACCGCGATAGCGCCGCACAGAACCGACACGAGGTTGATCCGGTAACCGGCATTGGCCCAGGGAACGGCCCGTTGAAAGGTCTTGGCAAGGATCACATAGGCAGGATACCCCGGCGCATGGGGTATGCCCAACGTCGCTCCTGCAGTGATAAATTCGCCGGAATCTCCTACTGAAACGGTAGGGTACGCGCCATGAAGATAAAAACCAAACGCGAACAACCCTAGCAAGACCCCGAGTAGAACACGTGTCATCGTCGGGAATTATACAAAAGCCAGTTGACAACGCTGGTAAGGTCTTCCTATATTGCATTTATACCTACATATAAGGAGGAGGACACCATGAAACTGCTTCAAAAAATCGATGCATTCTTAGCTTTTATCCGGGCGCCCCGCGAGATCCACGCGCACTGCGACATTCCTTGCGGCATCTATGACCCGCACGCCGCTCAAATCGCCGCGTTGTCGGTGATCCGCATGAATCAACTCATCGCCGATTTGCCCAAGCCTGGCGCCGGCACAGATGACAAGGTTCGAGAAACTTATGTTCATCAGATGGCACGCTACGTGAAAGTGAAAGAAGATCACGCCGAAATCTGCAAACACGAACTCCGCGTTCTCTGGGGCGACTATTTTAAGCCGGACCATCTCAAACAATTCCCTGACCTTCATACCCATTTCTGGGATGCGATGAAGCTGGCTTCCAAAACCCGCACAGAAGTAAATCTAGATGCGGCAAACCAATTGCTAGCCAAAGTTCAACAAATCGCTGAAATCTTCTGGAAGTCCAAGGGTGTAGAAACGCGCAAACAACCTTCCAACCAAAACGCCAAAGGCGAGTTGGTCTACCCCGTCGCAAAATAAAAACCACCATCGGTACGGTTCGTCTGAATGGCGAACCGATTTACCGATGGCCGTCGATACGATGAATAATAAGGAGGCGACGGTGCCGCTGCTCGAGTCTTCCCGCCGGTTTTTTTCGCGGGAATTCCGCGTTCAGGGATCCAGCATGGATCCGCTGATCCCTCCGGGTTCCCAAGTTAAAGTCTGCCCTTTCCTCTGGGGGTCCCCCCGGCGCAATGACATCGTCGCTCTCCGAGCCCCGGGCACACCGCAACGTATCGAACTCAAGCGAGTGATCGGATTGCCTGGGGAACGGGTGTCTTGGATCGGTATGGACGTCTGGATCAATGAGGTTAAACTGGAAGAACCTTATGTGATCCAATACACCTCCGTCCCGGGAGATGAACGGCAAAGATTCTAGGGACCCTTACCCACTAGCCAAAGCTGTCTGTTTTTCTACCTCCTCTTGGCTTACATCAAATTCCAAACCAAAACCAGTGACTCAAAATGGGTCGTAAGGACCAGGCAAAAATGGGTCTTTTTTTAACATGGTTGTAACAATGACAAGGCATACTTTAAATAGACGCATTGGATGTCAGGGTCAAAGGGAAGAATATAATAATGTTACACATATCTCTAAAAGGGTTGATGGGGGCGAGTGTAACCGCATTCTTTCTGGGTGGAATAGGGCACGCTGATTCTAGCGGAACTCTCCCACCGGGACATGCACATACAACCGTTACACATCACAAACATCACACCCCTCACACACCAAGCACGCCGGATCTTCACTATCTGCTACATCTGTTGAAAATGCGAGACACAGGACAGCTGGCAGTCGCGGAATTTCAAAAACTTCTAACGGATTTTGCGGCCACCCATCAGGTGGAGATTCACTACGATGCAACCCTCCCACTCGGTCACATTAATACGGCTCGGGCGCCCTATGTGCTGGGAATTCCCCTTCCCGCAGGCCACATCGACACGACTGCGACACACCATGCACCGGGCATTCACCATAACACAACCCCCCACCCAGATCACACGGCGGCGGCTATCATTGAGCCAGACTCTGGCGGAGTACCCGTCGAAGGTCAACCTGGTTCCCACAATGTCGTAGGACATTCGCCCAGCGACTACACATCTCTGATGTCGAATGGCGGGGACAATCTCAAATACTTCCAACACCTGATGCACATGCTAGATACCGGACATCTGTCGCCA
>WNFI01280452.1_pt1 | contig 10093 bp, 8 predicted proteins | sample 5400471 | NCBI WGS metagenome assembly WNFI01 (sample SAMN13153348, study PRJNA577476) | soil metagenome | isolation source: 100 cm saprolite on Douglas fir-dominated hillslope | place: USA:California | collected 2013-09-17
TGCTGCGGGTGATGCGCGCGATGCACGACCGCTTTCCGCACACGCCCTTCTACGTGGTGGGCAAGGAGATCAGCCTCGAGGACGTCCGCCTGGCGTTGCAGAAGATGTCCGACCGGTTCTTCGAGCACCCGGCGACGGTGTTGGTGCTGACCAACTTCGCCTATGCCGACGCGCCCTGGCTCGCGGTCAAATCGCTGTCGGCGGCCTCGAGCATGGTCTGGCACGAAATGCCGCTGTCCGGCGATTCGGCCTATCGCTTCGAGCAGCAGATCACCGATCTGGTGCCGTTCCTGTCGCAGAACTGGAAGGCCGGGGTGAGCGCCAAGACCGGCAACCCGGTCTACGAGCGCCCGGTGGTGCTGGTGCTCTATCGCGAGGATCACAAATTCCTGCTTGACCCGATCATCCCGCGTCCCGGCGGCACGGTCGCCAACTACGACCTCGTCATCGCCTCGCAGCCCTATCGCGCGCGCTCGCCGCTCGAGTTCAAGGCCAAGCGCGTGATCGCGCCGCTCGCCAGGGCGCTCGGCCCGGGCGGCCGGCTGATCGCCATCCATTCCCACGGCAACGATCCGGGCATGGACATCATCCAGCGCATCTGGCCGGGCGACAATCCGTTCATCCACGACCGCCACCAGATCATGAAGGCGGTGAAGCACGAGCTCGGTCCGGCCGGACGCGACCTCAACTTCAACGCCTATGCCGACAACCGCTCGCTGTTCCGCTACGACATGCACACGTTGCCGAGCGAGATTTCGGACCAGTCGATCGGCACTTCGACGCTGTTTGCGGCCTGGAACGCGGCGATCTACGTAGCGCAGGTCGAGGACGACCGGCTCGGCGAGGTCGTCGCCGACGGACGTTATCTCGAATCGACGCGCGACGTTTTGCGCGAGCACGGCGCGCTCTGGTTTTACGACGAATCCTACGTGATCTCGCGCCGCCGCGAGTGAATGACATGGCTTGCGTCATGACCACGGTCGAGGATCGCGCCGATCCGATCGAAGCGATCGCCGATTTCACGGCCGGCTTCTCGCTCGAAACGACGCGGCCGTCCGCCGACGACGTCGCCGCCTTGGCCGGCATCGTTCCCGCTGGGGCGAGCGTCTATGTCACCGCGGTGCCGCGGAGGCCGGCGCGCGAGACGATCGAAACCGCGGCGCGGCTGCGCACGGCCGGCTTCGAACCGGTGCCGCACCTTGCCGTGCGCGGCTTTGCCAGCGCGCTTGAGCTTGATGATTTTCTCGCCCGCGCCAGCGGCCAGGCGGGCGTCACGCGCGTGCTGGTAATCGCCGGAGATCACGATGAGCCCGCCGGCGACTTCCGCAGCGCGATCGAGGTGATCGACGGCGGCGCGCTGCAGCGTCACGGCATCACGGGGATCGCCATCGCCGCCTATCCCGATGGCCATCCGCGCATATCGCAGCAGGACCTCGACCGCTCGCTCGCCGACAAGATCCAATCCGCGGAGGCCACCGGCCTGGCGGTCCACATCGTCACCCAGTTCGGCTTCGATGCCCAAGCGATCCTGCAATGGATCGGCCGGCTGCGCGAGTTCGGCGTCGAACACCCGGTTGGCGCAGGCGCGCGCCGACAAACATCTCGGCGAGATCGCGCCGCATTTCTTTTCCTTCGGCGGCTTGCTGTGCACGGCGCGCTGGGCCGAGGCGGTGGCGCAGCGCCGGATCGCGCTCGAGGCCGGCGAGGGATTCCGGGTCGAACCGCCGCCCGCAGAAGGCTGACGCGCCGACGGCTCAACGAGTGTCGTGCGCAGGAGTATTCATCAGTGCAGTCGGCTCACGTTCGTGCCGCTCGCCAAACTCGAAGGCGACGTGATCAAGCGACCCCATCGCGGTAGGCGCCTCAGTCGACGCGGCCGCCGTTGGCGACGCACTGATCGATCCGGCTGCCGGACGTGTATGGCAGCACAAGGTACCTCGGGCCGACACTATATACTGCGCCGGACTGCCCGTATTTCCGGAAGATGGCCTTGCGACACTTCAGGTAGAGCGCTTCTCTCGATTGCGGCTGCGCTCATGACCGTCCTCCCCTGATGGCAACTCGCGTGCGCCGATGCGGCAGCTTCAGGACCGACTATCGGCTGCGAACGGCTGAAAGGTCTCCGGACCCCGGCGTCGCCCATAAGACGATGCGAACTTATCGCCACTCTTGGCGGCCGAAGCGGCTCGACCACAATCTCTGGCCGCAGGTATGCAGTTTACTATCGGGATGGTAGAATGTGCATCCAGAATTCGTATTAGGCGGGCGAATTGATGGAGCGCCCTCAGGAAGACATTCAGGGCCTGGCAGTGCCGCTTGCGACGCCGGCGGCCGAACCTGCGATATTGCCCCCCGAGCCCGAGGCAGCCCGCGAAATCCCCAATGCCGGATTGACGCGATCGGCGCTGACCCTTGCAATCCTCGCGCTCGGGGCCGGCCTCATTACCGGCGTTATTCCTATCCCCGATTTCGACGTCGCACCCGCGCCCGTCGTATCGCCGGCGACCTCCTCGATCGAAGCCGAGCCCCAGCCCTTGGCGCAGGTGTCATCGAACCTGTTGCGACCAGTTCAAACGTCCGAATTGGAACGCGCGATTGCCGAGGTGGGCCTTGCCGAAGCCGAGGAGGAGCGCCTTCGTGGAGAAATAGCCGCGGGCGACACTAGGTTGGCGTGGATCGTCTTGTCGGATTGGGATGCGCAGGATGGCGACGGGGTATTGGTATCAGCTGCGGGTTACGCACAGCATGTCCGCCTTTATCATCGCCCCACAACGCTCGCTGTCCCTTACAAACCCGGCGTGCCGATAACGCTGACGGGCGATGTCGACGGCGACAATTCCGGTAAGATCACCGTCGCGGTGCATATGGGCGACGCGCGCGTGCCGCTGAGCCTGCGGCTCGGGCAAACGGTCCAGGTGCCAACGCCATGATGGGAGGACCGTGGGCCGGTCGACTCGGCATCCTTTTCATTCTGATCATCGTGGTGAAGGCGTCGCCCTCGCTTGCCGAGTTTCTGGTCGCCTTGGCTTTTGTGGCCAGCGCCGCGCTTCTGCTGTATAAAGGACGCTACTTTCCGAGGGTCATCATGGACATTCTCGACCGGCTTACTAACAAAGCTCAGCTTGAGCGAGCTTATGAGGCCAAGGACGCACAACTCACGACAATCAATGCCGAAGAGCTAGCAGCCAAGTTGAAAGCGAAGGTCATCGGCCAAAATGAAGTCATTGATGAGATTGCCGCGCAACTCAGGCGTCGCATCGCAGCAAAACGTAAGGACAAACCACTTGCAGTGCTCTGTTTCGCGGGCCCGCCTGGCGTCGGTAAGACGCATCTCGCGAAGGTATTGGCCGAGACGCTTTACGCCGATAAGAACCACCTGCACTTCTTCGATATGAGCCAGGCCGCGACGCCGATGGGCGCCAACGCGTTATTTGGTTCCCCGAAAGGATATCTTGGCTCGACCAGCTACGGCGCACTCACGGCGGCGCTGCGCGACGTTCCAAACGCGGTTGTTCTACTCGACGAATTCGAAAAGGCCCACCCGGAGGTGCATAAGCGCTTCCTGACGGCATGGAATGATGGTTTTATCACCGAGCTCAGCGACGGCGCAAAACTGCCGACCAACGAGGCAATCTTCATTTTGACCACAAATGCTGCTTCGCGCCGGATCGGCGAGATGGCGAGCCAGCACAGTGGCCCCCGCGAAGAACTCGATCGCATGGTCAAATCGGCACTGGCGGACGCACAGTTCGCGCCCGAGGTGTTATCGCGTATCGACGAAGTGTTCGCGTTTCGCGACCTCAAAGGCCTCGATATTGCCCGCGTCGTCGCCCTGGAAATCGAGGCGCTGGCCCAACAATTCGGTCTTGAGATTGCGGCAGGAGGGATTGAGCCGCGTATTCTGTTGAGGGCAATCGATACGTTGTCGAAGCAGCAACCGGCGGGCGGGGTACGGGATATTGCCCGCACGATCGAGAAACAGATCACGGACGGATTGATCGACGCCAAAGCCGCAAGAGCAAGACGCATTCGACTGCAGGCCGATGGCGAGCGCATCAGAGTGGTGCCCGAGAGTGATGATCGGGCGACCCAGCAAACAGGCGAGGGTTCCGCCGGTCTTGCGCAAGCAACATAAACTGACGGCAATATGGGCGCCGTATCGAAACAATCATTTATTTCAGGCGGCCGACCACCCGCCCTTCGCTTTGCTTGGCGGCTCTATCAGTCCGATGACTCATTTCGTGGCTTAGTAGATTTCGCCATCTTCGGCTCGGTGGTGTTGTTATTTCTCGATCCGTCGGTAATGCAGTCGGCGCGCAATCTGACTCATCGGGCCTTTACCGTCATCGAGACCCTTGTTTCCCAGCGCATTGAACGAATGCCGCCGAGCGTTGTGCCGGAGGCACGGACGAAGGGGGCGGCAAGCTCGGCGCCGGCGGACACCCCGCCTGCCGTAAATGCGCCGCCAATGATCACGGCTTTCCCGCCTGCGGTCGAATCGATAACCGGGCCATCGACCGGAACGGCATCGGGCCTGCCATCGGCTCGCTCCGAAGCATCCGGCCCAGTAACGCATCCGACGGAAACAAGAGGGAATGCGTCGAACGCGCCCACAAGTGGCGACGGAATTGCGCCGAAGGCGGCCGATCTGAATCTGCCGGCTACGCAAGCGCCGGCCGTATCGCCGAGCAAAGATGCAACTCCAACAACATCTCCAGGCGAATCCAGGCCCGCTGCTCCCAAGCAAATCGACGTGCCGATGCCGTTGGCGGCGGCGCTCAAGAGTCCGCGTCTGTTGTCGCCGCAATTCTTGATCGAGATTGACGAGAGCGCATTCCGTTCATCGAGTTCCGAGGATCAACAGCGGCTCAAGAAGGCCACCGCGGACTATCGTTCCATGCGCTTCGAGCAAATGATGGACGATCTTGCGGATGCGAGCTCCGCCGATGCCAACGTGCTCTTCCTGCGTGCGCTCGGGCTGATGCGGCAGATCAGTTCGAACAGGTTTGCTCTGGCGCGTCATCTTCTCCAAACCGCGGCGTCAGATCGGCGGGCGCAGGCCGCCGTTATCCTGGGCATATTATTGGTATCGGGACCGGACGGCGTGGACAAAGATGTCAACGGGGGACGGAAACTTATTGAGGCCGCGGCGGGCGCAGGCGATCGGATGGCACAGCGCGCCGCGGGCTTCGGTCATATCAACGGTGAGTTTGGTTCGCTCGATCCTGTCACAGGAGTGATGTGGCTCAAGCGCGCAGCCGAGGCGGGCGATCCGCAGGCCATGCTGCACTACGCCTATTTGCTTTCAACAGGCACGGGCGTCGAAAGAAACGGAAACATGGCCGAGAATTACCTACGCCGCGCCGCGGAGGCCGGGCTGAGCGCAGCCCAGGACACGCTCGGCACCTGGATTCTCGACCGCTACAAGTCGGGCCTCATTGCGGATCCGACCGAAGGCGTACGCTGGCTCACGCGAGCCTATCAGCGTGGCTTCTCGATGAGTGCGCTCGTGCGGCTCGGACTTTTTTATGCTGACGAGGGCCGAGGCGCATGGCGGGACCGCAGCAAATCATTTGCTCTGCTCAGCCAGTGCATTGGCTATGCGACGACGAGCTGCCAATTCGCCTACGCCTATCACTTGCAATACGGCTTCGGAACGCGAAGCGACCCCGCCAAATCCTATACCTACTATGAAGTGGCGCGCCAACTCGGCTCGCCTAGAGCGCTTGAGCGGCTGCAAGCACTGGATCGGTTGCTGTCGTCCGACGAGAAAGCGAAAGCAGTCGAACTCGCCAAATCGATCCGTAGCGAACTGCGTCCAATACCGACGCAGGTGGTTTTTCAATATGCTGGAAATCAGCTGCCGTCGCCCTGGTCCGCGCCGCCATCAGCACAGATCAGGCGATAGTGGGACGTTCGTGGGCTAGCGCGGTTGTTCCCGCCTCAGAAGGCGTCTAATACGCCGCCGCGAGCAGCGTGCGCACGTCCTCGGCCGAGACCTTGCGTGGTACGCTGATCGCCATCGCCGCGACTTCCTGCGCGACGAAATCGGTCTTGGCGCGATCGAATCCGACCTCGCGCAGCCGCTGCGGGATCGGAAAGCCGCGCAGCAGGGCGGCCAGGCGCTCCGCACCATCGCCGCCGAGCGCAGCCGCGAGCCGCGCCTGTGCCTCCGGCGCCGCCGCCAGGTTGCCGTTCGCGACCACGCGCGGCAGATGCACGGCGAAGCGGCGCGCCGCGTCGCTCGCAAGCGCCATCAGGAACGGCGTGCGGTCGCCGACCCATAGCGCCTCGACGCAATGGGCGATGCCATTCATGCCGCTCGCCGCGCTCACCGCCGCCGGCAGCGCGAGCGTGAGCTCGGGGTCGTAGACGATGGTGCGCGGCAGCACGCGAACATCCTTGCCGGTGAATTTGCGCTCGCCCTCGCTCATGCCCCAGATCGCGGTCGCTTCCGATCCGGAATAGGTGGTCGGCACCGCGATGATCGGCAGGCCGAGGTCGCGCGCGATGATCTTGGCAAGCCCGATGGCGGCGCCGCCGCCGGCGGCGACGAGGCCATCGGCGCCGCGCGCGGCCGCGACTCCCTCCTCCGCGACCGGCTTGGGGACGTGGAGTGAGGCCTGCGCATGCAGTCCGGTCGCGCGCGCCCCCAGAATTTCGACCAGCCGGCCGCCGAGGCGCGCGCCACTGCCGGGGGTGGCGATCACCAGCGCGCGGTTGAGGCCGAGGTGCGCGGCTTCGTCCGCGATGCGCACGACCGCGCCCGGCGCGAACACGACGCGCTGCCCTGGGACGTCATGAACGAATGAGATCATACCGATCGATGTTCGCCGCGATCATTTGCATGCGCGCGCGAGGCAAGCTTACCCCCTGCGCGAAAGCTTGCCCACGGTTATCGAATTGCAGGAAGTCCCGCGGAAAATTCCGTTCGAGTCGACGCACCTCTTCCGCTCATTCCCGCGCATAGCGCGTCGTTAAGGGCGTTCACGCCCGTCCATAGCCCGCGAAGACGGGCGTAAACGCCCTTTAGGTACGGGCTATGGACGCACGTAAACGCGCTTATGCTGAGAATCCAGTCTGTCGGATCTGGGTCCCCGCCTTCGCGGGGACGAGCGGATGTTGGGCGGATTACGCGCAACCGAGGCGCACTCTAGTGCGGGCCAGTATCCTCGCGCCAGATTCCGAGCGCTTCCTGCGCCGGGCGATCGGAGATCGAGAACAGCACCGATTCCTTCCCCACCCGATGGGAGTAATGCTTCCACGGCGGCACCACGAACACGTCGTTCGGGCCCCATTCCAGCACCTTGCCGTCGACCGTGGTCGCGCCCTCCCCTTCGGCGCAGACAAAGATGGTGCCGTCGGTGGCGCGATATCTCTCGCCCTTGAAGCCCTTGGGGAAGAGCGCGAGGTTCGCGCCCATGGTCGGCAGCACCGGGCCGCCGTTGATCGGGTTGGCATAGCGCACCCGCGCGCCATGGCGCTTGTCGACGTCGCCCGCCTTCATCATGCGCTCGATGATCGGCCGCGTGCGCGCATAGGTGTAGTTGATGACGGGGCTGCGATTGAGCCCCGCCGGCGCGCCATCCGGCAACACGCCCGACGCGTAGAAGCTGAGCGAATCCCCGTCCGCCCGGCTGGTCGGCTGGGTTGCGCTGGCGAACTGCTCGGCGAACGAGGTCTCGAAGAAATTGACCTGCGGGAAATCGAGCACGTCGAGCCAAAGCATGGGCTTGTGGGAGGTGTTGCCGTGGTCATGCGGCGCCCAGTTGGCGGTGATGACGAAGTCGCCGGGCGACATGTACGCTTTCTCGCCCTCGACCGCGGTATAGGCCCCCTCGCCGTCGAGCACGAAGCGGATGGCCGAGGAGACGTGGCGGTGGGCGGGAGCGACCTCGCCCGGGAGGATCATCTGGACGCCGGCGAACAGCGTGTTGGTGGCCTTGGATTCGCCCCGCATGCCGGGATTTTCCAGGATCAAAACGCGCCGCTCGGCCTCCTCGGCGGTGATCAGCGCGCCCGATTCCATCACCAGGCGCTTGATGTCGTCGTAGTGCCAGATCACCGGCGCGCAACGCGTGAGTGGCTCCTTGGTGACGACGTTCTTCATCACCTTCCACAGCGGCGTCATGTCGTGCTTGGCGATGCGCTCGTAATACGCCTGCCGCATGGCCTCGATGTTGTGCTTGGGGCCAGGGGCCTTACTCTCGGCTCGCTTGCTTGCGCTCGCGCTCGCCATGGCGCTTCTCCCTTCGGTCGATTGGGCGGTCCAGATTAGAATAATCCAAAACTGACAATTAGTATATAATGAAACTATCTCCCCTTTGAAGGCCGGAATATCAGGTATTCACGTTGCTGCCGTCGACCGCGAGCGTCTGCCCGGTGACGAAATCGCTTTCCGCCGACGCCAGGAAAACCAGCGCGCCCAGCAGGTCCTGGGGATGCTCGTCGCGCCGCAGCGAACGCGACTGCACGGCGCGCTCGCGCGCGGTCTCGACGTGATCGGGATTCTCGCGCAGCACCGTGTCGCTCAAGGTGAAGCCCGGCGCCAGCGTATTGACGCGAATGCCGTGCTCGCCGAGCTCGCGCGCGAGCGCGCGCGTGAACGCCATGATGCCGCCCTTGCTGGTGACGTAGTGCAGCATCCACGGGATGCCGCGAAAGGCGGTGCCGGAACCGATATTGATGATCTTGCCATAACCCTGCGCGATCATGTGGGGGGCGACGTGCTTGACCATCAAAAACGGCCCGCGCAGATTGACCGCCATCACCTTGTCCCACAGCTCGCCGTCGATTTCGGTGCACTTCGTTTCCTGCAGCGGCGCGAACAGCGCGGCGTTGTTGACGAGCACGTCGATCTTGCCGAAGCGCTCGATGGCGGCGGCGACCAGCGCCTTGACCGAGGTTTCGTCGCTGACGTCGGCGATGGCGCTGGCCACCGAATTCGCCCCACTCCTTCGGGCTCACGCGCCGAATGAATTTCTCGAACTCCGCAAGCTGCTGCTTGATCATGCCGATGGCCGTCTCATCCTTGAGCTCGAGCCTCTTCTCGTCGAATTTCTGCGCGGCGAAGGTGACGATGACCTCGGGCCGGCCGAACAGGATGACGTCGACCGAGGTCAGCGACTGCCGCAGATGATATTGCATGCGCGAGCCGCCGAGGATCCCGCCGGCGGCCGACTGCAGCGCCACCGGCTTGTCCTTGAACGGCTGATCCTTCATGCGCGATACCCAATCGATCGCATTCTTCAGACCGCCGGGGATCGACCAATTGTACTCGGGCGACACGATGATCAGTCCATCGGCGCTGCGGATGGCGTCCGCCCAGGCGTCCACGTCGGCCGGAAAGCCGGTCGAGTTCTGGATGTCGAAATTGTAGATCGGAAAGGTTTCGAAAGGCGGTGCGAGACGAAGCTTCATCGCGGGCGGCGCCCACGCCGGCAAGGTGCGCGCGAGCGCCGCGTTGTAGGAACCTTTGCGCAACGAGCCGCAGATCACGAGCACATGCGCGATGAATGTCGCAAACGACGCCAGCTGCTGCTTGAGGAGGCCGCGTGTGACCTCGTCCTTGAGCTCGCCGGTTTTCTCATCGAATTTCGATGCGCAGCCGCCGATGAAGATCTCCGGCTTGTTGAGCGTGAAGGCGTCGAGAAACATCATCGACTTGCGCAGATCGTATTGCACGCGCGCGCCGCCGACGGGTCCGGGCGAAACCGATTGCAGCGCCACCGGCTTGCCGGCGAAGGGCTGGTTCTGCAGCCGCGACACCCAGTCGATCGCGTTCTTGAGACCGCCGGGAATGCTGAAATTGTATTCGGGGGTGCAGAAAATCACCCCGTCCGCGGCGCGAATGGCGTCAGCGAGCGTGTTGACCGGCGCGGGAAAGCCGGTCGAGTTCTGGATATCGGCGTTGTAGAGCGGAAAGTCGGCAAAGGAGGGAGCGGGCTTGACGGTCATGCCGTCGGGCGCAAGCGACGGCAATAGCCGCTGCACTATGGCGTTGTAGGAACCTTTGCGGAGCGAGCCGCAGATCGAGACAACATTCAAAGTGGCCATGACCATCTCCAGCTTGTTGATGAAATCGGGTGGCGTT
>WNFI01035979.1_pt1 | contig 10092 bp, 10 predicted proteins | sample 5400471 | NCBI WGS metagenome assembly WNFI01 (sample SAMN13153348, study PRJNA577476) | soil metagenome | isolation source: 100 cm saprolite on Douglas fir-dominated hillslope | place: USA:California | collected 2013-09-17
GGCAATATCGCATTGGGTTCTGGATATGACGCGGCGCTACAGTTTGGGTTGACATCGGATCAGCGAGAGCATCTCCTCTCCGCTTCAGCAGAAGCGAGATGAAAAAAAAAACTTACGTGTCGTTCCATACAGCGAAATGTTTCATTCCTAGAGCTCGCGTCGTCCATTCATAATCATGTGCGAACCCCTCGGGATAGAACAGTTCGATCACGGTCGAGATCGGAGTAACAGGCATCATGATCAGGTGGGTTAAACCGTTCCCGTGAACGCCGACGAGGAACTGGCCGAAAAACGAATGATTAACGAAAAAGGGAATGTGGGCTGGTGACGGGATGCTCACCGTCGTCCGTGCTGCAATTGCCAGTTGCTCTTCCTTCGAAAGACGCTCCATGGCTACGATATTAAGCTCCCAGCCGCGCCTGTCACACAGTTCGGTAAGGGCCTCCACAAGGCCTTCATGGTCCTCGGCGATCAGATGTCGTTTAACGGCTTGGCGCGAGATGTAAGTAACCACGATTTCCTCAACTCCGCCAATTCTTGGCGATCCGCGTGAAACACGGTTGTACGCGCGCTTGCCGATATCCAGGAAGTGCCCACTCACGCCAGAAAAGCGCAGCACGTTGCGACGCACTGGCTCCCACCAACCGCGCTCGAGGAATCCAGTGTGGCTCTCGCGCGGAACAACACCTTTCACAGCCTCAGCTGCGGTGCGTTGCGTGCGCTCGCCACATTCTGGCCCTCGGAATGCAGCACTACGATCGGCGAGGAGGACAGTATCAAACCACCACGCGCGCCCACGGAGTTCACCAGGGCGAAGCGCCGTAGCAGACACGCGATCTGACCAGTCAGGTTTCGTCTCGACGGTGAGCGACGGCCAAGCCGATCGGAGGAAGAAGAAATTCATCCCAGGTCCATCTCGCCATTCCCCGGCCGTCGCATGGGGAAAAATAGCCCGTGTTAAGGGTGGTATAAGAGTAGAAGCGTCCCGAAAGGTGCCGTGCCAAAAGGCCCAAGCGCCGAAAAGGAGTTCCGCACAGAAATGGTAGTAATGATTAAGGACTGTTTCCAGGTGAATGATGAGAGTGAGACATGAAGAGAAAACGAATACAACCCACATTGGCCGGGATCATTGAAAAGGAACTAATGGGATTCAAAGTGAGCGATGATCCGGATGGCAGTGAAGTAGGGCGCACAGTCGAACCCTCAACAGGAAATACGCTGTTGAGTTCCGTGAGGGATTGACTTCCCCAGCGCTGATGTGCCTCTTGTGGAGTGATGATAGACATGTCACGATCCGTAGGCATCCGCTCGGCGATGCTCTCCGGCGTATTAAGAGCAGGAAGACCGGTCGAAGTCACAAGGTCGATACTTGGAAAGGATTTTGGGTTAGATGTGACGATGAATAATGTACCATCAGCCATGTAAAGGTTGCGAAAGATCGTCCAGCCTGGCGCATGACTGACGAGTTCTGTTTCGGGATGATGGAGGAGATGGAGGCTTGCGACTCGGAGGTTGGGGGGGATGCCATGAGTCTAATATGGTTGGCGCAGGTCGGGGGATGTTGTGTAGAGGCTCTTGCGGGGACAGATGGGTGTTGAAGGTTATGGAAGGAGATTCATGGAAGTGTAAGAACGAAGAGTAAATGTGCATTGAGGCAGCACCGAGAAGGATGAGGATGGCATCGCGGGGAGAGATGTTTCGAATGCGCGAACGGAGAGACCGATGCATTGTGCAGAGGGGGGAGTGTAGTGGCTCGGAGGGAGAAAGGGTCGCTTTTGACACATTTCGCAGTCTGCACTAACCGAGTTCATAGCCCCGTTAGACCTCACCAGTTCCCTCGAAACCACTCACCTTTCATTACAGCACTCAGTTTCAATTTCAAACCCTACACCGGGCGCACGCTGAGCGCTGGCAGCTTGCCGGGATAGCGGTGCCTGTCAAAAAATGGTGTCTGTCACGGTGTGGCACCCAGACGCCATCCAATAAAAAGTATATGAGAATACAGTACTGCCGCTCGCTTCTATTCTATAACTGGTCGTTCATGTGACATTAATATATAGATTAAAGGAGATGGCATGCTCGGCGTCTCTTATTTCGAAGTTCCAAGAGTGTGTCCAAGTAAAATTGGCACCCGAAAGGGCTACAGTACACTTATTATTCTGGGACATTCCATCACGATACTTCTCATCATGATCCACGTAATAATGATCTAACCCGTGATAACTCGCTCGACAACACAGTCAGGGGCGACTTGTAGGTGTGTCCACGTTACATGTAAGGTGGGCTTGTGCAGCCTAGCCAAGTGATGGCGAATTGACGCATGTTGCATGTTGCATGATGACTTTGGCTGCACCTGCCAGCTGTCACATGCTTGCTGGCGAATCCACGACATTCAAAAAAAAAAACCAGTTCAAACCGCTCAACCGCCGGGCTTGGCATCCTCTGGCAGGTACGGCGCGACTTCAAATGTACAAAGTCGATTTTGCGCTACTCGAACTCAGACTCGGTGCGACGTCATTACATTGGAGCCGTGGAGCGGCAGATAGGAGTTGTTCAGCGTATAAAAACTTTGTCCTCGGACCTGCTCCCGGTTAAACATTCTATCATGTCATCCAACGTCCAACTCGACCCTTTTGTTGCCCAAGCCCAGAATGATAATGTGGCCCTGCTTCAAAAGATCGAAGGTACGTACCCCACCACACAGGGAATTCGAAGCGTACTACAATATGTGAATCACATCCATTATATTGCTAGATCTGAACAAGATCATTCAGGGGGCTGAGACCGGCATGCTAACGACGCGCGCATCAGACGGCCATCTCCATTCGCGAGCAATGACCCCAGCTTGTCGTGAGGCTTACTAAGCGTATATTATACCTGAGCTGTTGAATATTTTACAGCTTCAACTGCCGAGTCCTCAAATGGCTTGATCAACCTCGCTTTTATCGCAAACAACAGCTCGCCCAAATTCCGGGAAATTAAAAATGACAATCATGTAAACGTTAGCTTTTTCCACACGTCTTCTATGCATTGGGCAAGCATTTCGGGGGTGGCTCGGGTGACCGAGGACAGGTCCGTCATAAAAAAGTATTGGAATTCGAGGTATGTCACGGTGCCTTCGGGCCCTGATATAATGAAGGGTCGCCGGCAGCAAAATAGGCTGATGTTTTATTCAGCATCGGATCGTATTTTGGTGATCTAGGGGATGGTATACACAAAGGCGATGAGAACGACCCTCGCGTAGCTGTCATTGAAGTTGTCCCTGACGAGATCCGCTATTGGCTCGCTTCGGGTTGCCCCGTGTCTGTTCAAGAGGTGGCCTCGACGGTGCAGGGCAAAGTTACTGTCCCTGGTGAACTACGAACGATTACCAATGAAGAGGTCAGTACATCGGAACTGATACCTGTTGGACGTGAATTTATTGATCATTGTCTCAGATCCAACTCGCTCAGGGAGTAGGTGCGAAAAAAAAGTAGTTGCCCTTTGATCTTGTATTCTACTATTCTATTTGTACCATGCCAGTATCTAATGTAACACAAAGAAATGTTCTTATGTCTCAAAAGACAACGACAGCCTTGATTGGACTAGAAGCAGAGTCCATCGTTCATTCCCATTCGTCATCACATCGATCACTTCTACCCAATGTCTCGGCGTTGCCCCCTCCGTTCTACAGCGTATAATCGTACATCATGCCCTGCACTTCACGGAGCATCAAGAGCAGATCAGTAGGCCCTCCCGAACTTCCCGCACCGTGACTCGGACGTGCCGTGTGCGCATCCCAATCAATCACACGCAGCGCGATGATGTACCGCTATGCAGTGCAAGGGAGGAATGACTGATGAGGCGGTCACTGTTGATGAGAGATCACGTTAATTTCACATGATGCTCCGAGTCCATGTTCACTTCAGAGCCCAAGCCTAAAGTGGCCACAGTGTTCCTTGTCAGTGGTTGTCTGAAGTTGGTGCATTGGAATTGAAGGGTTCTGAGAAGGGATGCCCAGAATGAGTTGAAAGGTGGGATATGGGAGTAGAATTGTAAGTTATGAAGGTGGGCTTAGGTGGCCGGGCCCCAGTACGTTACTGTATGTCGACGAAGCCTGTGTTGTCGTCGATCACGATTTCCAGTGCGAAACCCATCCTGAGCACAATGGAGCACAATGGATACTGTACGATGGCGCTGACATCAGGAACGTCATTAAAAACTGCCGAGGGTTCGGTTGGGTAGCATCGCCAATTCAATCTGTCTCGCATTTATAGTAACTTACAGTACAGGGAGTCCAGGGACACAGGACACTCAACTAGGTGCCTTGGGTTCATGCTCGGATTCGGAGCGGAACGACCGTAATCGGGGCGCCCGTCTTCCACGCGTTCGACAGTTCATCCGTTCATCCGTTCCACGTCTCGCCTCGACTCGACCACCGGCGCAAGATAACTGCGAACAAATCACCCTCTTTCCCGCTCTCACAGCCTCCCGCTTTTCCTTTTCCTCCCTATCTGTTTTTCTCTTTCTTTGTGCTTTAAGCGACGACGATCGACCCTTATTAGCTGCAGCCGCGCGGCACCAGTACGCTTCAATACATTCCTTACAGTAATACATTTCTAGCTGACATTTTTCTCAATTTTCCTGTACGTCCGGCACAACGACGACGAGTATACCCATTCATCCTTCTTACCATCGGATTCGATTACAAACCGTAGGGACTCGAATGTATTCAAGGATCGATCTCAGTGTTTTCTTTCTCTTGTATGCGTTCTCACCGTCTTGTCATCTTGGCATTTGTGCTCGTGGACTCGCTTGTCCGCGAAACGTGCCTCGTCTGACGTCTCATCAAATGACAGGAACCGCTAACGCGACGGGAAACTGAGGTAGAAAGGAATCAAAGGATACACAGCACCTAGGGCAGCTAAACCAAGTCCGGCGATCCGAGGTGAGACGGATCCAATGCATCTGAGGAAAATTTGAAGCTAGGACACGCCAGAACAGTCCGTCCATACAAGTGCTGCCACACACCGTGACAGTCCAGCAAGTACCTAAAAACTGACCAAGTTTCCTACAAAAGTAAAGTAATCCAGGCACGGGAATGTACTTTCTCACGCATGTGAACTACCTACAACTTCGTCACATTCTGCAAGAATTGGTTGTTTACCTTTATGAAGGAATCAACGTGTATGTCCAAGTATCGAGGAAGCTGTCTATTTTCGCACACTCCTTGGTGTAACGAGCAATGCCGCTGTATCATGGGCGGCTAGGGTGACAATGTAACTGCCCGAGAATGTACCCAGGTCCGTTGATGTCCACATGTCGTGTACACGAACATTCCTTGAGTGCAGTCCTGGTACGTCGGCGAACTTGATATTAAACGTCGCGGAGGTGTCGTTCGTGTTCACGACAAATACGTGAGTACCCCTAGTGGACTTGCCAGAGTAGAACTGTGGCGGTTTCGTAGCGGCTGTTGTGGACGATATGTATGGCATGGCGGGTTTGCCAAAGGCGCTGTCCTGGTGGAACGCAAGAAGTTCCACATTCGTGATGATCTTTACCTCTTCGGAGCTGAGTTTCGTAAGCTGCAAACAAGTCGGATCCTAGTGTTTCAGCGAGGTCGGAAATAAGCGGAAGGAGAGATCACACACATCAGTACCAAGTAAAATGGGACTTTTCATGAATGCCCACACCGCAAAGTGTGTACGTTCCTCTTGGATCGTCAAGTTGCCATTGCCGATTTCCATCATATCCATATCATTGTGCGCGAAAAAGTTAACCGAGGACAAGTGGTCAACGTTTTGGCTCATGATCGACTTTATGTACTTCCAGGTCGGGCTAATGTTGGTACCGTATCAATCCCAAGTGAGGCCGGACTATTGTCCCAATGCTACGCACCTCGAATCTCCTGACATACGCCAGGAGTGACCCTGGGTGAAGACATCTAAGCATAATAAAGCACTATATGGCTGATAGTCGACATACGACGCGAGCACCCCATGTCCACACGTGCGCTTCTCCCCAGATGCAGAGGCTAAACTGCGTTGGCGGAAAATTATTAGCGATGGCATGGCTGATATGAGCAACACATGTCAGACGAGACGCGATACGAAGTGTTAAGATACGGCAGTAGATGACATACCCCATGCCACGAAACCGAATGGCAGAGTTCGAATTGCTATGAAGGCCTCTGAGTGTCCGCTAGATAGGCATGACGAACCAGGCTTACTACCAATCACCCCCTGGGGGAGTCTATGACACGGAGAGTATGGTATGTTATCCTTGTTCTGGGAGATCGGAAAGGATTTGGAGCTCACAGTCAATATCCAAAGTCTCCCAGGTAGCAGCGTCAATAGCCTCGTAACCCAACGAACCTGGAAATCCTGCACAGGTATTGGTGCCTGCGTCGCTATATTCATGGTTAGAGTGCCAAAACACCTGAACAGCAAATACTATTTGCCTGTAAATGCCAATTTTTAAACCCAAAGCATGAATGTCATCGGCTAGAGTTTTGATGCCACGGGGAAATTTCAATGGGTCGGGGACCAATTTGTTTGTATCGGGGTGGCGATTGGACAGGGACCAGCAGTCCTGAGGTGTGGTAAATATTGAGTGGGTAAAATGAAAGTAGTAGCTGGAGAGACATACATCGATATTCACGTATTCGTAACCGGCTTTTCGCAGGCCCAGGGAAACAAATGAATGCGCAGCAGAAAGCACCGCCGTTTCGGAAATCTCTGCATGCATGTCTTAGTGGCAGGAAGGACAAAGATAATGGACTTCGCAACCACAGCGATATGCATTCCAAGTATTCCAGCTGAAATATCATTTAACGAAAGTGGGTCCAAAGAACAGAGATAAACTCACCCCAAAGCAGGAAGCCGTCCAACAGCCCTCGAAGGGGGAGTTGTAGGCGCCGAGGAGGTTGGTGGTGGGTTCGGTGCGGCTTCGTTCTGCGATAGGGCTGACAATATGGAAGTCGATACTAGAGGTAAAGATTTCAACACCACAACCTAGGTTTCAGAATGTGTTATCCCACATGGTAAATTGTTAAGAGGTTCACATCCGCTTGGCAAAGGAAAGACCGCAAAGTACACCCAGAGCGTGTATTTAAGAATAGTCAACCAATTGGGTTCGAAGAAGTCCATAGTATATCTCCCGTGTCATATGTCAGGAATATTCCAAAAAGTGGCATATAACCCACGAATGCCCATACATTTCTTGTAAAGCCCCGCACAAATACCTTCCTTGTCGGGTAACCAGTTCAATTGCAAATGCAAACGGTATCCACTACCCAAGTGCGTCCGCGAAGCCAGCTGAAAAATTAGAATACACCGGAAAGAGTCAACTTTCTCCGAGTCCCAACGACGCCTGTTATCAGAGAAAGGACCCGGAAGTGCGACGTGAGGGGTGCTGGGTGCTTACGCTGACTCATGTCAACAAGCAACGTTTAAACGTAAACGAAGCAGTACTGTGGGAGTCGGCGTTAACCGTCCCGTGACCACAACGAAAAACGAACCCAAGCACGGACGGACTGGCAGAGGCTCGAGCTTCCCCTCGACCAACTGCCTGACCCCAACTAAGAGCGTGTTGCTTCAAACCCAAACTAGTGGAAGTTAAATGAGCGATACACCATGTATCCGTGGATTATCTCAGCCTCAATTTCGACCTAGACGGGCCCAAGTTGCATCTTGACTGCGGGCAGGACCGTTAGCTTGTTAACATACATTCATCACGACTCTTGGACATATCAACTATTTTCATGCACACATGGATAACGTCTCTGAAATCTATTCATTATACTCTCATCGTATGGGTCATGGGTCCGGTGCCGCTACTTCAGATTCGGAGGATCTCCCCACCCCTTTGGGAGGGCTCACGGCCCAGCAAAACACGACACTCGCGTTTATGGGTCCGAGATCTATGCCCAGAAACAATACTGGCTTGGTTCGGGTACATTCCTCGTCGTCAGCGCATGGCTCTCGTTACGAAGACGGCGACCAAGATTCCTTTCCAATGCCGCCAGAGTTTCGTTCGCCTCAGGAGTGTGGTCCTGAGCCCTACGAGGAATACTTCTCCATTCCGATATCAGAAGAAAACCCGGGTGTTAATGATGCGCGGCGGCGGCGTTCGACTAAGGAACTCATCAAACGATTTGAGTCTATGAGCGCTGATAATTCCCATCTGTATTCAAGAAAGGAAAGCGGTTCGGGAAGGAGAAACTGGAGCCACATATCTATCCGAAGGAGGCAGGGCAGTCTTTTCCTGACGAAAAATTGTCCAGGATTCATCCCAGAGCCAAGGATAAGTCCGATCCGTTCGCTCCCGATAGCGGTGGTCTGGGGTCCAGGATCTGCACTTCTCCGACTTATTCCCTACACACGGGTCCACTGCTGCATCTTAGCCACCCTACATCCGCCTCGTCCCCAATCTTACCAGTATGGATTCCTTGCGACGCAGTGCTTCACCAGTCGCACATACTCCTAACATCAGCCACTACGCAAGGTATTCGACGGACGGATGTTGTCTCGTTGCGCGCTTGCACAGACGCAAAATCTCTCACCTCCGGTGACATCGGTGTAGAGCAAAGGGCATTACTACCCACGATGGAAAACTCTGCAGATCCTAAAGTGTTTGAACTAATCTTCGACGGGAAGGAGAAACAACGCTTCGCTGCTCCAACTGTGAATGATAGGGCAGCGTGGGTCAGCGCCATTTGGTGAGGTCCTGCCAGTATATGCATCCTTGACAACAAACTTACGCCCGTGCTCAAGGGATGTCATTTTGCGAGGCCAAGACAAACAAATGCTCGGGCGCACCAAAGCAGAGATCAGGAGCTCTCTTCGGATTAGCACTGAGACACTTTTCTCTCAACCGGCTCTTTCCACTTCCCCCATGTCCGATCAAGCAAGCAAGGGCATCACAATAACAGAAACCGACTCACCAGTACCGTGGGGTTGCGAGTCCTCACCGCCCTCTAAAGATGCATCGTCCGTGCACACACACACATCCTCTCCGGCGAGGAATCATGAGACCCCGGAAGAGCAGCTCTCGGCAGAGATCACCTCCGACCAAAGTAACCTTGTCGACGCGCGGGAAAGGGATCTGGAGCCTGCACCTTCAACTAGTCCACAGTCTCTGTCAGGTTCCTCCACACGATCTGTGCATAGCCATTTGCATAGCCCATCTATCCTTAATCTTGGCCGTCGTTCTGTAGTCCGTAAGCGTCTCGCCGAAATGCAGAATGATTCAACATCGGGCACCTCCCCTCTACGCGTCTCCCGTCGACCCGCACTCCATAGAGCCTCACACTTTATTTCCCATGAACAACTGGCCAGCAACTCCGAGCCGGAGACGGTTCCAGAGGTGGCCAAGTCCGGGAACCCGGTCAATATTGTCGAGATGCCTGCTACTGCCGAGCAATTAACGGGCCCTGAATCTTCTCAGGTCTCACCTCTGGACGGTTCGGACAGCAGTCGCCTTACTTCGCCCGTTTCTGCGACCTCAGGTCATACGGCACTGTCGTCCAGGCCCAAGTCCGCTTTCCGTCTCCGCGATGAGATGCGCGCTCGTGACTCCCCACTTCCACATCACCACCATGCATCCGAAATAGTAGACTCTCAAATGGGTTGGACCGGTGACGCATTGCTCGATGTCATGGACGTACATGCAGAGCGACAGCTTATCAAGACTGCGGAGTTAAGTGACCAGCTAGAGGCCATACAAAACGACGTGCGAAATGCTGCAGCCAACGTACGCGTTTCCGTTCTGGGACGTGAGGAGGACTCTCGACACCTAACAGAAATACACACGGCCGTTGATGATGTGCGGAGCGCGCTAGCACACTTGGACACGCAACAACATGATAGGAGTTTCACAGCTATAACTCAGGCTGTTGACGAGCGACTGCGGAGTAATCAAGCTGAGATCTTCAAAGACTTGGAGGAGATTCAGGCAATGTTAAATGCCAGTACACTGAGTGGTACCGTCGAAGGTGGGGCCCAGCCAGGGCCCACTGGGGAAGAACTTTCTGCCTCTTCGCTAGACAGCCATAGTCCTGGGAGAGAACACGTCGATCTGGAGGACATTAGACAGCAACTTAACATGCTAGTG
>WNFI01663661.1_pt1 | contig 10092 bp, 12 predicted proteins | sample 5400471 | NCBI WGS metagenome assembly WNFI01 (sample SAMN13153348, study PRJNA577476) | soil metagenome | isolation source: 100 cm saprolite on Douglas fir-dominated hillslope | place: USA:California | collected 2013-09-17
CTGTTTCTGCATGGCAATCCGACCTCGTCCTATCTCTGGCGCGACGTCATTCCCGAACTGGAAGGGCTGGGACGGCTGATTGCCCCGGATCTGATCGGCATGGGCGATTCCGCCAAGCTGCCGAATCCGGGGCCGGACACCTACCGGTTCACCGTCCATCGCGAATTCCTGGGAGGTTTTATCGATGCCGTGATCGGACCGACGGAGCCCGTCGTGCTGGTGGTGCACGACTGGGGGTCGGCGCTCGGCTTCGACTGGGCGAACCGCCACCGTGAGCGCGTTCGCGGCATCGCCTATATGGAGGCGATCGTGCGGCCGATCGCCGGCTGGGATGAGTGGAGCGCAGCGGCCACCCCGGTGTTTCAGGGGTTTCGTTCGGACACGGGCGAGGCGATGATTCTCGATCGCAACCTGTTCGTGGAAAGGGTGCTGCCGGGATCGGTGCTGCGGAAATTGACCGAAGCCGAGATGGCGGAATATCGCCGGCCATTCGTCGGGCGCGAGGATCGCTGGCCGACGCTGACCTGGCCGCGCCAGATTCCGATTGCCGGCGAACCCGCCGACGTGGTGCAGATCGTCGAGGCCTATTCACGGTGGATGGCGCAGAACGAAATGGCGAAACTGTTCGTCAATGCCGAGCCCGGCGCCATTCTGATCGGGCGCCCCCGTGAATTCTGCCGGAGCTGGAAAAACCAGACCGAGGTGACGGTTCCCGGTTCCCATTTCATCCAGGAGGATTCCGGGCCGGCGATCGGCCAGGCGGTGGCAAGCTGGCTGAAGACCCGCTCGATCTAGCAAGCCTTGATCGAGGAAGCCTTGATCGAGGAAGCCTTGATTGAGCAAGCCTTGATTGAGCAAGCCTTGATCGCGAGCCTTGCCTCGCGCCGATTGTGGCGGCGCGATGGCCGTTCTGATTCGCGGTCGCAACTCAAGTCCTGGTATCCGTAACAGGTAGCGTGGTTAAGCTCTCATTAAGAGATTGCATCGCATGCTCATGGTGTGGAGAACTGCCATGTGGTCCAGTCGCGAAGCCTTCGAAAACGATTTCTGCCCGGTCCGTGAGGATCTGCTCGGCGAAATGTATCGTGCAAGCGAAAATGGCCTGCAGCAACTGGTGGAGAGCGTACCCTCCGACGTGCGGGCGATGCTGGCACTGTTCTGTTATCGCCGAAGCCATTTGCATGCGCTGGCCCTGACGATTGCGGCAAGCTGCGACGAACGCGAATTGATCCAGCTCCGCTGAGCACATTCTCTGTGTTCGAAGACGATTTGGACGATCACGAACTCGCCCACGCGGTGACCGCCTGAATCCGATCGCGCTTCGGCGCTCATTCCGATTTCGCTACTCGACGCTGATCAGCGGCAGCCCAAACCTGCGCCGTGCCATCGCGCATTCGGGGTCGCCGGGCAGGCAGGTTCGGCACACTTCGGGCCGGACCGCATAGATCCCGCATGCCGTCGCGATGCCGACCTTTCCGGTCAAAGCGCTGCAGCGTTCGCCGTCGCACCGCATTCCCGACAGACGTTCATTGACGAATTGTCCGGGAATGAGATCCAGCGCGGCCTCGTCCTCGGTGGTGAAGCGTGGCCAGTTGCGCGAATACGAACAGCAGGCCCCGCAGGCCTGGCAGGGGCTGGGGTCTTCAGGTGCGATGGCGGGCGTCTGCATCGTGCCGGTTTAACCGGTCGTGGCCGGCGCGTCTCATTAAATGTCTCTCCCCAAATGTCTCTCCCCCGGTATCCGGTCCGATTGCGGAGCAAGTTGATACTTTCAATGGGCGGCGCCCTTCAACCCTGCCAGCTCCGCCTCGAGTTCGGCGATCCGCGCATCACGCGAAGCCAGCGCTGCGGCGACATCGGGGGCGTCGAATTTCTGCGGGATGTGCTGCGGGCAATTGGTGTCCCATGCGGCAATCGTGAACAGGATCACCTGCTCCGGCCGCGCCTTGTAACCTTGCGGCATCAGCGACGCCAGCAAGGCCGGATCGTCCTCCACCACGCGCGCTTCGCCCCAGATCTTGACCCGGCGGCGATGCGCGTAATCCATCAGGAAGATATTGGCCTTCGGATTTTCGGCGAGATTGCCTTGCGTGATATATTGCCGGTTGCCGCTGTAATCGGCGAACGCCAGCGTCTTGCTGTCGAGAATTTTGACAAAACCCTTTGGCCCGCCGCGGTGCTGGATGTAAGGCTGCCCGTCGGCGCTCGCGGTGGCGAAATACAGGCTGTTGGTCTGGCTGAGAAACGCGGCGAGGTTTTCGTCGATCGCGGTGCGCCAGCCGCCGTTCTGCTCAACCCGCGCATAGAGATGGCCCCTTCCATAATTTTGACAATTATCCGGATTGACACTTCATTATTGCGATATATGAAATAGTGGCATGGATCGCATCGACGCCATGCAGGCCTTTGTGCTGGTGGCCGACCTCAAAGGTTTCGCGCCCGCCGCCCGCAAGCTGGGACTGTCGGCGTCCGGGGTGACACGGCTGATCGCGGCCCTGGAAGATCGTGTCGGCGCGCGGCTGCTGCAACGAACCACACGATCGGTTACGCTGACCGACGTCGGCTCGCGCTACCTCGAACGCGCACGCCGCATTCTCGCCGATGTCGAGGAAGCCGAACAATCGGCCCAGGCGGAGCGGATCCAGCCGAGCGGCCGCCTCGTCGTTTCGGCGCCGATCGGCTTCGGGCGTCTTCACGTCACGCCACTGATCTCGACCTGGCTCAAGCGCTATCCGGACGTTGGCGGCGAACTGCGACTGTCCGATCGCATGATCAATCTGGTGGAGGACGGTGTCGATTGCGCCGTGCGGATCGGTCATCTCGCCGATTCGAGCCTGGTTGCGCGCAACGTCGGCGACATGCGGCGGATCGTTGTCGCCTCGAAGGATTATCTGGCGCGGCGCGGAGAACCGCAGACGCCGGCGGCGATCCCATCGCACGACACGATTCAGTTCGGAGCCACCACCGCAGCGCCGGAATGGCGCTTCGTCGAGGCTGGCCGGGACATCCGCGTGACCTGCACGCCACGTTTTACCACCAACAGTGCGGATGCCGCGATCTGGCATGCGGAGCAGGGCGGCGGCCTGACCCGGGTGCTGGCCTATCAGGCGGCGGAGGCGATGGGCAAAGGCCGGCTGAAAATCGTGCTCGCCGATTTCGAGCAGCCGCCGCTCCCGATCCACATGGTTTACCCGACGTCGCGTCTGCTGTCGGCCAAGGTGCGGACCTTCATCGATCTCGTGACCGAGATCTGCGACTGGAATTTCAGCAAACGATGAGCGGGAGAACGATTGGCTCCAGCCTCACTCTTTCTTCCGCACGACATGGAATGTCGCATTGGCGCGGGCGCAATTCACCCCGTCCGCGGTCACGAAGCATTGCGCAAAGCAGAGCGTGCCGCCGGCCTTGATGACATCGGTTTCGACGGCGAGCCATTGTCCCACTTGCGCGGGGCCGATGAAATCGATCGAAAGGCTGACAGTGACCAGTCGCGCGCCGCCCAGTTTCACGCCGCAGCTCAGGCCCATGGCGTTATCGGCCAGCGAGGTGATCAGCCCGCCATGCGCCAGCCCGCGCGAATTGGTGTGCGGCGCGGCCAGCCGCAGGCCGATGATGACGGCATCTGCGGTTCGTTTCGAATAGATCGGCTCCCACGGATCGGTGAGCGGGCTCTGCCGGAAATGTCGCGTGAAACCTTCGGGGATGTCGGTGGAAGTCATCAGGCAAGCTCGCGGTCAGGGTTCACCATTAAACGCGATCTGGCTGCGAAAAGCATGGCCTACAAAGTTTTAAACGGGGTCTCGGGGGATTCTTGAAACAGTTATTATCTGCAGTCGGCGCCTGCTTTTCACCTCTCCCCGCTTGCGGCAGCACTGTCCGGGGAAATCACGCATAGGTGAACCCCAGCTGATCGAGAGAGAATTTAGGCTTTGGCTTGCCCGGATTGACTGGTGGCGGGGTGTCGATTTCGGCGATCGATTTTCGCATGAACAAGCGTTGGCAAACGAGTTCAGCGAATCGCAGGTCCGGCATCCTCAAGGAGTTCAGACGCCGCGCGAGGCGCAGGAGCAGATAGGCGATCATCGCGGCGACGACTTGCAGGCGGATGGCGTTGTCGTTGTTGCCGATGAACTTGCGAAGATTGAGATGCTGCTTGATCCAGCGGAACAGGAGTTCGATCTGCCAGCGGCGCTTGTAGAGGGCCGCAATCTCGACTGCCGTGCGTTCGAGATCGTTGGTGATGAGAGTGATCGTCCCGCCTTTGTCGCGTTTGACCTTGATGCGTCGCAACGGGATCGGCAGCCGGGAGTCACCCTTGCTGGCGAGCACAACATCGGCATCGGCGATGATTCTGAAGCCGTCGCCTATGGTCTTGCGTACGTAACGGGACTTCGTCATGCGCAAGCGCGTGTTTAACTTGACGCGCGTGACGAAGAAAGCGTTGGCGGCGTTGATCTTCTTCCACCAGCCAAAGTGATAATAGCCCTTGTCGAAGACGTAGGTCGCACCGGCCTCGAGTTCCGTTTGACGACCGATCTCGACGTCGTTGACGGTCGCTGGCGTAATCTCGATGCAACGCGGGACATCGTTCCCCGGATGATAGACGACGTGCATCTTCATGCCGCGGATACGACCGTTCCACTGGGCCCATTTGCACATCTTGCCCAACGGGACAGGGCTTGAGTCGATCAACCGGACCATTTCGGCTCCTTCCACCCGCGTGTGTCGATCGGCTTTCTCCGCCAGCATGGCGAAGGTATCCGCGAAAACGCCAACCGGACGTCGCGCATTCGCATCCGAGAGCGTCGAGCGAGCAACCTTGCCCACGCCCAAATGATAATGCTGATGGGAGTTGGCGTTAAAGGCGACTTCGACCCCGCGCAGGCTCGCGACCCGGCCCAACTGGGCGCCGACCAGTGTCACCAGATGATCCCAGCTTTTGAACGACTTGTCGTAGGCATCGCCGTCGTGCCGCTCGACAATTCCCCGAAATTGCCGTCGATCGATCGGTTTGAGGAGGTCCCCAAAGATGCTAGTAAGGTATCGCATGCCCGGCCCCTTTCTGAGTCTCGACAACCAGAAAGTATCCGGTTCACGCCGGATTGGTCGGGCATGCTCCGCGACATAGTGAATCATTCCCCGGACGGCCCTGCGCGCGCGGGGAGAGGTCGAAATTCGCAACGCGAATTTCGGGTGAGGGGGCGTCTCAACAATTCGGGCCTGTCATCGCAACGCCCCCTCACCCAACCCTCTCCCCGCAAGCGGGGAGAGGGGGCGCGCGGTCAGCGCGGAAGGAGCCTGCATTCTGCAAGCGCAAAGCCGAAAAGTCTAAAACGGCAGCCCGACGTAATTCTCCGCCAGCGACGCGGTCGCCGCCTTGGAGCCGACCAGATAGTCCAGCTCGGCCAGTTGAATGCGGCCGCCGAATCCGTCGGGATCGGGGAACCGGTGCATCATCGAGGTCATCCACCACGAAAACCGTTCGGCCTTCCAGACCCGCTTCAGCGCCAGCGCCGAGTAGCCGTCGATTCCGGCGGCCGATTTCTCGTCGTAGAATTCGCGCAGCGCCTGCGCCAGATAATGCGCGTCGCTGGCGGCGAGATTGAGCCCCTTGGCTCCGGTCGGCGGCACGATATGCGCGGCGTCGCCGGCCAGGAACAGCCGTCCGAACCGCATCGGCTCGGCAACGAAACTGCGCAGCGGTGCGATGCTTTTTTCGATCGACGGGCCGGTGACCAGAGTGTCGGCCGCCTCCTGATCGAGCCGCCGCTTCAGCTCGTCCCAGAACCTGTCGTCGGACCAGTTGTCGACGTGTTCGTCGAGCGAGCACTGCACGTAATATCGGCTGCGATGCATCGAGCGCATCGAGCACAGCGCGAAGCCGCGCTCGTGGTTGGTGTAGATCAGTTCCGGCGACACCGGCGGTGTTTCCGACAACAGGCCGAGCCAGCCGAACGGATAGACCCGCTCGAAAGTCTGGATCGCATCGGCCGGAACGCTTTCCCTGGAGACGCCATGGAAGCCGTCGCAGCCGGCGATGAAGTCGCAGGCGAGTTCATGGCTGGCGCCGTCCTTGAGGTATCGGACGCGTGGATGATCGGTGTCGAAATTGTGCAGGCTGACATCGGCGGCGTCATAAACTGTCGTGAGGCCGGCCTTGTCGCGGGCATCCATCAGATCGCGGGTGACCTCGGTCTGGCCATAGACCGTGACGGCCTTGCCGCCGGAGGCGCATTTAAGGTCGATGCGATGACGGACGCCGCCGAACAACAGCTCGATGCCGTCGTGAATCAGTCCCTCGTGATGCAGCCGCTCGGTGACGCCGACTTGCTCCAGCAGGTTGACGGTGCCCTGTTCCAGAATGCCGGCGCGGATCCGCGCCAGCACATAATCGCGGTCCTTGCGCTCCAGGATGACGTTGTCGATGCCATGGCGATGCAGCAGCTGGCCCAGCAACATGCCGGCCGGCCCCGCGCCGATGATTGCTACTTTTGTCCGCAATACTTGCTCCCGCGATTATTGTAGGGTTCTGCTGGCGAGCGAACCGGGTCGGCGCAATGCCGGCATTGAAACGGGCCGCCGCGCCGTCTTGCAATGATAATTATATCATATAACAATATCCGAAAAGGGGCCATTGAAGTCCTGATGTCGCGAGGGAGAGAATGTCGATGAGGAAAGTATTTTTGGCGCTGCTGGTCGCCGCCAGCGTGACGCCGGCGCTGGCGGTGGACAAGACCGTCACCATGAAGGTGTCGCTGTGGGTGCCGCCGGCGCATCCGCTGGTGCCGGCCACCCAGGCCTGGGCCGCGGATATCGAAAAGGCTTCGGGCGGCACCATCAAGATGTCGGTATTCCCCTCCGAGCAGCTCGGCAAGGCGTTCGACCACTACGACATGGCGCGCGACGGCATCGCCGACATTACCTATGTCAATCCCGGCTACCAGCCCGGCCGCTTCCCGATCGCCGCCGCAGGGCAGCTTCCGTTCGTTTTCTCCGACGGCAAGAAGGGCACGCTCGCGGTCAACGAGTGGTATCATAAATACGCGCCGACCGAGATGAAGGACACCAAGCTCTGTTTCGCGTTCATTCACGATCCCGGATCGCTGCACGGCAAAAAGAAGATCGTGTTGCCGGGCGATCTTAACGGCGTCAAGGTGCGGCCGGCGCAAAGCACTATCGGCGAAATGGTGAAGATGGTCGGCGGCACCAACGTCCAGGCCTCGGCGCCGGAATCCCGCGACGCCATCGAGCGCGGCGTTGCCGACGAAATCACCTTCCCCTGGGGGTCGATCTTCCTGTTCGGCATCGACAAGGTCGTGAAATTCCACATCGACGTGCCGCTCTGCTCGACGGTGTTCACCTACAACATCGGCCTGAAGGCCTACAATTCGCTCTCCGACGGCCAGAAGAAAATCGTCGACGACCATTGCACGCCGGAATGGGCCTCCAAGGTCACCGATCCGTGGACCGATTTCGAGGCCAACGGCCGCGTCAAGATGAAGGCGCTGGAAGGTCACGAGGTCTACAAGCTGACCCCGGAGCAGCTCGCCGAATGGAAGAAGGCGGTCGAGCCGCTTCACACGAGCTGGAAGGAAGCGGTCAAGAAGGCGGGTGGCGATGCCGACAAGGTCGACGCCGATCTGCAGGCGGCGCTGAAGAAATTCGACGCGGGACTTTAACAGCAACAGCGTCATTCCGGGATGCGCCCGTGAAATCAAGAAGTTCATGACCAGCAATCCCGAGATCACTTCCGAAGGTGCCGTCGTCGGTCCGCCCGAGCCGGCGCGCAAGAACGCGATGGACCGGTTCATCGATTCGATCGAGTGGATCGCGGCGTTCTTTGTCGGCGTCGTCGCGCTGAATACCTTTGCCGCAGTGTTCATGCGCAAATTCTTCGCGGTCACGATTCCGGATTATTATAATTTCGGCCAGTTCCTGCTCGGCATCCTGATTTTCTGGGGCATCGCCGCCACCAGCTATCGCGGCACCCACATCACCGTCGATCTGGTCTGGGCCAACGCCACGCCGAAATACCAGCGCTGGATCGATATCTTCGCCACGCTGGTGCTGCTGTTCGTGGTGGTGGTGCAGACCTACACCCTGTTCGACAAGGTGGCGACCACCCGCGCCGATCATATCGTCACCATGGATCTGCAGGTGCCGATCTGGCCGTTCTTCGCGATTTCCTGGATCGGCGACGTCTCTGCGGTGCTGCTGATCGCGATCCGGACCTGGCGCCTGATTTTCCATCCGGAAGATATCCACGATGCCAAAATCAAGACCGTGGAGTAAGCGGCCAATGAGCTTCGAACATGAGCAATGAAGCGGTCGCGCTGATCGGGTTCGTCAGCCTGTTCGTGCTGATGCTGCTGCGGGTGCCGGTGGGCATGGCGATGGGTCTCGTCGGCATCACCGGCTTCGGCTACCTGACCGGCTTTGCGCCGGCGCTGAAGCTGGTGGGACAGACCACCATGCGCACCGTGACGGATTATTCGTTCGGCGTGATCCCGATGTTCCTGCTGATGGGTGCGTTCGTCTCGGTGTCCGGCATCAGCCGCGAGCTGTTTCGCGCCGCCAACACCTTCGTCGGCCACTGGAAGGGCGGCCTCGGCATCGCCACCATCGCAGCCTGCGGCGGATTTGCCGCGATTTCGGGCTCCTCGGTTGCCACCGCAGCGACATTCTCGGCGGTGGCCTATCCGGAAATGCGCCGCTTCGGCTATCCGCAATCCTTCGCCGCCGGCGTGATCGCGGTCGGCGGCACCTTGGGCGCGATGCTGCCGCCGTCGACGGTGCTGGCGGTGTACGGCATCATCACCCAGCAGGATATCGGCAAGCTGTGCATCGCCGGCGTCGTGCCGGGCCTGCTGGCGATCATGATGCACATGATCACCATCCCTGCCCGCGGGTCCGCGCAGTTTGTGGAAGGACCGCCTGGTCGCGCTGCGCGACGTCTGGTCGCCGCTGCTGCTGTTCGTGTTCGTGATCGGCGGGCTCTATGGCGGCTTCTTCGTTCCGACCGAGGCCGGGGCGGTCGGCGCGGTCGGCGCCTTCATCATCGGCGTGCTCAGGGGCAAGCTGACCAGAGAGGGTATCCTGCAATCGCTGCTGCAGGCGACCCGCACCGCGGCTGCGGTATTCACCGTGCTGATCGGCGCGCTGTGCTTCGGCTATTTTCTCACCATCACCCAGACGCCGCAGAATGTGACGTCGTTCCTGACCGGGCTCGGCATCGGACCTTATGGCGTGCTGGCGCTGATCCTTTTGATGTATCTGGTGCTGGGATGCCTGATGGACGCCATGGCGATGGTGATCCTCACCGTGCCGATCGTGTTCCCGGTGGTGACGGCGCTGGGCTTCGATCCGATCTGGTTCGGCATCATCATTGTGATGACGGTTGAACTCGGGCTGATCCATCCGCCGGTCGGCATGAACGTGTTCGTCATCAAGAGCGTGATCAAGGACGTCAACATGTCCACGATCTTCATCGGTGTGCTGCCATTCGTGATAACCGACCTGATCCGGCTGGTGATTCTGATCCTGTTTCCGCTGCTCGCGACCTGGCTGCCGCAGCGCATGATCGGGTGAGCCGATGGCGCCGCAGCTTTCGACCCGATATGTCTTCAGCCTTGCCATCGAGGTCGGCGCGCCGATCATCGCCGGCGATGTCGGCTACGGCGTCAGGCGGATCATTCCGATTCTTGGCGGCGCGGTGCGAGGCGAGGGTATCCGCGGCACGATCTTTCCATGCGGTCTATATCGAGAACGTCGGCATCCGTTTTGGCCCGAAGGACTTGCTCGACCGGATCGCCAACGGCGAGATCGTCGATCCTTCCCTGATTTATTTCCGCTCGGTGCCGAAATTCGAGACCGGCGATGTAAAATACCGCTGGCTGATGGAAAACCTGTTTATCGGTGTCGGCGCCCGGCACCCAGACCGCGTCGAGATCGACGTGCATCAGGTGTTGTGAGGCTTCTTTTACCCTCCCCTGGAGGGGCAGGGCTATCGCATGTTCCGGAGCATATCGACGAGGAAGCTGTCGTCCCAGGCAGCGCGTTTGAGCTTGCCTCGCAAGGAGGTCTTTGTGTCGG
>WNFI01689352.1_pt1 | contig 10092 bp, 8 predicted proteins | sample 5400471 | NCBI WGS metagenome assembly WNFI01 (sample SAMN13153348, study PRJNA577476) | soil metagenome | isolation source: 100 cm saprolite on Douglas fir-dominated hillslope | place: USA:California | collected 2013-09-17
TGTGCGGCGAGGAGCCGACCATCCGCGAGCTCCGGGATCTCGAGTGGTCCTGCCACTTCGAGCCCCGGGGGGAGGCCGTGGCCCGGCCATGAGCGTGGCTGCCTCCTCGCCCGCCCGGGTCCTCGACTCGATCGTGCGTGCCATCGGGAACACCCCGCTCCTGCGCTTGCGCTTCCCGGGGGTCCCCCCCGCCGTCGAGCTCTGGGCCAAGTGCGAGTGGTTCAACCCCGGGGGCTCGGTGAAGGACCGCACTGCGCTGTCCCTGGTGAGCGAGGGCGAACGGACGGGGGCCCTGCGCCGTGGGCAGACCATCATCGACTCCTCCTCCGGCAACACCGCGGTCGGCCTCGCCCTCGTGGGACGGGCCCGGGGCTACCCGGTCGAGCTCGTCATGCCGGAGAGCGCGACCGAGGACCGGCAGCGGCTCTGCCGGGCCTACGGAGCGCAGCTCACCCTCACCCCCGCCTTCTCCGGCTCCGACGGCTCGCTCCTCAAGGTGCGGGAGATGGTGGCCGCGAATCCCGACCGCTACTTCTACGCCGACCAGTACCGCAACCCCGCCAACCCCCTGGCCCACTACCAGACCACGGGCCCGGAGATCTGGGAGCAGACGGAGGGTCGGATCACGCACTTTGTGGCCGGCTTGGGAACCACCGGAACCGTGGTCGGGACCGGCCGCTTCCTGCACGAGCGCAACCCGCGGGTGCGGGTGGTGGCGGTCCAGCCCGACGAGCCCCTGCACGGGCTGGAGGGCCTGAAGCACCTGGCCAGCGCGATCGTGCCCGAGGTGTATGACCCCCGAGTCCCCGACGAGTCGCTCGTGGTCTCCACCGAGGACGGCCTCGCCGGCTGCGCCGAGGTCCTCGGCTCGGACGGCATTCTGGTCGGCCACTCGGCGGGGGCCGCGCTCTGGGCGGCGCGGACGGTGTCCCGCACCCTCGACCAGGGGGTGGTGGTGGCCCTTCTCTGCGACGGCGGCGAGCGCTATCTGGCGGAGCGTTCTTGAGGATTCGCCGGCCCCAGCTGACCGCCATGCTCGAGCACGCGCGCCATGGCTACCCGTTCGAGGTGTGCGGGGTGCTCCTGGGCGAGGGGTCGAGGGTGGCGGCCATCGTCCCCGTCGTCAACCGCGAGAGCGAGTCCCCGAAGGTCCGCTACCAGATTGCCCCCGAGGACCTGATCCGCATCCAGCGGGAGGGGCGTGAACGCGGGGAGGAGATCCTCGGCTACTATCACAGCCACCCCGATCATCCCGCGCGACCCTCCGAGACCGACCGCCGCATCGCCGCTCAGGGCCTTTCCGACGGCGTGATCCACGTGGTGGTGGGCGTGGAGGGGGGTGAACGTGCCACCCCCACCGCCTGGGTCTTTCGCGACGCCACCCAGGCTTTCGAGGAAGAGGCATTCGAAGTCCAGTAGGACAAGGAAGGAAAACATGGCCATCCGCGTGCAGATCCCGTCCCCCCTGCGCTCCCTCACGGGGGGAGCGGAAGAGGTGGAGGTGGAGGCGGCCGACATCGCCGGTCTGATCGAGAGCCTGGAGACCCGCCACCGGGGGCTGAAGGACCGCCTCTGCGACCCCTCGGGGAATCTCCGCGCTTACGTCCGCCTCTTCCTCAACGATGAAGACGTGCGCTTCCTGGGAGAGCTTTCCGCGCCCCTGAAGGCGGGCGACACCGTGGCCATCGTCCCCGCGATTGCGGGGGGACGCGGCTCCTTCCCCGTCGGCGGCTGAGGCCGGCGGGAGGGAGGCTCAGCGGGCGTCGCGGGGGAGCCGGCGACCGCCCCGGGGAGCGGCCCGCCTCACCGCCGCGCGGGGGGGGCCGATCCAGAGGAGGGCGAGGGCCAAGATCAGGGCCGCGATCTCCCAGGGCGCGAACCAGGTTCCCGCCACGAAGCCCCGGTTCCACGCCATCACCCCCAGCCCCAGGAGGGCCAGGGCGGGCAGCAGCGACAGGAGCGAGAGCCAGACCCGGCCCGCCCCCGCCAGCAGGTTCGGGAGCACCGCGGCGGGACCGCGGGGGGCGCGGCCGAGGGCTTCGACCACGCCCAGCACGCCGGCCCCCATCCGGGCCAGGGCCTCGGCGTCCAGCTTGTCGGCCGTGTCCCCGGCCTGGTGGTACCAGGGGTAGTAAGCGGAGAACGAGGAATCGGACACGAACACCGCGGGCAGCCCGGCCTGGAGGAAAGACAGGTCGTCGCCGTAGTGGTGGGGGGCGCGAAACGCGCGGACCGTGGGCTGGTAGAGCCAGGAGAGGCGCGGGTCGCCCAGGGGGAAAGGCGTCCCGCCCTCCCGGGCCCCCTCCTGGACGACCCCGACCAACCAGGCGGGAGCGATCACCGGGGTTCCCGGCCGGAGGGGATCCGGATAGGCGATGGCGTGGAGGACGGGGGTACCCCCCTTCCACCCGGACATCTCGATCACGAAGGCAGCCACCAGATCTCGGGCCGTGCTCCCCCGGGCGCGGATGAAGGCCCGCGAGCCCGGGGTCGGGGTCCGCCCCGGAGACGCCGCCTCCTCGCCGTCGAACGACACGAAGAAAAGGGTTCGCGAGCGCGGGCGGGGGGCCAGCGCCCGCGCCGCCTCGATGAGCAGCCCCACTCCGCCCCCGTCGTCGTAGGCCCCGGGGGCTTCGGGGGCGGTGTCGTGGTGGGCGGCGATCACGAGGAACTCCGGCCCCGCCGCCCGCAGCACGCCCACCACGTTGGCGCCACGCGTGCCCTGGCTCTCGAACTCCTCGAGGCGCACCTCGCCCAGCCCCGCCTCCCGGAACTCCGCCGCCACGTACGCCGCGGCCGCCTGGTTTCGCGGCGACCCCCAAGGATGGGGGCCGAGGGCGGCCAAGGCCGCGGCGTGGCGCAGGGCGGCCTCGCCGCTCAGCGAGGAGGCCAGGAGCAGGGAGGGGAGGAGGGCAGACATCGGAGTCGTGATTATAAGATCGGAACCCGGGAGACGCGGGGCCGGGGCCGAAGACGCGTGTGCTAGACTTCCCACTCGTGTTCCGAGAGGTGGGGGTGCGTGCCGCAGCGCTTCTGACGGCCCTGAGCCTGGCCCCAATGGCCCGGGCGGGCACGGTCCGGGGCCAGGTCGAGCTCCTCGAGAAGGGGGGCCGCAAGGCGAGCGACTTCTCCGAGGTCGTGGTCTATGTCGACGGGGTCCGGGCCCCCCCCCGGCCGGCGCACGCCACCATGGCCATGAAGGGGAAGAACTTCATCCCCCGGGTGGTCGTGGTCCCGGTGGGGGGCACGGTGGACTTCCCCAACCAGGATTCGATCTTCCACAATGTCTTCTCGCTCTCGGGCGAGAACCGCTTCGACCTCGACCTCTACAAACGCCCGAAGAGCGGCTCCTGGACCTTCCAGCACCCCGGCCTCGTCCGGGTCTACTGCAACATCCACCCCCAGATGACCGCGGTGGTCCTCGTCCGCGACAACCCCTACTACACCCGGCCCTCGCCGGACGGCTCCTTCGTCATCGAGGAGGTGCCCGCGGGCCAGTACACCCTGCGGGCCTGGCACGAGCGGGCGGGCGAGGTCGCGCTCGAGCTCGCGGTGCCCGCCCAGGGCGAGGTCCGGGGCCGGATCACGCTCGACGGATCGAAGTACAAGCGGGAGGAGCACAAGAACAAGTTCGGCCAGGACTACCCCGCCCCCAGCCACGAGACGTACTGAGCGAGGCCGCCACTCGATGGGGCTCACCCAGAAGATCCTCCTCTTCACGAGCGCGCTGGTGGTGGCCCTGGTCGTGACCAGCCTCGCCTTCACGACCTTCCAGGCCGAGCGCCTGGCCAACCAGAGCATCGCCCGCGCCCTCCAGGAGACCCACCAGATCTGGGAGACCTTTCAAGCCGACCGCTACAACAAGCTCAAGCTGGGGTTGCGGGTGCTCGGCAACGACTCCCCCTTCAAGGCGGCGGTCGAGACCAACGACCCCGCCACCGTGTACGACATGCTCCAGGAGCGGGGCAAGGATTTGGGCGCGGACTTCTTCGTGGCCACCGACGCCGGCGGGCGGGTCATCGCCCGCAGCGACCGCCCGGGAACGGGAGGCGAGAGCCTGGCCGCCGACCCGATCGTGCGGAAGCCGCTGGAGGGGGCGGAGTCCGCCACCGTCTGGCGGCAGGGGGACAAGCTCTACCATGCCGTCTCCGTGCCCTTGGCCTTCGCGGGCAAGCTGGTGGGCGTCCTGGTGGCCGGCTACGGCATCAATGAGGCCATGGCCCACGAGCTCCGCACGCTCACCCACAGCGAGGTGGCCTTCATGGTCGAGACTCCGGAGGGGCCGCCCCAGCTCAGCGTCTCCTCGCTGGGCCCCGAGGAGGCGGCGTTGCGCGCCGTGCTGGGCCGCCCCGAGCTGCGGAGCGAGGGCAAGGAGCCCTTCCACCTGGACCTGGCCGGGGAGCGCCACATCGGCATCCGCGTCCCCTTGAAATCGGCCTCCGGCGACACGGTGGGCTCGATGGTGGCCCTGCGCAGCATGGCCGAGGAGACCGCCTCCTTCCGGCAGTTTCGGGGCAGCCTCGTCCTGGTCTCGCTCGTGGTGACCGCCCTGGGCCTGGCCCTGGCCTACCTGGCTGCCTCCCGCATCACGGGCCCGGTGCGCCGGCTGGTGGACGTGGTGGAGCAGGCGCGGGACGGCTCCTACTCGGGGGTGGTGTCCGTGGACACCCACGACGAGATCGGGGTGCTCGCCCGAGCCTTCAGCGGCCTCCTGTCCGAGCTGAGGGAGAAGGAGCAGATGATCGGCTTCTTGCGCGAGGGAATGACGCTCCTCAAAGGGGCGGCCAACTCACCGCTCGATCCGGGGGCGACCGAGTCGGGCAGCGCCGCCACCGTAGCCCTCGGCGGCGTCGCCTCGGCGAGCGCGCTGACGATCGGGCGAGGATTCGGCGGGCGCTACGAGATCCTGGGCGGGGTGGGGCAGGGGGGCATGGGTGTGGTCTACCGCGCCCGCGACCGGCAGCTCGACGAGGTGGTGGCCCTCAAGGTCCTGCGCTCGGAGCTCCTCCTCGAGGACGCCACCCTGCTCGACCGCTTCAAGCAGGAGATCAAGCTGGCCCGCAAGATCACCCACCGCAACGTGCTCCGGACCCACGACTTCGGCGAGGCGGACGGGGTCTCCTACATCTCCATGGAGTACCTGGAGGGGGTCACCCTCAAGGACCTGATCCGGAGCAAGGGCCCGCTGCCCCTGCCGATCGGCCTCTCCATCGCCAAGCAGATGTGTCACGGCCTGGAGGCCGCCCACCTCCAGGGCGTCGTGCACCGCGACATCAAGCCGCAGAACGTGCTCATCGTGCCCGAGACGGGCGAGCTGAAGATCATGGACTTCGGGGTCGCTCGCATCTCGGAGGTGAAGGGCGGGGCCTCGGGCCTCACCGCGGCGGGGGCGGTGGTGGGCACGCCCGACTACATGCCCCCCGAGCAGGTCCAGGGACAGCCGGCCGACTTCCGTTCCGACATCTACTCCCTGGGCGTGGTTCTTTTCGAGGCCTTCACCGGCGAGCTGCCCTTCACGGGGGATACCGTCGTGGGCATCCTCCTCGGCCACATTCAGAAGGCGCCTCCCCCGCCCCGCACGTTGAACCCCCGGCTGGCCCCGGCCCTGGAGGCCCTGATCCTCCGCTGCATGGAAAAGAGCCCGGCCCGCCGGTACCCGAGGGTGGGCGACATTCTGGCGGCGCTGGCCGACATCTCCTCGAACCCCGAAGCGGCCTGAACGGTCTCGCCTCTGTCGCCCGCGCCGCGGGGGCCCGTTCGGGGGACCGCCCCCCAACCGCCCCCCGGCGCGGAACACGATCGGGCTTTCCCCTTGCGAAGCACTCACTTCATGTCAATGCCGTGAGGCCGCGCCGGCCCGGTGGGGAACGCCGCGTTGAAATCCACGTCAAAACGGGAATCCAATTCCAAGTGATCTTTGAACACCTTGATCACGTGCACGTGGTGGTCGCCTTCGAAATGAATTTTCCCGAAATCGTCCTCATTGAGGAAGTAGTCGGTGACCACCAGCCGCCGGTCGTCGTCCGTGAGCGCAATGTCGTGGGGGCCGGCATTCTCGCCCAGGTTGACGATGCCGGTTTGGAAGGGGTGCTCGGGGTCACTGACGTCGAGCATGCCGACCTGACCGGCCTGGAATGACCCGAAGATCAGGCGGTCACCGGTCTGCGGCATGGCCAGGAGCTGGGTCATGCCCCCGCGGACCGGGACTTCAACGTGCGGAACAATATTCTCGCAGTCGAAGACGATCTTCGCGGTTCCGCTGTTCGTGTCCACCAGATACACCAGCCCGTCGAACATGCCGGCCGTGAAAGCGCGCCCCTGGGGATCACCGGGAATCAGCTTCACGTCCATGGTGCCGAGAGCGCTGGGGATCTGCACGGTGCGAACGATCTGCCTCTGCCTGAGGTCCCATACGCGAATGGCGCCCCTCAGCACAGGATCGCCGGGAAAAGAGTTGAGCGTGCTCGCGGGCAGGATGAAGTCAGAGGTCACCATCAGGTTGATCTCGGGGCGGGCAGAGATGCCGTGGGGGTTAAAGCCGTCGGCGGGCGGATTGTCGGGCCACTCCTTGACCAAATGCAGGTCGGCGTCAAACTCGGCCAGGCGCCCGGGTGCTCCCCCGCTGGCGGATCCCATCTGCGTTATCAGATAGCCGCCGTCCTCCAGCGGCAGGAAGTCATCCGTGATGCTGGATTGCGGGGCCCCGGTGGAGAACAGGAACCTCGGGTGGCGCGGGCTCGACACGTCAAAGAAGAAGATGCTGTTCTGCCCCCGCAGCAAGCTGAGCAAGCCTCCACAGGCGAGGATGTTCTTGTCGGCCGAGAGATGGCAGTGGTGCGGCTCGTTGCCGACGTTGCCCGGGGGCGGAACGGGAACGGTTCGGAGCACTTTTCCATAATCATCGGAGTCTTCGTCAAAGTTGATGACGGCAAGAAAGTCAGGGGCCACGCGGGCTTGGTCGCCGGCCCACACATAGAGGGTCTTGGCCGCCCGGTTCTCGCCATCGCCCGATTGCCCATCGCGCGCGAGCGCGGTTCCGGGGAGGGCCAGGGCGACCAGAAACAACGTCCCGATCAGGGACACGGCATGCGGTTTGTAAGTCGCGTTCATATTGCTCCTTTATCGACGGCCCCGGGCAGTTCCAGGGCGCGGGGTGGTTGGGCTCCTCTAGAGATGTCGGCGGGTCGGCTCTACAGCGGAGGCGGAATCGTCACGCCCACGAGTCCCGCGCGACTGATGGCCTCTTGAATCAGGCCGGACCGTTTGGCCCTCTCCACGAACTCGTTGAGGTAGCCCAGGGCGGCCGGGCTGCTCGGACTGACGTTGATGCCGAGATAAAACGTCGCGGAATCGTCCGGTAGGACACGGCCCGACGGCATCTGCCCAAGGAAGCCGAGCTCGGTGTCGCGGGCCCCGGCAAACGCCTGAACCGCTCCCTGTCGGACCGCCCCCAGCGCTTCGGGCACGGTTGGGAATCGCACCAGCACGGCCGACCGCAGGTGCGAGGTCAGGTACAGATCAGGGGAATTGCCCTGGGCGACCGACACCCGGACCCCGGCGCGATCCACATCCCCCACCGCCTGGAACGGCGAACCCGCGGGGACGAGGTAGGTATTCTCCACCCCGATGTGGGGATGGGCGGTGGCGAGGTTGGGAGCCGCGGCCGTGAATCCCAGGACCCATTCTCTTTGATCGAACCCCCGCAGGAGGGGGGGAATCCCGCTGTAGGCGATGAATGCCACCTCGGCCTCCAGATCGGCGGCGATCGCACAGGCGAGGTCAATCGCGACGCCATGGAGGGTGCCGGAGCCGTCGCGGGTAGCGTTGTTGGGGTTGCCGTAGTTCACTCCGACGCGCAGGAGGCCGTCCGGCGCGAGTTGGGCGAGGTAAGCGGGCGGGTGTGGGCTGGCGCGGCGGACCCGGGCGGCGTCGGATCCCTGAATCGTGCATTGCGCGTTCTGAGAGACGACTTGCGTCGCCGCTTGATGAATCGGTTCCGGCCCGACTGGACTGACCAACGGATGCGTGCCGCAAGCCGCGGTCGCGTAAACGGTGACGACAATCGCGGTGAGGACGACGGGGTTCGGACGGTGCATGGCAGGTCTCCTTTCGTGATTGACCTGCGCGCAATGTCGGTCGGATCGGCGCGGTCCGCCATGGACGGGATCTCATCCCGCTCCGATTTGCGGCTGACCCAGTAAGTCGTTGTGGGGGCAGGAGAACACGTAGCGACCGATCCCTCCGGCGGGCGGTGCTACACTGCCCCCGGTGACAGGAGTGGACACCCACGCCCGCGCGCGCTTCGGCACCTTCGAGCTCGATCGGCGGACAGGAGAACTACGGAAGGACGGGCGAAAGGTCAAACTTCAGGAGCAACCGTTCCGGATCCTGGAACTCCTGCTCGCGGATCCCGGCGAGGTTGTCACCCGGGAGCAGCTGCGCTCGACGGTCTGGCCCGCCGACACCTTCGTCGATTTCGACGATGGCCTGAACAGCGCCATAAGGAAGCTCCGCCAGGCCCTCGACGACTCGGCGGAGAACCCCCGCTTCGTCGAGACCCTCCCCAAACGCGGATATCGATTCATCGCACCGGTTGCCGTGGAGTCGGGGGAAGGGGAGGAATCGGCGGGGCCCGCCCGCGCCCCGATGCGCGCGTGGCGGCCCGCGCCCTGGACCAGACTCCTGGTAGGCCTCATCGCCCTGGCCGCGGTCGCCGTGTCCGCGGCCGTCTGGTGGCCCCAACTCCAGGGGTTTCGGCCCGTGCGATCGATCGCCGTGCTGCCCCTCGAGAATCTCTCCCGCGATCCCGATCAGGAATACTTCGCGGACGGGATGACCGACGAGCTCATCACCAACCTCGCGCAGATTCCATCCCTTCGGGTGATGTCCCGCAGCGCGACGATGCCGTACAAACGGGCCCGCAAATCCGTGCGGGAGATCGCGCGGGACCTGAATGTGGATGCGGTCGTCGAGGGCTCCGTGCTGCGGTCCGGAAGCCACGTGCGGATCACGGCCCAACTCATTCAGGGCGCCACCGATCACCATCTTTGGGCGCAGTCCTACGAGCGGGACGCACGCGAGGTTCTGACCCTGCAGCGGGAGGTGGCGGACGCCATCGCGCAGCAGGTGCGGGCCCGCACCGCGGCGTCTCCGCCGACGTCGCCGCCCCACACCCTGCGTTCGGTCAATCCCCAGGCGCACGAGTGGTACCTGTTGGGCCTGCACCACTCGAGAAAGCGGGATGGGGAGACCTTGACCCGTTCCATCGAGTGCTTCGAGAAGGCGATTGCGATGGAACCCGGATTCGCGCCCGCCTACGCGGGCCTGGCCGGCGCGTATCGCGAGCGCGACGTCTGGGCCGGATTGGGGGTCGGCACCCACGCTCGGGACGTGCGGGCGGCGGCGCTCAAGGCCATCGAACTCGATGACACGCTGGCGGAGGCCCACTACCAGCTGGGCGCAGTGCACTTCCAATACGACTGGGATTGGCCCGGCACGGAAGCCGAGTACCGGCGAGCGCTCGAGTTGAACCCAAATGCTCGAGTTGAACCCAAATCTAGCCGCCGCCCACTCGGGCTATGCATTTTTGTTTCAATCCCTACGACGCCACGCGGAAGCGATCGCAGCGGCAAAGCGGGCCACGGAGCTCGATCCGCTCTCGCCCACGGCCATCAGCGACGAAGGCCGTATGTACTACCGGGCTCGACAGTACGACCGAGCCATCGAGCGGTATCAGCGCGCGCTCGAGTTCGATGCGACGTTTCGACCCGCCTTGAGCCGCCTCGCGGAGGCGTATGCGCTGTCGGGGCGGTACGCGGAGTCGCTCGCGACGCTGGACAGGCTGCGACTGGTGCACGGACCCGGCGAGCCCCTGGCGCGGCCGCTGGGTCGCCTCTACTCCGTGATGGGCCGCAAAGCGGAGGCGCTGGCGATCGCGCATCAGATTGAGGAGGAGGGCGTCGCGGGCGGCGAGCCGTTTGCCCTCGCCGTCATATACACCGGGCTCGGCGACTACGATCGCGCTCTCACCCACGTCGAGCGCGGGGTGGCCGCGCGATCCATGCTCCCATTCACGCTCGTGGATCCGATGCT
>WNFI01115816.1_pt1 | contig 10091 bp, 10 predicted proteins | sample 5400471 | NCBI WGS metagenome assembly WNFI01 (sample SAMN13153348, study PRJNA577476) | soil metagenome | isolation source: 100 cm saprolite on Douglas fir-dominated hillslope | place: USA:California | collected 2013-09-17
CTTGGGTTTACAATGACGCGGTCTGCCAGGAGCTATGCATTGCGGATTATTAGCCAAATATCCACGGAAGACGTGTCTGTCAAAAAGTGCTGCCCCATCCTGCATGGCATACGCCTGAGCAGATACTGTCTGCTTTTCATCCTGGGCTTCCTTTGTACTCCGGCCTCGCTTGCTCGTAGTAAAGGGCCTGCGAAGCCCGAAGTCATCGCCTACGTCTTCAAGCGCAATGACGTGATTCAGCCCGGCGAGATCGCCGCCCAAAAATTGACCCGAATCAACTATGCCTTCGCGCTCATACAAGCAGGACAGATCGTCAACGGATTTGCCAACGATGATCAGAATCTGGCCGCGCTGGTCGCCCTGAAGCAGCAAAATCCTTCCCTGACCGTCCTTATCTCAGTCGGCGGATGGCTCGGCTCAGGCAATTTCTCCGACATGGCTCTTACAAAACAGAGCCGTAGCCTGTTCATCGAGAGTGCGGTGAAATTTATCGAGCGCAACCAATTGGACGGTCTCGATATCGATTGGGAGTATCCCGCTCAGTTGGGCGCAGGAAATACCTTCCGTCCCGAGGACAAGTACAACTACACCCAACTTTTCAAAGAACTCCGCCAGCACTTTGACAACGAGGAAAAGCGCCTTCACCGACATCTGTTCCTGACCAGCGCGACCGGCGCCTCATCCAGCTTTCTTGAGAACACCGAGATGGGCAAGGTGCAGAAATATCTTGATACCGTCAACCTGATGGCCTACGACTACTACGAACCCACCGACGATGCGATTGCCGGAAACCATGCCCCTCTCTTTACCGATCCCGCGGACCCCAAGAAAATCTCGGCCGACAGGTCTGTGCGTGAGTTCGAGCAGGCGGGCGTTCCCGCAGCGAAGATCGTTCTCGGCGTCCCGTTCTACGGACACGTCTGGGGTGAAGTCGAGGATGTGGATCATGGCCTGTTTCGCCCTGGCAAGCGGGTCCCGAATGCGTTTGCCCCATACGCCAGCATTCAAGCCACAATGGTCAACGCCACAACGATCAACAACGGCTACACCCGCTACTGGGATCCTGCCGCTTCAGTCCCTTATCTCTACAACCCCGAGGCAAAGATTTTTGTTTCGTATGAAGACCCAGAGTCGCTCGCATTGAAGTGCAAATACGTTCTGAAGAACAGACTCAAAGGAGTAATGTTCTGGGAATACGCTTCCGACCCCACGGGAGCGTTGCTGGACACCATCGACACCGGGCTCTGGCACAATTCTGGCACGAAATGACCACGGCACCGCCGACGTTCGCCTATTTGACCTCCCGTCCACCAAATCCTCAACGAGTGTGAACGCCTGATGATAGAAGTTACACGAACCCGGCATATCCGTTTGTGCTAAAACGCTATTATGCCGAACGCGAAGCTCGCGCCTAAAAACAAGCGGGAACCAACTCCGGCTCGCCTCTTCATGATCTTGGCGCGAAAGTCACCGACAGCCGTCATCTTTCGTCGGGGACCGTCGCACTGGGTCCAACTCGTGAAATGGGATACTGCGGGTGACACTTTCCAAATTGGCCAGTGGTTTCATGGAAGAGTTTATGAGCGCCGTTGTGACCTCAGTCCGGATGGCTCATTGCTGATCTATTTTGCGCAGAAGATTTCTCCCCATACTCTGAAAGACCGCGAGTTTACGCACACTTGGACGGCAATCAGCAAGCCACCATATTTCACCGCGCTCGCCCTGTGGCCCAAAGGTCAGTCCTGGGATGGTGGTGGGCTTTTCAAGGATGACAAGACAGTTCTGCTTAATCACGAAAAGGAAGTAGCAGAGCCGCATCCGAGTCACAAGCCGGGACGCCTTCATGTGATTCTGAACGATTGCCATTGTGGAGGCGATGAACCACTTTTCTCGGAACGATTGCAGAGGGACGACTGGACGTTGAAGCAGGAATGGAAGCAACTGGAGGCACTCCGTACCGATTTCGTACTATCCAGCCCGAAATTAGAGAAAAGGCCAACGGTTCGCAGATCATTCGGCTCATGAGATCGAAGGAACTCAATGACTGTCCCGTCGAGTTTGCAGTGATTTCTAAGAAAGGCTCAGTGGCCAATATCGAGAGGGCCGGGTGGGTCGATTGGGATCAACAGGGCCGACTCGTGTTTGCCAGAGACGGCAGGATTTTCAGAGGCGACATCGCCGCAGACGGGCGTGTCATTGAGCGCCAGCTCTTGGACTTGAACTCCTTTAAACCGAATCCAGTGGTTGCGCCACACTGGGCGACTACATGGTGATTCTCGCCGCATAACTGGAGATAAATCGCGATTACACTCAAAACCCCTCCCTAGGCTGGCCGAGGTCAATGAGTGATCCGCTCGACATGAAAAGGGCGGAGTCTGCTCCGCCCCCTGACCTACCACCGGCCTGTAACTCAAGGCAGAACGATGATTCTTCCCTTCATTCCCAGATTATCGTGTAGCGCGCAGATATACGGGTAAACTCCAGGATTCGTGAATGTGACGCGAAAGCGTGTGAAGCCTAGTGGTGTCTGCGGCGAGAATATTTGATCTTGCGGCGCTGAGGCGATGAAGCCGGAGTGCACACTATCGGCAGTCGAATTGATGATCGCGTGCAGCGCTCCGTCCGCATCCGGGCTCACGTTAGAAGACGGAGGAATCGGATTCCCCGGTTCCGTTCCAAAGGTGATGGTGTGCGGCATGCTGGGATCGTCATTTGTCCATTCCACAGTGGCGCCGGCGTGGATGACCAGTTCCGGTTGCACAAACCGCATCAGCGAGATCGTGTTGTGTCCTCCGCCGTTGGCCAGAGTCTTTCCCGCTCCAACCACAACGGCATTCGGGGAAGCCATGTGCTGATGGGCCTGCCCCTGATTGAGTTCAGCCAACAAATCATGAGTTTGGTCGGCGGCCTCTTTGTCGTAGAAAGGCTGCTCGTGTGGAAGCGGTGTGGCCAGGTCGAGAACATGCACCACGCCGGTCATGTCCGGATGTACAAGGCAAACAAGCTTGAAATTGCCCACCGAGGGGAACATCACATTGAAGGTCTGGCCTGAGACCATGGGCGGAGTGCTGACGCAAGTTGAGCCGTCAAAAGACGCCGCGCCGAACGAGAACCCCGGGCAGCCGACCGGAAACGGCGGGCGCACCTGTCCGATTGTGAGGAAGGTGATGGTGTGGATTTCGTCGGCGCCAACCGTCCAATTAACGGTATCGCCGGCGTGGATCCAGAGTTCATTGGGAAGGAAGGCGACAACCTGCCGTCCCTTGTCCGCGCTCTGGGCGCCTACCGTTGCTTGCCATTGAGCGCCGAATGCAGGGACGAAAGTGAGAACTGCGAAAACTAATACCGTGAACGTGGAAAGTGCCCTCTTCATTATTCCTTCTCCTGTTTGTATGCGAACCAACGCCCGAGTAGATTCCCCCAAAACGGTTACGTAAGTCTTTGGAGTTTCCTGAAGATTTCTGAGAAGATATGAAACGCCCGTGCCTCATCCACCCGCACAGCTCTACGAATTCGGCGCCTTCCGCGTTGATGCCAGCAAGCGCCTTCTCGTGCGCGACAGCACGCCTGTACCCCTCACTCCCAAAGTGTTTGACACCTTGCTTTACCTGGTAAAGCACAGCGGAACCGTACTTGCCAAGGACGAGTTGATGCGGGCGATCTGGCCTGACGCCGTCGTCGAAGAGAACAATCTCAATCAGAACATCTCAATCTTGCGCCGCGCCCTCGGCGAGGGCCGCACCGGGTAACGCTATATCGCAACCGTTCCGGGACACGGCTATCAGTTCGTGGCCGAAGTGAAGCTATCCAGAGAACGTTCTGGAAAGTTGAGTCCAACGGATAGCGCCTCCATTGCGGTGCTGTCCTTCGCCAACCTAAGCGACGACCCCAGCAACCAGTATTTCTGTGACGGACTGGCGGAAGAATTGATCAACGCGCTGGCAAAGCTTGAGCAGATTCGAGTGGTGGCGCGGACTTCGGCATTCTCTTTCAAAGGCAAAGAGAAAGACGTGCGCGAGATCGGGCGGAAACTCAAAGTGAGCACGGTGCTCGAAGGCAGTGTGCGGAAATCGGGCAATCGCTTCCGGATTACGGTGCAGTTGATCAATGCCGCGAATGGCTACCACCTCTGGTCGGAGCGCTATGACACCGAGATGCAAGACATCTTCGAGGTACAGGACGAAATTACGTTGGCAGTAGTTGGCGCGCTAAAGTTGGAACTGCTTGGCAAGGAAAAATCGGCAATCCTGAGGCACCATACAGAGAATTCCCAAGCCTACCTGTTTTACCTGAAAGGGCAATACTACCGCTGGAAGACGGAGCCGAATGAGTTCAGGAAATGCTGTGAGTACTTCGAGCGCGCAGTTAATGCTGATCCGTCTTTCGCCCTCGGCTACTTCGGATTGAACAGTTACTACGGGTATGGCTCAGCCTGGGGCGTTCTACCGCCAGACGAGGGCTGGCCCAAGGCCCATGCCGCGCTGACTAAAGCTCTGGCGCTGGACGACACACTACCTGAAGCTCATCTCTCACTCGCGGCTTTTCTCCTGGTTCACGATCGGAATTGGGCGGGAGGAGAAAAGGAAATCAAGCGCCGAGATTCACCACCTGTACTCTTTTTACTTTCTGACCATTGGTCGATTTGACCACGCTATCGCCGAGGGCAGGCGCGCCCTGGAGTCCGACCCTCTCTCGCTGATTTACGGTCGTTCTCTAGGCATGTGCTTGTACTTCTCTCGTCGCTATGATGAGGCGGTTGCGCAATATCGCGAAACCCTTGAGCTAGATCAGGACGACATTTCGCTTCATGAGTTGCTGGGTAACGCATATGAACAACAAGGACGGCACAGCGAAGCCATTGCCGAGTGGCAGAAGGCGACGGCCCAAACGGGGGACAACGAGCTCGCCGCAAGGTTGGGCAGCGCCTTCGCACAAGGTAATCTCGCAGGCGCCGCCTCCGCACGGGCACAGAGAAGTATTGAACACGCGAACGAAAAGGCAAGTAGGGGTGAGTACGTTCCGGCTATCGAATACGCGCGGGCCTGGGTCCGTATTGGCGACGAGGATCAGGCATTCTGTTGGTTGGAAAAAGCCTGCTCCGAGCGCAACGTTTTCGCGCTGCTCCTGAACAGCGATCCGCTCTACGACAACCTGCGCGCCGACAAGCGTTTTGAGCATCTTCGGCAACGCATCGGATTTCCAGCGCAATAGAGCAGACGTGCTCGGTAGTGCGCAGCTCTCGCTGTGCCCGGCGTGTGGCCCCACTCAAGACGCTTTTGGCTTGAGTGGGGATGGCATGCCTCCACCGATGATTCTTACCGCTGGGGCACAGTTTGGAACCCCGTGCCGGTTGCAGCAAAAGCCGTCGCCGGCCAGCGACGTGCCTGCGCGATACCGATAATGTGCAGGATGAAAAACACTGGCACCGCGAACGTCGTAATGTAGCTCATGGGAAGGACGGCCATGGGTGCCGTGGAGATTCCGTGCGGATCGATAAACCCGGCAAGTGTTCCCAGCGCTAGAGCGTTGACCAGGTCGGCGATTCCAAAAAGTTGCCAGAAGATGAATCCTCTGCGATGCGCCGGGTTGGCCAGCGAGAGCGCCGCGAACGGTGCCGTCGCGCCGATGATGATGTCGCCCCATCCCGCCGACAAGGCGAAGTACGCGGGCAGAATCTTATAGGTGCCGAGGGCAAGGAAAACAATGCCGGCGACGCGTACGCTTTGCACCAGCGTGACGGCGCGCGGGCTGAGCGACAGAATGAACTGCCGGAATCCCGGCGAGGATGCAAACCAAACCAGAAACAGCACGACGGGCGTGACCACGGCGAGGCCGAGCGCGATCGGCGGCGTGTTCGGAGCGTTCTCGTAGAGGTGCAGTGCGGAAGAGGACAGGGCAAAGACGAACCAGCCTGCTAGCAGGCCGGCGCTCAGTTTGGCGTATTTCGACATGGCAGATCTCCTTATTCTGTGACCTCTGCGGTCACTTGGTTGGTTAGGTTCAAAAGTTCGTTCCAGCGGTTGTCCCCAAACCGCGCACGCAACTCCTGCTGGACTTCTTCCCAGTAGGGAAGCGCGCGCTTGTATTCGGCCCTGCCGGCTTTGCTCAGGGAAAGCAAGCGTTCCCGCCGATCCTCGCCCGGGCGACTGCCGGTCCAGCCTTGGCGCTCCATGATCGCCAGCGTGCGGGTGAGCGTGGTGCTGTCAATGGCAAGAATCTCCCCCAGCGTTCCCTGAGAAACTTCTCCGGCGAGGGACAAAGCTTGCAGAAGAGTGAATTGCGTCGCTCTCAGCCCGAGTGGACGCAGAGCCTTCTCGTAGTGCTGGGTCAGCACCCGCGACGCCCGGCGAAGACTCGCGCACATGCACGATAGAGGGATTGTGGTCGGCTTACTCATGCCTACAACAGATGCATATACATATATATGGATTCAGAAAAATCACTGGGCGCTGGCGGTGGCCCATTCAAGCCGCTTCTAGCTTGAGTGGGGATGTCGCTCGAGTGGGCGAATCGTTGCACGCGTATTGCACGCAGAAACGAGCGAATAAACCGCTAAACCCCCGAAGGGTGGCCGGAGCTACTTCTTGCTCACCGCTCCTCGTGCGCTGTCACGTTCTGTGGACGCAGGACCCAAGTCCGGAGCCTGTTCCGTTTTTGTAACAAATACCTTTTATTTTTCGGAAGAAGCCGTTTTCGGTTACTCTTGCGCCGTCCCCGCGTAGTGATCATTTCTCTATTGCGTTCTTACGGGCCAAATAGAAGTCGTCTGCAGTCCTAACCCACTTGGGCAACCCGGGAAATAGAAACTTTCGACATTCTCAAAGGAGGAGTCCATGACGAACCAAACCCGGAAATCTTTCGCAGAGTACGGCGTATCCTTAAATTTGGAGCGGGCCAAAGCCATGCTCTCCGAAGTTGCAGGCGACGGCCCAGCAAATATGAAGTTGAAGTCTTGCGCGATGCTTGTATTGCTGACGCTGGCTCTGAGCGTCGTCTCAGTAGCCCAGTCGGCGTCCGACACGTCGCAAGAGAAGAGCACCACGGATCAGGCACAGGCCGCTTCTAGAGCAACTGCGGTGGAGCGCGAGAGTTGGCGCCAGACCATTATCCACATTCCACTTCCGAAGGAAGGCTGCTTTGTGGCTGCATTTCCAGAGACCCAGTGGCGCGAAACGCAGTGCAAGCCGCCGTCCACCAAACTCTATCCGCCACCGCGTCCCGGGGTCATCCGACAGGAGACCGTCGGAGGGGGTGGCCCCACGGATTTCTCGGCGGTGGTGACTGGACACATCACCGACGCTGAGGGTTCGTTCGACAATGTTAGCGGTGTCACGAGTGAGTGCGCCGTACAGTGCCCGAGCGGAATTTGCCCCGTGACTCCATCGTGCACCGGTCAGCCTGCAAACTCTTATTCTCTGCAACTTAACAGTAGGATCTTCGACACGTCGACTTGCACTGGCTCTTCCCCCGTGACGACCTGGACGCAAACCGGGGGGAAATGCCAGGGCTGGGAGCAGTTCGTGTATTCCTCATCCAACAGTGGCAGCATCCAGTACTGGTTGGAAAACTACGGCCCGCCAGGCACCCTGTGCCCGACCCCAAGAGGCGCCAGCTGCGTGTCGGGCGGAGCCTCTACGGACGGATGGTGCCCATTTCAGTTCACGTCCGCAGATCCCGTGTATTGCGTGGTCAACGGCGCGAATTTCGCCGGGGCGCCAGCCGAAGCGATCACATCGCTTGACCCAACCTCCACCGGTGCCCTTAAACTCACCGGTGCCGCGGCCGGCTTTAATGGCAATGCGAAGGATACGGTCTATGTGACCGAGGGCACCACAGTCTATCCGGCGACGGGTGGCAACTATTTCCCTGATCTGGGCACCCAGTGGCAGGAAGCCGAGTTCAATGTCTTTGGCGACGGCAACGGAGACCAGGCGGTCTTCAACGCTAATTCGACCATTCAAGTTCGCAACAGCGTGGCTAGCGGCACCGCGGCCGCACCCGCCTGTGACCAGCAAAGTTTCACCGGCGAGTCGAACAACCTGACCCTGGTCACTCTGCTGCCTCCCGTGGCACATACCGGCACCCCATCGCTGGTTTTCAAGGAGAGCAACGTAGCCGGCTCGACGACGACCACGTGCGCGGGAGCAGTCAGCGTCGGCGACACCCATATAACGACCTTCGACGGCTTGTACTACGACTTCCAGGCGTCCGGCGAATATCTTCTGGCGCAGGACGGTCCTGACTTCATTGTGCAGGCGCGGCAAGCATCGGGCGCGCCGACCTGGCCGAACGCCGACGTCAACAAGGCGATTGCCACGAAAATGGGTGGCACGCGAGTCGCCGTCTACATTGAGCCTACGCGGCTGGTCATTGATGGCGCGGCCACCGCTCTCGCGGACGGCAAATCGATTCTGCTGCCCACCGGCGTGCAAGTCACGAGGCACGGCAATGTGTACATAATATCGAGCGAGAGTGGTGACCGGGTGCGCGCAACACTGAACAGCACATGGATCGACGTTAGCGTGGGCCTCGGTTTTACGCCGCGCCCGCAGGTGCTCGGCCTCCTTGGGAACCCGCTCGGAAACGGCCTCAATCTGTTCACTTCTAACCGAGTCGCGCTGGCGGCGCCGGTGCTCTTCCGCGATCTATACCAGACCTATGCCCCAAGCTGGCGCGTGCCGCCGCGCGAGTCGTTGTTCGGCGAGGAAACGACGATCAAATTCGGCGTTGCCGCGAAGCCATTCTATTCGGCCGACCTCACGGCGGCGCAAGCCGCGCACGCTCGCGCGATTTGCGAAGCGGCGGGCGTGAAAAATGCAACTTTCCTCGACTCCTGCATGATCGACACGACCGTGCTGAACGACGAGACGGCTGCCAAGGTGTTCGTCCATCTTCCTGCACCTCTTCACGTGATCCAGCCGGGATCCCATGTCAAAGACCATGATCACGATTGTGATTGTGACAAAGATGATCGCGATCAGAACCATAAACACCATGACCGCGATCATGACAAAGACCGTGATCATGACAAGGATCGCGATTAATTCGGATCGCGGGTTCGGTGAGCCTTGTTTGATCGACGCAAGGGCATGACACCAGTCGTGCCCTTCCCGCCTAGAATGCTGATGGCAGGTGTACGCACGCGGCTGTTTGTAAATGCGTACCACGTGAAACCTGGGGATAGACGGGACGTACCCCAGGTTCTAATTCGCAAAAACCGGTGAACATCCCGCCTGTCGCCCGTCTGTCCCGCCCTCACGCAATTCATCCCTGGATCGCGGGCTTCGCGTTGAAGATGCTGTTGAAGCTTTCACGGTACTGAAGGAAGACCAGTACCCACAGTACAGAAGCCACCAGAGCCGGAGCAATGGTCGCCGGCGAAAACGTCAGGTGAAACGCAAGGATGTTGTAGAGCTCCGCCGCCAACGCTGTCAGCGCAAGTGGGACGAAGTAGCCGGAAAGCAACAGCAGCCCAGCAAGTACTTGAACCGCGAAAAAGAATGCGGCAAAGTGCGATGCGCTGACGGCTACAAAGAACTGGGTTGCCAGCGGATTCGCCGGGGTCGGCTGGTGGATGAAGTTGAGAAATCCATTCAGCCCAAAGACTGTGAACTGAAGGCCTAGTAGATAGCGAGCAACAGTTGAAGTAGTTTTCATGCGAGTTCTCCTTAGAAGGTCTGCGCGTGTGTCTGCACAGTCTGAAGATGTGGAGCAAGGAACGCATTCCGATCATGTCCCTGGTTCAGCACAGCGGTCCCGCCTGCGGTGAGGAAGGTGGCGTCCGTCACGCCAAGAAAACCGAATACGGACCGGAGATACGGCTCAACGAAGTTGAACGAGGCCATTCGCGTCTGGGCGTCGTAGATCCCGCCGGTTGCGATGATGAAGGTCGCCTTCTTGCCGGTAAGCAGGCCCTTCGGCCCTTTTTCTCCGTAGGCAAAGGTCTTGCCGACGCGCGCAATCTGGTCAATCCATAATTTGAGGACGGAAGGCACGCCGAAGTTATGCATCGGCGTTCCGATGACGTACTCGTCGGCCTGCTCCAATTCGGCGAGCAGCGAGTCGGAAAGCGAAAGCAATTCCTTCTGCTG
>WNFI01188092.1_pt1 | contig 10090 bp, 10 predicted proteins | sample 5400471 | NCBI WGS metagenome assembly WNFI01 (sample SAMN13153348, study PRJNA577476) | soil metagenome | isolation source: 100 cm saprolite on Douglas fir-dominated hillslope | place: USA:California | collected 2013-09-17
CACTGCGGCTCGGCGCGCGCGGGAAATCCGGTGAGACTGAGCGCGCTCGCTGCGAGTGTTCCCTGCAATAGGGAACGCCGGGTCGGGCCGGAATGAGCCATGTCGTTATCCTCCCTGCAATCCGCCTTTTGACGGCGATGATTATTCGGCCGACGCGTTCGGCGGGAGCCGAGCGGGTGGGCCTTTCCCGATTCATAGCACGCTGCCGCGTCAAAGCATCTGGCTTTTTGCGGACGCTGCCCAGTGCGGAGTGACATCGACGGCGCGGACGTGCTCATCTATGGTGACCCTTTTCTTTCTCAGGTGAACTTCGCGATGATGTATCTGGACACTCCGCCGCGGCTCATTGAAACAAAAGTATTTTCGGCGATGCCCGATGGGTTTCGGCGCAAGGACGCGCGCACCGACTGGGCCGACGCCAACCGGCGGGGCCAGCCGACCGATTGTTTCATCGAGGCACCGTCGTTCGACACCGAGGGCAATCTCTACGTCGTTGACATTCCGTTCGGCCGCATCTTTCGGATCGCGCCTGACGGCAAATGGTCGCTTGTCGTTGAGTATGACGGCTGGCCCAACGGTCTGAAGGTTCACCCGGACGGACGCGTTCTTGTCGCGGACTACATGCACGGCGTCATGGAGCTCGATGTGAAGGCGGGCCGGATGCGGCCGGTGCTGACGGCGCGCAACTCGGAGTCCTTCAAGGGCTGCAACGACCTGCACATCGCCTCGAACGGCGACGTCTATTTCACCGATCAGGGCCAGACCGGGCTGCACGATCCGACCGGGCGGGTCTACCGGCTTTCGCCGAATGGACGGCTCGACTGCCTGATCGATACCGGCATCAGCCCCAACGGCCTGGTGCTCGACCCCACCGAAACCGTGTTGTTCGTGGCGATGACGCGCGACAATGCGGTCTGGCGCTTGCCCTTGATGAAGGACGGCAGCGTCTCCAAGGTCGGCCGCTTCTGTTCGACTTTTGGCGCCAGCGGTCCCGATGGCCTGACGATGGACAAAGCCGGCCGGTTGTTTGTGGCGCATGCCTCGCTCGGACATGTGTTTGTGTTTGCAACCAGCGGCGAATTGATTGCGCGCATCAAATCCTGCGCTGGCGCGACCTGCACCAATGTCGCCATCGGCAGCGCAAACCGCGACCGTCTCTACGTGACGGAATCGGCAACCGGCACCGTGCTGGTTGCGGATATCAGTGTTTTGGATTCGTCATTGCGAGGAGCGTGAGTGACGAAGCGATCCAGTCCGGAGCGCCACACTATGGATTGCTTCGCTTCGCTCGCAATGACGCGTGAGCGTTCCGTAGGTAGGCAAAGGCGCTTGCGCTGCCCCCCCAAGAACCGTCATACCCCGCCACCGGGTCTCGCCTTCGGCGAGCCCGATGACAGGCGCAAGCGGGTTATCCAGTACGCCGCGGCTTCTCGATTGCATCACAGGCGCTTCGGATTACTGGATCGCCCGCTTTCGCGGGCGATGACGGCTCGGAGTGTGGCGGGTTCGTACGCCATGAATGGCCACAGATTCAATTTTCAAACAGCCAAGACGGTTGTAAGACCGTCATTGCGAGCCAACGGGTCGGCGCAAAGCGCCGCCCGATGACAGGCTCCACGAAGCAATCCATAGCCAGAACACAGTGACAATGGATTGCTTCGTCGCTGCGCTCCTCGCAATGACGGCAGATCCAGCAAGTGTGAGGTCATCTTGAGAACGCAAAAATTTGGGCAAAACGGTCCGCATGTCTCCGTGATCGGGCAGGGCACCTGGTATATCGACCACGGCGATCGCAAGCGCGCGGTGGCCGCGTTGCGCCGTGGCGTCGATCTCGGCATGACCCACATCGACACCGCCGAGATGTACGGCGATGCCGAGCTGGTGGTCGCGGACGCGATCGCCGGGCAGCGCGACAAGATCTTCCTGGTCTCGAAAGTGTTGCCGAGCAACGCATCTCGGAGCGGCACCATCGCGGCATGCGAGCGTTCGCTGAAGCGGCTGAAGACCGACCGGCTCGATTGTTATCTCTTGCATTGGCGTGGGTCGTATCCGCTGGCGGACACCGTCGCCGCGTTCGAGCAGCTGGTAAGCGCCGGGAAGATACGTTCATGGGGCGTCAGCAATTTCGATGCCGATGATCTCGAGGAGATGCTGGCCGTTGCCGGCGAGGGCAAGATCGCCTGCAACCAGGTGCTCTGTCATTTAAGGGAACGCGCGATCGAGCATGCGGTGATTCCATGGTGCGAGGCGCACGGCGTTGCGGTGGTCGCCTATTCGCCGTTCGGCCACAATGATTTTCCATCTCCGCGCAGCAAGGGCGGTGAGGTGCTGCAGACGATCGCTGAAGCGCACGGCGCATCGCCGCGCCAGGTCGCCCTGAGCTTTCTGACGCGCGAGCCTTGCGTGTTTGCGATTCCAAAAACCTCAGCGCCCGAGCACGCCGCCGAAAACGCGGCGGCGGGCGATCTCGTGCTCAGCGACGAGGAAATCGCGGCCCTCGACAAAGCCTTTCCGCGCGGCCCGAAGCCGCGAAGCCTGCCGATGCTGTAGAGCCGCTCCTCAAGGTGAGGAAGCGCCAACGGGTCGCGCGAACGCGCGCCCGATGACAGGCTCCGCACCGTCTCGAACCATCCTTCGAGAGGCGCGCAAGAGCGCGCTCCTCAGGATGAGGCAAGATTATGGGCGGTTGCAGCGAGCGGCCGCGCGCAATCACGCATATCGGCTTCCTGTTTTCGGACCTTGTCGAAAACGCGCAAATATCCTTTTTTGCGCACTCACCCGATTCGATAATTCTGCGCCTGAGTTCCAATCGTGACCCCGCCCTCCGCTGCAGCCGCCAGGCTGGACCGCGCTTCATCGCCTTTGCCCGAGAAGAAGTCGACCGCTCGTGCCGCGCCGGCGCGGGCCGACCGGCCATTTCGCGGCATCGCGCTGATCCTCGCATCGACCGTGTTCCTCGGGGCATCGGACGTCACCGCGAAATATCTGTCGGCCAGCTTGCCGTCGATCGAGATCGCCTGGATCAGGTTTCTGGTGTTCGCGCTGATCATGGTCCCCGCCATGGTGCCGGGTTCGCCGCTATACGCGTTGCGAACCGCGCGTCCCGGCCTGCAGGCGATGCGCGGCGTGGCGCTGTTGTCATCCTCGCTGTTTTTCATCTCCGGCTTGCGGTTTCTCCCCATCGCGGAAGCATCCGCCACCGGCTTCGTCGCGCCGCTGTTCGTCACCGCGCTGTCGATCGTTTTCCTCGGCGAGAGCGTCGGCGTGCGCCGCTGGCTTGCCACCGTGCTCGGTTTGATTGGCGTGCTGATTATCCTGCGGCCGGGCTCCAGCGCGTTTCATCCCGCCGCGTTTATCCCGATCGTCTCCGCGCTGGCCTGGGCCTGCACATTGATCATGACGCGGATGATGAGCGGCCGCGAACACGCCCTCACCACCATGACCTATTCGTCGATCACAGGCGTTTGCGTCATCTCTGCGCTGGTCCCGTTCGTCTGGGTCACCCCGAGCTGGCACGATATTCTGTTCGGAATTTTCATCGGTATCGCGTCGACGGCGGGACAGTGGATCGTCGTGCTCGCCTTTCGTTATGCCGACGCCTCCGTGCTGGCGCCGTTTTCTTATACTCAACTGCTATGGGTCAGTATCCTCGGCTTCATCTTCTTTGGCGAGGTGCCGGATATCTGGACCGTGACCGGCGCCGTCTTCATCGTCGCTAGCGGCCTCTACACCGCGCATCGCGAACGTATCAGGCAATCGCAAATTTCTGCGGAGGCCGAGCCGTCCCCCAACGCCTGACGGCAGCGACCTCCTCTCACGTCGGCGTGAGACGATGTCGCAAAAAGCTCAATTCGTTTGCCATCGCCTTGTCGAACCGCGATCATCTCCGGGCCGGCACCAGATGGAGGCTGCGACATGCGTTTGCCGATCGTTCCGCCTGCGAACCTGAATTCCGAACAGAAGCCGCTTTACGACGACATGCGAGAGGGAATCGCGAAGAATTTTCAGGGCTTCATCAACATCCGCGACGACGGCGCGCTGCTCGGCCCGTGGAATCCATGGATACACGAACCGCAATTCGGCAAACCGGTCTGGGAGCTGACAAAGGCGATGGTGTCGAAGCCGTCACTGCCGGCGGCCGTGCGCGAGGTTGCCATTCTCGTGACCGGCGCGCACTTCCGCTCGGCCTATGAGCTATATGCCCACGTCATCGTCGCCGAGCATCGCGGCCTGTCGGATGAGAAGCTGGCGACGATCGTCGCCGGCCAGCGGCCGGTGGACCTGACGCGGCAGGAAGCGGTCGCCTACGACGTCGCTTCCGCGCTTGTCAGCGGCGGCGTTTTGCCCGAACTCACCTATCGCGCGGCCGTCGAGCAGTTCGGCCAGCATGGTGCCGCGGAGTTGTCCTACCTCGTGGGATTGTATTGTCTGGTGTCGGTCACGCTGAACACGTTCGACGTCCCGGTGCCGGAGTCCCGAGGTTAGACGACGCGACCGACATGAGATGACATAATAACAAGAATTCGGGGGAAACGCCGATGCGCGCGGCCATTTTCAGGAACGGCGAGATCGTCGTGGATACCATGCCCGAGCCCAAACCGGCCGCGGGGCAGGTGCTGGTCAAGACGCTTTGCCTGCGGCATTTGCGGCTCCGACCTGCATGCGCGCACGCACGCGCGTCGCATGGTCGAGCTTGCGCGACGTTTGCCCGGCCGCAAACCGATGGATCCTGGCCGCGACGTCGTGTTCGGGCACGAATTCTGCTGCGAGATTCTCGAATATGGACCGGCGACGCAGCGCAAGCTGAAGACCGGCACCCGGGTGTGTTCGCTGCCCGCGCTGCTGACGCCGGATGGCCCGCAGGGCATCGGCTATTCCAACGACAATGTCACGCGCGCGGCGACGAAGTGCCGCTGGTGATCGGCTGCGGCCCGGTGGGGTTAGCGGTGATCGCGGCGCTGAGACTGAAGGGGCTGCACCCGATCGTCGCTGCCGATTATTCGCCGCCGCGCCGCGCATTGGCGGAGAGGCTGGGCGCCGATGTCGTCGTCGATCCCGCGCGCACGCAACCCTACGCGACCTGGGCCGAGCACGCCGCGATGTCGCCGGAACAGAAAGCGGCGCGGCCGCCGTTGCAGGCGTGGCTTCCGGCGCTCAAGCCGGCGCTGATTTTCGAATGCGTCGGCATCCCGGGCGTGCTGCAGCAGGTCTTCGAGGGCGCGCCGCGCGACGCGCGCATTGTGGTGGTCGGCGTCTGCATGGAAACCGACCGCTCCGAACCGATGCTCGGCATCATGAAGGAACTCAGCGTTCAATATGTGCTGGGGCTACACGCCCGATGAATTTGCGCGTGCCTTGCGCCTGATCGCGGAAGGCCAGGTCGACGCGGCGTCGCTGGTGACCGCGACCGTCGGCATCGACGGCGTCGCCGCGGCGTTCGTTGATCTCGCCAATCCGGAGCGTCACACCAAGATCATCGTCCAGCCGTGGCGGTAGTGTTCTCTCGCGATTCGAAGCCGGTGGCGGCTGGTGCGACAAGAGCCTCGGCGTCTGGCGGCTCTCGTTTGCTCATGGAACTACAGCCCTCTAACCAATGTCCGCTAAGCGTCATTCGCTACAGAAACGCGATGTCCGCGCTACGTCAGCTTTCCACCCGAGACCGACGGAAGGTCGGACATTGCGCGAGGAAGTTGTGGCACAATAACCACACTCAATTGGAATTAGACGACTGAGGCCCTGCCTTGTTTCATCTGGCCATGGTTCCGCCCTGATTGCCCATCCGACTTCGATGCATCGAGGGGGTGCATCATGGCTTCCATCACCTGCGCCAGAATTTCGTCCGTCGAGACTGAGGCAAAACGTATTCATCCCAAGGCGCCTTTGGTCTCGGCAGCGGCTGTTCGGAACGTCATTCAGCTTCTTGCCGTCGCGCTGGGAGGGGCTTTGCTTGCGGCGTGCGCTCAGTCCTCCGTTGTCACCCAAAAATCTGAATTACTTGCCAGTCGACAGGCATCGCTGCAACACGGTCGAACGACATCATTCGTGACCAACAGGCGTGTGGCGGTCACCAAAAAGCATACCCCGTTCGCGTCGGACAAAAATGCAGCAGAGACACAGGTTGCCTCGCAAGGAATTGCCAGCTTCTATACTGAGGGAACACAGACCGCGAGCGGCGAAAAGTTCGATGCGCAAGAATTGACCGCCGCTCATCCTACGTTGCCATTCGGCACCCGCTTGCGCGTGACAAACGTCGCCACCGGGCGGTCCGTGACGGTTCGGGTCAATGACCGCGGTCCGTACGTTCCCGGACGAGTTGTCGACGTCTCATATTCTGCGGCCGAAACGCTGGGAATGGTGGGTGGGGGTATTGCGAAGGTCAAACTTGACATCGTCCAATAGCGAGCCGGCGGTGCGTGGGGTGGGCAAGAGCGTGTGCTTTTCCCAGCGTCGTCCCGGACAAGCGAGCAGAGCGAGCGCGATCCGGGTCCCATACGCCGTGGCGGTAGTCGTTTAGCAAGGACGGTGGACGGCTTTCTTCAAGGCAATCCAGATCACTGGTTATGGGTCCCGGCGCGCGCTTCGCTTGGCCGGGACGACGAGAGAGGGGTCGTCCTCTCACACCGGCAGCGCGATCGAATATTTTACCTGACTGAGCGCAAAACTCGATTCGATCGAGGCGATGCCGTCGAGCCGGGTCAGCTTGTTTTTCAAGAACGCTTCATAGGACGACAGGTCGGCGGCGACGACGCGCAGGAGATAATCGCGGTTTCCCGTCATCAGATAGCACTCGAGAACCTCGTCCCATTTCGAGATCGCTTTCGCAAACCGGTTGAGGTCTTCCTCCTTTTGCCGCGCCAGCTTGATCGAGATGAACACGCTGACATGCAGACCGAGCGATTTCTGGTCGACGGTCGCGATATAGCGCGTGATCACCCCGCGCTGTTCCAACAACTTGACGCGGCGATGGCACGGCGAGACCGACAGGCCAACCTTGTCGGCGAGCTGCTGCATGGTGGTGCGGCTGTCTGATTGCAGCAAGCTGAGGATTTTGCGGTCGATGGCATCGAGCGCAGGCATTGGGATAAACTCTGGTTGTTGCGCCACAAATTGGTAAGTTATCCCAATTTATCGGCGGGCGCCGCGAGAATTTGAGATTTTTAGCGAAAGCCGGCGCGTTAACATCGCGGTATAATCACCAGTGTCCGGAGTACCGCCATGGCGACCGAATCCGAACGCCTTGAGTTACTGTCCGCGCTGGCGCGCAAGGTCCTGTGGCTGTCGTCGTGGACCATCCATCACGCCAACCACATCCGGCCCAATACCGACGGTTTGAAGGTCGGAGGGCATCAGGCCTCCTCGGCTTCGCTCGCCACCATCATGTCGGCGCTGTATTTCTCGGTGCTGCGCCCGCAGGACCGCGTCGCGGTGAAGCCGCACGCCAGTCCGGTATTTCACGCCATCCAGTATCTGTTCGGGCGCCAGACCCGCGACAAGCTGGAAAATTTCCGCGGCTTCAAGGGCGCGCAGTCCTACCCGTCGCGCACCAAGGACACCGATGACGTCGATTTCTCCACCGGATCGGTGGGCCTCGGCGTCGCGCAGACATTGTTTGCCTCGCTGGTGCAGGACTACGTCAAGGCACACGGCTGGATGAAGGATCGCCCCGAAGGGCGGATGATCGCGCTGGTCGGTGACGCCGAGATGGACGAGGGTAATATCTTCGAGGCGCTGCTGGAGGGATGGAAGCACGGCCTGCGCAACACCTGGTGGGTAGTCGATTACAATCGCCAGAGCCTGGATGCGGTGGTGCGCGAGGGGCTGTGGGAGAAATTCGAGACCATGTTCCGTAATTTCGGCTGGGATGTGGTGATCGTGAAATACGGCAGGCTGATGCGAGCCGCCTTCGCCGAGCCCGGCGGCGAGGCGCTGAAGCGCTGGATCGACGCCTGCCCGAACGCGATGTATGCGGCGCTGTGCTTTCAGGGCGGCGCCGCGTTCCGCAAGCATCTCCAGGACGAGATCGGCGATCAGGGCGCGGTGTCGCAACTGATCGACAAGCGCAGCGACGAGGAACTGCTGGCGCTGATGTCCAATCTCGGCGGTCACGACATGGCCAGCATGATCGAGGCGTTTGAATCGATCGGCCATGACCGCCCGGTCTGCTTCATCGCCTACACCATCAAGGGCATCGGCCTGCCGTTCCAGGGTCACAAGGACAACCATGCGGGATTGATGACGGTCACGCAGATGGAGAAATGGCGCGCGGCGCAAAATATCCGGCCGGGTCACGAGTGGGAGAAATTCGAGGGGCTTGCTCAGGAGCCTGCGGCGCTGGAGGCATTTCTTGCGGACGCGCCATTCAATCGCGACAATCAGCGCCGCCTCAGCGCTCCGGTGATCGAGGTGCCCGAGCGGCTTTCGTTCAAGCCGTCGCCGCAAATGTCGACCCAACAGGGTTTTGGGCTCGTGCTCAACGAAATCGCGCGCGGCGATACCGAGCTGGCGTCGCGCATCGTCACCGCTTCGCCGGACGTCACGGTCTCGACCAATCTCGGCGCCTGGGTCAACCGCCGTGGGCTGTTCGCGCGCGCCGAGAAGGCTGACCTGTTCCGCAGCGAGAAGATTCCTTCGACCTTCAACTGGGATTTTTCGCCCAGGGGACAACACATCGAGCTCGGCATCGCCGAGATGAACCTGTTCATCCTGATGTCGGCGCTGGGGCTGTCGCATGCCATCAATGGCGAACGGCTGCTGCCGATCGCGACCCTGTACGATCCCTTCATCGAGCGCGGCCTCGATGCGCTGAACTACGCCTGCTACCAGGATGCGCGTTTCATGGTGGCGGCGACGCCCTCGGGCATTACGCTGGCGCCGGAAGGCGGCGCGCATCAGTCGATCGCGACGCCCTTGATCGGGATGGCGCAGGACGGCCTCGCCTCCTACGAGCCGGCCTTTGTCGATGAACTCGCGGTGATCATGGGCTGGGGATTCGGCCACATGCAGCGCGACGGCGCGGGCGAGGGCGGCTCGGTTTACTTGCGGCTTTCGACGCGCACGATCGACCAGCCGCAGCGGATGATGACGCCGGACTTGCAGAAGGGCATCACCGACGGCGCCTACTGGCTGCGCCGGCCCGGCGAGAATTGCGAAGCCGTGATCGCCTATACCGGCGCGGTGGCGCCGGAGGCGATCGAAGCGATCGGCCTGATCGGCGAAAGCCGCCGGGATGCAGGTTTGCTGGCAGTTACATCAGCCGACCGCCTGCATGCCGGCTGGACCGCGGCGCGAAAACTGCGCCGCGACCGGCGCGGCGTACAACATCTGAGCCATATCGAAAAACTGCTGGCGCCGCTGCCGCGCGACTGCGGCATCGTCACCGTGATCGACGGTCATCCCGCCACCCTCGGCTGGCTCGGCAGCGTGCGCGGCCACAAGGTCGAAGCGCTCGGTGTCGAGCATTTTGGCCAGACCGGCCGCTCGGTGTCGAGCATTTTGGCCAGACCGGCACGATCGACGAGCTCTATCGCCACCACGGCATCGACGCCAACGCCATCATCGACGCGGCCGAAAGCTTGACCGCCGGTGCCCCGGTGCGGCACCGCAAAATGGCCGTGTGATTTCTCATCTGAGCAAGCCGGCCCCCACCCCAGCCCTCCCCCGCAAGCGGGAGAGGGAGCTCACCGATTTTTTCGGTAGGCGGTATCGCGACCCCTCACAGTGAATGCCGCCGTTCTTGGTCGGTGTTCGCCAAGAATGACACTTGCCCCCTCTCCCGCTTGCGGGGGAGGGCTGGGGTGGGGGACTCTCCACGCCCGCAGATGTGCGTTGCCACCTTCACACCGCGTCCGCTGCAGTGCGGCGTCCCGCATATGGCGGGTTCAATTTCCGATGCATTCGTGCAAGGATGCTTGCCGAACGCTCCATTCCCTCATTCTTTGCCCCTGACATCAAGAGGTTCACGATGGTCAATCGCATGCAATTCTATATCGATGGCGCCTGGGTCGATCCCGTCGTCAAGAAATCCACGCCTGTCGTCAACCCGGCGACCGAAGAGGCGATGTATGAGGTTGCGCTCGGCTCCAAGGCCGAC
>WNFI01687103.1_pt1 | contig 10090 bp, 9 predicted proteins | sample 5400471 | NCBI WGS metagenome assembly WNFI01 (sample SAMN13153348, study PRJNA577476) | soil metagenome | isolation source: 100 cm saprolite on Douglas fir-dominated hillslope | place: USA:California | collected 2013-09-17
TTGACCGTGATTGCAGATTCCATGGTGCCTCCATTACAATTTCCTTAAAGTAATACCACGATGTGCACCTTACGTCAAGGTGCCCGGGGCAGAGAGGGAGTGCCGCAAGATTTCCTGGATTCCTCGCCGCAGTTCCTCGACGGGGACTTTGCGCAGATCGGTGGTGCGCGAAGAAGTTTGCAGTTTGGCGATCAACTCGGCCGCGAGTTCGTCGGAATGCCGTTCAATCACACGTACCAACCCTAATGCAATCATGACATGCTCTTCATTTTGATTAGATGCAGATTCTGGGTGAGCCAATGCAGGCAAAGGGCCGGCTACGCGGGGATTCTGTAATAAAATGTAACTCACTCCCTTATGGAACCAACTGCGAAGAGCGCCCTCGCATTCGAACTGCAAAGGATTGCTAGATGCTGTGGGCCAACGCTCCTGTACGCAAGGGCTCCCTTGGGGTGCGATATGAAGCAAGGCAGCCCGGGACACCGCGAGAACCCAACCTCATTTGCCGCTGGATGCTGACTCTTCAAGACCTTGCTCCTTCATTTGCATTTCCGAAACTCTGTTGCAGAGAAAGCTTTTAATGTTCGGCCTGATCTCAGTTACTCCAGCATATTGACTTACTCAACGCTTCCCAGGCCTCCCCACGCCGCGTGGCACGGGGAGCATCCTGGGAATAAACCCGCTCACTGCGCCCGATTCAATTTCCCGAACAGACGAGATCAAAATCGGTAGAAATGAGTCCATTCGTGCCAACCGAATTGACCACCATGCCCCCCGGTCCTTTAACGGTAATCTTGAGCGACGAAATAGGGGCGACGTTGTTGAGATCGACATTGGTTGCCACGCAATTCACATTATTCTGGAATACACCATTCCGAAAGAAAATGAGGTAGCTGCCCGGCCCATCCAGCGAAGCATTATCAATCCAGTTACTGCCGTTGACCTTGTCTTGCTGTCTGACATTGCCGTCGGCGGTGATCTCAGCGCTTGCTTGCACTGCCGAAACCGAATCGGCTACTGCCAAGGGAAGCTTCGTACTGCCCGGGGGACAGACGCCAGAAACAGCGCTCTTTAAGGTGCCCGAACTACTTAGACAAAACAGTTTGGTATGTTCAGCCCTAGCGAGCCCGGGTGCCAGAAGAAGCATACATCCCATCGACAACACGGCCATACGGCCGTAATGCCTGACTTTCATAAAATCCTCCTGTGAGTTGATGAGTTATACCGCATGATGCCGACCTAAGAAAAAATGGTTAAAGAATACGAAACGCAAGTCCACCTTTCAGTTTTTCTTATTCTGAGTGTGCACTCCACACTCGCCAAAACCCCTTGGACTTACTGTTAGGGTGGAAGGCATCGATTTGAATGATGCATTCCACCCAACAGCGCCGTAATCACTGGCCGGATTACTCCGCATTCCGTACATGATCTGGTCCGGCGGTGAAGTAGGGCAGCCAAAACATGTTTCGCGAGGTCTTGGCGGGTGTCCCTGACAAAGGCTTCACTCTTATCAAGGGCACCCGCCGCGGGTTCTGAACTATCGATCGTCGCCGTTGGACTCCGGAGCGCTCTTGTCCGCAGGTGTAAAGAAGCCGAACAGGCCGTGCGCCTCATCGCTGATACCGGCGGTGAAGTACAGCCAATTACTGGGTCCAGCTGCGTGGTCGTTCCCGAAGCGCAGCGCCCACAAGCGGTCGTTTTGGATCGCATGTCCGTTGGCGTCGCGGAGAAGACCATCGAAGCGCCCGCTCTCGACATCGTAAACAGCGATTTGTCCGCTCCCGGCATTGCCGATCAGCAGGTGGTTGCTGACGAAGCCAAAATTTGCCGGGGCTAGTGCCACACCCCAGGGTGCGTTCAGCCACGGACCCTTCTCGAGGCGTTGCAACAGGTTGCCTTTGGGTGAGAATTTGTCCACGAATCCGAAGCCCGGGAAATCAAAGTCGTCGTGCTTCGTGGCGTTCTGCTTGGCATAGGTCACATACAGATTCCCATTGACGTCCTGCACATTGAAGGGAGCAAAACCTTCGGGGATTGTGCGATCAACGAATGCGGAGCCACCATCGTTGTCGCCACCAAGATTCACGGGCTTGAAGTTTGTGTCGTAGACTTCGATGCGCCCAGAACGAATATTGGCGACGTAGAGGAAGAACGGTCCACCTGACGTCATCTGTGCGATAGCCGCGCCTTTATAAACGGCACCCGTGGCGGCGGTGGGATTCGTGGAGTTGTCCACCACGACGAATGCGTCATTCGCTTGGTCGGGCCCAATTCCCGGGCCCCAGGCTACTATGGTTCCATCTTCAGTTACGAAGGTGAAAAATGAAGTCGCCGTAGCGCCTTTCGCCTGGAAGGTAAATCCAGAGGCCCCCGTGAAAACTATTCCCGTTGGCGTGCCCGCCACCCCATTCACTGGTGAGGGGATGTTTACCACCAGTCCCAGCTTCACTCCAATCGAGGTTGGTTTGTTTGTAGGCTTGCGCCAATCCGAGTGCGCTGAAAGCAAGCACGGCGGCAATCGTAAGAGTGCACGTCGTGCACTTTCTAGAGATTTTCTTCAAATGCATTTCTTTCCTCCGTCACGTTGCGTGACTAGTTGGTTTGGGGTTTTCACCGGGAGCACCAAGTCAAGCCACACGCCCGTTGTGAAGACCAACTTTGGTTTCAGGCCTTGACGTTGGATCGGGCCCGAGAATCACGTCGAACATCGTCGACGTAAGCGATTCCTTTGAAACGCAGGCCATTACTTTTGCCCGCGTTCGGAGTTCTCGCCTCCATCCTTCGAGCCGGACAGACTAAACGCGTACACCTTGTTGTTTCCGGTACCAGGCGGCAGACTCCGGTACCCGGATCCCCAATAGACGGTGCCGTCCACGATGGATGGCCCGTCGATTACTGAACCTCCACTCGCGAAGTTCCAGAGGATATTTCCGGATGTCGCGTCCAGCGCGTACATCTGGCCCGAAAAAGAGCTCGCATACAAGACGCCATTTGCAACACTCACCGAGCCTACCTCCAGGGTGCCTGGGGTAGGATCTGCGATCTGCCAAAGGATCTTCCCAGTGGCAGCATCAAGAGCGCTCCACGATCCCCACGTAATCTGCTGTCCCGAGGGCTCCAAGGTATAGGCGAGATTGCCGCTATTGGCGATAGCGGCATAAATGCGCTTACCATCCGTTGCGGTGCCCCACTCGATGCCTCCTGTCGTACCGCCTGGGCCAACCTGCGTGCTCCAAACGATGTTGCCGTCATCGGGATTGAATGCCCAATAGATGCCGCTCTTCTGGCCAAAGCCCACAAGATTGCCGATCAGATTGGGTCCTGAACCTCCAAAGTCAAAATCCGGGCTGTCAGGTACGGGACAGCTCGGGCATGCGCCCGTAAAAGTGTCAAAGGCTTGCGGTCCTTTGGCCCACTTGATCCGCCCGGTTTTTAAATCCAATGCCATGACACTGTCGAAGTGGTCATCAGGCGAGGCGCACTGCGCCTTGGGAGTTGCGTTTTGGCAGGCTGCCACAGACGCAGGGACGGTGTAGTTGTTACCACTACCGATGAAGAGCAAGCCGCGCTTGGGATCAATCGCGGGCGGTTGCCATATCGCGCCGCCGCTGTAACCGCCAACCTGGCCGCCGTTGTCTGGCATGTCGAAGGTCTTCCAGAGCATCTTGCCGCTCCTCGCGTCGAGCGCTACTACGCTGCCGCGAAAGGTGCAACACGGATATGTTGGACTCGCTGACAGAGTTTCGTCTATTGAAGAGACCCCGACGTAAACCACGCCGTCGAAAAGAACCGGAGATCCGGTAATGATTGCTGCCGGATGATTCTCCACGTGTGTAATCCACCGGAGCGCTCCTGTTCGGCGATCGACCGCCATCACGTTTGCTCCGTTGTGAACTTGGCTGTTGATGAGGATTTCGCTCAGAATGTCCCCAATAATCAACTGATCGTGATCCACGGCAGGACTGACACGAGAGATAGATCCGTTGACTCCGTCGTACTCGGAGATTTGGTGAGACCAGATAAGACGGCCGCTGTCCTTCGTGACTGCGTAAAGATTGCCGCCCCAATCGGGGAAATAAACAGCATCACCATCCACAGTGGGAGTGGCCGAAACGTCGTTGCTGGTTGTAAACACCCATTTTGGGTTCAGGCCGTTGACATTGGCGGGAGTGATTGAATGCTCTGCCGGCTGGCTGCGGCTGTTGTCCAGATTCTGTCCCATTACTCGCCATTGGCCGGACCGGGACTCGTCTAGTCGGTCTTGCGCGCTCAGCGCCGAGACTAACAAAAGGACGCTGATCAATGCCGTCGTGGGCAATGACACATTACGATTCTTCATGGACATCTCCTTTTCTCGTTGCAATCAATTGCGCTTACATGCGCCCGTAACTCCTTTGGGGACGACGATTCCGCAGGGGGAAACCGTCCCACGCGGGCGAGTTCAGGATTTAGGTGTGCATCTCGACTGAGGATTACAGCGCGGCGCTGGCGTAAGAGTTGATCTCACAGTTCAGCGAAACTTCTTCGAACTTCGGTGCCGTCCACTCCATGGTTCTTGTCCCTTCCGAAAGCAACACTCACTGATTTAGTTCTGCATCTTTACAGCACGCATCATGGAAAGGCACTTTGCAGACCAAACTTTGGGAGCGGTAAGTCCGTGGATTCCATAGCTGTGCGGGAAAAGTAAGTGTTGAGGTGTCAAGAGTGACGAAGCGGCTCTCAACACGGCGGATAATTGCAGGTCAAGCGGTCGCGGTGGTGGCTACGGAGACTAGTTGCCAGATCTTTTGAGGAATCTTGTTTCACGAAGTCGCTATGGAGGCGACCAGGTCTTCGCCGGGCGAAGTGGGATGGATCTAGACAAACGCGCTCATTCAACAGCACAATGCAGTCACTGCACTGAAACGGTAACCTCGGAGCCTGACGCAGCAGTCATCGGCTGGTCAGGATGAACGAGAGCGGCCTTGGTAATTTTCACAGGGAATCGTCCAGCGGTCTTCGCCTCGAAGGTCAAGGTTGTTACAACGCCGTGACCCGATGCCCCTTGCGATTTAGATGGTCGAGAAGCAGTGATCTCTACGGCGCCGCTGGAGGGGTCCTCCCGATGAACCAAGGCAACGACTTGTTCTCCTTGAGATAGGAAATTGCCGTTCGAAATATCGTGTCAAAGCCTCTTCGAGTTCTCCCGCTTGCTGCAGTAGCGTCGCTCGGTGCACTTTTGATGCCGCGGCCAAGGACCGGATTCTGGTAAGTGCCGCGCGAAAGCGCGTGTTCCGCGGATCCGCGTCATAAGCACGCTGATAGGATGCATAGGCGCCTTCATAGTTCTGCCGAGCCTCCATCTCTCTGCCCTGTTTGTACGACGATTGACCTTTCTCGGCGTGCGCGGGCAGCGCCAGAAATACGAACAAGAGCATTGCACCGACCGTTATGAACGATCTCGCGATGGACGCAGCAGCCCAATCACCGCCGGGTATTTCAGGTCGCAACCAATTCCACACTTTGAAAGTCGTTGAAAAAAAGACATGTCCGAGTCAAGTCGCAGACGCGGAGCGTTTCCAGTGTTCGATCCCTCTTCCGCCAACGCTGGGCCGTGGAATTCCCAGTCACCTCCGATTCTGTCCCTGCTTCACTCCCCGTCCGTCGTCGAGAGTCGAAACGTCGAAACACCGGCGTTGTTGTCCGAAAGCCACCACGGACTCGTGGGACTCGCGGCGCGCTACGGCATTTGCGCGATTTATGCGGCCGTGGTGTTGTTCGGACGCGAGAGACCTAGCTTCCGTATCCGGCCGTGGAGAGTTGTGCGCCTGAGTCCGAGTTTTTCCGCCGCGCCCCTCGGTCCTCCAATCACCCAGTTCGTTTCTTTGAGAGTCCTGAGAATGTGGTCGTACTCCGCCTCCTCCAGCGTCATCGGCCGGGCGGGACTGAGTTGTTCCGACGGCGTCATTGGGGGGACCGGACTGAGTTGTTCCGACCAACTAAGACTCTCCAACGGCGCGCGGAGTGTCGTGCCCGGCGACAGGATGACTGCGCGTTCGACGAAGTTCTGCAACTCGCGCACGTTGCCGGGCCAGGCGTACCGTGTAAGAGCTGCCATCGTCTCCACCGGAACGGTATCGACTTGCCGGTTCATGCGGCGAGAGCAATCGTTGACGAAGGCTTTTACCAGTAAAGGAATGTCTTCACGTCGTTGCCGCAGCGGAGGGACAGCGACCGGAAAGACGTTGAGACGGAAGTAGAGATCGCTTCGAAACTGCTTTTGAGCGACCATCTGTTTCAGGTCCCGATTGGTTGCGGCCACCAGGCGCACATTCACGCGCTGCGTATAGGTGCTGCCCAGTTTTTCAAACTCCTGCTCCTGCAGAACTCGCAGCAGCTTGGCCTGGAACTCGAGAGAGATGTCCCCGATCTCATCGAGGAAAAGTGTTCCCTTATCGGCCAGTTCAAAACGCCCGATCCTGCGGGCGATCGCACCGGTAAACGCGCCCTTTTCGTGACCGAATAGCTCACTCTCCAGCAGACTGAGTGGAATTGCGGCACAATTGAACGTCACGAAACTGCGATCGCGCCGCGGGCTAAGGTCATGGATGGCGCGTGCGAGGAGTTCCTTGCCTGTTCCTGTTTCGCCTTCAATCAGCACGGTTGAATGTATCGGGGCGACGGTCATGACCTGATCCAGCACACGCTTGAGGGCCGCGCTGGAGCCGATAATTCCCTGAAACCTGTTATGGATTTCGGTTTCGCGGCCCGAGCTGGGGCCAGTTTGCAACCGGACGTCATCACACTGTACTTCTGAAGTGACCGGTTCTTCGTTCACACGACCAAGCCAGATTGATGGCGTTTGGGGTTGATAACTGTTCCAAGTCGAGGCCATTTCTTCCTCCTGCGAGAATTCCCAGACCGACGTGTCGTCGCAACGCGCTAATCACCTTTCCTTTGGAGAGGCTGTTTCGTCTCCCGCTACAGCCTCCCTGGATATCCATTGCCAGATGTAGAGCGAAGCGTTTCCAGAGTTCGATCCCCTCGTCCGCTAACGCTGGGCCGCGAAATTCCGCGTCACTTCCGATTCCGCAATAAGCCAGTCATCCAGATCGTGGCCGTCCTCTCTTCCACGTGCTTCGTAGAGTTCGTGGGCTCGTTGGCGGATCTGCTGCTGAATCTGGTCTGGAGGCTGAACTGCCTGTGATGTTCTGAAAGGACTGGGTTGCGGCTTCTCCATTGTGACGTTCCTCCTCGGTGCAGCTACAGTTGTTGATGAATTGCGGATCATCTTGTTGTCCCCGAGTCCCTGGTCCCGACGACTGACGAAGCCCTAGCTCACACGCCTTCTGAACGTTAGGTCTGCACTTTCGAGGTAGTGTCGGCGCTTTTTCTGAAAGGCGTATGAATGTGTCGCGACTTCCACACCCCGCCACATAACAAGATCGCGAGTGCACCCGTCATAAGCACAAGATCTGTCCCCGCGCGCTCCAGGATGAACTCCATCGCGGAGACAAAGAACAGCGCAAGCAAGGGTATCCGCTTCACTCGGGTCATCGTTCTTATCATGTCGAGTCTCCAGCCGAAGCCAGTCCAATCCCCGCCGCGTCCTATTGTTGCCAGCCTCCACCGAGGTTTCTGTAAATGCGAACCAGGGCTACTAGTTCATTCGACTGCGCCTGAGCAAGTCCGAGCTCAGCACTAAAGTAATTGGTTTCATTGGTCAGCACCTCCAAGTAACTAGCGGCTCCGCCCCGATAGCGCATCTCAGAAAGTTGCGCCGCGTCTTGAGCCGAGAACGCCAGTTGCTGCTGGTACTCCCGGAATTCCCGGTCCTTGTGATACTCAACCAGCGAGTCCGAGACTCCGCGAAATGCTTGCTGGATCGTCTGCTGATAAGTCAGCACCAATTCCTGTTTCCGCGCCTCGGTGAACTTGACGTTGGAACGAATCCGTCCCCCGGTGAAAATGGGCTGTACCAGCGACCCTCCAAAACTCCACAGCCCCGCCGGTCCGCTGAAAAGGCTGGTAAGTGCTGAACTCTGATATCCCGCAGTTGCGGTCAAGTTGATTTGTGGGAAGTACGCTGCTTTCGCTATTCCAATTTGAGCGTTGGCCGCGATCAACTGTGCCTCTGACTCGCGAATGTCGGGTCGTCGCTCGAGCAGGCTGGAAGGAAGTCCCGCAGGAACGTCCGGCGCATGCGGTTGCTCGGTCAACTTCATTCCCCGCGCGATGGGGCCCGGATTGTTTCCCAGAAGAGTGCTGAGGAAGTTTTCCTGCTGCTCGATCTGTCGCTCCAGATCGGGAATGGTTTCAGCCGCAGTAGACACCAACTGCTCGGCCTGCCGCACGTCGAGCATGGACGTAGCCCCACCATTTGCTAATGTTTGTGTGAGTTTTAACGAATCCTCGCGCGAGGCCAGCGTGCGTCGCGAGATTTCTAGCTGCAGGTCGAGCGAACGAAGCTGGAAGTAGGCTGTCGCAACATCGCTCACCAGCGTGCTGACAACCGCCTCGCGTGCCCACTCAGTGGCTAGCAGGGTTGCCCGCGCGGACTCGGTGGCGCGGCGGTACTTCCCCCAAAAGTCAAGTTCCCAAGCCAGAGAGAGATCCAGCTGATTTGCGCTCGTTTCGTATTGACGGAAAAGTTTCGTCTTCGGATTGCGTTCATTCACAGCCAGAGCTTCGCCGCTGATCGTGGGCAACTGGTCGGCGCGCGTGATGCCGAGTTGCGCCTGGGCTTCGAGGATTCGCGTTGCCGCGATGCGAACATCGTAATTCTGCTGGAGAGCGGTGTGGATCAGGTCTTGCAGTGTCTTGTCTTGAAAGACCTCCCACCATTTTTGGTCTCCGAACGACTGGGACGCCGCGGGCTGCGCTGGTTCTTGCGGCGTACCTCCACGGTACATGCAAGGAACGTCGGTACTTGGTCGCTTATAGTTCGGCCCCACAGCGCAGCCCGTACTCAGGAGCATAGTTAGCGAGAGGCCCAGTGATAGAGCCGTTAGTTTTGTCAACTTAGTCTCCTTCCGACGGGCTTGGCTGCGGAACCGCGGCATGGCCGGGTACCTCGCCGCTGCGACGGCTTGCCAGGCGCTCGACCAGGACGAATAGCGCAGGAATGATGAATATCGCAATCGCGGTAGCGGCCATCATGCCACCGATTACGGTTGTACCCATGATCTGACGGGCGACAGAGCCTGCACCGGTTGCTGTCCAGAGCGGCACGCAACCGAGAATGAATGCGAAGGAGGTCATCAGAATCGGCCGCAATCGGAGCCTGGCGCCTTCAAGCGCAGCATCCACCAGAGGCTTACCCTTTTCGTACTCTTCCTTGGCAAACTCGACAATCAGAATCGCGTTCTTGGCCGCCAATCCGATCAGCATCACCAAACCGATCTGCGAATAGACATCGTTCTCGATTTGCACCATGTAAGCCGGATAGAAAGCACCGAGCACCGTCCGCCGCAGCCACAAGATTCCAAAGGCGCCAAAGACCGCGACCGGAGTGCTTAGCAACACGCTGAAAGGCAATGACCAGCTTTCATAGAGAGCTGCGAGGATTAGGAATACAAACAACAGCGAGAAGCCGAAGATGACCGAAGCAGAGAGTCCTTGCCGTGCTTTCTGCTCTTGATAAGACATGCCCATATAATCAAAGCCCATTTCGCCAGGCATCGTCTGTTTGAAGACGTCTTCCAAAGCCGCCGTGGCTTGGTCTGAGCTGTATCCTGGCGCAGCACTGCCATTGATCTGCGCTGACCTGTACTCGTTATAGCGCATCGTGAATTCGGGGCCGTCACGCGACTCGAATTTCGTCAGCGCGGTAAGCGGCACCATTTGCCCTGCATTGTTGCGCACGTAGAACTGGCTTAGGTTCGCAAGATCCGATCGGTAAGGAGCCTCGGCTTCCACGTATACCTGCCACGTACGGCCGAAATCGTTGAAGTAGTTGATGAACAGACCGCCCATGAAAGCCTGAATGGCCTGATAAACATCGCGAATGGCTACACCTTGCTTCAGCACTTTCTCCCGGTCGACCTCCAAGAACTTTTGTGGCACGCTCGGTAAAAAGGAGGTGGATATCGAGCCAATTTCGGGACGCTTG
>WNFI01090506.1_pt1 | contig 10089 bp, 11 predicted proteins | sample 5400471 | NCBI WGS metagenome assembly WNFI01 (sample SAMN13153348, study PRJNA577476) | soil metagenome | isolation source: 100 cm saprolite on Douglas fir-dominated hillslope | place: USA:California | collected 2013-09-17
ACGCCCACGTCGTGGCGTCCGACATCGATGCGCGTGCAGTTGCCTGCGCGACAAGCAACGGCGTCGACGCCTACCACGGCGACCTGTTCTCCCCATTGCCGCCAGCAATGGAAGGCCGCGTCGACGTCATCGTCGCGGTCGTGCCCTACGTGCCGACGCCCGCGCTGCCGCTGCTGCAGCGCGACACCTTCACCTTCGAGTCGTCGCTCTCCTACGACGGCGGCGACGACGGCACCGACATCCTCCGCCGCGTCATCGCCGAGAGCCCACGCTTTCTCCGCAGCGGCGGCGCTCTCCTGCTCGAGGTCGGTGGCGAGCAGCCCGACCTGCTCAGCGACGACCTCGCCCGTCTCGGCTACGTCGACATCGTCGTGCTCGTCGACGAGGATGGCGACGTCCGCGGCATCGAGGCCACGCTCGGGTCATCCTCGGCCTCTGCTGTGCGAGTTCCCTAGTAGCCAACGCTGCTGCTCGATGACGACGACGACCCGCTGGTCACCTGGTTGCCCGACGGAGAAACCACGTACCAGAGTGCGCCGAACGCGCTCACACCCTGCCCGTTGGTGTTGCCGGGCTGGGAATCCCCGCTGAAGTGGTAGAGCGGGTGCCCGTTGTAGGTGACCTGCGTGGTGCCGTCGGAGCGAGTGGTGGTTCCCAGCAGCGACGCATTGGCGCCGCTGCCGGCGGTCGGCGCGCCGGTCGCCGTCGCTGGCGGCCACGCGGTGGCGCAGGCACCGGTGCAGCTGCTGGTCGTCCCCTTGTCCTGCTGGAACAGATAGAGGGTGCGGCCCTGCGAGTCGACGAGGATGGTGCCCAGGCTGCCGCTGCTGGCGGTGCCGACGGTCACCGATGCCCCGCTGGCGTTGGTGGGGGGCGCCGGTGTCGAGCTCGCGCCGCTGCCGCCGCCCGAGCTGCCGCAGGCGGCGATGGCCAGCGCGGCGACCGGCACTGTCGCGACGCCGCCGAACAGCCTGCTGAGTCTGCTTGGAGTCATCGGAGTTCCTCCGAAGATTGGGGGTGGACTTCGACTCCATCCTGGACGCGCCGACCTGTGCTCGCTGAGCTGCGCTCTCACAACGGCCTGCGCCGCGCCGTCGGCGTGGAGCAGATGCCCGACCTCGGCGTTCACCGCGTCAGACAACGACCGCCGGAGATGCGCGACACTCTGCGCCATGAGCAGAGCATCGATCTACGAATTCGCCGGCGGCCAGCTGGCCTTCCTGGCGCTGGCCGCGGCGCACCACCAGCGCTGCCTCGACGACCCGGAGCTGAACCACCCCTTTTCCCATCCCGGCCACCCGCAGCACGTGGAACGGCTGGCCGGGTACTGGGCGGAGGTGTTCGGTGGTCCGCCGCAGTACACGGAGTCGTGCGGTGGCCACTCGGCGATGCTCGACATCCACGCACGCAAGGGTGCCGGCGACGACTACGGCGTCCGTTTCGTCGCGTGCTTCGTGCAGGCTGCGGACGACGCGGGTCTTCCCGACGACCCCGAATTCCGCGCCGCACTCTGCGCGTACATGGAGTACGCGGTGAAGGAGGTCCTCACCTACGCGCCGTCGGAGTCGCAGGTCGCCACTGGACTGCCGACACCGCACTGGAGCTGGGACGGCCTGGTCGAATAGTGGCGCGCACCTCGCTGACTGCTGCGATCGAAGAGGTTGCGAGTCGTGATCCGGTTCTGGCCAATCTCGTCACCCTGGTCGGGCCGATCACCACCCGGCCACGCAGCGCCGACGGGCGTTTTGGCGCGCTGGTCCGGTCGATTGTGTTCCAGCAGCTCGCCGGTCGGGCGGCGCAGGCCATCCTCGGACGGGTCGTCGCCGCGGTCGGCGGCCAGCTCACCCCCGAAGCATTCGCCGCGGTGCCGGACGAGCCGCTCCGCGCCGCGGGCCTCTCGGGGAACAAGCTCGCATCGCTGCGCGACCTGTCCGCCAAGGTCCTCGACGGCACGGTCGACCTCAACGAACGCCAGCGGCGGAGTGACGACGAGATCATCGCCCGCCTGAGCACGGTGCGCGGCATCGGCAGGTGGACCGCGGAGATGTACCTGATGTTCGAGCTGCGCCGGCTCGACGTCTGGCCCGTCGACGACCTCGGCGTCCGCCAGGGGTACGGCCTCGCCTGGGGCCTCGATCCGCCCCCGACCGCCAAGCAGCTCGCCCCGCTCGGCGACCGGTTTCGCCCATACCGGTCGATCGTCGCCCGCTACTGCTGGGAGGCGGTCGTGCTCTACCGTGGAGGAACCGACCCGAGCTTGCGCTGATCGGGCCGAGCACGCCGGGACCAAATGTTTGACCGACCCGCGTGCAGGCTCGTAGGATCGTCGCAGGGCAGCAACCTCAGCTGGCCACGGTCGTTGGAGGTACGGACGATGGGCTTGTCACATGGTGTCTGCCGAACGGCACGCCAAGGCGCCGTGCTCGCCGGGGTCGCGCTGCTGGCGGCATGCGGGAGTTCCAACAACTCGACAACTTCTCCGTCCGCGGGCGGCGGCGGGGCCACGGTGCCGTCCGGGCTGAGCGTGACCGCGTTCGACAGCAGCTTCTCGGCGATGAGCCAGCTCAACGGTCTGGTCACGGCGGGCAAGGGACTGGTCGGGGTCATCCTGCCCGACACCACCTCGTCGACGCGCTACGTCGACTTCGACGCTCCGTACCTGACCAAGGCGTTCCAGACGGCGGGATACTCGGCGTCCCAGTTCAAGATCGACAACGCCCAGGGCAGCAACGCGACCGAGCTCGCCATCGCCCAGGCCGACATCACCCAGGGCGCCACCGTCCTCGTCTTCGACCCGCTCGACAGCACGGTCGGCGCGCAGATCCAGCAGCTCGCCCAGTCGCACGGTGTCAAGACGATCAGCTATGACCGCGCGACGTTCACGGGTACGAACACGTATTACGTCAGCTTCGACAACGTGCAGGTCGGCAAGCTGATCGGCAAGGGCTTCACGGACTGCGTCACGGCGTGGAGCGTCACCAGCCCGAAGGTCTTCACCCTCAACGGTGGCCAGGACACCGACCCCAACGCGGTGTCGTTCGCCCAAGGCTACAACTCGGTCGTCTGGGGCGACACGACGACACCTGAGCCGGCAGGCAAGACCAACAGCCAGGGCTACACGCTGGTCGGCGACCAGATCACCCCCGGCTGGGTCAACACCACCGGTGGCACGATCTTCCAGCAGCAGTTCACTGCGCACCCGGAGATCAACGCGACGATCGAGGCCAACGACGGCCTCGGCAACGCCGTCGTCCAGGTGCTCAAGAACAAGGGTGTCGCTGCCAAGAAGATCCCGACCACCGGCCAGGACGCGACGCTGCAGGGCATGCAGAACGTCCTCACCGGCTACCAGTGCGGTTCGGTGTACAAGGCGGTCTACCTCGAGGCCCAGGACGCCGTCGCCCTGGCGACCATCCTGCGTGCCGGCGCAACACCGCCCGGCTCGCTGGTCAACAGCACCACATCTCCGCCGAGCGGAACCCAGGGCAGCCAGCAGCCCGCGTCGCTGCTGACCCCGGTCTGGGTCACCACAGCCAACATGAACTCGACCGTGATCAAGGACAAGTTCGTGTCCTCGTCGGCGCTGTGCAGCGCTGCCGGAGCAGCCGCCTGCTCTGCGGCCGGCATCACGCCGTAGGTCAAGGGTCGATCACACCGTGACTCGGGACGCCGCCGCGCACCACGCGCGGCGGCGTTTCCCGGTCCTGCGCGTCAGACTCCGAAACATGATGCCGAGCAACATGACCCGAACCACCGATGCGCGCCGGGGCGGTGCGTCGTGAGCGACACGACGGCCGCCGGAACCGTCGAGCCCGCGGTCGCAGAGCGCGAGCCGTCGGAGACTCCGCTTCTCTCCATTCGCGCTCTCGACAAGCACTTCGGCCCGGTGCAGGCGCTCACCAGGGTCGACCTCGACCTGCCGGCGGGCCAGGTGACCGCGCTCTGCGGCGACAACGGCGCCGGCAAGTCGGTGCTGACCAAGGTCATCGCCGGGATCTACCAGCCCGACCACGGCCAGGTCGTCTGGGAGGGGAGGCCGGTCCACATCCGCAGTGCGCGCGACGCGGCCCGGCTGGGCATCGAGACCGTCTACCAGGACCTGGCCCTCGCCGACAACCTCGACATCGTCCAGAACATGTTCCTGGGCCGCGAGCGCCTCCGCAACGCCCTTCTCCTCGACGAGGACAGCATGGAGCGCGCCGCGCGCGAGACGCTCGACAGCCTGCGGGTGACCACGGTGAGGTCGATCCGGCAGCCGGTCGCCTCGCTGTCCGGTGGCCAGCGCCAGTCGGTCGCGGTGGCCAAGGCGGTGATGGGGAACTCCAAGCTGGTCATCCTCGACGAGCCCACCGCAGCGCTGGGCGTCGTCCAGACCGAGCAGGTCCTCAACCTGGTGAAGCGCCTGCGCGACCGCGGCCTCGCCGTGCTGGTGATCTCGCACAACCTCAACGACGTCTTCGACGTCGCCGACCGCATCGCCGTGCTCTACCTGGGCCGGATGGTGGTGCAGGACCGCGCTGCGGCGCTGGACCGCCAGCGCGTGGTCGAGTACATGACCTACGGCGGGCCGGAGCGGCTGGCGCTCAAGATGAAGGCCGCCGGGGCCGAGGAGACCGACCTTGCCCGGGGATGACCGCGAGCCCGTCGCCACCAAGTCGCCGGACGAGGCGCCGGTAGCAGAACCCCCGGAGCTGGAGCCCGACCTCACCGCTGCCACCAAGGCAGCCGAGGCCGAGGTTCCCGCCGCCCTGGTAGCCCAGACCCTGGGCGACTACGTTCGCGCCTCGCTGGTCCGCATCAGGAGCGGCGAGAGCGGCGTGCTGCCGGTCCTGCTGGGACTGGTGATCATCGCCATCGTCTTCCAGGCGATCAGCCCCAACCAGGTCTTCCTCTCCGCCGGCAACCTGGTCAACCTGTTCCAGCAGAGCGCCGTGTTCATGGTGCTCGCCATGGCCGAGATCTTCGTCCTGCTGCTCGGCGAGATCGACCTCTCATTGGGCTACGTGGGCGCCGTCGGCGGGGTCATCGGCGTCCAGCTCGTCCAGCCGGTGACGACGCACTGGCCGTGGTGGGCCGCCATCGCCGCCGCCCTGCTCGCCACCGGCCTGGTCGGCGCGATCCAGGGGTCGTTCGTCGCCCGCCTGCGGCTGCCGTCGTTCGTGGTCACCCTGGGCGGCTTCCTCATCTTCAACGGGGTGATGCTCTACCTGCTCGGGCTCGGACCGTTCTCCGGCATCCCCAGCCTGCTCGGCGATCAGCCCGACGTGAAGACGATCTACAACCTCATGTGGGGCAACATCGACCCCGCCGTCAGCTGGATCGTGATGGCGGCGCTCGTCGGCGGGCTCGGCCTGTTCCTGTGGCTGCGTGACTCGAGCCGGCGTCGCAGCGGCCTGGTGGCTCCACCGCCCGGCCTCACCCTCATCAAGATCGGCATCATCGCGGCGGTCGGGATCGCCGTGGTGGCGATCTGCAACGTCAATCGCGGCGTCGGCTTCGTCGAGGTCAAGGGGGTGCCCTGGGTCGTCCCCATCGTCCTGGGCGTCTTCGCCATCTGGTCGGTGCTGCTCGAGCGGACCCGGTTCGGGAGGTACATCTACGCGATCGGAGGCAATCCCGAGGCGGCCCGGCGCGCCGGCATCAACCTCGCCGCCATCCGCACCTGGGCCTTCGCGCTCTGCTCCCTGACGGGCGGGATCGCGGGACTGCTCTACGCCGCGTACCAGGGCGGCATGTCGAACAACGTCAACGGCGGCCAGCTCGTCCTCTACGCCGTGGCCGCCGCAGTCATCGGCGGCACCAGCCTCTTCGGCGGCCGGGGCTGGCCGTGACCATCGACGCCCTCTCCCGCCGCGGTGCCGGAGGCGCGGCGCGCGCCTGAGCTCTCAGTCGGCGTGGCCGCCGCGCGCATGCACCGGGCCGCTGGGTGACGGTCGCCTGCCCGGTTCCTGGTGCGCCGGCGGCGTCGCCGACGGGTCGGGGGCGACGTACGGGTTCGACTGCACCTCGGCGTTGAGACACTCGGGGTGCTGGGCGGGGTCGTTGGGCAGCAGCGGGATCGAGGCGTCGGGCCTTGCGAAGTTGAAGGCCGAGGTGAGGTCGCCCACGGTGCGACGCCGCCAGCATGGGGACGCGGAAGCCGAGCCCGATGGGCTCGTGGTGCCCGGTGACGAACTCGCTGGGCGTGCCGGGATGCGGCGTGGGTGGGGCGACGTGGTCGAAGAAGCCGCCGTTCTCGTCATAGGTGACAAAAAGTGCGGTCTTCGACCACAGCGGTGAAGCGGCGAGCGCTGCCACCACCAGGCTGGTGATATGCTCGCCGTCGTGGGGCGCGGCCGCGGGGTGCTCGGACTGCACCGCGCTGGCCACCAGCCGGCGTCGGTGAGCTGTTCGGGGTAGGTCACCCACTCGCGCGAGAAGACCCCGTAGTGCCCGGTCGGCGACGACGGGATGGCGTCGGTGAGCTTGCGCGTGCTCAGCACCGGGCCGCCGTGCCTGCCCTCGGGATCGAGCGTCCCCGTGAGCGCGTAGAGCCGGTTCGACGACGTCGAGCCCATCACCGAGCAGTGGTAGGCGTCGCAGATGGTGAAGGCGTCGGCGAGCGCGTAGCAGTAGGGCAGGTCGCCGCGGCGGTAGTAGCCCATGAAGCTGTGATCGTTGTCGTGCGCGTGCACCTGCGCCCACGTGTTCATGGCGCCGTTGTTCCAGCAGGTATGCTGGTCGTCGTAGCCGTGGGTGATGTCGTTGGTGCACTCACCGGTCTGCATCGAGCCGATCGCAGTGGTGTCGAGATGGAACGGCACCACCACCCGCGACTGCTTTGCCGCGTCGAGGTATTGCTGGCGGAAGACGCCGGGCAGCGCGTGCCGGTCGTCGAAGCCGCGCACGGCGGGATAGCTGCCGAAGTAGTGATCGAAGGAGCGGTTCTCCTGGATGAGGATGACCACGTGCTCGATGTCGTCGAGGCGGCCGGTCCGTCGCGGCTCGGCGAGCGCGCGCAGCACCGGGTCGCCGAGCAGCGCTGCGCCGGCGACCGCGCCACCGGCCTTGAGCAGCTGGCGTCGGGTGAGTTTTAGGGATGTCACATCACCTGACGACGCCGCTCACATCGACAGCATTGCGCCTCTTCTCGGGACGTCAACCTCCCCACGCAACCACCGTGCCAGCGGCGTACGCTCGTCAGGCCCGCCCGAGCAGTGTCAGCCGAAAGGAGGACTGGTATGACCACCAACGCAAGCCTGGACGCGCTGCACGCCGTGCGCTTCCCCGGCGAGTCGGACGACTACCGCCGGCAGCGCAACGGGCTCCTCGAAGCCGAGATGGAGCTGCGGCGGCAGGAGGCGGCGGTGGCCGCCCAGCGTCGCGAGCTGCCCCTCGGCGGCGAGGTGCCGGAGGACTACACCTTCGACGAATGGGATCCGCAGACCAACACCTCGCGACAGGTCCGCCTCTCCGAGCTGTTCGAGGACGGCAAGGACGAGCTCTTCGTCTACAACTTCATGTACCGGCCGGGCGAGAAGGGGCTGCAGCTCGAAGGGCCGTGTCCGCTGTGCACGTCGATCATCGACGCCGTCGACGGGCAGGCGCAGCACATCACGCAGCGAGTCAACCTGGCCGTCATCACCAAGGCGCCAATCGAGCGCTTCCAGCTGCACGGCGCGTCGCGCGGGTGGCGCCACGCGCGCCTGCTGTCCTCGGCGAACAACGACTTCAACCGCAGCTACCAGGCCGAGAACGACGACGGCGAGCAGTCGGCGATGGCCTCGGTCTTCGTCCGTCGCGACGGGCGGATCCACCACTTCTGGAGCAGCGAGCTGGCCTTCGTCGACGCCGAGGAGGGCCAGCAACCGCGCCACGTCGACTTCCTCTGGCCGTTGTGGCCGGTGTTCGACCGCACGCCGAGCGGCCGCGGCGACAGCTGGTACCCGGAGCTGTCGTACGAGTGAGCGCCAGTGACGCGGGCGCGCGGCTGACGCTGCCGGCCGGCGCGCTGCTGGTGGGCCTACCTGCAGACGGTGGCCTACGCCGACAACTTCTCCGAGGCGATCGGCGGCAACGTCAAGCAGATGCTGATCGACTTCGAGGTCACCGCCGGGCAGGCCAGCGGCGTCAGCGTCAGCAACTGCTTCGCCTACAGCTACAGCCTCAACAACTCGCTGGTGTCCGGCCATCTCGGCGCGCCGCTGAGCGTGGCCTTCACCAACCTGGTCATCGCCGGCGTGCACTGCATGGATGCGGCCACGGCGCACATCACCACCAGCAACGCCACGGTCAGCTTGAGCCCCTGACCGCGCCGGGCCCGCGGTGGGCCCGGGACGATCGGGTGCTGTGTTCAGTCCCGCGACTTGCCCTCGCCGAGCGGCAGGGTGCGGGTGTGCTCGATCTGCACTGCCTTCAGGGCATTGGGATCGAGACCGGACGTGACGTCGCGTACGCGGTGGCGCCGGCACCCACGCCGATGGCGCAGGCAACGCTGAGCGCGCGGACGGGAAGTCGAGACATGGGTTCCTCCTGCCGGACGGACTTGCCTCGGCCACGCTACTCAGCAGGAGTTATCGACAGAAGGGCGGCGGGCTTAAAACCTGGTTATCGACCTAGCGGAAGCCGTACAGCCCTTCATGGAAGTCGCCGGTGTCGATCCACTTGCCGATGACACGATCGACCACCTCGCTGTCGACCACCGTGGCGTCAAGGCTGCGCGCGTTGCCCTCGACGGCTTCGAGCACCTGTCCCTTGACGAACTCCGGGATGCGCTCGAAGCGCTCCAGCGCGTCGTCCGTCCAGGGCAGGCCCTCGTCGCGCCGATCGCGGATGGCATGCGACACGCGACCCCACATGTCGTACTTCACCTGCATCACCTCGGGGGTGATGGTGGTCCCCAGGTCCAGCTTGTGCGCGGTCCACTCGACGCGCCAGCGGGTCAGCTCGCGACAGAACTCGGGCACCTCGCGCAGCCTCGCCTCCGCCTCGGGCGTCCAGGTGAAGTCGGCGATGCCGGTGCGGTCGCTGAGGGGATGGCCATGGCCCAGTTTCTTGCCCAGGGTGCGAACGAAGAGCTCGGTGATCTCGGCGACGCGCTTCTGATCGGCACGCGCCTCACTGACCGCCCGGGCCATCTGCACGGCGCGGTCGGCGTCGAGGTGGCTGTGGCCGGCGGCGCCGCGGGCCTGGCGCTCAGCGTGCTCTCGCGCGGCCTCGTCCCACTCGGGGGCGCCGTGCGGGACGGGGCAGCGGCCCGCCTCCTCGGCGTGGGCGCCGGGGTAGGGACAGCGGGCGGCGTCCGCAGCGTCGCTCATGGGTCGATGGTGCCACAGTGGGACCGGTCGATTCCGTGCTCAGCGTCTGCCGCGGCGCAGCGACCATGCGGCCGCCAGGGCGATGATCGCGGCTGCGATGCCGGTGGCCAGCCAGACCACCCAGGAGCGGTCGCTGCTCGACGGCGGCTGCGGTGGCGGTGCCTTGGGGGCGACCAGGGCGACGTCGCCGAGCTGGGTGGTGTTGGCGGCGAAGATGTCGGGGCCGCCGACAGGGGTGGTGGTGAGCTTGCTCCAGGTGCCGTTGCTGAACAGCTCGATCGTCGCCTGCGTCGTGCTGGCGGGGCCGCGCAGGACGACGGACACGGGGTGGTCGGGACGCAGCGTCACCTCGGCGCCCGTGTCGGTGACGATGCGATAGCGGTAGGTGTTGCCGGCGACCACGCCGTCGCGGGGCAGCGGTTGCGGCGTGTCGATGGGTGCGATGGTGGCGGTGATCGCATGTGCGGCCGCTGGGATGTTGAGGGTGTCGGCGCCGATCAGCAGCTGCGCCTGGGGTGGGTTCTCGCCGGTAGCGAGGACCAGCGGACCCGGGTCCTGCCCGGTGTACGGCTTGGTCGTCGTGGCGCTGGTGGGGGTGTCGCGCTGGCCGCTGCCCGGGTGCAGGTAGCGGTAGGGATCGGGGTTGCTGAAGCTGTCGTACAGCGGCGGCGCCGTGCCGGGGACGACGAGACGTGCGACGACGACGAGCAGTGCGCCGAGCAGGAGCAGGGCCCAAGCGCTGCGCCTTCGGGTTGTGGTCACACCAGCGTCCAGGCGCCGACGTCGGCGACGA
>WNFI01422644.1_pt1 | contig 10089 bp, 9 predicted proteins | sample 5400471 | NCBI WGS metagenome assembly WNFI01 (sample SAMN13153348, study PRJNA577476) | soil metagenome | isolation source: 100 cm saprolite on Douglas fir-dominated hillslope | place: USA:California | collected 2013-09-17
AACGAAGCTACTGCATGACGAATACTGTCCGCAGCTTTGCTAACAGCCACGCCGTAAGCGGCAAACTCCTGGCCCAGACGCATGGGGACCGCGTCCTGCATGTGCGTGCGTCCGGACTTCATGATTTTATGAAACGCTTTGCCCTTGGCCGCAAAAGCCGTGGCGAGGGAATCCAGAACGGGATAGAGTTTTTCCAGTTCCAGCAGCGTGGCCAGACGCATGCTGGTAGGGAAGACGTCATTGGTCGACTGCCCGTAGTTCACATGGTCATTCGGATGCACCACCTTGTAATCGCCCAGCTTGCCGCGCAGCAGACGAATAGCGCGGTTGGCGATCACCTCATTGGCGTTCATGTGGAAGCTCACGCCGGCGCCGGCCTGAAAGACGTCCACCACAAACTGGTCGTTCCATTTTCCCGCGATCACTTCTTTCGCCGCTTCAATGATGGCCTTGGCCCGCTTCTCATCTACCAGTCCTAGCGCCCGGTTGGCTTCCGCCGCTGCCTGTTTTACCATGCCGATCGCGCGGACAAGCGTGGGATGCGCGCGCATGCCGGAGATGGGATAGTTCTCCACCGCGCGCGCCGTCTGAATGCCGTAATAGACGCCTGCGGGAATTCTTTTGACGCCGAGAGAATCTTTCTCGGAGCGCAGTTTTTGGGCTTTGGCCATGGTGTCCCCTTTGATGTGTTGTAAGGCTCCACAATCGAGCGGAGCAAAACTAGAAATTATAACTGGTGACGACAGTCGTCGGTTTCGATAAAGTTAACAGCGGAGACAGATGCAGAAGCGACCCAAAGAATCGATTTACTACCCGCCGGTCCAAATGTTTCTGAGAAAGCTAGGGTACGTTTGCGAATCGAAAGGCAGGAATCGCAAGACCAAACCATTCATTACGAAAGGGATCGGGCAGATTATTGTAGATGTATTTGGCATCAAGAGCCCCGGGTCTCCCTATACAAATGCGATTGAGGTGGCTGCGGTTGAAGTCAAGCGGAGAGCATCTCGTGCCTCTCTTCGGGATATGAACCAAGCATTCAATAACGGCAAAATCGCTCATTTCTGTTACTTGGCCATGCCGCATCACTACACGGATAAAGAAATGGCAACGGCGGCCGAATTAGGAATCGGTTTGCTTGAAATCCGTCGAGGAAGCCGAGTAGTGATGGTTGCACAGTCAAGACGCTTTCAGCCGAGCCCGGCACTATTGCGAGAATTTCTTCGTAAGAACTTGGCTATTGCTCAATGCTCGATCTGCCAGAATTTCACGAGCCTATACGACATCCCAAAGGGAGTTACCCGCGAGGGTGGTGGTTGGCGAAAGAACGTCTTTTCAGTCAAAAGCAAGTGGGCGTATTTTTGTCCCCAGTGCCGTGAACGCTTCGAGAACGTCTTTACGGAACGACGATTACGCAACCTGTTCAAGAGGTTGGAGAGGATTGAGGAGAGGCTGAAACGTTTGAGAAACGAACTGCGTGCGAGCAAGAAGGTAGGCCGCCCATGAACCGTGAGTTTTACATACTCCGCCGACTTCAACGAAAAAAAGTTTCGGGCCACCGCTCCATTCTGGGCTCTGGTGGCGTCTAAGCTATTAAGAGATTGCAGTTGCGATCTGGCCGCACCCGGCGAAAATATGGATGCAGCGCTTGGTGTGAGTCTCTACGTGCTATTATGCAAAAATTTGCAAGTCAGCACTCGTTGTTGCATGCTCCTTTGTGTTAGACGACGAAAAAATGGAGATAATGAAATGGACATTCCCAGCATTGAATTTGTTAGAGACCAGTTGGTTCAGAAATACCCGTTGTTCTGGGAGCGAGAAAAAAATCAGCCTGATTTTAGAGACAATCTGTGGAAGTGGTGCATCACTTGTAAAGCTTTTGGCATTTATCTCTAGAACCTAAGTCGGTTGGTGGTGACGACGCAAGATCTCCCAAAATGATTGCGGCTATAAATGCAGCCCGTAAAGGCACTGCCGCGTCTCCTGCCCCCAAATGGGCAAGATTTGACAAACTCATTCAATTTGTCGTACCAAGCAAAAAGCGCTGAGCACCAAGCCAAATCGAAGGCCATCCAGCACGATTAATGGCTGAATGCTGAGTGCTGAGAGCTAAGTGCTCAGACCCCTATATTTATTGAGTTTTACGCATGCCACATCGCTCAAACCCGCGAAATATTGGGATCTCATTGGGATACACCCTCTGATCCTCAATAGATATTGGGATCATTGGGATCAAGGTGGGGGGAGGGGGGTACCCCCTCCCGGAAAGCATACCGAATGAGTCTTGATTCACCCAAGGTCGGGTGATAATATAAGACCAGTTCAGTATTGTATCGAGCCCTGAGCTGATTGCAGGTGGAGACAACATGTTTCGAGTCAACAAGCTGACCGACTACGGCATTGTGCTGATGGCCCACGTGGCCCGCAGCCCGGAACACACATTGCACTCGTCCAGCACGCTGGCTGAGGGCACGCATTTGCCTTTGCCAACGGTCAGCAAGCTGCTGGGGCAACTCACCGAGCATGGGCTTTTGGTTTCGCACCGCGGAGTCAAAGGCGGGTACACCCTGCCCAAGGACGCCAGTGAGATTTCCATTGCGGAAATTATTCTGGCGCTCGAAGGCCCCATTGGATTCACCGAGTGCGGCACCGAACCGGGGATATGCGAGATGGAACCTTCGTGCGCCATCCGCGTGAACTCGCAGATGATTGGCGATGTTTTGCGCGAGGCGCTGGAGAAAGTTACGTTGGCTGATCTGAATTGCCGCCTGATGCATGGAGCTGTCCGGGAGGACCAAAACACCCTGGTTTCCTCAATCAGCATGGGACCACAAGGAGCGCGATGACTACTGTTAATCAGATTCAGGACCTTACCGACAAAGAATACAAATGGGGATTTATCACGTCGGTAGACGAAGACAGGCTGCCCAAGGGCCTGGATGAAGATATTGTCCGCCTGATTTCCGCGAAGAAGAACGAACCGGAATTCATGCTGGAGTGGCGGCTCAAGGCGTTCCGCTATTGGGCCACGCAGGAAAAAGAGCAAGCCGAGCCCAAGTGGGCAAACGTGAAGTTCCCGGCGATTGATTACCAGAACATGGTGTACTACTCCGCGCCTAAGAAGAAACCTACTCTGAGCAGCCTGGATGAAGTTGATCCGGAGATTTTGAAAACTTACGAAAAGCTCGGCATTCCATTGCTCGAGCAGCAGCGTCTGGCCGGCGTTGCCGTGGACGCGGTGTTTGACAGCGTGTCCGTGGCCACCACGTTCAAAGAAAAACTTTCTGAGCTGGGAATTGTTTTCTGTTCGTTTTCGGAAGCGGTGCAGAACCATCCTGACCTGGTAAAGAAATATCTGGGCAGCGTGGTCCCATATACTGACAACTTTTTTGCCGCACTCAACGCTGCTGTCTTCAGCGACGGGTCGTTCGTCTACGTGCCCAAGGGCGTTCGCTCGCCCATGGAGCTTTCCACTTACTTCCGCATCAATGCGGCGGAGACCGGACAGTTCGAACGCACGCTGATCGTTGCTGAAGAAGGCGCGTACGTCAGCTATCTGGAAGGTTGCACGGCGCCGATTCGTGATGAGAACCAGTTGCACGCCGCGGTCGTCGAACTGGTCGCGTTAGATAACGCCACCATCAAATACTCGACGGTACAGAACTGGTATCCGGGCGACAAAGACGGCAAAGGCGGAATCTACAACTTCGTCACCAAGCGCGGGAAGTGCCTGGGCAAGAATTCCAAGATTTCCTGGACACAAGTGGAGACCGGGTCCGCGATCACCTGGAAGTATCCGAGTTGCATTCTGCAAGGCGACAACTCGGTCGGCGAGTTCTACTCCGTGGCGCTGACCAATAATTACCAGCAGGCCGATACCGGCACCAAGATGATCCACATTGGCAAGAACACCAAGAGCACGATTGTGGCCAAGGGCATCTCCGCTGGTCATGGACAGAACACCTACCGCGGCATGGTGAAAATTCTGAAAGGCGCAGCCGGCGCGCGCAACTATACGCAGTGCGACTCGCTGCTGATCGGTGATAAATGCGGCGCGCACACTTTTCCGTATATCGAAGTCAAAAACGCCAGCGCCCGCATGGAACACGAGGCGTCCACGTCAAAAATCGGCGAAGACCAGATTTTTTATCTACAGCAGCGCGGCATTGCACGCGAAGAGGCCGTGGCCATGATCATCAATGGCTTCTGCAAAACCGTGTTCCGTGAGTTGCCGATGGAGTTTGCCGTGGAAGCGCAAAAATTATTGGGTATCAGTCTTGAAGGAAGCGTCGGATAAGGAGTGTCAGATAAAAGATGAGCTTGCTTGAAATCAAAGACCTGCACGTAAAGGTCGACAACAACGAGATCCTAAAAGGAATTGACCTCACGGTAAACGCCGGAGAGGTGCATTCCATCATGGGTCCCAACGGGTCTGGCAAAAGCACGCTGGCGCAGGTGCTGGCCCGCCGTGAGAGCTACACCATCACCAAAGGCGAAATTCTTTTTAACGGCAAAGACCTGCTGGCCATGAAACCGGAAGAAGCCGCCTGTGAAGGGCTGTTCCTGGCCTTTCAGTATCCGGTGGAGATTCCCGGCATCAGTAACGCGTACTTTCTGCGGGCCGCGGTCAACGCTGTTAAAAAACATCGCGGCGAAGATGAACTCGATGCCATGGATTTTCTCCCGCTGCTGAAAGAAAAAATGCGTTTACTGGAGATGGATGAACGCTTTCTGAATCGTCCGGTAAATGAAGGCTTTTCCGGCGGCGAAAAAAAGCGCAACGAGATTGTCCAAATGGCGATCCTGGAACCGAAACTCGCCGTGCTGGACGAAACCGACTCCGGCCTGGATATTGACGCGCTGAAAGTCGTAGCCAAAGGCGTAAACACCATGCGCAGCAAGGACCGCGCCATTGTCCTGGTCACGCACTATCAGCGGCTGCTGGATTATATTGTGCCGGATTTTGTCCACGTGCTGGTCAATGGACGGATTGTGAAATCCGGCGGTCCGGAACTGGCTCTGGAGCTCGAAGACAAAGGCTACAGTTGGACCGAGCCGGAAACCGTTGGCGCAAAGCGGTAGTTTCTTTTACCGCCAAGGGCGCGAAGGCCGCAAAGGAAACGAGACGGCAGCGCCGAAGGCGCGGAATAGCCTAGCCCAGGCTGTAAGGCCTGGGTGGACGTGAACAGAAATCAAAAGCCCGGTAGGGGCGACACAGGCGAGGGCGCCTGTGCCACACGAGATTAGAGGACCGAAGACCCGTGATTACAGCCACCCAAGCCCCGGAATGCTATCTGGAGGCATTTGAAGAATTCAATCATCGCGCTGGACACCAGCCGCCGTGGCTGCGCTCTTTGCGCGAGGAAGCCTTTGCGCAATTTTCCGACGCGGGCATTCCCACCACGCATGACGAAGACTGGCGGTTCACCAATCTCAGCACGCTGGCGCAAACGCCGTTTGCTTTGGCGGGGGAAGCGACTGTCACCGCAAAAGACCTGGAGCGCTTTGCGACTTCCGGTTTTGCCTGCCAGCTTGTGTTCGTGAATGGCTGGTTCGCGCCGCAGCTTTCTAGAATTCCTGCGCTGCCGCAAGGTGTGAAAGCCGGTGGTCTAGCGGCCGCACTTGCCGAGGCTCCCGAAACCATCGGGCCGCATTTGGCGCGTTACATCAATTTCCGCCGCGACGCTTTCTGTGCGTTGAACACAGCGTTCATTGACGATGGTGCGTACGTTAAAGTTCCGCGCGGCGTAGTCGTTGAAGAGCCAATTTACTTGCTGTATGTGACGGCTCCGGTTGCCGGGTGCAACGCGTTTCCCATGACGCATCCGCGCACGCTGATCGTCGCCGAAGACGGCAGCCAGGTCAGCGTTGTGGAAGACTACGTTTCGCTGAACGCAGGCATTTCTTTTTCCAACACTGTGACCGAACTCGTGGCCGGCGATAACGCCGTGGTGTCACACACCATGATCGTACGCGAAGACCCACAGGCTTATAACGTGTCTACTCTGCGCATTCAGCAGACACGTAGTGCGCAAGTTGCGTCACATTCAGTTCTGCTCGGTGGCGCGCTGGTGCGTAACAATGTTCATCCGGTAATGGCCGGCGAAGGCAGCGAGTGCCTGATTAACGGTCTGTTTATCGGAGTTGAACGCCAGCATCTCGACAACTACATGCTCGTGGAACACGCCAGCCCGCATTGCAGCAGCCGCCAGTTTTATAACGGTATTTTGAGCGGGCGTTCGCACGGCGTGTTTCATGGACGAATCATCGTCCACAAAGACGCGCAGAAGACCGACGCCAAGCAGACCAATCGCAATCTGCTGCTTTCCGACGAAGCCCAGATTGACACCAAGCCGCAACTCGAAATCTACGCGGACGACGTGAAATGCACCCACGGCGCCACGATCGGCAAACTGGAACCCGAGGCGCTGTTCTACGCGCGCTCTCGCGGTTTGGACGAAGCCTCGGCGCGTCACTTGCTGCTGCTGGCGTTCGCCAACGAATGCCTCGATCGCATGAACGAAGGCGCGGTGCGCGACCACGTTGAGACGCTCATCATGAAGGCATTGCCCTCGGCGCTGCCGCTTGCGGGACCGCCGTCCGCTGAAGTTGAACGCAACTTCGAGGAGGTCGGATGAGCACAGTTGTAAAGACGCCTGAAGTCCACGCCGACGCGACCGCCTACGACGTGCAGAAAATTCGTAAGGATTTTCCCATCCTCCAACAACTGGCGCACGGCAAACCGCTGGTTTATCTGGACAACGGAGCTACCACACAGAAGCCGCAGGTCGTCATCAACGCTTTAGTTGACTATTACCAGCACGACAATTCCAACGTCCATCGCGGCGTGCACCTGCTCTCCGAACGCGCGACCGAGGCTTACGAAAAAGCCCGGGGCTCGGTGCAGCGGTTTCTGAATGCTGCCGACTCCAGCGAGATCATTTTTGTTCGCGGTACAACGGAAGCCATCAACCTGGTGGCGCAAACCTACGGACGCAAGAACGTTGGCCAAGGCGATGAAATCGTAATCACCGCCATGGAGCACCACTCGAACATTGTCCCCTGGCAGATATTGTGCGAAGAGAAACGCGCTGTACTGCGTGTTGCGCCGATCAACGACAACGGCGAACTCCTGATGGACGATTTTGCCAAACTGCTCGGGCCCAAAACAAAGCTTGTTGCGGTTCCGCATCTTTCGAACGCGTTGGGAACAATTAATCCCATCCGCGAGATTGTGCGGCTGGCCCATGAGCACAACATTCCCGTTTTGGTAGATGGAGCGCAAGCTGCGCCACGCATGGCGGTGGACGTGCAGGAACTCGACTGCGATTTCTACGCCATCTCCGGACACAAACTGTATGGCCCAACCGGCATTGGCGTTTTGTATGGCAAAAAGAAATTGCTGGAAGCCATGCCGCCATACCAGGGCGGCGGCGACATGATCGCTTCCGTCACATTTGAGAAGACGTTGTATAACCGCCTGCCTTACAAATTTGAAGCGGGCACCCCGGACATTGCCGGAGTGATCGCACTCGGAGCCGCTGTTGAATATCTCGAACATCTGGGATTGGAAAATATCGAGAAGCATGAGCACGAATTGCTGGCCTATGCCACGGAAAAAGTCGGTGCGGTTCCCGGCGTGCAACTGATCGGCACCGCGAAGAACAAAGCCGGTGTGCTCTCGTTTGTGATGGATGGAATCCATCCGCACGACATCGGCACCATTCTGGACCATGAAGGCATCGCGATCCGCACGGGCCATCACTGCGCGCAACCCGTGATGCAGCGATTCGGCATACCTGCGACGGCGCGCGCGTCGTTTGGTCTGTACAACACAAAAGAAGAAATCGACGCGCTGGTTGCCGGCATCAAAAAAGTGTCTGAGGTAATGGGCTAATGGCTGACTTGCGCGACCTGTATCAAGAGGTCATTCTGGAGCACAGCAAGGCGCCGCGCAATTTTCGCGCGCTGGAATCGGCCAACCACAAAGCGGAAGGCTTTAACCCGTTGTGCGGCGACCATTACACCGTTTACGTTGACGTGGAAGACGGCAAGATTCGCGATATCGGATTTCAAGGAGCAGGCTGCGCCATTTCAAAAGCTTCGGCATCTATGATGACGCAAAGCCTTAAAGGCAAGAGCACCGCCGAAGCCGAAGAAATGTTTACCAGATTTCATGCGCTGGTCACGGGCAAGAACGAAAACCCTGACGACCTGGGAAAGCTGACAGTGTTCGCTGGAGTTTCAGAATTTCCCGTCCGCGTGAAATGCGCTTCGCTGGCATGGCACGCTTTGCATGCCGCGTTGCAAGGCAAACAAGAAGCAGTGTCGACAGAATGAAACCGAACCAACAGGTTGTCCTTACGCGCGATTGCGAAGCCACTACGGTTCCCGGAGGCAGTCAGTATTTCCTGCGCGCTGGTTCCACAGTTCGTGTGACGCAAGCACTAGGCGGCAGCTACACCGTGATGAACGACTCAGGTTACATTCTGCGCATCGAAGCCAAAGATGCAGACGCTCTTGGCCTGGAACAAGCAGCGGCTGTCGAAACCAAACCTGCTGCGTTCAGCGAAAAGCTGGTTTGGGACGAACTGAAGACCGTCTATGATCCGGAAATTCCGGTCAACGTGGTTGACCTCGGACTGATTTATGCCTGCGACATCGCGCCCATCGCTGAGAACCCAGACGGCCATAAACTCGATATCAAAATGACCATGACTGCTCCCGGCTGCGGCATGGGCGGCATTTTGAAAGCCGACATTGAGCGCCGGCTGCAGCAACTTCCCACAGTCAAACAAGTGAACGTGGAAATTGTGTTCGAGCCGCCGTGGCATCCGGGAAAAATGTCAGAAGCTGCTCGGCTGCAACTTGGTTTGGATCTGGAAGACTCTCCGCTGCCGATGTATGGCCGGGATTAAAGAGGAACGTGTCAGCTTTCCTGCTTCTTGCGAAGCGCAGTTGCCACGAGTCTGATCTCATCGTAAGTAATTTCTTCTGGCAACGCTTCTTTTATCGGCTTGAGTCGATCAACGCCAAGTTGCTTGCAAGCTGCTTCGATCTTTTCGAGTTTAGTGGCATCAACCCAGTTAGGCTGGAATCCCAGTTGTCCACTTTCCATCAACTGGCAAACCAGTTCGACCACGCTACGGAGTTGGCGATCCCGCATTTTTGCGATCTGTTCAAGACTGTGACCTGCTTTGATGAATTTAATCGTTTCCCTCGCAGGCGGCGAAGTCTTTCTGGGAGCTGGCTCCTCAGCGCGTGCGCCTTCACGAAACTTCCGTAACGTCTGGACGATCTGTGCGCCATACAACTCTGTTTTGCGTTCGCCGAAGCCGTGGATACGCCGGACCTCGACCAATGAATCGGGTTGCACGCGGCACACTTCTTCGAGAGTAGTGTCGTGCATCACGACAAAAGCGGGAATGCCTTGATCCTTGGCTGTCGTTCGGCGCCAGTCGCGAAGATATTCGCGCAGTTCATCGTGAGCGGCTGAAACGCCGCGATGAACTACAAGTTCTTTGCGTTTCGCACGGCCCGTTTCGACGATTGGTGGTGCGGGTTGTCCGCGTTGCCATCGCGGCGGATCAACCAGCCACGCTGGCGTGTAACCGCAAACGTCGCATGCTTCGCACGATTGCCATTTGGGAGTTTCGCCAAAATGTGTGCAGATTTGGCGATGGCGACAGCTCTTTACCTCCACATAGCGGCGAATCTCGTGATAGCGCTGCCAAGCGCGCTTCTTTTCTTCCGGATCGGCGATCTGGTCGACAAAGTATGTCAGCAGGCCTACATCTTTCTTCTGCCACAGCAGAATGCAATCGGCAGGGTCGCCATCGCGGCCTGCACGTCCGGCTTCCTGATAATACTGCTCCACCGATTTCGGCAGCGCCAGATGGACCACAGCGCGCACCGCAGCTTTGTTGATGCCTAAGCCAAAAGCCAGCGTTCCCACGAGCACGCGTACTTCGTCGGACATCCAGCGCTCCTGGTTGCGTCTGCGAGTGGGGTTGTCCATTTTGCCGTGATACGCCAGCGCGGGAATGCCATCTTCTTCCAGCGAGTCCACAGTGCCTTCGACCGAGTTAATCG
>WNFI01242739.1_pt2 | contig 10087 bp, 9 predicted proteins | sample 5400471 | NCBI WGS metagenome assembly WNFI01 (sample SAMN13153348, study PRJNA577476) | soil metagenome | isolation source: 100 cm saprolite on Douglas fir-dominated hillslope | place: USA:California | collected 2013-09-17
AATCAGTTGCGCCCACGTGAGAGGAACGCCACCGCGACGCCAGGAGAACCAGGCCAGCGGGGGAACTGCGACAAGGAGGTTTACCCACCAAGGCTGGGCTACGAGTCCGATGGTCATGGGAGGATTTTACCGCTTGACGAGGCAAATCATTTCAAGGAAACGAACGGAACCGGGATTCCTCCCCGACGGGAACCGGCATAATCGCCAAGCGCACCCTACTACCCCAGGAATGCGGAGAGAGTCAGGAGCGCGTGCCAGTGCCGATGACGATTTCAAGGGGCATGTTGAGTTCTTTGCCGTTCCAGAATTTTTTCAAGCCAGTGAAGATTTCTGATTGGGCTTGAGCCATTTTCTCTGGAGAAAGTTGTGCGATTAGCGGGCGGAAGGGCGCGGCAACTTCGCTGAATTGCTCCCAGTATTCCTCGGGCGGTCCAGCCCAATGGCCATTTACGATGCGGGCCTGTTCATGAACATTGTTGAAACCGGCGATGGCCATAGCCCCGCGAAGGCGGTCGTGTTCGCCAAACATGAAGAGGCTGGGGACGTCTGGATCAGGTGGTGGAGGCGGAACCGGTACGTGCTTCAGGATGATTCCTGCGGTGGTGGTGAAGAAGGGTTGGTCCTTTTTGCCCCAGGCTACAAACACGGCGCGACCTCCCGGTTTTAGGACGCGGAGACATTCGCGCAACGCTCGGGGAAGATCAGGAAAGAACATGATGCCGAAGCGGCAGGTGAGGACGTCGTACGATTCGTCCGCGAACGGGAGCGACTCTGCGCTGGCCTCGCGAAATTCAATGTTGGTGAGACTCTTTTTGTGCGCGAGTTCTTCGGCAAGCGAGATCATCCCCGGGCCGAGGTCCGTAGCCGTTACGCGTCCCGATGGCGCGATCTTGGCTGCGATCGAAAGCGCCGGGTCTCCCACGCCGCTGGCGAGATCGAGGACGCGCAAGCCCGGCCGAAGCTGAGCGGTTTCAAGGATTGCTTCGGTGGCGCCGCGCGAAAAAGTCGCAATGCGGTCATGCCATTTTCGCCAAGCCGCAACGGTTTCCTGGCCAGTCCATTCCTGGTGAAGGTGTTCGCGGAACTTTTGAATTTTAGACGGGTCCGGCGCGCTCATCAGTGACCTCCGCGGCGGGAAGTTTATCAGAGCGTCCGTCGGGATGCTAAGGCGAGGTGTCGTCAAGGCCGAGAAGCACCTCTATCGCGAATTCCAAGCAAATTAAGAACTTTGCCGTTTGATGATTCTACTTTGAAACGAAGCCGAGCCAACGATCACGATTTGGAATGGGGGGATATGCTTCCGGAGCGAGAGGGAGCTGTGGCCGACACGGCATCAGCCACCATACAGACGGGAAGGTTAGAAGCCTGTTGCATAACTCAAATTAAACCACACGGTATCAATAATTTAGCGCACTTTACACAACGCGCTCTAGGGTAAATACCTGCACGCAGGTTACAGGTTTTCCTTCATTGCCAGGGCCGCTGGTGGGGTGTTACGCATTCATTTCCAAACTAGATTTCTCGCGAGGACCGATAGGAGTTTTCGCGCGTCTCGATTCTGAACCCTACGAGGTCACAGTGCAGAAAAGAAACTTCGTTGTTATCGCTAGCTTAGCCGGTGCGGGTTTTATTTTGCTGGTCATTTTCATGACCGCTACGGGAACCCTCAAAACCCGCCACGCCGAGACCTCCAAATCATGGAACCAGGAAGCGATCAAGGCTACCTACGTAGGAACTCAGCTCAAAGAGACGGATAAGGCTCATTCGACGTTGGTTCTTTCCTACGATCTGGAGAACAACACGGATTCCGATTATCGCTTCGACGATGGGCCCGGAGTTGTGATCCTGAGCAGGCTAAAGGCCGATGGCAGCCTGAGCCAGCAAGAACCGATACGCTTGAGCTACCCGGTGTTCCTGCCGACGAAGCAGCACGCGCGCCTGGCCATTGAAATAACGGAACGTTTCGCCTGGCCCCCACAAGAAGATCCCGCGTATATAGACAAGCTCCGGGAATTCGTAAAACAGAGGCTTGCCAACGTCGGAGAGTTTGTTCTGTTTGATCAGGCCAACCACGCTCAAGTCACGCTGCCGGACGAGTGGCAGGAACTGCAAGAAGCGGCGGGAACGAGTTAGAGATCGCTTCAGCGTCAGACTCTAGGGCAGGCAACACCCGGTTACGATTGAGACTCCTGAGAATAGGGAAAGCAAATCATGTCTAACTCACCGATGACTCATGAAAACGAAAGCCTAACGAGTGAACGGCGATCCGTATCGCGAGAACCGCTCAAATGGGTGGTTCTTGCATATTTCGGCCTGGACAATTGGGGCAAGCTGATCGACTTGAGCGAGAGCGGTATGAGTTTTGAATTTGCTCAACCCCCCTCCGAACTTGAAAGGATCAACTTTACGTTTGAAGCGATGGGCTGTTTGCCGGGCCCCTCCGGCGGGGAGATCATCAGCGATTCTTTCCAGGCCGTGGGCGACATCCGATGGACGCACGATTTTGAAAGGACCGCCGGGGTCCAGTTCGTCACTCTACCCGAACAGAGCCGCCAACAAATTCGCAAATGGCTTTCCTTTGACGCCGCTTCCGCCTCGGCAACTGCCAAAACCGAACTACAGGCCGCGGCGCCGGTGCGAGAGCCTCCCGAAGCTCTGCCGGCTCCCTCCGAGGCATTGCCCACTGGCCTTGAAAACGAGGCGCAGATGGACGTTGCGCTTGTCGAGTCCGGCGCGAGGCCGCAAATGGATCCAACATCATCCGCGTTGATGCAAAAAATCCTCGAAGCGCCGGCTTCTAAGGATTATTCCATCATGGCGGAAGAAGAAAAGCAGCAAGCGGAGGCCACTGGCACAATTCCCCGAATGAGCCGAAACCAGGTAATAAGCGTTTTAGCTGGCCTGGGGGTCATGTTCGTCATTGGTGGTATCAGCATGATTCTGCCGCGGCTTATCCGCAAAGCTCCTGCGGCCGAACACATCGCGAGTTCGATGGCCGGTGACCGCGAAACTCTCAGTGCTGAACACGGCTCGGCCACCGGAAGCCGGCCTCCGTTCTTAGTGGAGGTGTTAGACGCGAATAGCCGCCGGTGGTTCCTGTGGTTTGATAACAGCTCGAAGAATCCGCCCACGCAAGCCGCTTATCGGTCGGCGGGGCCTTCATCGCTGGACTCTGTAAAAAGAGCTGGCCCCCAAAAACAGCCCGCTGCCTCGACTCTTCACAAGTTCACTCTGAATGCACCCAAGCCGAGCGGACCTCCGTCGATACCCTCGCCTGCGAACCCTCCTTCTCTAGCCGCTCCCGTGGTTCGCGATGAACTGCAGGCTCCGTTAGAGGCGCCCGTCGCCAGCGTCATCACCGGTCTTACGACACCTGCTCCCGTCGCAGGGCAGCCGCCTGTGGGCGGCCAGGTTCAGCTGGCGCATCTGCTGAAGTCCGTGCCTCCCGTCTACCCCGCTTTTGCCCGATCAAGTCACCTTGAGGGCGACGTCGCCTTGGACGCGTTCATCGATGCCAACGGCAATGTGACGGGATTGAAAGTGCTATCTGGCCCGCCGATTCTGCGGCAAGCGGCCATGGATGCGGTACGGCAATGGAAATATGATCCCGCCCGCTTGGATGGGCGGCTTGTGCCGATACATCTGGCTTTGACGGTACGGTTTCGCTTTCAATAGATCCCGCGGCATGGGGGCGGAGGTCACGCCGCAGGAGAAGGCGCGGGCCACCTGCTCCCGAATCGAACCGGCTCAGAAGCTTCTGAAATCAGCGCTTCCAAAACTTCATGACGGCAGAGTAGTCGAGGTCTTCCTTGGCCGCGCCCTTGACGAAGTTGTAGGTTTCGCGGGCGGCGGCCGTGGCGGGCAGAGCAACGCCAAGCTGATTGGCGAGGTCCAGCGCCAAGCCGAGGTCCTTGTGCATCAGGCGCAAAGGGAAACTCGGAACGTATTCGCCCTTGAGCAAATTGGGGGCTTTGACATCGAGTACGCCGGAGCGTGCCATGCTCGACTGCATGACCTCGACGAGTTTCTCGCCTTGGATGCCTGCGCGCGTTGTCAACGCAAGGGCTTCGGCGAGGGCGTCCACTTGTAAGGCAAGAATGAGATTCATCGCCAGCTTGATGGTTTGACCGGCGCCGCTCGGACCGAGGTGAAACCATTTCTTGCCCATCACACCGAGTATGGGCTCGGCATCTTTCAGCGTCTCGGCATCGCCGCCGATCATGAAAATCAGCTCGCCTTTTTTGGCGCCCCAGTCACCGCCGGTGACGGGCGCATCTAGAAAACGAACACCGCGCTCGCCGCAGGCCCCAGCTATTTTTCGTGCAAGCGCAGGCGAAATAGTGCTGGAGTCCACATAAACGGCGCCTCGCTTTAGCCCTTGCATGGCACCGCTGGGGCCCCACAGAACTTCTTCGAGCGCCGGAGGATCGCTCACCATGGTGAGGAGAAACTCGCAATTACCGGCGACACCCTGCGGTGATTTTGCGAGCTGCGCGCCGGCGGCAACGAGTTCGTCGGCGCGCGAAGCGGTGCGATTCCAAACAGTCAACGAGTACCCGGCTTTCAAGAGATTCATTCCCATGGGCCGTCCCATGAGCCCGAGACCGATCAACCCAATGGCAGGTTTCAAAGGGAGCCTCCTCAACGATGGCAGACGCGAAACGAGTGCGCATTCTGCTCAAAATAAGGAGACGATTGTAGCCGAATTAAGACGGGGATACAGAGAGATGCCGATCTGGGAATCGCTCAGGCAGTCTTCGGGCGACGGGGGAGCGGCAGGAGACCAGGCGCACCGCCACCCGCGGCGGCAGCAGCGGCGCTAAGCGGCTCATGGCCGAGTTCAGCCGCAACAGGCGCTTCGGGCACGGCTTTCGGAGTGGCGCTAACGGAATCGCCATTTGCAGAGGCGCCGGAGTCCGGTTTTTCCTCGATGCGCACCAGATATTGATAAGGGATTTCCCACCGGAAGTGCTTGTGTTGTCCGCGCTGCTCGAAATTCTGCTCGAGAAAAATCGACCGGCCGGAATCGGCCACGAAAGTGCCGGACGCAGGCAGAAGGATCTCGCCGGCGCGATATTGCACCTCCACGCGACGCCCCAGAAATGCGGAGTAGCGAGCCATCCTGTACTCAGTTTCTGAAACCAGTGGTAACAGGGTCAATAGTACGGAAGGACCCCTTACGGGAAACTGTGGAAAAACTAACTAGCGGAGGGAAATCTTGACGGCGCCATGGCTAGATTTTTCCAGTGCGCTCGACTGCAGGTAAGATTTCGCGCGCGCATCGCCCTTCAAGTAAGCGTCCCAGAAGGCCAGCGATGCTGAATTGGTGTAATCGAAGATCGCTTCGCCCTTCTCGGCGGGACCAGCGTGAGCCGCTTGCGGAGTGATAAACGACATGTGGTTGGCACCTTCGATGAAGAGATGATATTTGTCGCCAGGCTGGCTGCGGTCAAAAGGAGTCTTGTGCCAGGCGGGACTCGCAACCGGTCCAAGGCTGTCAAGCGATCCGGTCATGCCCATGTACGGCAGAGAAATTCGATCGAAGGAATGATCGTTCAAGCCGAATTGGCCGGGCCCTTGCGGCGAAAGGCAAAGTACGGCCTTCACGCGAGAATCGGCAAAATTTCTTTTCGGATGACCTGGAAGATCCACGAGCGCGCCGGCGATGGCTTCGGTGGTGTAAGAACCCATGGAATGGCCTCCGACGCCGATCTCATTCGGATCAATTTTTCCTAAGAGGCCGGGCACGCGATTCTGAATTACGGGCAGCGCATCGAGCACGTAAGTAATGTCCAGCGGACGGCTTTCCCACAATGCTGGTTTCTTCAGTGCCTCGCGCACTGCCTGCATGAAGCGGATATTTTCCTCGCCCTGATTGCGGCGCTGCACGGCGGAATCATCATGCGTCGGCTGGATAGTGACATAGCCGTAACTGGCCCAATGGCGCGTAAGGCCATCGCAACAATTCTGCGAGCCGCCCGCGCCGTGTGAAAAAACGATGACCGGATACTTCCCGGCGTCGTTGGGATAAAAAACTCGCACGTGAAGTTCTTTTGCTCGATTCGCATCGTGGAGGACGAGGTCGGCGGCTTCAGAGACGGTGTAGGGGCCGGGTTCCAAGTCGTAGCCGTTCGCGTAATCCGAAGGCGAAAGCTCACCAGCCGATGGGGTGCCCGCCGGCGGTCGTACCGTTGGAGACGCAGCAGGTACGGGATTCGCGGACAGCTTTGGGGCCGGGAAGCCGGCGCCTCCCGAAGTGCGCGTGATGAAATAGGCAGAAATCGCGCTCAGGGTGGCGATCATTAAAATATTGGTGATTCGGCGTACCGCCCGGCGGCGACGAATGTAATCTTTCGGAAGAAAGGGAAAAAGCCTTTGCGCATGTGCCATGAGCGACACCAAGGGTCCAGAGTTCGACGAATTCTCTTCAGGCCAGGTTTCAAACCCCGCCTTTATCAAAAAGTTTTGCAGCTGGTTTTTGTGGGCTGGAATCCTTGACAGATCAGCGGCTGGGTGAAACCGTTTAGCGGGCGGGCAGTTGAAATGGTAGCAAGAAAGCGCTACTCCGCGCGCCCCCGTCCCGAGTCCTTGACTTTTTCTGGGAGAAGGCTATTAATCCTGTTCCATGCCCGAAGTAAACGAAACCGTGGCAGCCGGCTTGGCGGCCTACTACCAATATATCGCCCAGCATTTGCACAAATGGGCGGACCCGCTTTCGAATGAACAATTCTGGCGCAAGCCCTATCCTTACGGAAATAGTGTTGGACACTTGGTCTTGCATTTGACGGGCAATTTGAACTATTACATCGGAGCACGTGTCGCGGAAACAGGCTATGTGCGGGACCGCGACCGTGAGTTTACCGAGAAACGACCGCCGCCAAAGGAAGAAGCGCTGCGGGACTTTGACCGCACCATCGCCATGGTGGATGCCACGATTCGAAAACAGAAGACGGAGGACTGGGGAAAAGCGTACACTGCCGAGCGCGAACCTGAGGCTGCTGACCGCTTCCAGATTTTCGTGCGTTGTACTCACTAAGGGCCGGGCTGCCCTGTTGCTGATCTTGTCCGCCTTGGGCGCGATCGCATCGGCGACCATACTGCATGGATGGCACGTTTATCTGGGGTTCGCCATTGTCGGCATTGGCCTTTTCATTGGGTTCTTCCTCTGGAACCGCGAATATTGAGTTCCCTTCTCTTGGCATAAATGGGGGTATGGAGCGATGCGCAAAGTATCTTTGCTTCTCGTGGTGTTGACGGTGTGCTGGTTTCTGGTGGTACCTGCTGTGGCGCAGGAGCCGGAAAAGACCAAGCCACCTGCGGCTTCCACCACACCCACGATCGACCAGTCACTGGAATGGAAAACCGCGCTCAACCCGAAAATTTCGCCTGACGGCAAGCGCGTGGTCTACGAAGTCCAAAAGGCCAATTGGGAAGACAACGCCTTCGAACGAAACTTGTGGATTGTGGACATTACCACGGGCGAATCGCATGCACTAACCTCCGCAAAGAAATCGAGCACCAATCCGGCGTGGTCTCCGGATGGAAAATGGATCGCCTTTCTCTCCGACCGGCCCGGACAAATTAAGGACACCCCTGAGAGCAAGAAACAGTTGTATGTGATTTCGACGGATGGCGGAGAAGCGCAGCAGCTCACAAAAACCGAAAATGACGTGACTGCTTTTGAATGGGCGCCGGATTCGAAGCGCATCGCTTTTTCGACGCCTGACCCCGACCCCAAAGCGCTGAAAGACCGCAAAGAGAAATACGGCGAGTATTCCGTGGTGCACGCGGATTATCAGATGGCGCATCTCTGGACTATCGAAATTCCGGGCGGAAGCGCGCCGGCTTCGGAACCGAAACGCTTGACGGAAGGCGGCAAATTCAGCGTCGGAGACTTTTCGTGGTCCCCGGATGGCGCGCGCATCGCTTTCAGCGCGCAGAAAGATCCGGACCTGATTTCCGCGGAAACCGCTGATTTATACGTTGTGACCGTGAGCGACGGCGCGGTGAAGAAAATCGTAAGCACTCCGGGACCGGATAGCAGTCCGAAATGGTCACCCGATGGAAAGAAAATTGCGTTCGAAACAACCGCCGGAGCGAAATACTATTACTACACCGACGTAAGGATAGCCGTCGTCGCCGCGGAGGGCGGGGCGCCGCAGATTTTGACGGAATCCTTCGATGAAGATCCCGGGCTCATCGGTTGGGGACCGGATGGCATCTATTTCGCCGCGGAGCAGAAGACCTACGCGCATCTCTTCCGGCTGAACCCGGCGACAAAGGCCGTCGAAAAACTGAGCGCGCCGGACCACATGGCGTCCTTTTCTTTTTCATTTTCGCAGGACTACAAGCAAGTGGCTTACCGGGCGGCCCTTGAAAATCAGTATGCGGAAATCTACTACTCGAGTGTCGCTCCTTGGCGGGACAAGAAGCTCACCGCCATGAGGGATCAGCTCAAAGGATTTACGCTTGCTCATCGTGCAGTGATTTCGTGGAAGTCGGCCGATGGCACGGCGATCGAAGGCGTGCTTTACACCCCGCCCGATTTCAGCTTGAAGAAAAAATATCCCTTGCTGGTCGTGATTCATGGCGGCCCGACTGGAGTGGATCAGCCGATCGTGAACCCCGACCGCTACTATCCCATTGAACGGTTTGTAGCCAGGGGCGCTCTGGTGCTGCGGCCGAACTATCGCGGCTCAGCCGGTTACGGCGAAAAATTCCGCGCGTTGAACGTTCGCAATCTCGGCGTCGGCGATTATGCCGATGTGATTTCCGGCGTAGATTCGCTGATCGCCAAGGGCTGGGTGGACAAGGAGCGCGTGGGCGCGATGGGCTGGAGCCAGGGCGGATACATTTCCGCGTTCATCACGGCATCGAGCGACCGCTTCAAGGCTGTCTCTGTGGGCGCAGGAATCTCCGACTGGATGACCTACTACGTGAATACGGACATCACCCCGTTCACTCCGCAATACCTGCATGCCACGCCGTGGGACGATCCGGAAATTTACAAGAAGACTTCGCCGATCAGCTACATCGCCAAAGCCAAGACGCCGACGCTGATCCAACATGGCGAGAATGACCGCCGCGTGCCCATCCCCAACGCCTACGAATTGCGGCAGGCCCTGGAAGACCGTGGTGTTGCGGTGAAGATGGTGGTGTACAAAGGATTCGGCCACGGCATCACCAAACCGAAACAGCAGCGCGCCGTGATGGAAGAAAACGAAAAATGGTTCGCTCAATATATCTGGGGCGAAAAACCGCAGGAACCAAAACCGCTCGAACCGAAAGCGCCCGAGCAAAAGACGGAAGAGAGGAAATCATCAGCAGCGGTAAATCCTTAGTTCTGGGAGCGGCTGGAGGTCAGGCTCGACCCAGGTTTCTCGGGCAGCCACAGTTTGCAGCAATTTTTTCGAATAGTATTGATCGAGAAGTTTTGTGTCCTTCAATTGCGGATGGGCGGCGATGAATTCTTCGAACGTGTGTCCATCTGGTGTTTCCACTAAAGCGGCGGCAACCACCCGCATCCAGGCCAGCGTAAGCGTGTGATGATATTTCTGCGTCGCGCCATGATGATTGGCGAAACGGCGAATCCCTTCAGACATCCGTTCCGCGGCGCGCGTGGCGTCCGTGGATTTCAAATAGAGCCAGGCAACGCGGATGTGTTCGCGATGGTGAAAGCGATCGGCCGGAAACGAAAGATCCTTGAAAGCGCGAAGAAATTCTTCGTCGCTCCGGGCCGGAGCGCCAGAGCTGCAATTGGAATTGGCCATAGCTTTGGAAAAAGGACGAACGAATTGAACTTCGTTTAGTGTACTACGTTTCGAACTTGAAACGGGAAGAGGTCAGTCGGTAAAGGCGCCGCCACAGTAGCCGGTTAATAAGAACGACCACCGTAGCCATAATCAGAGTCGAAGCCAGCAGTACATCGAATCGGCCGGAATCGCTGGCGCTGCTGATCGTGCTGCCGAGTCCGGCCGTCGAAACAATCTTTCCTTGAAAATGAAAATATTCCGCGACGATGCTGGCGTTCCAGGCGCCGCCCGACGCCGTCACCATGCCCGTGACGAGATACGGGAAAATGCCCGGC
>WNFI01250498.1_pt1 | contig 10087 bp, 11 predicted proteins | sample 5400471 | NCBI WGS metagenome assembly WNFI01 (sample SAMN13153348, study PRJNA577476) | soil metagenome | isolation source: 100 cm saprolite on Douglas fir-dominated hillslope | place: USA:California | collected 2013-09-17
CGAGCTTTCAAGCCGCGGTGCAGGGCATCGGGTACATTGCGAAGCTGAATCATTTTTGACATGCTACAAGCATACTTTCATGTCGGGCACATGTCAACGTCATGCTCTTCAAAGAACTGACATTTCTTGGTGAGCTACTGGACATACTGATAAGGGCAAGGTTGGTGGTTCAAGTCCACCCAGGCCCACCATTTGTTTCAATAACTACACACTATGCCTGGAAATCTCTGCACATTCTGGTGTGTTATCAGCTATTCGGAACTTATCGTCGGACCTCGCGGATAAGTCCCGGCAAGTCCTAGTCGGCTTCTCGCGAGCAATTGATCATTGACTGCTAGCTAGCGCGTTTGTCGGTACGAACCCAACGGGCGAGCAGATACTAATAGGTTCTCCGTCATACGGTAGGAACCAGTGTTTGTCCGCTGCGGTGCAGGCGGGCGAGGATGGCCATTAGAAGCGCGGCGAAGAAGCCGGGGATGGCGGCGGCGACAAACATGTTGTTGGGGCGAAAGCCCAGGGACAGCAGCAGGCCGCCGAGGAGGGGGCCGGTTATTGTACCAATTCGGCCTGCACCCAAGGCCCAGCCTGCGCCGGTTGAGCGGATGGCTGGGGGATAAGCCAACCCGGAGAGTGAGTTGATTCCGGCCTGGCAGCCGCCAGCGATCCCCGCGCCGAAAATGATGATCGACAGCAACCAGAACTGAGGGTTGAACAACCCCATAGAAAGTACGCACAAAGCACCAAAGGCCAAGCCACAGGTCAAGACGCGCTCCATGCCGAAGCGGTCGACAGTAGGCGCTAAGAGCAGAGGGCCCGCGATGACGCCTGCGGCATACATGGTCGTGCCTAAAATCGCTCGGGCCGGAGCGATCCCGGTACTGTGCAAGATGGCTGGCGTCCACTGAAGAATGAAGAAAAAGCCGAGAAGACTAAGGAGATTGATGGCCCAGAGCAGAATCGTAGTAGATGCAAGGCCACGCAGAAACAAGGCCGAAACGAGATGACGCTGGTGTGTTTCTTCGCGCAGCACAGGCGATTCCGGCAGCCACAGCGCGGGCACAATCGCAAGCGGGAGCAAACCACCGGTCACGAAAATAGCGGGCCAACCGAAAAGACTTACGAGACGGATTGCCAACAGCCCCCCCAAGGTAAAACCGGTCCCGACGCCCAGGCACGTCAAAATCACGAGCCGTCCGCGAGTCTCTGCTGGAGCAAAGTCTGCGGTGAGGGCGACGGCGAGGGGAATGCCGCCTCCCAGGCCCAGCCCGGTCGGAAATCGAAGCGCCGCCAAGGACAAAGGCGAGGCCGCAAATGCCGAGATCAAAGAAAACACTCCGAATACAATTGCGCAGCCGATGAGGACGGGTTTGCGTCCCAAGCAATCGCCGAGCAATCCGGCGAACAGCGAACCGAGCAGCAGCCCCACGTTGCCCGCGGTCAGGACCGGAGTGAACGCTTGGGGATGAACCTTCCACACGTCGACGAGGGATGGGATTGCATAGCCGACGGACGCGATGTCATAACCTTCGAGGAAAAGGATCGCGGCACAAAACCAAGCAACGCGGAGATGTAGGCGATTGGTCAGCACGCTGACTCCTACCATCGTTTCCGCTGCCATGTTGTCTCCTTTGCCCAGCGCTGTCTGTGACCGCTCGCGATATCGCGCGAAAGAAGAGGATCAATGCTCCTTGGCCTTGGCGAGAACAATGGTTTGGACGAAAGAGTGCATGGGTGCCGGTTGACTTGCCAGACGGCGTTTGAGGCGCTGCTCGATTTGGGTGCTGAAGGTGGCGAGTGCCTCGGAGTCGCCCTCGTGTACACGAACAAGGGCGGAGGCGAGCGAGGGCACAAAAATCGAGCGGAAAAAGAGCGCGTGCTTGGAGGTGAGGGCTTCCTTGTCGCCATCGTGCTGATAATCGGTCCAGGCGGCGTCCGGGAGTTCAAACATCTCGCAACTCTCGACAGTGAGCTGCTGGAATTCCCCGTTAACTGCGAAGGGGGCGAGCAGATCGCGTTTCCGCCGAGGATAAGCCCCGACAACCATTCTTGAGCGCTCGTCGGCATTGATCTCGCCGGCAGCGGCCATTTCCGCCAAGACCGCATTCGCCTGCTGGAAAATGTGTTCGAAGCCAGCAGACCCATCATCGGCGAGGGCACTATGACCAGGCGTCCTCCATGGCGTAATTCTCTTGCGCGAAGCGAGAGAAAGGTTTCCCAGTCCTTCGCGCTCTGGCGTTCGAATTCAGCACGCACGGAACCGGTGCTGAAGAGATAAAAGAAGTGGCCGGGAATCAGGGCGGGAATCCGGCTGAGCCATACTGCGGCGTAGGAAGACCAGGCGAGATGGGCGGAGTTGGGCGGGAGCACGTTTTCGTAGAAGGATCTGCCGATGGCGGCGGGGAATACGTTGGGTTCGTCGATGACGTAGCGATCCGAGTCTCCGTGCAGGACGCTGAAGAGCGTGTTGAAGTCGTTAGAGGGTTGGTCGATGTGGAAGATAGAAATCGCGCGACTAGGACCGATGCGGTCCCGGAGGCCGCGGATAGCGACTTGCATTGGGGCCATCGAGTTTTTTCCTTGCGACGATCCATAATCGGCAATCACGATCGATTGTTCTCCCGGCTCGAGCTCCAGGCTTTGAACTGCCTTCTCCAAGAGGGGCATGGCCAAAGCAGCACCGCCCGCCGGCAGTCTTGCATGCTTGTTGTATGAGCCTTTGCCTTCCATGACGCCGTGACGTTGTGCGCCTGCGTTTGACATCCGGTCCTCCCTCTTTTCGGGCAGTAAGTCTCGATCGGCCGCTCCGAATGCAGCAAGTCTGTGCCTAATGGCTACAAGAATTCAAGCATCACTGAATCCAGGGTGGGTTAGTCATTTCTTGCTGGCGTCTGATGAATCGTGTGAGTCAGTTCATTATCGTTACAAATTCAGATGGTTGCGGCGCTCGCGGAAGCTACTGAAAGGAAATGAATTGTGGTTGCAGAGGCTTGATTTGAGCCGACGAACTCCACTGCCGGCTGGTCTTGTGCAGATGCTGCAAAGTCCAGACGAACTCCATGTCGCGATCAAGATAGATAATAAGAAGCCGGCTTGTGGAACTTGATGGCAACGTCAATGGCCGAATTGCTGCTGGATCTTACGGGCAAGCCGGAAGCTATCCAGTTCGCCCGCAAAAAATCACAGCTGCGTCAAAGAGGAAGCGAACTTAGCCTAGGTTTCTGACACTACATTGCACCGGAAAATTTTTGGTAGAAAAAAGGGAGCGGGCGCTCTCAGCTTTTTCAACCGAATCACGCCCGCCCTTGCTTACTTGCGAAAAGCCCAGCTCAGTTAGCTTAGCTTTTCACTTTTTTGGCATCAATCGTCAGCGGTTCCGCCAGTTTGAACGTCACTGGAGTTTCCGGACGAAGTTTGATGTCCCGGTGTCCCGTGACGAAAGCAACGGTTGTGCCCGCCGCCGCGCCTATCGGTCCGCCAATCAGCGCACCTTTCCCTCCAGCGGCTGCTGCGCCGATCAGCGCGCCGCCGCCTGCGCCGCCGCCGATCCACGCCCAGTTGCGTTCCTTGTGATCGCGGCCGATTCTGGCCGAAGACGTGGTGCGCACGTCATACGGTTGGCCGCTCACGTCGACGGATTGCAAGGCAAGCTGCAACCGCGCTCGGCCCATCAACCTGCCCGACGGTTTGGCGTCAACCACAATGCCCTCGGCGTGAGCGCCTTGCGGGATGACGGTTTTGCCGTCGACGACCACCGGTTCAGAGATCGTGGCATCGAAGTGGTCGCCCGGACGGCTCTGGTTGCTGGTTACGGGCTGGTCCAGCGTCACGTAGATTGGCGTAAGCTCTGGTACCGTCACGGGATCCGGCCGGTGGGCCACCGTGACGGCGCTGGCTACCAGCGCCAATGCCAGTAGCGTTGCTCCGCACCCGATAAGGTAGTGCCGTTTGGTAAGGATCATAAGCACCTCCCACCTTAGATAGAGGCAGGGGGTGGCCCGGACGCTGTCCTTGTAACGAATTCATAATAAAATGGATAGTGATTTTCCGACAAGAAGCTCACGGTAATACCTGCAACCGCTGGGAATCTTTGGGGTACTGTGAGTCCCAGAAAGAATGCCCTCGATTCTCTTCGTCCTGAGAATTCAATGTTGCGAGGGCGCGCTATGTCGCGCCCCAAGGTGATGCCGTGTTTTTTTCAATTAAAAGCGGTGGGCGGCACCGATCAGATGCCAATGCACCGAGAACCAGGTCAAGAAGACGCAGGCCGCCGCCACCAGCGAGAACTTCAACTTGGAAATGAAACGAATGTCGGCGAGCCGCCAAACGCGCAGTCCGGCGTACACAGCAAAGATGCTGAGCAGGATTGCCACGCCTGTGACCATGTTCATCATGACAAAATATTTGTCCAGGGCATGAGTCGGTAGCATCGTCTCATTCTCCAGACGTGACACGAGCACCCCAGTTCCGATGGTCAGAACAATCCAGCCACCACTGGCAAAATCACTTTGCCGCTTTCATACCAGGGAACGCGCTCGAACTGCACACCCGGGAAGCTCACGGCGATGCGCACAACTTTCCCCGAGCTGTCGCGGATTGCAAACATCCGTCCCTGGTCGTCCACTTCCTGCCACAAGTCCTTTCCGACGAGTTTCCATTGCCGCACGTGTCCGCGCAGGTCCTTGAAGTCATCCACTTTCAGTACGCCTTCTTTGTCCACCGTGGCTTCGCCCTGTCCGAGCAAGCTTCCTATCTTTAGTTTGTTGCTCTCGGACCGCCGCGTTGCCTGATAGGTGCCCGCAATCGCCTTGAGTCCGTCAGCCGGCGACGTCCGAAATTCCGGCTTCTGCGAGGACGGGTAATAGCGGTCCGCAAAGGCCGTCAAGATTTCTGTTCGCGTCCTATTCGCTGAACCCGCTGAATTATAGGAAATGAAAATCACCAGCTTCTCCTTGGGCTCGAGGAGAAATATGCTGTGGAACGCGATCAGGTCGCCGCCATGGCCGACGAAATTAAGCCCGTTGCGCCAAGTCTGGTAAAAGCCCATGCACATAGCGGGCAGCGCATCTGAAGTGCCGAACTGCTTCGTCCACATCGTGTTCAGGGTTTCGGGCTTCAAAATCTGGTGGCCGTCCAGCTCGCCATCATTCAAAAGCGCCTGCGCAAATCGTCCCATATCCGACGCTGTCGATGAAACTCCGCCAGCCGGAGCTGGATTGAATATTTCAAAACCGACGGCAGGCTTCTCCGTACTACCCCTGTACCCGTCGGAGGGAAACGCTGATAGGTCTTTTGCAAGCGGCTGTTTAAAACTGGAATGCTTCATGCCCAAAGGCTGAAAAGTGTGCTCGGCCACGTACTGTTCAAACGACTCGCCGCTAACGCGCTGGACGACATACCCCGCGAGTCCTACACCATAGTTCGAGTAAGCAGGCACTTCCCCAGGCGGAAAGATCCTCCGCGGCTGGTTCTCCATCAGGAATTCCCTGAGCGGCGATGCCTGCTTCGGATCGGTCAGGAGAATATCCCGAATCTCCTCCTCGAACCCGCCGGTGTGTGTCATCAAGTTCCGTAGCGTAACGGGTTGGCCGAAAGCGGGCGCGATTTGAAAATCGAGATACTTGTTTACGTCGGCGTCGATGTCCACCTTGCCTTGCTCGGCCAATTGCATTACAGAAATCCAAGTAAATAGCTTGGAAATGGAAGCTAACCGAAACATCGTCGTTTCGGGATCAACCGGTTTTTTCTTGGAAACGTCCGAGAAACCGTAGCCTTTCCGCAACAAATCTTTACTGCCCTTCATCACGAGAACCGTGGCGCCGGCGATATCGCTGCGCTCCAATTGCAGCGGAATGATGCCGTCAAAAAATGCCTCAAGGTCCTCACTTTCAAGCGTGTGCGAGGTCGTGGGCGGAGTTGTTGATGAAGGCTTCTCGCCGGTTGGCCGTCCGTCTATCGCTGGTTTGGGGGCCATTGCAGTCTGGGGTGGCATGGCAAGCGCTGAAAATGATGCGCATATCGCCACTAGCTGCAGCGCTCCGCGAGGTCGAAACATAGCCCCTCCTGGATTTTACAATTTCGGCACAAAGTCTCGCGGATATTCAAAGAACTCGCAACAAGAAACTTCAGGACTTGTGGTGGCACGGCAATCCCGCAGGTGCGGTGCAGCCAATCGGTAGCCATCGAGCTGCGTGACGGGGAAGCGACCTGTGGTCTTCCGACGCTGGGAAGATACTCTAAGGCTTAGCAGTCGCTGAAGCGGGTGGCGGCGCGAACTTGGCGTCGTCCACGGGAACATTTTGCTGAACCTGCTCGATCTGAATGGTGAATCGGTTTCCGGGACGCGCCAGCGCCCAGCGAAACGGCATCTTCACTCCATTCGCATCGCGATAGTCCGCATAGTCGATCTGAGTTGGGTTGCGGCCGAGAGGCGTTTCGGCGTACCGGATGAGGCGCAGCAGCAGGCCCGACTCCTTGTCCAGGTATAAATGTAGCGGCGGTTGGCCTTCGGTTTGCCCCACAACCAGGTACGTTTCATGACCATCAATCTTGTCCCCGGCATTGACTCGAAATTCTTGATACAGCGTCTTCAGGTGTGCCGGCAAATAAAGATCCGCGTCGATGTGCGCGGCGGCGTTTTCCGTTGCCGACATCAAGTGCAAGCGCCCCGGGACGCTCAGCCATCCTTGTTTGCCATCGAACGCGGTGACACTTTCTCCGCCCAGAAGGTGCATTACTGAAAAGCGCTTGTCGGGCGCCTTGGAATAGACTTCCGCCGGAAAATGCTGGCCACCGAACGCCGTGAGTGTCCCCTTTTGCACGCGACTCGCTTCGCCGATCCTCGATGGCAGGAAAAGCAGGTTACCTCGTGGCGGCCCTCGAAGTTGTCCTTGTTGATTGCCTTCATCATGTTGATCATCTTGCGCGCGGTGACTTTCGGTTTTTTGTCGTCCTTGTCATTCGCATGCGCCACGTGGCAATACTCGCATTCGACTCCGAGGGAAGCTGCAATGAACTGCATCGAGGGGATCACCTGCTCGGCTGGAATTCCTTTCAGGGCCTGAACATTCTTGAACTCTTCTTCCGCAAGTCTAGGCCTTGCCGGGACTGCCGCCGGAGCTTGAGGCTCGGATTGCGCCCATGCTAGTGCAATCGCAAGCGTGAGGCTCAGTAAAGTCCCGCAGACAGCAAAGCAGAAATTCCGGTGACTCCCATTCACGATTTTTCCCTCGCAAGTAGTGTAACGAAAGCGCGTGCCGCTCAGTTACAGGTAGCTGGGGCCCTCTTTTGAAATGGAGCCCGAAATTAGGCGCTGATTTCGCCGCGCTTCGCGAGCGCCGTAATCCGGTCAGCGGCGCGGAAGGCCAGCGCCTCGATGGTCATGGTGGGTTGGCCGCGACCGGAAGTCACCAGGCTGCTGCCGTCGCAGAGGAATAGATTCTTGACGTCATGCGTACGGTGGTCCGCATTGATCACCGATGTCTTGGGATCATTCCCCATGCGGCACGTCCCGAGAAGGTGGACGCCGAACTGCTGCTCCCCCGCCGGAAAACTCCACTTTTTCGTCGCGCCGGCAGCGTCAAAGAGTTCGTTCGCGCGCGCGAACAGCCAATTCCCCAGCTTCAAATCATCGGGATGATCCTTATACGTCAGCCGCAACGCAGGCAGGCCCCAAGCGTCCTTCAGGTCGGGGTCGAGTGAGAAGCTGTTGTTTTCAACCGGCAGCGATGTCCCGTGGCAGAAAATCTCCATGGTGCGGTTGAAGTTTTGAGCGAGGGCCGTTTTGAAGTCCTTGCCCCAACGTGGCGTATCGGGCGGGAGGCCGCCGAACGCAAAACTGATTGGCGTGAAATCAAACCGCGCATCAAGTCCGCCTCCGCCGTAGAAGCCGACTTCTTGCGGATCGAGTTCGTAGAAGTCGTGCAACACCCGGCTCACCGCGTAGCCCTTGTAGTCATTGAGCGGATGCTCGAACTGCCCGGTGACAACGCCACCGCTGTTGAACATCAGGTTTTTCCCAACGATACCGCTCGAATTCGCGAGGCCGTTGGGAAATTGTTTGTTCGCCGAAAGCAAAAGCAGCCGCGGCGTCTCCGCGCCGTTGGCGCAAACCACCAAAGCCTTCGCCTTCTGCAAATGTGTGGAGCGCTTCTCATCAAAGTACACAGCGCCGACGGCGCGGCCATTAGCGTCCGTCTCAATCCGATGCACGTAAGCATTGGGCCGAATTTCGCACCGGCCCGTCTTCTCCGCCATTCGAATGGCGGTAGCAAGTGAGCTCGATTTCGCTCCGACTTCGCAGCCAAATCCCAGACAGAATCCGCAATTCACGCACGCGCTTCGTCCCGGGCGGGCTTGAGAGAGAATCGCCATGGGCGCGGGAAAGGGATGCCAGCCCAGCTTCCGCGCGGCGTGCTCGAAAATTACACCCGAGGATTTCACTGGCAGTGGCGGCATCGGATAAGGCTTCGAACGAGGCGGATCAAACGGGCTGGCGTCGGCCAGTCCGGAAACACCGATTTCCCATTCCACTTTCGTGTAGTACGGTTCAAGATCTTTGTAGGTAATCGGCCAGTCCATTAGTCCGGCGCCAGGAACTGGTCCGACCCTGCTGCGTTCGATGAAATCGATTTCGTGAAATCGCCAGAAATTCGCCGTGAAGTGTACGCTCGTCCCGCCGACGCATCGCCCATAGACCAGCGCGCGCTGCGGCTTGGCCTTCTCGTCCGGCGTCTTGCGAACAGTGGTCGGCTGCAGTTTCGGATGGTTGGTGAGCTTGTCCAGAGCTAGGATTTCGATTTCGTTGTGGGTAAAATCGGCTTCCGTCAGGTAGGGACCCTGCTCCAGAACCACGACGCGAAAGCCATTCGTCGCAAGTTCCTTGGCGAGGATGCCCCCGGCCGCGCCGGAGCCGATGATCACGAAATCAACTTCGTCCGAAGTTTTGTAACGAGGCTGGTCGACCATCATTTCTTGTCCGCTTCCTTCTCTGTGGGCCGCCAGCCGGGATAATCCTTGTCGTAGTACCCAAACGGAGCCTGAAACATGTGCTCGCGCTCGCGGCCAATGACTTTCCACCCGACTCCATCGTGATTGCCGCCGAAATCCGGGTCGATCAGAAATCCAGCAATCGTATGCTGGCGCAGCGTATCAAAAAAACTCTGTGCACCCGGCCGTGCGCGGAATGCTCGCCGACGAGCCGGACCGCCTTCGTCAAAGGAACGCAAGACTTCGTCCTGCTGTTCCGCCGCCAAGCTGGAAAATCTAGTAGCGATGGGAAACATCTCGCTCACTCTTGCATGCAGTTCAGGCAGACCCTCGCGGTAAGTCTTTTGGTCCTCGGTTCCAAAAGTAACCAAGGCGCGGTCGATGAAATAGACGACGCCGGCTTCCCGCGCTCCAGGAGTTTCGTCCGTCGGAATGATTCGCGCCGTGATAGCTTCTATCTCAACCGCCTCCTCAGGCGTGAAAAACTCAAATTTTACCGGAGGCACCGCCTTCGCGGCCTGATGTGCGTGGGTTGCGGCTGACAGCATAGCAGGCCAGTTCGCCGAAACCCATGCGGCGCTGAGGCCTGTTCCTGCTCGCAGTAGAAAATTACGGCGATTGAGCTGGTTCATAGTGATTGGTCAAAATTCCCTGGACATGCGACTGTAGGATGAAGCCGATTCTCCGTCAAGGACATTTGACTGATGCAGATGATTCAAATTCTACATCCAAATTGGTATGCATTTACCTGCCGTTCGCAATCGGCATAGTCTGATATACGATTTCGGGCGTTCTCCTCCACTTTCGATTTCGCGAATCCGCCGCGATTCTGAGACACTATTAGGCGCTTATGGCTACGTTATCCGGTGGAATTGGAAACGGCAGCAAATGGCTGCTCGACAAAATTGTTGGCGTAATCGCCGCCACGGGAATTAATCCCAACCTTCTAACTTTTCTTGGTCTGGTTGTGAATTTCGCCGCTGCCGCTTTCTTTGCCGTCGGAAGCTTCTTCACTGGCGCGTTGATCATTTTCTTCGCCGGCTTCCTGGACATTTTGGATGGCCAGGTCGCCCGCCGCCAAAACCGCGTTACCGCCTTCGGC